>Ga0209125_1000357_pt1 | contig 62650 bp, 55 predicted proteins | sample BarGraIncub1131A_FD_184503 | JGI IMG/M metagenome (GOLD analysis project Ga0209125, IMG submission 184503) | Arctic peat soil microbial communities from Barrow, Alaska - Barrow Graham LP Incubations 11-31A (SPAdes) (version 2) | ecosystem: Environmental > Terrestrial > Soil > Wetlands > Peat... | reverse complement strand
GTTCCCTCCTGACAAAGGACAACATCAAGGACCTGCTCCAGCCTGTAGAGGTGGAGCAAACCCAAGATGACGGGCAATTGCAATTGGAGTTCGATGCGCGTTAACATAAATTAAGAGACACTAGTGAACAAATAAGGTAATTTCTCTCCAATACCTTCAATTTACATATGCAATATAATATATCTAATTGTATTTATTTCTATATTATCAAATCCTTCAAATACTTTCAAAAGTCAATAGAAATGTAGTCTATTGATTGATAATATTGATTCATATCAGTTGTATATTCTGATAATAAGTCTATTCAGTTAAATTACGAGTAATATTTATTTGCTTTTAATTTTGATTTTTTGTAACTTTAATGCAATGGCACATTGTAAAACAGATAGGCTTTAATTATTTAATGGGAGGTAGATTGTTAAATGTTTATAACAATAATTAGACATTTGAAATTGTTAGAAATATATAGCATTTAAGTGATTGAAAACAGAACAAACGACTTAAAAATAATTTCGACATTTCCGGATTAAAAATTTGGCAATATAAAAAATCCGCTTTTTAAGTTATTAAAAAGGAATTCTTTACGAGATTATTTGATACTCTGTTTTATTTAGTGAAACGAAAATTAATTCTATTTAATATTTGACAATGAAACAGCTTTTCCCGGTAGAAATCATCCATAACAGCGCTGAAAATTTTTACTTCAGGCAACAAACTTCAAGCAGGTTAATATATCTTATTTTACTGATGATAGTTATACTTCTATTGCTTTTACTCCCAATTATCACAGTCGATATTACTGTACAAAATAATGGAATAATCCGTTCGCGATATGATGATAATATTCTTCAATCGGCTGTTTACGGAGAAGTTATACGTGTGAATATTTATGACGATGTTACAGTTAAACAGGCCGATACACTCTTGGTGATCAGTACACAAAAGATTGATGAGCAGATCAATTACTACAATCTGCAATTAATTGAAGAATCCATTCATCTGAAAGACCTGGCGATATTACTCAAAAGTGATAATTCACCTTTAGTTTCTACCTTGTTTAGGCAGGAATTTACTGGCTTTCAGGGAAAGCTTCAGGAACAAAAAGTTAAAATGGCTCAGGTCGATAAGGAGTTTGTCCTTGCGGCGACATTGTATGAGAAAAAAGTTATTCCAAAAATGGAATATGAAGAGAAAAAGAACAATCGCGAATATCAAATAAGCTGTTACAACAACATCTGCGAGCAACAAAAATTGATTTGGCAGACAAAATATTCTGAGCTCAACTTGAAAATTGAGGGGTTGAAATCAAGTATCGTGCAATTACAAAAGGAGAAAAAACAATATATCCTTACAGCTCCAATTTCGGGCACAATTACTGCTTACTCCGGCATCAAAGAAAGCAACTTTATAGTTCCTAATCAACAAATTGCAAGGATATCACCTGATGATGAATTGTTGGTCGAATGTTATGTAAATCCCTCAAACATAGGACTGATCCATCGGGCGATGGATGTCCGGTTTCAGTTTCATTCATTCAATTACAATCAATGGGGAATTGGTTCCGGTAAAGTTTCTGAAATATCCAATAATACTATAATTATAAATGAACACGCATTTTTCAAAGTAAAGTGCAGCCTCGATCAAAACTATCTTTCATTAAAAAACGGTTATAAAGGTTATTTGAAGAAAGGGATGACCTTAACTGGCCGATTCATGATAACAGAACGTACTCTGTTCCAGTTACTCTATGATAAAACCGACAACTGGCTTAACCCTAAAATCTCTGAAAATGAACGTTAAAATCAAACAACACGATATCACCGATTGCGGGGCTACATGCCTGGCATCAATTGGGGCGCATTACAATCTTGGAATTCCTGTTTCGCGAATAAGGCAAATCGCCGGAACGGATCAAAAAGGGACAAATGCATGGGGATTAGTGAAAGCCGCAGAGAAAATGGGGTTCTCTGCAAAAGGCGTTAAGGGAAATATTGAAGCATTACCCAATGTTCCTCTACCCGCCATAGCCCATGTTATTATAAAAAAAATTCTACAACATTACATTGTGATCTACCATGTAAAAGATGGAAAAGTAGATTATATGGATCCTGCAGACGGTTTGATGCACAAGTTGACACTAAAAGAATTTGCTGATATATGGAGCGGAGTATTGATATTACTGGCACCCGGAAATGACTTTATTCCCCGGAATGAAAAAGTTTCGAACATTCAACGTTTCGCTTTTTTGTTAAAACCTCATCGAAGTATATTGATACAATCGCTGATTGGCGCTGTTATGTATACTGCTCTCGGACTTTCAACATCAATCTACATTCAGAAAATAACTGACTATGTGCTGGTTGATCATAATTTGAAATTGCTCAGTCTCTTAAGTGTAATAATGATCGCAATTTTATTGGTCCAGCTCTTCATTGGCACGGCAAAGAGTGTATTTATAATGAGGACCGGGCAAAAAATCGATTTGCGATTAATACTAGGTTACTATAAACATCTTCTGACACTACCTCAACGTTTTTTCGATACAATGCGGGTAGGTGAAATTATTTCAAGGATTAACGATGCCGTAAAAATCAGGGCTTTCATTAACGATACGGCTATATCATTGTTGGTCAATATTTTTATTGTATTTTTTTCGTTTGGACTAATGTTTTTATATAGTTGGAAGCTCGCGATGATTATATTGACGATCATTCCATTCTACGCTATTGTTTACTACTTTACCAACCTGGTAAACAAAAAACGCGAACGAAAACTAATGGAGAATTCAGCTGAATTGGAGAGTCAATTGGTAGAATCGTTGAATTCAGTACGAACAATAAAGGAATTTGGACTTGAATCGTATTCGAACCTTAAAACCGAAATTCGTTTTGTCGAATTACTCCGGACTGTTTACAAATCTGGTCTTAACGCTATTATGTCAGGCACTGGAACTGAATTTCTTAGCCGTATTTACACCATTATATTACTTTGGGTCGGCTGTTACTTTGTAATCGACAATACAATTACACCTGGAGAATTACTTTCTTTTTATGCCATCCTTGGGTATTTTACATCCCCGGCTGCAAGTCTGATAGGGATGAACAAGGCAATACAAAATGCATTGATAGCTGCTGACCGGCTTTTTGAGATCATGGATCTTGAATGCGAAGATGAAGAGAATAAAATGAATTTATCACCAGATAAGGCTGGAGAAATCATCTTCAGTAATATTTCCTTTAGCTACGGAACCCGAACCGAGGTTTTTGAGAAATTTAATTTCATTGTTAAAAAGGGTCAAATTACCGCTATAATCGGCGAAAGCGGCTCCGGCAAAACCACACTTGTTGCGCTGATACAAAAGCTTTATCCACTAAATGGCGGCTCCATAACTATTGGAGGTTATAATATTGCCCATATTACATCTGACAGTCTGCGAAGTATAATCGGAATTATTCCGCAAAAGCTCGATCTGTTTGCGGGAAATATTGTTGACAATATTGCTGTTGGCGAATTCCACCCAAACATTGAACGCATTATTGAAATATGCAAGTCGTTGGGAATGCTCGGCTTTATTGAAAAAATGCCGGCAGGACTTAATACTTACATCGGTGAGAATGGCGCAACACTCTCAGGCGGACAGAAACAACGCATTGCAATCGCAAGGGCACTCTACCGCAACCCCGAAATACTTGTATTGGATGAAGCCACCTCTTCGCTTGACTCAGAGTCAGAATACTTTGTTCAGCAAGCAATTAACCATATGAAAACGGAAGGAAAAACAGTAATCATTATTGCTCACCGACTCAGTACAGTTGAAAATGCAGATAAAATAGCGCTTATTGAAAATGGACGATTAATTGAAGAGGGTACTCATTTAAAATTATGGGAATCCAAAGGAAAATATTATGAAATGTGGCAAAAACAACTTCCAAAATTCAGTAATATGCGCTATCCTGATTTAGTAACTAACTTAATTAATGAACAGATATGAAGATGATTTACCAATTGGAAAGAATAAAGAAGATTAACCGGATGATTAAATCGGCTAATACTGGTTCACCCAAAGAATTTGCAGGCGAGTTGGGTATAAGTGAAAGTCACTTTTACAGGTATATCGAAGAACTTCAGGAAATGGGGATACCAATCCAATATAGTCGTGTACGAAAGACCTACTACTATGAAAATAACACAGAGCTCTCTCTTAGCTATTCTCTTAAGATAATATCTGATCACGGGGCTAAAGAAATTATTGGCGGATCCAAAAAAAATTCTTCTCTGCTTTTTTATGAGAGTGGACAAATTTTACTTTGATCTTGTAACCGCTCGCAGTAAAGCTTTTAACACAAAATAGAAGCAGGGAAAAGGTGGAAAATTCAATCAACAAGGTATTGTGTTTTAAATCAGAAATTGACCAAACTTTACGGGGGAGAATTCATCCTGATCTGTTAATTGCATTCACCCATTAACAAAAAAAAGACTGCCCGAAACCGGGCAGTCTTTAAATAGATCATCATCCAAAGATCAATAATAACCCGGGTTTTGCATCTCAGCAACAGGAGGTTGAGGAGACAAACGGTCTGTATAAGTCTGAGGAATTGGCCTGAGTTTGTGATAATCCTTGATATTAGGGGCACCATCTGGATTATACAGCTTGACACGGGCAACTAATGTACCTGTACGCACTAAATCTTCCCAGCGGTTCAATTCGCCATATAATTCGCGGGCTCTTTCTTCGAGCATCCAGTCAACAAACTTATCAAATGAAGCGCCTGAAGGGTAACGAGGATTTACAACATCAGTTTGAGTAACCTGCATATTGGCAACTGTAGAAGTTGTATTATTCGCACCTCCGTCAACTGTATAAACCTGTGCTGGTTTTTGCTCACCTGCAGCATAAGCAGCACGTTCGCGAACTTTATTGATGTATTTCAGTGCATTGGTCCAGTCACCTTTACGACCATAAGCCTCACCCGCAATAAGATAAGTTTCTGCCAGACGCATGCGGTGGAAATTCCGCGAACCAGCCTGGTAATTCATATCTGCTCTCTGATCATCGAGCCATTTCAACATCGTCGGGAAGTTGTTTACATCGTATTTATCAACCGGGATATACAGGTAACGAGCCTTAGCAATGTCGGTGATCATCTGACGGTATTTTGCTTCATCCAACTTTGTTTGTTTTGGACTTGTGGTTGAATAATAGCTAAGTGCTCCATAGTATTTCGAAGAAATATAGATCGCGGTATCCCCCACTTTGAATTTAGGTTTGCCAACCAATTCAGCAGGAGTTGTGTAAATCACATCCGTTTTTACCTCCGCATTTGTAACAGGATCAATGTAATAGTATTTATCTTTCCAAACGTTTGTAGCTGCGGTGGTTGCATTATTTGAAATATACGACCATTTAAAGGTTTTATAAAGGCGTGAATCGTTTGTCCGGTCCCATAAATTCTGAATGCTCATAGGACTAATATGGATACGTTTCCATGGGCGACCATTTGGCATATCACGAATCATTCCAAGTTTAACATCATACTGTTCCACCCAATATAAATGCAACTGATTTCCTCCGTCTGATCCGGAAGTTCCGGCACCATTGAAATTGGCATCTGCTTTTGTATACTCTACATCCCAGATAACCTCTTTGGTAACTTTTTGATTGTTCTGTTCAAAAACATTCGTAAAGTTGGATTCCATCGAGAATTTTCCTGAATCGATTACCTTTACAGCATAAAAAGCGGCACTATCCATATCGGTTGCTTTCCCCCCACGTTCAGCAAGATCCGCGCTTCCACGTGTCAGATAAACCTTTGCCAATAAATGACTGGCGGCCCATTTGGTTGCACGACCACGGTCTGATTGCTGATAAACATCTGGCAATACAGCATAAGCTGCAACAAGGTCGGCAATAATCTGACTGTAAACCTGAGCAACGGGAGCTCTTTTAAACTCGGTCGTTATTTCGGTAACATTACCCTGAATCACCAATGGAAGAGCACCATAATGCTGAACCAAATCGAAATAATAATAGGCACGAAGGAATTGAAGCTCTGCACTTCGCTGTGCTTTCTGATCGGCTGTCATATCAGTTACATTTGGCATATACATTAAAGCTGTATTGGCACGTGTAATTGCAGTATAATTGTTATTCCAGAATTTATTAATAACATCCTGACTTGCGTTTAACGAACTAAGGTATTTATTGAATGCATCCTTATTTCCACCATCGGCACCTTCCCATGTAAAATCTGTGCCATATTCCGTCAGACAATAATAGGATTCCATATTCCCTCCAGTAGTACTATTAAGTGGTGGCAGAGGAGATAAGGATAATGGATTATAGGTACCACAATACCATCTCATGGCTTGATATACACCGGTTACAGCCGATTCCATACCAACTTTGGTGTTCAGATAGGTGTAACCCACATTCGTATATTGTTCCTCCTTCAGGTAATTATTGCAGGCAGTAGCCGCAAATAAAACCAGGATTAATATTAAATAAGATATTCTTTTCATATCGCTTTGTATAATTTACGTTTTAAAAGTCAGATTACAAACTCATATTAATACCAACCATAAATGTGCGCGGCGTTGGAACATTAAAGTCCGTTCCGCTTTCAGGGTCTGTACCAGGAAATTTGGTCCAACAGAAACCATTCTGAACAGTCACATACATTCTTAACTTGGTAACACCAACTTTTTTAATCAAATTTTTAGGTAATGTATAACCCAGTGTCACATCACTTAAGCGTAGAAAGGAAGCTTCGAAATAATTCAACGAATTCCTGAAAGGTGGATTTTCTACGCCGTTGTTCGGCCTTGGTGCCTCATTGCTGCCATTACTTGCAGTTACATTTCCTGAAGCATCGTATGCAGTAGCTTTCCAGTAATTTACTTTTACACTGTTGTAACGGCCATTAAAACTCAATCCACGGTCATAGTTCAGCATATTACCGTAAGAACCATTCAACGAGAAATTAAAGTCAAAGTCCTTATAGTTGATATAGTTCGCAATATTGGCGGTAAATGTCGGACGTGGGGTTCCAATAATTACACGGTCAGCTTCAGTGATTTTGTAATCACCATTGGTATCCTGAACTTTAATATCGCCAGGTTTAAATGAACTGCTCGTATATTTTGCCATTTCAGCCTCTTCACCCAACTGCCATATTCCTAATGATTTATAATCATAGAAGACATTAATTGGTTGCCCAATGAACCAGCCATTACCAATGTCGTCTTTTGAATTGCCATACAGGTCAACAATTTCCTCTTTGTTTCTGGCAAAAATAAAATCAGTACTCCAGGTAAAGTCTTTTTTCTTGATGTTCTGGGCATTGATCGTAATTTCGATCCCTTTATTGCGGGTTTTGCCAACATTCGAAAGTACGCTGCTGAAACCTGATACCTGAGGAAGTTGTCTTTGCAATAAAATGTGTGAAGTATTTTGTAAATAAACATCTACTACACCATTGATACGTCCTTTGAAGAGTCCGAAATCAACTCCGGCATTCCATGCTTTGGTTGTTTCCCATCCAAGATTTGGGTTTGGCATTTCGCTTTGATAAAACGCCATTACATTGTTGCTTCCAAAATTATAACGTGAATAAGTAAGACTTCCTCCTGTTTTATAAGGATCGATATCTGTTGATGCGGTAACACCATATCCTGCACGGAATTTCAAAGCGCTTAATACATTGACATTTTGCATAAACGATTCTTCACTTGCGCGCCATGCAATTGCGGCTGCGGGGAAAAGTACCCATTGGTGTCCTTCTGCCAGACGTGATGAACCATCATCACGAAGAGAAGCGGTCAGTAAATAACGGTCGTTAAAACTGTAATTAAGACGTCCCATGAAAGAAGCAAGCTGCCATTTTGTGTATGTACTCGTTACACCGGCAGGTTTTGGAGAACTACCTACATTGTACCACAACTGTGTTTCATAAGGTAAGTCAGTTACGCTTATCCTGGCAGTTTCGCGTTTTTCTTCCTGGATTGATTGCAGCAATGTAACACCAAAAGTATGTTTCTTGATGATTTTGTTCCAATACAAAAGGTTCTCCCATGTAAACATTGTTCGTGTATCACTTCCATTTTCAGCACGTGCCAAACCTCCCTGTCGGTCAGAACTGAGTGTTCCATAAAAACGCTGATCATAGTAAGGACCTACATCCAACCCTGCATTTGAACGGAATTTAATATCAAATGGCAATTTTACTTCTACATAATAACTGCCCATAAACCGGTCTTTCCGGTACCTGACAATCGCATTGTTAATATTTAACACCGGATTCCATAACTGAGGATCATTTCCCGGACGGTTAAACATGACGCCATCGGCATTACTAATATTTGCAAGGGGTGAAAGACTCTTGATTCCATCATAAACATTGGGACCATCATTGCGGTCGAAATGTGAGAATTGAGTCTGGCCGCCAATTGTTACATTGTCTGTAAGATTCCAGTCAAAATTTACACGTGCTGAATAGCGTGAATAATCCTGTGTTTTAACTAATCCTTTCTGATTGAAATAAGTTGCAGAAGCCATTACTTTGAGCTTTTCTGTACCACCGCGAACACTAACCTCATGATTGGTAATTGTTCCTGTACGTGTTACTTCGCCCAACCAATCGGTTGATTGTAAACGTTCAGGATGCCATGAACCATCGGGATCGTAAGCACTCTGAATTTTGAAGGCAATACCCGTAGGATCGTTTTCCTGACCTACCGGCATCATCAGTTTATCTGTATCAAAAGTAGGAACGGCAGGTAATTTACCGCTTTTACGATAGGCTTCGCGTATAAATTCGACCCACTCAGGACCATTAAAAAGGGCAACTGATTTTGCGGGTGTCTGAACACCGTAATAACTGTTAACATCAATTACAGCTCTTCCTTCTTTTCCTTTCTTGGTTGTGATCAATACAACGCCGTTGGCACCACGGGCACCATAAATAGCAGTTGCAGAAGCATCTTTCAGGATATCAATTGTTTCAATATCCGACTGGCTGATTTCACTTAGCCCAATAACCAGTGGTATTCCATCGACTACATATAACGGTGCACTACCTGCAGTTATCGAACGATTACCACGAATCATTACGGTTGGATCACTACCCGGAGCGGAACTCTTTTGTTGAACAACAACGCCTGCTGCTTTTCCCTGTAATGCCTGAGCGGCACTAAAGCTGGCCTTTTCCATCAGCTTTGCATTGCTAACAGAAGAAACAGAACCGGTTACATCTTTTTTCTTAATTGTGCCGTAGCCGACAACCACGACTTGTTCGACATTTAAGTTTTCTTCTTCAAGTGCAACGTTTAACTGGGTCTTACCGTCTAATTTAACCTCCTGGGGAATAAATCCCACAAAAGAGAAAACCAGTACAGAATTGGAGTTGGGTACTTCAATGGTAAACGTACCGTTTGAACTCGTTATCATTCCAACAGTCGTTCCTTTTACAACAACGTTAACTCCCGGTATAGCCTGACCATCCGTTTTTGAAATAACTGTTCCTGTAACTTTAATACCTGCATTGGCCATCAATAGTTCGGGCGAACCATTGGTTCCGGGTTGGACTTTAGCATTAACCTGAAGAAATCCCAATAGGATAAAAAGAAAGGTCATCTTCATAATTAGTGCGGTTTTTTTCTTAAATAATTTTTTTTCCATAATTTCGTAACGTTTAAATAGTTCTACAATACAATGCTTTAGGTCTGGTTAAGACCACTGCGACAATTAAAAAAATCTTTCAGTTATTCGGCAAACATCGCCGTATATTCATTTTTTTTCGATTCTATTTCTGTAGAAAAATGTATATCTATGTTTATACTCCTCCTTTCTTTATAAATTATTACCGTTTATGATTTTCGTTATTCAATTGTTTTATAATGTTTTGAATTAGATTTTATCACTACTACAGATACTCGTTTGCGCACACGGATGTTTAACACACATTTTCATTCCAGGCTTACTATTTTTAAATTTTATCGTTTGTAGTTGAAATGTTTTATTATTTGTAAATCATTTCGGTTATTCTTTCAAAAGTTCACTTCTATTGCGAATTTCAATTAGCCGGTTCCGATAGTCTTTAAAAAATCTGGTTTAGTCTGTTAATGTTATTCCGCTTACAGAATAGAACAATCAGCCAATTTTAAGTCTTAGATACATTTTTTAACACTGCAAATATATTGAAATAAATCAAATTAATATCAGGTTCCATTTTTTTCTTAAAATTGTTAGTTTATAAAAAAGGTGACAGATTTGATGTTAAAATTGTTTTTGATACCCAATTCTGGTTGTCCGCTATCTGATCATGATGACACAAATGGCATATTTTGAACGATGACTGTTTGTTTTGAATCTTCATTTCTTCTTCAAATTTAAGCTTTCAAAGCTGGCCTTTTTACCTTTCAGACACCAAATTCATTCAAAATAATATTCACCAGATCCGGAATAACAGGAAAAAATACTGGCTGACAATAATATTTTACACCTCCTGATTTTATTTACCTTGTCTAAACATTGAAAACTTAAAAATAAAAACAATCAATTTTCCCAGTAAACACTGGGTATGAAGCAATATTAAAAAATTATTTATCATTATTTTACTTTTTTCTGAAACATTTTTTTGCATAAATCAGTATGAATAAAACACAGACCAATCATTCACAAACAGGTATTTTATTTCATGAGTAATTAACCAATAAATTTTAAAGTTATGGCAAGTCGTTCTGAATTGGGCCATGCAAAAAATGTGGCCAACTTTAATGTTTTGATTGCTTTCATCCTGAGTTATCTTGATGTTTTCAAACCGTCGAGAAGTACTATTGAGTACGCGTCGCTTTTGGTTGTTGCAGATAATGCCAAAAAGTCGATGGAAAGTGTAAATAATGCCTCTTCAGCAGAAAGTGGTGCAATTGCTGCACGCAAAGTAGCGTTTGCTCCATTGAATAAGCTGATCACAAGGGTGATAAATTCTGTCCGATCGACAGACACTCCAACGGAAGTCGATAACCAGGTTCTTACACTCGTGCGAAAACTTCGTGGGACAAGGGCAACGCCAAAGAAATCGGAAGAAGAAAAGAAAGCACTTGCTGCTGCAGGGAAGGAAGTGAATGAAATATCAGGATCGCAATTGGGTTTCCCTGACCGACTTGAAAATTTCGATAAGCTGATCAGACTGTTAGCCGGTATTTCCCTTTATGCACCGAACGAAACAGAATTAAAACTCACGGAACTCACCACCTTGTATAATAATTTAAACGCACTGAATACGGCAGCTGTCAGCGCCGAATTAAGCGTAGGTAGGGCCCGGAATTTAAGACATGAAGTGCTCTATAATAATAAAACCGGACTTGTCGCTCTGGCATTGGACACTAAAAGTTACATTCGGTCACTGTTTGGCGCTACAAGCAAGGAATACAAACAAATATCAAAATTAAAATTCATCAATATAAAGAAAAAATAAAAGATTGACGTTCAGTTTCTTCAAACAATTCGGGGGCGTTTTTTATATATCTCAACTGCGGTTATCTTTTTGATAATCGCAGTTTTATTTTCCCCAAGCTGATTTTGAACCGATTTCCCGAAATTTGTGTTTTGCATGCTGCACTCAGTGTTTTGCATACTGCACTCAGTGTTTTGCTTACTGCACTCAGTGTTTTGCTTACTGCACTCAGTGTTTTGATTACTGCACTCAGTATTTTGATTGCTGCACTCAGTATTTTGATTGCTGCACTCAGTGTTTTGATTACTGCACTCAGTGTTCTTCCTACTGCACTCAGTGATCTTCCTACTGCATTCAGTGTTTTGCTTACTGCGATGAGTGTTTTTCTTACTGCACTCAGTATTTTGCCTTCTGCACTCAGTGTTTTGCGCTCTGCAACTTACAAACCTGAATTCGAATGACAGCAATGCATAAAACACCTGAAAAACAAGAAGGGAATAAGGTTTTTGTGGCTTCTGAACTTAAAACTGCTGCTAAGGTAACGCTTGGAAAATAAGGTTTTAAAACCATCTCCTGTTTTTCAACCTTAGTAGCAATCATATTAGCATGATAAATCAACCTTATTACCTTAATTTCTGAATATTAAACGAACAAATCTATCGAACTCCACTTACTATTTGAAAACTTCCGTGCCATTCCAACAATAAAAACGGCCATCTTTTCAGACAGCCGCTTTATTTTGATTTAATTTTTTCGGTTAACCAAAGAAAATCATTCTTTTTATTTCGTGACTTCAGCAGACCAGGGCACCAGTTTTGAAGGATAATAATCGATCTGCATCGCTTTGAATCGTTCACCCTGTGAGCCAAGTCTTACCTTATACTCATCCCAGCTGCGGCCGGCAGGAGCGCTCCATCCAATTTCGGCATAACCTGGAAGTCGCGGGAAAAACATATACTCAATATCTTTCATATTTGTGATTGTTTCTGACCATAGCGGCGCTTCAACACCAAGGATGTTTTCCTTGCCAATTCCTGGAACGAGGGTTGCCGGATCCCAGTTGTAACCTTTGTCAACTTCGATGTAACCGGCCCAATGCAATCCAAGTTTTGTTGTTGCGTCGTACTGCATATCAAGATAAGCATTTGCTGAAGGCGACATTACCACCTTTGCTCCTTGTTTTACGCCTTTCAAAGCATTATCGGCTTTTGCCCAATATTGAACGTAAGTGTTTGGTTTCAATGTTGAAAGTGCAATTTCGTCCCACCCGATTATTTGTTTTCCTGTTTTACTCACGATGTCCTGCACCCTGTTCACAAACGGGATATAATCTTCGAGTTTTGTAACATGCGATTCATCACCGCCAATATGCAGGTACGGACCGGGAGTTATTGCGGCGAGTTCGCCAAAAACATCGGCAACAAACTGATAAGTAATCTCTTTCTTGGTGCACAATGTGCTGAATCCAACTTTGGTACCCGTGTACAATTTAGTAGCCTTGCCATTGCAGTTTAATTCGGGATACGATGCAAGCGCAGCATTCGTATGGCCCGGCATATCGATTTCCGGAATGATCAGGATGTATCGCTCTGCTGCGTATTTCACGATATCGGCATATTGTTCCTGTGTGTAGAAACCACCTTTCTCTCCTCCAACCTGTGAACTGCCACCTATTGTTGTCAGTTTAGGCCATTTTTTAATCTCAATGCGCCATCCCTGGTCATCAGCAAGATGAAGGTGCATCACATTCATTTTGTAGGCGGCCATCAGATCGATGCTCCGTTTCACATCTTCAACCTGGAAGAAATGACGCGCCGCATCAAGCATTACACCACGATATGCAAACTCGGGATAATCACGAATGGTTCCTGCAGGCAGTTCCCATGGTCCCTGCTGTTTCGAAGCCATTTCAATATTGGAAGGAAACAACTGACGGATGGTCTGAATGCCATTGAATAACCCGGCTGGTTTGTTGGCGGTGAGGGTTACAACTTCTGAATTGATCGTTAACACGTAACCTTCATTTCCAAGTTGTGCATCAGCGGAAAGCGAAAGATAAATGTTCCCGGCATATTGATCACCTGTAACAGTTTTAACTTCAATACCCAATCCTGTTGCAGGATTAAGCTTGTCGGCAAGGTACTTACCAATCAGTTTAACTTCAGGTGATTCGACTGTTACAAAAATGGCACTCTTCTCGGTAAGACTAAAAGTGCCCTTGGCAGGAATTACAGATACCGGTTTCGGAATGATACTCACATCCGAAAGCACAGCCGGCGACAATGCCATCGCCATCGTTTGCAGGGTTATAAAACTAAACATCAGAATTGATCTTAACATGATTCTTCTTTTTTTAGATTGATATTTTAATAATTTTAAACGACATCAAAATTGCTGATAATACGATTTCAAAAACGGAGTGACCTGGTTAAAGATTGGTTTAGTAAATTCGATGAACAGATCCTGCGGTCCGGGAGGAAATGAAGGTTTACGCTTACAAATGGCAAATTGCTCGTCATTTAAAGCCCTTTCATCACCGTTAAATGAACCCCACTCGACGGCCCAGACAAACTGCCCGGGAAATTTTCGTTGCGAAACGACACTGTTCTTTGCAAGATCAACAATTGTAACATCCAACACACCTTTGGATATCAACTCCCTTCGGTAAACTGTCAACCTGGCTTTCACCGTATTGTAAGCTTTCATTTTCTTACCGTCTGCAAGCGTCACGGTTCCCACCTCAACACTGTCGCGGGTGACTTCGCGTACCGATTCCTTATCATAGGACTGACCAATTACAAAATCATCAAAACTCATTTTCAGCAACTGGTCCGGATTTTTGATTCTTGCATTCGCTGCAGCTTCGGGTGTATAGTATTCAACAAATTCATTGGGTCTGAAACGCATCAGACTCTCAATGATCTGATTCAGAAAAAAGTCAGAAGAAAGCTGATATTTGCGCGATACTGCAATTTGCTCTACAACTACTTTTAACGTTGCATTGTATTTGGCGTCCTCCATCCGGCGTTTGACATCCTTATAGCCCGGTGCAAACCGGTCTGTTTTTTGATAATTGAAATAAGCGTCTTTCCATGAAAGGCGTGTGTTGATTTTTTCGTTCATCAAACCGGCTTCGTACTGTTCTTCAGCCGCTAACTTGCGCGCCTGAGCTAATTCACTGGTATAATAATTCACTTTAGGGAAAAGTTTCAACGCAGCGGGACACCGGTTGATTTCATCCGAGAGACGATTCATATTCTCATAATATCCAACAATTTCTGAATATTTGAAAGGACTGTTGGAACTCAACGCAAAATCAATCTTTCCCTGAAAGTAAGTGAGCGACATGGGATAACTGTCCTTAACTGCCTGAAGCGCTTTATCAGAATTAGGACTACTTCGCAGACGATTCACGGCTTGCAGTGTAGCATTAAAATAATCGCCGCGCTCAAACGCTTTTTTGCCGGATGAGCATGACATGAGTAACAAACAGATAATAAATGGGGTTAGTAGTAAACGCATCTTTTTTTCACTTCGGTTAATAAAGGCCATAAAAGTATTTAATTATGCCGTTATTTGCTTTGTGTGCATCAAATAAATCCATACAAATCGCAATTCGGAAAAACTTACGTTATCTCCAAGTGCCGCTTTGGCCGGTCCTGGACCAAGGGTTGGATTTTTTTTGTACCATGCGGAAATAATTGCTGCTTTTTTAGGATCCACAAACCCGTCAAGTCCAAGTTCGCCTGTACCGACATAATGAGAAAGATGCGCTTCTATTGTTGATGCTACAAAGCCACGCTCTTTAGCAATTGTGTCAATTGATTTGCCACTTTTAAACATTTCATAAGAGACCAGCTTTGTATCAATCTTGGGAAGCTTTGGCTTTAGTTCGGGCTCAATATCAGGCTGTATATCCGGAATTTTCATATTGGCACGGATCCTGTATTCCATGATGATCGCCAGAATTTCCTTACCAAACTGACTTACTTTTTTTGCGCCAAAGCCTTTCACTTTCCTGAGATCAGCTGTCGATGCAGGTAACTGGCTCACCAATTCAATCAGCACCTTATAGGGCAATATCATATAAGTATCAACATTCAGTTCATCGGCCTTCTGGCTACACCAGGCTCTCAGTTTCTTGTAAAGCTCGGGATGTTTCATATTACTGTCGGGCGAAAAAGTGGAGGTTTTAGTCTTCACCTTTTTATCCAAAGGATCGATTGAAACTTTCGCGCGTATCTCCATGTATTGTTTTACCTTGAAACCATCCATACAACCTTTCAGACAGGCGTGCTTAATGGTTGCTTCTTCATTCAGCTTTCCGACTGCATCATTCACCGATTTCCGGACGGTCTTATTATCGATTACAATTTCAATACTTTTGAGTTTCTCAATCGCTATTGAATCAAGTTTTTCCGTAAAATAGTGACAAGCTTTTTTTATCCGTTCCTGCAAAGGAATATTCTCCTCAATATGATGGTTTGCTGCCACCAAATGAGATAACTGGGATTTAAATTTTTCTGAAACCTCGGCCAGATCACGTCTCAGATCAGTACTCATCTGCACAAATATCTCTTTTAAAGCCGGAAGAATACTCTCCTGATGTTCATTCATCAGTTTAACGCAGTACATCAACCGCCGAAGCAAAGGTTGAAAATCAACAAGCTCAAGCAATAACGAATGTTGAAAAATAAGCTTTGATTGTTCCAATAGCTCAGGTCCGGGTGGATTCTGCTCAATCTCACGATTGAAAACCGAGACCTTTGCATCGCTTTTAATACACTGGTTTGAGATCGGCGTACTTAAAACCATCCCTTCCATTGTTTTGCAACGGCTAAGCGCCACGTAAACCTGTCCATGTGCAAAGGCGGCTTTGGCATCAATAATTGCCTTTTCGAAAGTTAATCCCTGGCTCTTATGAATCGTGATGGCCCATGCCAGCTTTAGTGGAATCTGACTAAACGTACCAAGGATCGATTCTTTGATCTCTTTGCTAGCATCATCAATTGTATATTTGGTATTCTGCCATTCCGCCTGTCCAACTGCAATATCTTCCTCATCACCAGGGCAACGCACATATATTACATCCTCATCAATATTCACAACAGAACCAATTTTGCCATTGTAGAAGAGCTTTTCGCGCGAAATATCGTTCTTCACAAACATGACCTGCGCACCTTTCTTCAGGCTTAACTCAAAATCATTCGGATACGAATTTTCAGGAAATTCACCTTCAACTTTGGCAGTGAATCTCCTGACTTTAGCCGGCAATTTTTCCAGCTTCAAATCATTAATTGCCTGCGACTGATAATTATGCGTGGTCAGGGTAATATAACCATCACCATCTTTGGTAACAAATCCGGGTATATGTCTTTTATTCAATTCATCGAGCGTTTGCTGATCGGCACTGTTATCGCGGATTTTATTCAGTAACCGAATAAAAACTTCATCACGCTGACGAAAAATATGTGTCAGTTCAATACTTACATAATCCGTTTTTTTCAATGCCTTACTGCTGAAGAAGAATACAGTATCGTAATAAGGTTTCAATAGATTCCATTCATCATCTTTCACAACGGGAGCCAACTGTTGTAAATCGCCGATCATCAGTAACTGTACACCTCCAAATGGTTTGAAACGATCTTTATAACGTCGGAGTACACTATCAATTCCATCGAGCAGATCGGCACGAACCATACTTATTTCGTCGATAACGAGCAGGTCCAGGCTTTTTATGATGGCAATTTTCTCGCGGTTAAACTTCTGGAAACTTTCAGGAGAGGTATTGTTCTCAACTCCGGCCGAAGTGTTTCCAGTAATCTCAGGTGACAGAAACGGACCGAACGGCATTTGGAAAAAAGAGTGTATCGTAACTCCTCCGGCATTGATGGCGGCCACACCTGTAGGTGCAACAACGACCATTCGTTTGGGAGAATTCAGTTTAAGCTGGTGCAGAAAGGTAGTTTTCCCGGTTCCGGCTTTCCCTGTGAGGAAGATATGCTTACCTGTATATTGTACAAAATCAAAAGCCAGCTGCAATTGATCGTTACTGATAAATTCTGTCTTTTCCACGCCAAATAATTTTAGATAAAGTTACCAAAATTTAAGGTGAAAAAAAGTCCGGCCCCCAAAAAACTGAGAGCCGGACTGACAAACATTTACTAATCTAAAAAAAACCTATCTATTAATTAAAACTATCGTTTCGTAGTTTTGTGTTTCAGTAATATAGTCAATGCCTATTAAAACATCTTTCAATTAACAAATTACAAAGCTATTCCATATAAAATAACTCATCAAGCGGAACCATTATGGGAGAATTATCATCATTTGTTTTCATAATGTCAGCCATATAAGCCCACCATTTTTGAACAATGGGATTACTTCCCAGATCCTGCGATGAACCTTCCCCACTCACTTTTTGAAAAGCAAACAGAATATTGGTTTCTTCATCGAGAAAAATAGAATATTCACTAACACCAGCGCTTTTAAGTAATTGGCGTAACTCTGGCCAAAGCTCATTGTGTCTTTTTTTATATTCTTCTTTCTGACCTTCGTTCAGGTGCATTTTAAAAGCTAGACGTTCCATTATCCAAGGGCATTTAATTCAGGATATAACCATTTGGCGACACCAATAATAATAACCGACAAGAGAATTGCGCCAATTCCTATAAGAATCATATTGTAAGTCTTTTTTGTTACGCCTTTCCATTCCTTGCGGTAGAACCCCCAAAGGTTGGCGGTCAGAATGATGGTAGCCATGTGAAGCGTCCACGAACTGGCACCGTTTCCGATTTTGGTTTCGCCCATACCATAGAAAAAAAATTGCAGAAACCAGGTTGTTCCGGCCAGCGCACAGAAAAGGTAGTTGCTTAAAAGGGGCGTTTTCCTGTCAATGAAGTCCCCACCTGTTTTGTTTTTGAAAATCAGGGCGCTTGTCCAGATCAGATTCGTGGTGAGGCCCCCCCATAGAATTACAAAAAAGATAATATTGTTTTCGAACAGGTATTTGAAGCCCGCTCCGGTTTCGGTTATAAAAGGATAGTGCTGTGCCACCGCCAATGATCTGGCAATGGCTGACATATCTTTCCCTGCATCGATCCCAAAACTGAAAAATGCGCTTAAAACACCTGAAACGATAGCAATCATTAATCCTTTAGACAGCTTGAATTCACTATTAACTCCCTCTTTATTTTTGCCCAGGTCATGATCTTTCCGAATTCCGGCGGTTCCACTAAGAATAATTCCTACTAACAAAATTAGTATCCCGAGGAGGACGATTCGTCCGCCTGTAGTGCTTAACAAATCGGTAAACGATAGCCCGTTAGGAATTATTTCAGCAATGCCAGGTATATTCCGCAAAACTGGCAATCCAAGCGAACCAACTACAGAAGTAATACCCAGCAGTACGGAGTTACCAAGCGACATACCAAGGTAACGTATAGCCAGTCCGTATGTAAGACCTCCAATTCCCCAAAGCAATCCCATAATATAGGTATTGCGTATAACATTTCCCGGAGTGGCATGTAAAATCCCTTGCCAGTCAGGAATCGTCAACAGGACAGCAAGTAATGGCATAATCAACCACGAGAAAAGTCCACCGGTAATCCAAAAGACTTCCCATCGCCATTTTTGGACCCAATTATATGGCATGTACCAACTTCCCGAGGCGCCGCCGCCAAGGGCATGAAAAATAATCCCTAATAATGCATTCATAGTTTTGTTTAGTTAAATTTATCTGCCTGATTATCGTTTGCTTGTCACCTCTTTTTCGTATTGCTGTATATCGGCGATGTAAGCGTCACCCGCAACAACACCTTTTTGCAGACAATAATAATCGAATACAGCAGCCCATGGAAATGATTTAGCCTCTTCGAGCAAAGCAAGGCGTTCAAAGTTCCTGCCATTGGCTTCAAATTCGCGCAACTGAGTAATTGGTTCTAACAGTGCCTGTAAAAATGCCTTTTGAGTGGCACGAACTCCTATAACATAAGCCCCGATCCGGTTAATAGATGCATCAAAATAGTCGAGGCCAACATGAACGCGATCAAGCGCATTGGCACGTATGATTTCCTGCGAAAGTGCCTGCAATTCATCGTTTAGGATCACTACGTGGTCACTGTCCCAACGCACTCCGCGACTAACATGAAGCATTATCTCAGGCGCAAAAAGCAATAGAGAAGAGATCTTGTCCGAAATAACTTCAGTCGGGTGGAAATGACCGGAGTCGAGGGTAATCATTTTGTTATTGGCAACTCCATAACCCATGTAAAACTCGTGAGAACCTACCACATAGCTTTCGCTTCCCAGACCGAACAGTTTACATTCGATGCTGTCGAGCATATAATCGTCGTTGGTTTTGTATTCAAAAATTTTATCCAGTGATGCTTTCAGATTTTTACGATATAGTAACCGATCAAGGGTAATATCTTTTGATCCGTCAGGTATCCATATATTGTGAATACATTTTGAACCCAATTGACGACCCATCTCTTCGGCGATCTTACGACTGCGAATTACATGATTAATCCAAAACTCACGGATTGCAGGATCGCGGTGTGATAATGTAAATCCGTCAGCCGACTTTTCGTGTGAGAAACAGGTACAGTTAAAATCAAGTTTATAATTATTCTTTTTAGCCCAGTCGATCCAGCTTTGAAAATGTTTTGGTTCAATTTCGTTTCGGTCAATCTTTTCCCCTCCAAAATCACCATAAAAAGCGTGGAGATTCACGCGATGTTCGCCGGGGATAAGCGACATCGCTTTTTCAAGATCGGAACGAACCTCTGCCATTGATCTTGCTTTTCCCGGATAATTTCCTGTTGCCTGAATACCGCCGGTAAGTTCTCCATCGCCATTTTCGAAACCGGTAACATCATCTGCCTGCCAGCAATGAAGCGATATAGATAGTTTATCCAATTGTTTAATGGCTGTTTCAACATCGATACCAAGATCCGCATAACGCGTTTTTGCATATTCAAATGCCTGTTTGATTTGTTGATCTTTCATGATCGGTTTTACTTTTTGAATTATTTTAATATAAAAGTATGAATTTCAAAAAAATTGTCCGGATTTAGATGCTCAAATAAGGAATAAATATTCCAATGATAATGATCTCTGATTTGAAGCATCTGATTTGGAAAACGGGTCAATTACTTCATCTGAAGCCTTCCATTGACAAGAGTCCCAAGTTTTTACCGGCCACTTGTCGCACCAATATTGAATGCCAAAAATCATAAGCTTTTCACATTAAATTTTTTAGTATGCGGCAAATATATTTATAATTGAATCATAATTGACGAGAAAAAGTCAGCTTGGCAAAGGCTTTATCGTAATTCGGTTTGCTTAAACGGAATGAGTTAAAGCCACAACAAAGATATCCTGAAATATAAAGCCGTCAATATACAAAATGATACATGATTTACACAAATTGCATCCAATTTCTACTGAAACTAATTCAACAAGTGGTCACCTTCCTTCGCTAAATGATTGCATGAGTGTCAAAGCTTTTTTAAATGGCTATATTTGGCATTGATAACAGATATTGAAAAAACTATTCACCTTAAGATATTTGCATTATGAAGGCAATGGTACTTACCGGAATCAGACAGATGGAGATGCAGGATGTGAAGATGCCTGTCATCATGAAAGAAACAGATGTGTTGATTAAGATGAAAGTCGTAGGTGTTTGCGGATCAGACGTTCATTACTACACATCTGGTAAAATCGGAAGTCAGGTTGTGCAGTATCCTTTTCCTGTCGGACACGAGGGAGCTGGTGAAGTGATTGACATCGGAACCAAAGTAACAAAGGTTAAACGCGGTGACAGGATTGCCATCGAACCTGCCATGCCGTGTGGTGAATGTGATCAATGTTTGGCTGGTCGACCACATACATGCCGGAAACTTCGTTTTTTAGGTTGCCCCGGTCAGGCAGATGGTTGTTTAAGTGAGTATATTGTTATGCCCGAAACAAGTTGTTTCCTGATAAGTGATCATATGACGTATACGGAGGCAGCCATAAGTGAACCACTTGCGATTGGTGTTTATGCAGTAAATCAATCCATTCCTATGACAGGTGCCACTATTGGAATTCTTGGTTTTGGCCCGATCGGGATGAGCGTTCTTTTACCTGCCATCGCAAAAGGTGCTGAGAAAATATACGTAACTGATTTGATTGACGAAAGACTCAATATTGCCAAAGCATGTGGAGCCACCTGGATTGGAAATCCATCAAATATGGATGTAATGAATGAAATTAAAGATCATGAACCTTTACTGCTGGATGTTATATTTGAGTGCTGCGGAAAACAGGAAGCAATGGACCAGGCAATTGAATTGCTGAAGCCGGGTGGCAAGTTAATGATCATCGGCATACCTGAATTTGATCACTGGAGTTTCAGTGTTGATTTGCTACGACGTAAAGAGATATGTATTCAGAGCATCCGGAGGCAAAATCATTCGGTCGAGGAGGCACTTTCTTTGATGGAGAACAAAGGTTTGGATGTTGATAAAATGCCGACACACCGTTTCCGGTTTGAAAATACAAAAGATGCCTTTGACCTTGTGACTACCTATGGGGATGGTGTAATGAAAGCAATGATTGATTTTGAATAAATGAATGATTTTGTAGAGACGCACGGCTGTGCGTCTGCAAATTTAGAGAATCACAACCGTGCGTCTCTACAAATTTTAAACATGAACTAAGAAATGACAGGTTTGTCCGCCACGACGGATTGATTCGAGAATATCAACCTTGAATGGTCTTCCCAATGCATTTTCGAAGATTGCCTGGTGTGTTGCTTTGGTACAATTACAATGCAGACCCTTTGTGTTATATGCCTGATTCTTTAAGACGGGACAATAACACCCGGGTGATTTCTCACCATAACGAATATGAACAGTATCATCCTCTTTCCACACTTCGAAATTCTTTTTATAAGCAATCAATAATTTTTCAAGATCACCTTGCGCGGCAATTGAAATGTCTTTTTTAAACTGGTGACGGTTATAACAACCACGTCCACAACCTTCAATCAATTTGATATAGGTCTCTTCATCCAGAACCTTATCCATTGTATCCATCAAATCGTTAACCCAGTTCAGGATAAAGTCACGTTCCATTTTGGTATTCGCCAATTCACCGGGTTTGTCGTCGGGAGCAGCACCCGGAATAAAAGACTTGTTAGCTGAAGGAGAAGATGATTCTGCATTAGCAGTGCTTATAAGCGTTGAAACCATTGCTGCGCAACAGCCAACACCGGCCATGCGTTTGAGAAAAAGTGATCGGTCCATGCGATTGGTTTTAGAGGTTTTTGTTAGGACAGATGACCCGATTGATACCCTGAATATATTTTGTGATTTTATTGAAAAAAATCAAAACCAATGCTTAGGCATCGTAAGAAGTACGCTGATGAAATTAATTGTTGAATGCATTAACAAGCCATTTGCAAAACCATACTTCATTCTTGCATAGCCAAACACATATCCCATTGCAATGTACGGTGCAGTTAAAAACGGAATCAGCACAATCATCCACCAATAGATGGTCACATAGTTAGTTAAATGAATCATTCCGAAAACAATAGCAGAAAAGTGAAAAACATACCTGAATTTCGATTTTACGAAATGGTCAATTTTTTCAATTGGAAAATGAAAATGGTTGATGGCGTAGTAAATCAATGCGAAAATGGGGATCGTTGACAAGTAGATAAAAAAATGAAACCTCCGGAAAAATGATACCTGAATAATCAACACCAACAGGCCTGTTAAAAATGCGGAGATGTTCAGCTTCGTTATTTTCAGATTCAACCGGAAGAGTATTTCTTCGAGGAGCGGTCCAAATATTACGACGAACAGGAAAAGGATGATTGAACCCGATTTAGCGAACGATTCAATTTTAGGTACAGTATATCCGGGTAATACATCTAATGATTTGATGATGTTCAAAATAATGGAGGAAACTATAATGAACAGGTAGCACATCCCAATGAGTTTGAAATAGATTCTGAAGGTAAACAAATCAGAATTTTCATTTGTAACAGGGTTTTTCAGGTATTCAAAAAAGCTTTTAATCATAGGTTTTAGTACAAGGCAGGTTAGTTATTAATACAAAAAGAGGTTGTTTCAGGTCCGGTTCACGGATATTCACCGTTCTGAAACAACCTCTCTTCTGTTATTTTCTGAAGAAGTTAAACAAAATATCGTCTATTGCAGGATCATCAGCGTTAATGACTCCTTGTCCTTCACAAACAGCTTATTGCCTGCGATTATAGGATAGCAATAAGTAGGTGTATCGGCCACTTTAATCGTCGCAACTTCAGTATATGCTTTCTCGTCTGGTTTAAACACAACAAGGTTGGATGTTTGTGGTAAAGCGATGATTACCGATCCCGCATCGATAATTGTTCCGAAATCGTTGTGCAGTTTGGCATCGATCCAGGCAGTCTTCCCGGTCGCAGCGTTCATGCAAAACAATTTCCGACCATCCGAGAGACCATAAAGAAAACCATCTTTCAATACAGGGGTGTTCCATTTTGTACCAAGTTCGGCATTCTTCCAAAGTTCTGTGGCAACGAATACATCTCCTTGTTTTTGAATCTTAACGGCTTTCGTTCCTTGTCCCTGACCTGTAATTATAATTGTTTGTCCATCGATTACAGGACTGGCTGAATTATAAAACCTGTTTTCGCATGGTACCGGGAAAGACCATAAAAGCTTTCCGTTCTCCGGATCAATCCCCAAGAGGTTTTTCGATGTTAAGTCAACAATTTGCTTTTTACCATTTACAGTCATCATTGCAAGCGAAGCATAAGAAGGACCGTCGCTGGCACTCAGCCATTTCTGTTTGCCCGATTTCAGATCAAATGCGATGATCTCGCCTTTCTCTTTTCCACCAAGGTGAACAATACAATTTCCTTTATAAATGATTGGTGACAAGCTTGTGAAGAATGCTGGTAAATCATCAATGAATCCTTCATTCCTCCATTCCAATGCTCCGGTGGCAGCATTCAGACAGGAAAGTACTCCACCAACACCTAAAGTAACGATCTTTCCTTCACCGACAACAGGTGTACTTCTGGGGCCCGGATGTTGCGAACTTGCGGGACCCGTGATGGCAAGTGCCGGGAAATTATTGACCCATACTTTCTGTCCGGTTGTAACATCCATACAAGTGATGACTTCATCCGAATCCAGACGTGCAAATGAATAGAGTTTCCCCCCGGCCAATACAGGCGAAGCATCACCCAATCCTACTGTTACTTTCCATTGTGTCGTGAGTTGGGCCGGCCAGGTTTTTGGGGCAAGGAAGCCGGTAACTTTACCGTCGCGGTTGGTTCCCATCCATTGAGGCCAATCTTGTGCGAAAACATTTGTGGTCATGGCAAGAACCAGAAAGCCTGCCATAGCAAAAAACAATCGATTCGACTTTTTCATGTTGATTACTTTTAGTTTGAAAAAAATGATCTTTTCCAGTGGCATAAATTTACGAATAATTTAAATAAAGATTTAACTTTGAGAATTATTAACAGGAATGTTATGAAAACCGTGTGAAACCTGGCACTTTTTCATTTTAACAATCGTTACTTACTAAAAGCGGCACCAACTGTTATGTACCGAAACCTAATCCTGGTTGCATTTATGATATTCGTTAATAGTGTTTCTTTTGCTCAGAATACACTAAACGATTCGTTGCTTGCTTACAAACTGTTCGCCCCTTACCAAAACTACTTTCAGCAGAATCGCGAATGGGTATATACTCATTTTAATAAATCAGCCTATCTTCAGGGTGATGATGTATGGTTTGCAAACTATATTTTAAACCCGTCGGACAAACATCTGAGCACTGCTACAACAAAACTTTATGTCGAGCTATGGTCACCCGAAAAGGTATTGCTCTCGCGTAAGATTCTCTTTGTGGAAGCGGGTGTCACCAATCACTTTATTCATCTTTCCGACACACTGGCACCCGGTACCTATTGCTTCAGAACCTATACCAACTGGATGCGGAATTTCTACCCTGAAAACGATTTTAATACGTTTATTACAGTCCTTGGCCACGAAAAAGTGTTCAGCGACGAACTTATCGTGAAGCACTTTATTAAATCTGTTGATCAGAAAGGACAAAAAGAGCTGATTTCTATACCAGACACTATACCTGATTACGATATTCAGTTTCTGCCCGAAAGCGGAACGTTTCTTGAGGGAGTAAATAATGTATTCGGACTTAAAGCCATCGACCCGAATGGTAAAGGTGTGCGAATTACCGGAAAGGTAAATACTGCCGATAACCAGGAAATCACCACGTTTTCGACAAATGAAACAGGGATGGATAAATTCATTATTCCACAGGCAACAAGCGGACAATACCTTGCAAAAGTAACGCTGCCCGATGGAACTACCCGCGAACTTCAATTGCCGAAAACAGCGCCTGAAGGTGTAATTATTCATGTATATCCTTACAGGACGGATGTAGTTTGGATCAAAGTACTAACCAATGAAACGACACATCAGCTAAACAAGCGATACTTCCTTGTATTACATGCCAACGGAAAGCTGTTCAATGCCTTTCGCTTCGACTTTTCAAAAGAGAATGCCATACAGCTAAAGGTTATTAAAAAAAATCTGTGCAGTGGTATTGTCTGTGCAACTGTCTTTGACGAAAATTTAGTGCCCGTAGCAGAACGAATCTTTTATAACCAGGATTCAACAGCAAGGGGAAACTTGTCGGTTAAAGTAACCCAGCTCGCCCATGATTCATTGAATCTGAATTTATTCATTACAGATTCACTTATCATGACACAACATGCTAAACTAAGTATATCCGTTCTTCCGGGAGAGAGCCACCTGAACAATTTTAATAACAGCCTTCTTGCTGAATCGGTATTACATCCCGCTCTTCGCGGAAACATCGAAAATCCAAACAGTTATTTTGAAAAGAACGATTTTGAACACGCTGTTGCAATTGACAACCTGTTTCTGACACAGGGATGGCGTAAATATGACTGGCCGGTTATTTTAAAAGATACGGTACCCAATTTCGTTTACAACTTCGAAAATGGGTTTACCGTTGAAGGGCAAGTCAAAAACTGGCTCAGGAACAAACCAGAACAAAAAAGTCAGATCACGTTGATCTCCCCAAAGAATAACCTGGTTTTATGGGCTCAGGCTGATATTGAAGGGAAGTATAAATTTGACCGGTTATATCTTACCGACTCGACATGGGTGATTGCTTCGGCTTCAAATAACAAAGGTCAAAATATGAACCGTGTCCTTCAGATGAGCATTCCCGAATCTTTTATGGGTATACCCAATTTCAAACCCATGGTTTTTACATTAGCAAATAAATCGAAAGAGATCATCGGTGATCTTCCACAGCTTACAAAAGAGACAATCCTGTTAAAAGAGGTGACAATTAAATCGAAGAAGAAAAGTCCCTTTGCAGATAATCCTTTTGTCGGATTAATGGATCATACAGTGACGCTTACGAAAGAAAATTACAGGCAGTTTAGTGATATGCAGATGTTGCTTGAATCCCATTTTTTTATCAGGGTAGAAAAGACCGAGGGTGAATATCATTTTGACATGGGCAGAGGTACGAGGTCAATCAGTCAAAATGCAAGTGAACCAATTATGATGATAGATGGCGTTAAGGTAAGGGACCCCCGTGATATACTCGAATTTCCGATCGAATTGGTGGAGGCCGTTGCCGTCAATAAAAGCGGATTTGGCCAGGGGATGGGAGGTTCTGCAGGTATGATTACGATAAAATCACGTACAACTCCTCTTTTTGGAAATATCGCTGATCCAACGAATGTAAAGCGAATTGCGGTGAACGGTTATGCGCCGCCAGTAAAATATTTCGAACCTAAATATGTCATTCCTCCAACCTCATCCGATTATGAAAAATATGCAACTGTCTTCTGGAAACCTGACCTGGTGATTGATTCAACAAGCACTGCCTCTTTCAGATTTTATGCACCTCCTTCAGTTCATACCATTGCGGTCCGCATCGAAGGGATATCGCTTGAAGGAAAGATCTTTCTGCATGAACAGAAAATAGCGTTACCGGGAAGAGAATAATATTACTTTTTCTTCTTTGCTTCTGAATAAGCAATAGCGACTGCCTGTTTTTGCGCCTTTTCCATCGACTCAGGGTGACTTGTTCCAATGGTTCCCGTCTCCTTGAATTTGTGAAGTAATTCCTCTATATTAGAACTGATTACCTTCTTCGACTTTCCTTTTTTTAGTGGCATCTTCTTCTTTTTTATAAGTTGCAAATACAACTTTGATCAGGTGAAGTTATGAATAAGAATCCGGAATCACATAAGGGTACTGGTTTGGATCAAATCATTCATTTCAAAAATGGCATACTGCCGCCAAATAAGAAATGCAGAAATCCATGCCGCGAACAGTATTATCATTGAACCAACCAATTTTGTATCGAGGAACACATAGGAAAGAACTCCCGCAATCGCACCAAGCAGAAATGTGAAGAATAAGAGGGAATTAAGTTTGATTTCCCATACCACTTTTGTTTTATCAGCTTCAGCCCAGAACAATTGAATCTCACCTTCACGAAGTGGCAAAATTGTACTTGGTCCGGGTCCCGCACCGCTTACATGGTCCTTTAACATCTGTCCGAAAACAATTTTATTTCCAAATACTTCGGTTTTTATGTCCAATTCATGCAACAGGATTTTCAGATTCGAGATGATCCTGGCGGAATCAGTCTTAAAATCGGATTGATTCTGAATCGTTTTTGAGGATTTGTATTTTAAAATCATTGAATAAATTATTGAATAATGCGCTTTAATTTCCAATCATAAAGGAAGTGAATAAATTCTAAAGCAGAAAGACCGAACAGATAAACACATGCATCTTCATCCATCCATGTTTAAATTTTAAATTGTTTAATTCTTCTTTGGTTTGATTTTTATTGCATTTGCGGATTTTTGCCGGGGATACTCTGCATTTGTCCTTATGATATCCCGGGTCTAAGCATCAGAAATTCTTTATCTCATTTTATTTTGCAGCATTTTATCGGTTAAGAAGGTATTGGAATGCTTTATAAATGCAAAAAGGTTATTAAGTTTGCATCTCAGGAAAATTAAGTTCAACGTTTTAATAATACTGTTGCAGATGACATTATTTCAGAATATTATAATTTCTATTGTTGAGGGACTGACCGAGTTTCTACCTGTTTCATCGACAGGGCATATGATTATTGCCCAAAAAATACTGGCGATGGAAAGTACTGAATTCGTGAAGGTTTTTACTGTCAATATCCAGTTTGGCGCGATATTGTCGGTGATCGTTCTCTATTGGAAACGGTTTTTTCAAACCTGGGATTTTTACTGGAAACTATTGATCGCCGTTTTTCCTGCTTTAATTATTGGCTTTTTATTAAGCGAGAAGATTGACAGTTTACTCGAAAATGTAATGGTTGTTGCCGTAATGCTGGTACTAGGCGGTGTATTTATGTTGTTTGTTGACAAATGGTTCAATTATCCCGACAAAGACCAGGAGATGGACTGGAAACGATCGTTAAAAATAGGTTTCTTTCAATGTATTGCAATGATTCCGGGAGTTTCGCGTTCGATGGCAACAATAGTAGGCGGAATGTCAACCAAACTAACACGGAAAAATGCGGCGGAATTTTCATTTTTTCTTGCAGTGCCTACAATGGCCGCTGCGGGGGGGTATAAATTGCTTAAATTAATCATGGATCCTCAAGGTGCCGCTATGTTATCCGACAATCTCGTGGCATTACTGATTGGTAACATTGTCGCATTTTTGGTAGCAATAGCCGCAATTAAATTCTTCATTGCCTTTCTGACCAAATACGGGTTTAAAGCATTTGGATATTACAGGATTGTAGTTGGATTAGCAATTATCATCATGACTTTATTGGGGTATGATCTGAGTGTAATTTAATTCTCAAAAAACGAATAACAGGTATATATTAACTAAACGTACATATTTAAATCTTTTAAAAGTATATCATGGCAATAATTGTTAAAACTGAAAACCCGGAAGGGTTATTGAATGAAATTAAGAGGGCTGTCGATGATAAGAAAGTCGAATTGTGGTCGTATGATTCGTCAGGCGATTTTACACATACGCCAGACAAATGGATCAACAGGGCATGGCTTCGTCCGGAAGTGGGTGAAGGTGAACTGAGATTTGGTATTCTTGGTACCAACGATGCTCCGATGACTGCATCGCTTTACAGCGCTTATCACGGCTATTTTATCGAGATGTTGCTGACCCATCTGGATAAATATTTTACAACTGCTGCTGCTACAGCCAAGAAAACTGCACCCGACTTTTTCTAAATAAACGGATTACACGGGTTTAAGAAAGTTTACACGCATTTAAAAAGCAGATTTCCATGGATTAATTATATTTCCATGGAGATCTGCTTTTTGTATTTGTGATATCCGGGTTCCGGTTCTTTCCAGATTAACTTTATTTCTGAGGTGCTTCCGGAAAAATAATCTTACGCGGTAAACTTGGCCTTCCTGCTTCGATCCACGCCATTCTGATTAACTCTGCAAGCGATTTTGAGGATCCTGCAATCAATTTATTTGTAAACCCTTGTGTCTGACTCCAGAGTGTCTGGTAGTACAGATCGGAATATTCGTGATTTGCCTTTTCGTAGGCAACCTTATCCGCATTTAAAAGAGAATCTTTATACTGGTAATTGTTATACATGTAATCGAAAATGTAACGGTTTACATCTTTGATTTTTTTGTTGCGAGAGCGCTTAACGGTTATTTCATCAATATATTTGTTGATCATTTTCGATTCGTAACGACTGTGAATGCCGGTTTGCCCGGTAAGTTTTCCATCGTAATTAAGTGTGAGATGGAGCGGCATATATCCGTCACCCACATAATGACCAAGATCGGCAGCTGTTAATACTACTTTCACCCAATCGTTTGCTTTGAATTGCTGAATCAATACATGGTAGGTGGAGTCGGTGACCCATGGAAGTGTACCGTTTTTCATGATAAATTTCTTTCCGTACAGCAGAAATGCCGCATCTTTATCCTCTACTATTTTGTGTGTATCAACAAAATCCTTGTAGGCATCAATATCGATATAATGTTTTACCCCTTCCGTACGATCATCTTTTTTGCGGTCGTCGGCATCCGAACCATGCTCAGCGAGCTTTTCAGACCAACCTTTAAAATTACTAAGCCCTGCAGGAAAAAATTGCGGGGCAGATCCGTTTATTTTCTGATGTCCCTTTTCTCCCCAGCTGCACAGGAAGATTATTAATGACATCATCATCAATGCGCGTGCAAACTTCATTCTCATATTGTATTAATAATTAGATATTTAATTTTAAATTATTCATTGATAACCAGGTTTTAAATGTATTGATTTTCTTCATATTCAATAGCTATTTTTAATATAAGTAATCTGCTATTTACTGTATAGCGAAATGGACGAATTGTTCCTGAAACAGTTTTTTGTTCTACCTTTACAATCTAAAATAAAGCGAAGTGGTTAATATAGGTAAATACAATACCCTTAAGGTACTTAAGGAGGTCGATTTCGGGGTTTATCTCGATGGAGAGAGCGAAGGTGAAATATTGATGCCGATCAGATATGTTCCCAAAAACTGTCAGCCCGGCGATATGGTCGATGTATTTCTTTACCTTGATTCGGAAGACAGGCCCATTGCAACCACCGAAAAACCTTATGCGCAGGTGGGTGAGTTTGCAATGCTTCGGGTGAAGTCTGTGAATAAAATCGGCACCTTTCTCGACTGGGGAATCATGAAAGATTTACTCGTCCCCTTTCGCGAACAAAAGGTTACAATGATCGAAGGACGATCGTACCTTGTCTATATTCATGTTGACGAGGAAAGCAAACGGATTGTTGCCTCTGCAAAACTGAATAAGTTCTTAGATAAGACGGTGCCTGAGTATGTGGTAGGGCAAGAGGTTGATCTTGTTATTGAAAGTGAAACTGATCTTGGTTACAAAGCGATTGTGAATAACCTTCACTGGGGAATTCTTTATGAAAACGAAGTTTTCGAGCAGCTGGCCAAGGGTATTAAGATGAAGGGATATATAAAAAAGGTAAGGACAGACAATAAAATCGACCTTTCACTTCAGCCACTGGGATATGTAAAGGTAGATCCGATCACCCAAATGATTCTTGATGAGTTGAAAAAGGCAGGCGGATTTATTGCCGTTTCAGATAAAAGTGAAGCAGAAGAGGTGTACCGTGTATTTGGAATTAGCAAGAAGACCTTTAAACAGGCTGTCGGATCTTTATACAAGAAACGCCTGATTACAATCGGAACAGATGGTATCCGGTTAAATTCCTGAGGCTGCTGAATTTTAGGTTAAATATTTTCGAAAAAAAACAATATTACGGTTAAACCAATCAACATTCGTGTAGTCTAACCACCGAAATTTAAAATTTTATATTATGAAAAAATTACTATTGGTTTTGTTCGTTGCTATTATGACGATGGGTACGGGTTTTGCACAGCCAGGTGGTGGTGATCCAGCTGCAAGGCTTCAAAGAGAAATCGACGGTCTGACTACCGAACTAGGACTAACAAAAGATCAGCTTGCCAAAGTAACTCCTATTGTTACAGAAGCCCAGAAGAAACAGTCGGAAGCATTTGCAAAAATGCGTGAAGCTGGTGGTGAAATGGACCGCGATAAAATGCGTGAAGAGAGAACCAAAATGCAGGCAGAAACTGACAAAAAAATTGGTGCAGTTATAACTCCTGCTCAGGTTGAGAAACTGGTTGTATATCGCAAAAAACAAGCCGAAGAACGCGCAAAAAGAATGCAGAACAGGTAGTCCGTTTTTTACACGGATTTAAGATTTTAAAAAGTATCAAAGGTGAAATTTCACTTTTGATACTTTTTTTTTAAAAAAATTTTATGGGCCTTTCTCACAATTTAAGTCCTTGTATTTGATGTTTATAGTGTTTAAGAATATTAGCTATTGTTTAAACAGAATAGTTAATTAATATTTATAAATCTTAATATTCAGAACATTGTGTTGCCATCGTTGTTGTACAAATATTATTAATTTAAAGTAAACATGCGATGAAGAATACATTTTTTAAATCAGTTTTTGTTCTTGTTCTTGTTCTTGCATCCATTGGTGCAAAAGCAGAAGGAGATATCGTAGGAGTTGCAGCAGGATCAAAAGATCATACAACCCTGGTTGCAGCAGTTAAAGCGGCCGATCTTGTTGCCACACTTCAAAGTAAAGGGCCATTTACTGTTTTTGCACCCACAAACAGTGCATTTGCAAAATTGCCGGCCGGAACTGTTGATAACCTTCTCAAACCCGAAAACAAGGCAACACTTGCGTCTATTCTTACCTACCATGTGGTAGCCGGAAAACTTGATGCTGCAGCTGTAATCGCAGCAATTAAGGCAGGTAAAGGAAAAGTTGTGCTTACAACCGTCAGTGGTGGAAAGCTCATTGCCTCATTAAAGGGTGCAAATGTAATCCTTACAGATGAAAAGGGTGGAGTTGCAACTGTTATCGCTACCGATTTAAAAGCTACGAACGGTGTTGTTCATGTGATTGATACGGTGGTGATGCCAAAGTAGAAACAGAAATCTATTGTATTAATGAACCGAAGTTGATTGATCAGCTTCGGTTTTTTTGTTTTAAAAACTATTGAATGTTGCAATTACGTCGAATACCTGAGCATATCACAACAAATCTAAATTACGAATGTTATCATTTGGAAGTATTTAATCAATATTCGAAATGCTTTTTGCAATTATACCCGGTATAAATTGTAAGTCAATAAAAATAAATTGGCTTTTTCGAATCATTTTGTAGGAGATTGATTTGCAAGTAATACAATTTGTGTCAATCTGTCAGTTTTTTGAACTGAATTTATATTCTTTATAAATGTCTGATATACACCTGTTTTTTATCATATTTCGACATTCATTCAAACACTAATTTTGCACAATCGCATCACCTTAAAACAATACATATGGCCATCAGGAATCTTATTGAACTCTTTGATCTGTTAAAAGAGAAAGCGCTTAAAACCATGATCGTGGTTTGTGCCAATGATGAACATACAATTTCTGCCATAGGTGATGCTGTGAAGCGAAACCTTGTTAAGGCAGTTCTGATCGGTGACAAGGATATCATTGGTTCTGTTTGCCATGAATCAGGAATCAACATCAACCTGTTTACTGTTATTCATCAACCCATTGACGAACTTGCAGCCCGGACTGCTGCTGATATGATTAACAGGGGTGAAGGTGATATTGTGATGAAAGGGTTGATCCCTACCGACAAGTTTATGCGGGCAGTTCTCAATAAGGAGAGCGGGATTACCCCTCAGGGTAAAGTCGTGAGCCATGTGACGGTTGTTGAAAATGAATACTATCATAAATTGCTGATTGTAGGTGACGTTGCCATAATTCCATTACCTGATCTGAACCAGAAAATTCAGATTATTAAATATATGGTTGAAGTGGCTCAACATTTGGGAATTGATCTTCCCAAAATTGCCGTCATTGCAGTAAGCGAGCAGGTTCTCCCTTCGATTGTTTCCACAACCGATGCTGCTTTGCTTTCAAAAATGAACGACAGGGGCCAGATTACGGGATGCATTGTCGATGGTCCGCTAGCGCTGGATGTGGCAATCGACAGCGAATCGGCAATTATCAAAGGATTAATATCACCCGTGGCAGGCGACGCCGACTGTTTGTTATTTCCAAATGTCGAATCGGGGAATGTTTTTTATAAAGTAAATACCAAATTGTCGCGGTCGGAATCGGCTGCCGTGATGCTTGGAGCCAGGGTTCCTGTGGTTCTTGCATCACGTGGCGATAGTTCACGCGTAAAACTGTTCTCGATTGCCTTGGCGGCGTTAATGGCGAAGTAAGGGAAGAGGGAGGGAGAGAAAAGGAGAGGGAGAGAAGAGGAGAAGAGGGGTGATTGCCGCGCTTCGCTCGCAATGACAGGAGAAAAGGAGAAAAAGAGAAAGGGTGAAAAGGAGAAGGGGCGAAAAGGAGAGAATAACCTCAATGTGTCTTGTCCTGAAATAGGTTAAAGTAAAAGTAAACAAATTCCAGAACGAGTCTTGGTTATTTGAGTAGCACTGTCTTTACCCTGAAAGGGTAAAATGTCAATAACCCCGGGTAAGGAGGTACAGTTTATCCCGATTTATCGGGAACGCAACCCGGGGTAAGAAATGCAAACAAAAAGGGCGCATCTGCAAAGGTAAATTGAAATAAAACTGCTGTATGCGCCACAAATCGAAACTTTTGTTTTAAAAATTAACAATCTGAAATATAATATCTCATGAACACAAAACAAACCCGGATCCTGGTTATCAATCCGGGATCAACATCCACGAAAATTGCCATTTACGACAATACGGTGTGCACTTTACTAAAGACACTTCATCATTCAATTGCTGATTTAGCTCCTTATAAAACAATCGGCGAGCAGTATGAATTCAGAAAGGGGGTCATCTTGAATGAGTTGCAACACGATCGTGTTGATCTTGAGTCTCTCAGTATTGTGATTGGAAGAGGCGGATTAACTTATCCGTTGAAATCGGGCGTATACATTATCAATGAACTGATGGTTGAACATTGCCGTACAGGTGTGATGGGCGAACATGCCTCGAACCTGGGTTCTTTGATTGCTTATGAAATTGCTCAAATGTATCCCGGAACCATTGCATTGATTGCTGATCCCGTGGTTACTGATGAGATGGATGACATTGCCAGGGTATCAGGTCACCCTTTGTTTAAAAGGTTATCGATCTTTCATGCACTGAACCAGAAAGCGGTAGCGCGTCAGCATGCTTCCAAGATCGGCAGGTTGTACGAAGAGCTTGACCTGATTGTTGTTCACCTTGGCGGTGGGATTACCGTAGGTGCACATCATAACGGGAGAGTTATTGATGTGAATAACGGTCTTGATGGTGAAGGTCCTTTTTCTCCTGAACGCAGCGGTACACTTCCTGTGGGAGGATTGATAGGTATGTGTTTTAGTGGGAAATATACGGAGGAAGAAATGCGGTTAATGGTCAATGGCCAGGGAGGTCTCGTTGCATATCTTGGAACGAACGATGCCCGTGAAGTTGAAATAGCTGTCAACGAGGGAGATCAAAAGGCAGCATTTTACCTTGAGGCAATGGCTTACCAGGTTTCGAAATCGATCGGCGAAATGGCCACCGTTTTAAAGGGAAAAATAGATGGTATTTTAATAACCGGAGGTATTGCTTACGATAAAAATATGATGGCGATGATCCGCGAACGGGTTGAATTTATAGCTCCTGTTTTGGTTTATCCGGGTCAGGATGAATTAAAAGCTTTGGCGATGAATGCTTTGATGGTTGCACGTGGCGAAGTTGAAGCAATCGTTTACGATAAAACGGGGAATTAAGAGGGAGAGAAAAAGAGAGGGAGAGAAAAAGAGAAAGGGAGAAGAGGAGAAAAAGAGAAAAAAGTGGAAAGGAGTGCCCTTGAAGCGGTTGCAAACCCATCAAGCGGCCTGACAAGAAATAAATTGAAAGTTTGAATAGTTGACCTCCCTGAAGCGCCTCAAAAGCTCTTCAGGGATTTTTTTCATCCGGCATATTTCTTTTTTAATTGATATTATCCGATCGTATTAGCTTTAAAAACAGATACGTTACAATTTCAGTGAAACTACAACATGCCTCACGCATGGTGGAAGTTGTCTTCCGCAAAATCTCCAGTGTCTTCCGCAAAATGTCCAGTGCCTTCCGTAAATTGTCCAATGACTTGTGCAAAATGTCCAATGATTTGTGCAAAATGTCCAGTGCCTTCCGCAAAATGTCCAGTGCCTTCCGCAAAATCGCCAATGTCTTCCGCAAAATGTCCAATGACTTGCGCAAAATGTCCAATGACTTGTGCAAAATGTCCAGTGTCTTCCGCAAAATGTCCAATGACTTGTGCAAAATGTCCAGTGCCTTCCACAAAATGTCCAGTGACTTGTGCAAAATGTCCAGTGCCTTCCGCAAAATCTCCGGTGCCTTCCGCAAAATCTCCAATGTCTTCCGCAAAATCTCCGGTGTCTTCCGCAAAATCTCCGGTGCCTTCCGCAAAATCTCCGGTGCCTTCCGCAAAATCTCCGGTGCCTTCTGCAAAATCTCCGGTGCCTTCTGCAAAATCTCCAGCGACTTTTGCATAGTTGAAGTTGACATTTCAAAAATGGAAGTTTCTTTTCATTGAATACACATCCATTTTTCAGGAATGAGCTCATCTAAAATAAATACTGCGTTTGCCATTGGGGAAACGCAGTAAATAGGTCCCTAAAAAGATGTTTTTCTGCAGGCCATTGATAATGGCCGATTGCGATTAACTTTTGTAAGTTTTAAATTCCAGCTTTGTTAACTGCCTATATTCAGGACTTCTGGCACCATATACAGACGAAACATAGCTTTTGGAAGCCTTCGCCAAAACAACCAAACCGGTTTCAGGATGATCAAGCACTTTTTTACGGACGATACGGGCTTTGTTGAGTTCTGTCTGGGTATCGGTTACAAGCTGATTTTTCACAGTTAATTCGTTGTAGAATGCCGATAAACCGGCAACTGTTAAATCTGCTTCATTCGGCTTGTAGGCTGGAAAACTGGCCAGGTACTGAATCAGTTTGTAAAAATTTTCAAGTTGCTTGTCATATCCCGATTTATGAGAAGCGTTTTCTTTGCCAGTTGTCGGTTCGGCAGTTGGATCGGTTACAGGCGGCTTTTCTTTTTTTAGATTAACCCTGCCACGTTTAATCACAAGAATCATTGAACGGACATGTTCGCGGGCCGGTTCATTGGCTACAATTGACTTAAATGCATTTCCAATGCGGGTAGTGAGCTGGTCCAATAATTCGAAAGCATCGGTTCGCGCGTTTTTAGCATTTGTATTTGCAGGTTGTACGGCATCTACCGAATTTACGGCGCTAAGGCCAAGAAGATAAAGGGCTTGTAAAGCCACTAGTGAGATAAGGGCATTGATTGGGTTGTAACGATCTCCATAACCCAAAATAGCCGCAATCATAGTTTTTAGGTTGGTCACATTTGTGCCCGGACCTGATGCTAAATTTTTTGGCATAATTAAATTATTCGTTTTTAATAAACAATAAAAACCAAAACATTTATGTGCGAAAAACATCTGTTGGGAATAACCAAATATACAAAAAATAAAAATACAAAAACCAAATATTTCTGTATTTATTCTTCATATCGATTCTACACCAGTGTTTACCGGGTTTGTTAAGATTTTTGATCTTTCGATTTATCAAAATCAGATGTGATTTTTGTTTTGTTGATCGCACTATATTATTGTGGGACGTCAACTTTCGGTATTATTTGGAATTCGGTGCACAAGTTGCAAACTCAAAAACGATAAACTTGTTGTATATAAGGTAAATTCGAATCAAATATGGGAAGTCTGAAAACCTTGCTGACCCTTGTTGCAAACGAGGGGCAGTCGGAATCAATCACTATCATTTTTTCGAAAAATCCCCGAAAAATACTCGAAAAACCGGGGCAGGCAGGGGCAGTCAGGAACAGGTTATTGTAAAAGTGGTTGTTTAAGTTTCTTCCTGGGGTATCATATACAAAAGATCGAAGATATAATCTGTTATTCCATCCAAATCATTTTGCACCAGTTCATACCCCTCAGGTGATAAGATTGAAAGATCGAAGGAAGCGGTATCTTCTATGAATTTTTGCATCGCCGGGATGATTAAATCACAACCTTGTTTCATAAAGGCTGAAAATCCGATGTGAAAGTCGATTATTTTGTCGGCACATTTGACCACCTCTTTTGCCTTCTTTTGTTCTTCCGTCAGTTCCGACTCAGGAATGTCTTCTAAAAATTCCTCGTCATCATCATTCACATATACCTTGTCATACCATTGCGGTTTTCTTTGCCAGGCAAACTTCGCATCTTTACGGTTAAATTTAGCATATGCTTCTTCCCAAAGGTCCTCATCTTTTATTGTACGATGCAGATGAAAGTACTCGGCAATACAATCACCAAATATAAATCCATGCTTGATAATTTCATCGATCTCCCGGTAAGTATCGGGTTCGAGGTTATACATTCGCTCGCCGAAATACTCAACAAAAAACTTTTTGATAATTGGCGCCATCGCTTTATGCATATGCACGCTATAAGGAACCCATTCTTCGTACTCTTCATCTTCCAGGTCACCAGCAGGTAAAGTCGTTTCTGTTTCCATCTTTGTTTTTTTCAATGGATTATACGGACTCAATTCAATAATGTTCCTTGCTACTCGTCGTTTGTAATGAGGGATAAGTTGTCAATCGTTTGTAACGATAAATAATCCGGTTTTGATTTCTTAGATTTGAAGAAGAGTTGCAAACTCAAAACAACGAACCCCTCGTTGCAAATGAAGGGGAGCCGGAGTGTGAAAATTAAAAATGCCACCAATACACAAAAACGCCAAGTTCACCAAAGTAAAAACATTCAATACTGGTTTTTTTGTGGATTTTGGTGCCATTGCTGCCCCTCGTTTGTAATGAGGGATAAGTTGTCAATCGTTTGTAACGATAAAAAGTCCGATTCTGACCTTTTAAATTTTAGGACAAGTTGCAAAGTCAAAACAATAAACCCTGCTGCCCCTTGTTGCAAACGATGGGCAGCAGGTTATTCAGTTATAATCTCACAGGTCCTTAAATCGATTTATAGTAGTTGACGCCATATTTAAGCAACCACAACAGGCATAATAACCACATCAGTGTAATTCCTATTATTATCAGCCAATTCTTTTTCCATATGATTTCAGGTTCGGAATTTACACGCATGGAAGCATCGACCCATACAATTTTGGGGATTAATTTAATTGTAAGGGCAATGAGCAATGGTACAATAATCAAATCATCAATGTAACCAATCACAGGAATAAAGTCCGGGATTAAGTCAATTGGACTAAACAGGTAGCCTAACGTAATCCAGATTAAAATTTTGGCTTTAAGTGGCGTTCGTTCGTCTTTGTAGGCAACCTGTAAAATACGGGATTGAAGTTTTAATTTTTTAGCCCATTCTTTCACTTTTACAAGTATTCTCATTTCTGTTTATTTGCCGGTTCCATGCTATCCATCGCTTGTTATGGGAATTCCTTTTTATTGACGCTTATAAACCCTTACCCAATCGATGTAGGTAGAACATGGAAATACAGCATCTGATCCGATGGCGCCTCCATAAGTAAGGTTATCATTCCCCCCTACTCCACCCGTTAACAGGATAAAGAATTTATGCTCAAATGGTGACCACTCTGCAAAATGATTTGAATATTCAGATTTCAGGGTTCTTTTGCCATTTACCTGCACAACTGCATCCTGGTCCTGTCCATCCGCTAAACCATTGTTAAATGCTGCACCATCGTTAAAATAGTGAATGTGATAGATGTAGTTGTCGATGGAGAATTCCATTCTTTCTGCAAACCAGTCAATGCGGTAAATATGGAAACCGGCGCTTCCTGCAGTTGTATCCCCTGAGGCTGGAGGCCATCCGCCATAGGATGGATTCACTGAAGGGACTTGTTGATCCTTGTAAGAATAGTAACCACCTTTATGTCCGTGGTTCCAGCTTTGATAAAGGTTGTTTTCCCACGACCATGCATAATGAACACTTCCCAGGTTGTGGTAAGGAATTGCCCCGACATATTCCATGATATCGATTTCGCCACCTTGCGGCCACATCAGTGAGGTTACATTTGCAGGCATCTCTGACGGCATCATCCAAAATGCAAAACCCTGTCCTTTGTAACGAATATCCTGCGGCCAGATTCTGGCTTCAATCCGGTTTCCCGGACCCCACGAACTTGTTCCGTTTGTATTCAATCGTGCACTTGTATAGTTACGGTCGGCAAAGTTCTCACGACGTGTGATAATTGCGAGACAACCGCCACCTGCATTTTGTATACCATTTGCAATTTTTACATTTTCGGAACGATCGGTTGCCCGGTCAAGCTGTCCTGTTCCAAAATCACCGTTTATGCCGGTTCCTGTTTCAAAATTCCATTTCTGAACATCTATTGCAGAACCATTAAATTCATCATTCCACAATAATGTATACCCGGGATAAACCGCAGGAGGTGCAATAACAACCGGAGGAATAACAACGGGAGTATCAGTTTTGGTGTCGCTTGTATCAGGCTTTTTACACGAGCCTGAGAAAATAACAAGTGCAACAGATAAAACAATGAAATCCCTTAGTGTAAACATAAACAGTACATATAAATAACCGGTTTTTAAGCCGCCAAATATAACATTTTCCTGTGCTTAAAAAGATGATTGCATCGGACTGTAAAAGATTCATTCATCTTCTTGTTTGCAACGTCGTGAAAATGTTGATGGTTTGTAACAACCGGGACCGGATTTGCAGAATCGCACAACTGTGCGTCGCTGCGCCAAACAAAATAACACATCCTGATCCGTTGGGAAATTGTTTTTTTTACATTAAAAAATAAAATCTTTGTTTAATGAACCGGAGCTATAAAAGCGATGTAATTTTGGGTAAATCAAAATGCTAAGACCATGAAAAATGTAATTATGCTGGTTATAATTTCTCTGTTAGTGTTTAGTTGTAAGAAAGATAACAGCGATCCGGGAAATACGGATAACCCAGGCGGGAACCAGGGAATTGTTATAAAAGGGAAAATTGCTTTAACAGCTGCATTCAACAACGACAATCTAAAAACAGGTAATACTTTATCACTATCCGATGCTAAAAAAGTGCTCGTTATCAATGGAAATGGTTATACGCTTGCAGATATCGTAAACGGATCATTTTCAGCAAGTGCAGAAATGGGAACAGCAACAGCGCTGGTATTTCTCGATGCCAGCAATAAATTCATTGGTAACCTTTTCGCCGGAGGATTGAATGTATTACCGCTTGATAGTCTGAAAAACGGAAAGAATACAACGATCGACTTAACGACACTTACATTGTCAGGTACAAGTGTTATTCCGGCTCATAATCCGCTTGGTGTTGAAATCATTATCACACAAGCCGAAATCAATTGTCTGAAAGGAGCAGGCGGATATTATGAATCATTATCCAAAAACATTGATACGAATAATGACGGCGTTCCGGATATCCTAAGTAATAAGCAGATTACTGTCAATACGCTTTTTGCGATAAGTGTCGGGAAATGGGGAATGAATAATACGGCACCCACGATTTCAGGTACCGATCATTTCTACATTAATTATACGTTGAATATAATGGGAGGATCCGGATTGGCAGTTACAGATGGTAATATTGTATTGTCGGGTCCAACGGGTAATGTTTATAACGATATTTTGCTTCACTGGTACAGAATGTCGCCAAATACAAGTAATCGTTTTATAGCGACGTTTAAACGTGTCACACAGGCTCCGGCAGATGCTCCGTGGGGAACGACCTTTTTGCCATTTATGGAAGGCGCTTATACTTTAATACTTGATGGTAATCAGTTATATACTTTTAATTATTCCAATATCGGGGTTCAAACCAATTTGTTAATGGTTATACCTACGTTACATACCAATGGTGATGGCAAATTGACTTCGATTACTTTCGACTACAAACTGCCGAACGGAACCACAGTGAATCCTTCAAGTATATTGACAGATGTTAGTATACAGCTAAATGATAAAAACCATGTTTTTCTTTTTGACGGTTCCAATGATCGTTTGACAAGCAAAACAGGATATGGCACCTATACTTTTAAAACTCCGGTAACCATTTCATCACTTTGGCAGGTAGATGTATTCTATAATGATATTTTAGGAAATCAGTATGATATCATCTGGAATTAGTCAAGGTTCTGTCCCGCGTTTGTAATGAGGGAGATGGAATGCGAAAATCAAAAATGCTACCAAGACACAAAAACACCAAAGTCCACCAAATTTAAAGTATAAATACTAGTTTTTTGGTGGATTTTTGTGCCCTGGAGTTTTGGTGACAAAGAATTCTGTTTGCAAATGGAGGTAAGTTGTCTATCGTTTTTAAAACAGGAAATGGTATTGGTATAGATGCACAGTCATCCGTCAATGTGATAAACAAAATACCGTAAACAAGCCATTTATAAAGTTGACTTTTACAATAGAAAATAAAATCTGTATTATGTGTTTAGCAAAACTATAAAAAAAGTAATTTTGCTTAAATCAAAATACTAAAGTTATGAAAAATGTAATTGTGCTGGTTATTATTTCTCTGTTAGTGTTTAGTTGTAAGAAGAATAACAATGATCAGGGAAACCCGGACAACCCCAATGGAAACCAGAACCAGGGAATTGTTATAAAGGGTAAAATCGCGGTAACTGCTGCAGTAAGCAGTAACAATTTAAAATCAGGGAGTACATTAACACTGGCGGATGCCAAAAAAGTACTTATTTACAGCGGGGCCAGTTATACGCTCGTTGATATTGTGAACGGATCATTTACGGGGGGTGCCGAATCGGGTTCAGCTACAGCGTTGGTTTTTCTCGATGCAAACAATAAATACATTGGTAACCTTTTCGCCGGAGGGTTGTATGTGTTGCCGCTTGACAGTCTGAAAAACGGGAAGAATACGACCATCGACTTAACGACACTTACATTATCAGGTACCAGCGTTATCCCTGCTCATAACCCTCTTGGAGATGAGATCGTGATAACAGCAGCTGAAATTAATTGTCTCAAAGCAGTAAGCGGCTATTATGAATCCCTATCCAAAAACATTGATGCCAATAATGACGGCGTTCCGGATATTATAGCCAACAAGCAGATTAATATTTATACAATGTTTGCAATATGCGTCGGTAAATGGGGGATTAATTCGACTTTACCCACGATTAGAAATATTGATAATTGTTACATCAACTATACGTTACATTTCAGGGGTGGAAATGGACTTGATGTATCGGGCAGAAGTTTTGCACTGTCGGGTCCCGAAGGTGGAGCATACAGTGATATTGAACTTCACGATTTTATCATCAATGATACCTTTCTGGCGACCTTTAAACGTGTGACACCGGCACCTGTGGATGCACCATGGGGATCAACCTTTTTACCTTTTAAGGCTGGCACGTATACTCTGACACTCAATGGTAGTCAAACTTATACGCTGACCTATTCAAATATTGGGGCGAAATCCAATTTGTTGCTGGTTATTCCTACAATACATACCAACAGTGATGGTAAAATGACTTCAGTTTCATTTGATTATAAATTACCGAACGGCAGCACTGTAAATCCTTCAACAATCCTGACAGACGTCAGTATGCAGCTGTTTGATAGTAACCGAGCTTATGTTTTCGATGGTTCCAGGGATCGTTTGACAAGCAAAACAGGCTATGGCACTTATACTTTCAAAACGCCGGTAGATATATCAACTCTTTGGCAAATGGATATCTTCTATAATGATATATTAGGGAATCAGTATGATATCATTTGGAATTAACCTGCTGCCCCTCGTTTGTAACGAGGGGTAAACTGTCAGTCGTTTGTAACGATAAAAAGTCCGATTCTGAACTCTTACATATGAGGACGAGTTACAAACTCAAAACAACTAACCCCTCATTGCAAACGAGGGAGAGACGGACCACAAATAAATGAACCAGGCTATTGAAGCCGGTTTTAATGCCTCATTAAAAAAGTTGTCAGGTTATTCAGCACCTTTTCAGAAAGCCGTTCTTTCGCTTCGGTTGTAAAGCCGGCAGATTGACCGGAGAGAATTACATTATCCAGTTTCCGAAGTTCATCCCCATGAATTCCAACACCAACAGAATCAAAAATGGCATACGATGTTTTGTCTTCCGTCAACCAGTTTACCAATTCATCTTTATCGCAATTTAGTCCGATTGAAGTACTTACAAGGACAGAATTTCTTTTCTTTATTTTGAATTCAGGCGCAGAAATTAAAACTGTATGTTTGGGTAAATGGGTTGTGACAACATCGCAGGTTTTGAGTAATTCTTCAAGTGGCAAGTATTTAAGATTTTTGTTTTCCAATTGGTGCTTTCTTGTTCTGCTGAAATAATAAACCTGCATCCCAAAGTGGGTAGCCGTTTTCGCAACCATAAGTCCAAGGGTTCCAAGACCAATAATACCGATGCTTTTATTCTTTAATTCTGTCTGCTCATTGCGCCATTTATGTTTTCCAAGACCTTTAAACAAGTAAATCAGTTCAGCAAAGATGAACTCGATCGTTCCATCGTCGCCATAATCTTTCACCCCTTTTACATCTATTCCAAGCGTTCTGGCAGTTTCAATGTCGACATTTGCCGATTTCTCATCATACAAACTACAGCACATTCCAATAAATTTCAGCGATTTGGAGGCTTTTATGATGTTTGCTCCAACAATTGTCTGCCAGCTTACCAAAACACAATCAGCGTCACCGATACGTTTTATGATTTCTTCCTCCGTCTTTGGATAGTCATCATATATTTCAATGGGCCTGGTAGAAAGTGTTGTTAGTTTTTCAAGTATTGGATCTGTGAGTCCGCACTTGTCGATGATTGTTATTTTATCAAACTTCATTAAAATCGTTTTAAAATTGCCAGCAACAATTTATCCGTTGCAGCCAGTTATGATTATTCTGTTTTATTTTCAAAGTAACCATTAATAAAATTCATTGCAAACTATATTATTAAAAGTGAAAGTTTCGTGAAGCTTAGTTCCCTGTTGTGCTGGCGGAAAAAAACATTTGCAGACAGATTACGAATCAAATCTGTCTGCAAACTGAGAATTGCGGTTGCACAATCGTTGTTACTGTTTTCTATTTCGTCACCTGATCATCGGCATATACTTTTCGCGATTATCGATAATAACCCACAGGTTGATTGCCAGCAATACCAATGCAATCGGAAGTCCTGATGGCTCGATAAACAGATGGGTTAAAAGTATACCGACCATCACGGGAAAAATAACGATCGCACCAAGTGCCCTGAATTTAGGGATCATGAAAAGTATTCCGCCTGCAATTTCTGCACTTGCAAGGAGCGGCATCAGCCAGGTTATTTCCACCATTGCAGCCATCACTTTCACCATTTTCTCGGGCAGGTCAGCCGGCACGGGGATGTAATTAAAAAACTTATTCAATCCTGCATTAATGAACATCAGTCCAAACAGAATACTTACTACAAACAATATCTTTTTCTTCATCGTATTTGAATTTTATAGTTTATATTTCGTGGTTTTAAGTTGCCTTTGTATGCCTGAAACGGATTCTTTTTTATTTATTCATGCTAAACATCACATTGGCCCTCCTCTGCATCTCCTCAAAACTCACATCTTCTTTGTGCGTAACAATCATCCACTTATACCCAAACGGATCTATCACATGTCCGGCTCTGTCGCCATAAAACTCGTCCTTCACCGGCATTATTTCCTTTGCACCGGCATTCAGTGCCTGATTAAAAACGGCATCAACGTCCCTCACATATAAAGCAAGTGTAACAGGAGTTCCGCCAAGTGTGATCGGACTTTTGTTTGTCCAGAATGGATTTTCTTCCGCCATCATCAGAATTGAGCCTTCAATCTCTATTTCTGCATGTGCAATTGAACCATCGGGTAATATGATTCGCCCACGTTCTGTTGCGCCAAATGCTTTTTTGTAAAACTCAATTGCTTCATCACATCCCTTGATTGTTATATCGGCGTTTAATGTATGTGCTCCCGGATAAATGTGTGATGTTTCCATAGCTTCTGCTTTTGTGAATAAAAACCTTTTTAGAATGATGTAAAACCATTCTCCTGCTGATACGTGAGTATTCTCAAAAGGTATACAACGAATTTTCAGAATTTACGAAACCTCGAAACTATAAGGGATTTCAGAAGCTGTTTTTACGAAATGATTGTAGGTTGTCCGCTGATAATTTCGCCCGTCATTACATCAACAAGTATCAAATAATAAACCGGTCCCGGAATATTGATTTGCCAGGTAACGCGAAGTTCAATCTGGTTATCAACAGTATTCGGGTATACAACCAGGTGCGTGGTGCTTGCTGCTAAACTTGAAGCTGTAACTGTGGCACTGTAAGGTACACCCGCGATTGTTGAATGCCAGACAACTTTATTCAACAGTGAGGTTTTGGCATTCTCCATACTAATATTGAACTTATTCGGGATATATACATTAGGGTACCAGTTGCCCGCACAATAAACCAATTCGCGGCTTTTAAGATGAAAAATAATTTGTGTATACAACACCTCGATTGTATCGATACGCTGGTTTGCTGATTTCAGGACCAGTAAAGATGCGCCGTCCCAATATGGAGAACTTGAAAATATGTCAGAAAAGGTGATTGCTTCCGGGTTTCTAATACCTGTAACGGCTGAATTTTGCGATACAAAACTTTTTACAATCTCAATGGCTTCGGGTTGTGTTGGCATATTTAAAAGCGGCGGTGTATCAACTGAATTGTTAATTTCATCGGCATAACAAAAGCCAAATTCACTCAGCGACGATGTCAGGTATTTATTCTTTTGAGCGTAAGAAGTTTTTAATCCGGAGAGTGTCGTGGAATCCAGTTTCTTAATAACAGTCGGGTAATTCGGATCGGCTGAATAGGTCAGGGTACTTTTATCGCAGCCTGAAAGTGTGCATGCGATAAGAAGGAAGATTAGAAATTGCCTGGTCATAAGATTGGTCCTTTTTATCAGTTGTCAAAGTTAATTTTAAAAAATCATTCGGTTGTTTTTTCAATCGCAATCAGTTTTACATTTCTCACTTTAAATGCCTCGATCAATGCGTCATTTGCCAGATTTGTATAGACGATGCTGCTGTCCTTTAACAGATCGGCACTAAAAACAATTCTGTAATTCTTGTCCTTATAGTCCTCACCAAGGTTGACGGGGTTGTAATAGATTGGTTCGTTGCCATTGTATGTCACAATCAGGTATCGGTATGCAGATGCGGAACAAAAACAGCGGTGAATTTCAATCGCACCAGTTTTGTTATTTATATCGGCAGAAATATGATTCTTGCTTTTATTGCAACTGAAAAGTGCCAGAATAATAACCAAATAAAATGCGCCTGCTCTCACGATGTTCATTTTATTCTTATGATGATTAAAACGTTGTGAAAGTTGCGCATCATTGTATCAATAAACCGGAAATCTGCAAATCAATCAACCAATTGAACGTTTACATTTCCTATTCCGCCCGAGAAGTTGATATAGATGCTTTCCTTTGTTTTTCCGAACAAACTATTCGTATAGGTACCGTTTTGTTTCTTAAATCCGGGTGCATGTGTTTCGCCCAGGCCACCATGTATATTTAATTTTATTCCGGTCTGAGAAGGGAGTTTTAATGTGAGTTCTCCGACACCACCACTCATCGTCGCATTTAAATCATTGTTCCATTTACCCGACAGATCGATCACTGCTGATCCAACTGCTGCATTAAATTCCAGATCAGGAACTGAAGTATTCCGAAGATTGATATTGATGTCACCGGCAGCCAATCTGAATCCGAACCTTTTTAAATTGCAACCCTGCAAATCGATGTTGCCTTTACCGGCGATCATTTTAATGGTCAGGTCATTCATTATTTTTTTATTCAATGAAATATCCCATTCACAATTATCCTCATTATCAAAATTTCGTCCTTCTCTTTCATCTATCGTTTTGATTTTGAGGGTTCCGGTTTGGTTCTCCTCCCGATAGGTAATATCCGGCTTCCATTTGTCGATATGATACCGGTAAGATCCTTCCATCAATTGATTTGATGCAGCGTTGATATGAAGTTCCCCGGCGGTAAATGATATTTCTGTTTTTATTTCTTTTTCCTTACCCAGCGCAATACTTTTTTTCAACTCCTTTATCGGCGTATCAGGACTGGTCCTGAATCCCATAGATAAAAAAGCCAGTGATAAACAAATAAAAATGTAAATCTTTTTCATACCTCAAATTTTTATGGATTTATAACCGATAGGTCGTCAAAACCAGAAAAATATTACAACCGGTTTTGAAAAATTATTAATCCTGTCAATTTTGGTAATCAGGTTACAGTAACATAAATTTTTTGATCAAATACATAAACATGACCGGGTTGCATTAAAATGCATAAGTTGAATCATAAGTCGTTAAAAAATTGCTGAGTTTATCTACCTCATTCTTATAATATTCATTTGAAGATTTAAACAGATTAAAAGTAACCACCCATTGGGAGGATTCTTTTAATAACACTGGGTAAAATTGGCTGATACTGGAATTTGTGGTTCTATCAGGGTACCATGTACCACCTGTATCATGAGCACCATAAAATGCCTGAAATCCAATATTAATAAATTCGATCCGCAATTTCTCATCTTGTATTGAAATTACCGCTGTGTAAATTCCGCTATAGGTACCATCGATATTGAAACTGCCATTAAAAATAATCTTGCCATCAGCCGAATTTGAATACAAATTGGACGGATAAAATCCATAATTGATTGTGAGGAATTCAAGTATTCTGTTGAAAAGGATTTCCTTTTTCATATTTTTGAAATCATTCAGATATTGATAATGAACGACTCCATTTTGATCCAAAGGCAGATCCGGATATTTATTTATTTTCTTCATCAATATATTCCATTTACTGCCAATCTGTGAAAGGGCTTCCTGCGTCAGGTCTTTGGATAAAAACTTAGCTGTTATTGTAGCCTTCTCAATTGAATCTGTTTGTCCATAAAGGCTTGAAGAAACAATGATAAATAAAAGAAAAAATAGGTTTTTCATGGTTAAAGCTTTGAAGTAAATATCAATGTTTTATTACGTTGAAGAATAAAAAGAAATTACAATTTAATAAATCAGTTGGCTGATGAAATAAAATAGTGCCATCCATTTGCAGGCATCACCAACAATTAATAGGACCTGCTATTTCCAAACAGACAAAACCAAGTTCTATGTTACTTCTGTAAACGTACATAATTTTTTATAATCCAAATCATTATAAGAAGAATTTATTTGGGCCGATCGATGTGGCTAAGGATTTTAAAGCCTGTTACAAGTCAAAGCATAAGCTTTTTAATACATTACAGCGGGTTTATGGTCCTTTGGAGCTGTGGTCGGTTATTCCCGGGTACTGAATAACAGTAGTTCTTCTTCGTCGTTTGGAGAATGAAATGGTTTAATAAATTTCAAACCTATTTTCTCTAAAAGCCTAATTGATCTTTCGTTGCTAGCAAGCGTAATGCCATTAATCACCTGCAATTTTAACGTATTTAATGCAAATGTGAGTGTTGCCCGGGCAATTTCAAATGCGTATCCCTTTCCCGTAAATTGAGGCAAAAAGGCAAAACCAATGTCGGGGTGATCTAAATTATCGCGTTTAATAATCCCGCACATTCCAATTTTTAAACCGTTGTCTTTTGTTTCAACCAATGATAAACCAAATCCATTTTCGCGGTAACTTTTAATCGGGCCATTTTCGAGATAAACTTTTGCCTGTTCTACGGATTTTATATTTCTGTCGCCAATAAATTCCAGCCAACCGGGACTATTTAAAAGTTCAAGGATGAATTGCGTGTCATCAGTAGTAAACTCCCGAAGTCTCAGTCTTTCAGTTTCTAAAATACATTGAATAACCATTTCGTCCACAACTTTTAAATGACCCGTTGAACCCGCATTACTTATTTACTTTCTCCCTGAATCGCTAACGCTTTTTTACCGGTAGGATGTCCGGGTTGTATTTCCGTTTCCACATTTACTTTTTTTGCCCGCAATTGCAAGGTGCAAAGTTATACCGGTTATACGCTTTAAGTCGTGTTGCCTTTTCAACATACTGGTCGTTGACAGTCGATTTGATCATATATCCTATAGCAAAATCAAAAGTGAAAATATTTGTCTGGTTTTCGTTTGTAGCGTCATCATCTATTTCAACCACAAAATATTTGTTACCTGCCTGGTAAAAATCTGCGAGTTCACTCTTTAACTGTTCAATTAAATAAATCATTTTATTTTTCGAAAGATCAAAAACTGTAACTCCGATTGTATTGGACTCATGAACGGTGAACAGGTATTTTAAATCATCAGAAACAGAGTAGCCACCACCAGGATAAGTCTGAATTTTTCCTGTATTATCAATGATGATCAGTTGCCCGGAATTATCCCCGAATTTCGACAGTATTATATAATCTTTGCTGGGTTGTCCGTCTGCAAAAATTCCGGAACATCCTCCGGTGGCATGACATTCCGGAAAAAATAACTTGTCAACAACCGTATTGCCACTTTTCACCGTTAGCCAAATCCGGCAATAGGCAGTATTGTCAGATGATTGTTCCCCTTTTAGCTTTACCTGAACCAATTCAATTTTGAAAGTTTTAAGTGAAAAGGTGTCAATCTTGACTGAATATTTTGTCGCAGGATAATCATTTGGGTTGTAGAAAGATTGTTTATCAACCTGGGCAAAGGAGATTGCCGGAATAAGTAATAGTAGAAATAGAATTGCTTTTTTCATTGTTATCTTACTTTTTATTAATCAACTAAAAGCGCGTTATTTATTAATCAATGTTTTAATATTTTCGAAAACCTGTTCAGTTTCAGTCTTGTTCTTCTGGTTAAGAATGATTTTTTCTCCATTCTTTTCGATTAAAATTAAATAAGGACCGCTTTCTGACTGAAGAAAAAGCTTGCACTTCCCATATTCATCTAGCTTAAAATTTCCCTTATTCGATGAACCAAAACTAAATCCATTGGTCCGTTTAATTATTGAAGGTAATTTTTCACGCAATGTGATTTCCTGAATATCACTACCTGTAATTTCAATGCCGTATATCCCGGTAATGTGGATGGAATCTCCGTTTATTTCAATTTTCGCGGGCGTTGTGCCAACGTAAAGTAATACGGCAACAATTAAAACAACAAATCCCAATACAAAATAAGTCATCTTCGATTTCGAACCTGGTTTATTATGGTCGAATTTTGGGGCTTTTACAATGAAAAATGCAATTCCGACAAATGGAACTATAAATGTCAATGAACTGGCAATCATTGGAAATCCCACTAAATGTAACAGAAAATTTCCGGCAATTATTACCAAACCTATCACAATTAATACATTTCGCATAAAAGATGATAATCCCTGAATGTCGACATTTGCTTTTTGTTCTTTGGACATCGTATTGTAACCTGCAATCAGGTCAGGGAATGCTTTTACAAGAAATCCTAATCCGATAAAGAATAATCCCAAATTCAAGTTCATTACTGTCATTGTTATCTATTTTATCAGGAGAATGAATACTTTAATTACCTGTTTTTAAACGGTTGTAAAGGTTGCTATTTGTTTTTGCTTTGTCGTTAACAATTTAATTTTATTGATGCAAGAAACACCAGATTTATCCATTTATTTACGGTAAACGTACGTCGATTTTCACAGTTTCTGAACAAGATCGGGTCAAAACTGTTTGATAACAGTTACAGATCAAAGGAAATTTACCATTTTTTGAGAAGTTAAAATTATCTTTGCGGACTTCGTAAATAAAAGAGATGGGACAACTGAACAAATATACGATTCCTGAGATGCTCCGGAACAGCTTTGTCAAATACAGCACGAGCCAGTCGCTTGTTTTTGTCGGTGAAGCAAACCGCACGTATGCACAACTCGAGAATGAAATCAACCTTGTTGTTATTCAACTTATTAAGACAGGAGTCACCAAAGGGGATAAAGTAGTAATTCTGAGTACCAATATGCCCAATTGGGGCATCACCTATTTCGCAGTAACAACCATCGGTGCCATTGCAGTGCCGATTCTTCCTGATTTTTCAGTTACTGAGATCTCCAATATCGTTGAACACTCTGACTCGAAAGTGATATATGTTTCTGAAAATCTTTTAACAAAAGTTGAACAGTTCAAAGCTGATCCATCAAAAGTGATTATCCGGATTGAAACTTTTGAGAAAATTTCAGGTCCATCGGTTTCCGACGCAGAAATTTCTCCGGAAAGTATTAATTCATTTTCAGTTGAAGAAGACGATCTGGCTTCGATTATTTATACCTCCGGTACGACAGGTAAATCTAAAGGTGTTATGCTCACCCATAAGAACCTGGTGTGGGATGCAGAACATGGCGGATTAATTCATTCGATGTCAGTTACTGACCGGTTCCTGTCGTTGTTGCCGCTTTCGCATACTTATGAGAATACACTTAGCCTGATTCTGCCAGTTATGTGCGGGTCATCGGTGCATTATCTCAAAAAACTTCCTACTCCGGCAGTTTTAATTCCTGCTCTGCAAACGGTAAAACCAACTGTTATCTTCACTGTTCCATTAATCATCGAAAAGATTTACACAAAACAAATCAAACCAAAATTCTATCAAAATAAATTCATTCGGATATTGTATGGCATTACACCAATCAGATTACTTCTTAATCGGATTGCGGGTAAAAAACTGATGAAAACTTTTGGAGGTGAATTGCTCTTTTTTGGAATAGGCGGTGCTAAACTTGATGGGAAAGTTGAAAGGTTTCTGCAAGAAGCAAAATTCCCCTACTCTATCGGCTATGGTCTCACCGAAACCGCACCACTTATTGCAGGTACAGATGCCGGTCTTACACGATTGAATACAATTGGTCCTGCAATGCCCGGTGTCGAATTAAAAATCAATCAGCCCGATCCTATAACTGGTCAGGGTGAAGTCTGGGCCAAAGGACCCAATGTGATGAAAGGTTATTACAAAGAACCAGCATTGACCAAAGAGGTTCTTACTGAAGATGGTTGGTTTAAAACCGGCGATCTTGGCCACTTTGACGGGAAAGGATACCTGGCATTTAAAGGACGTTTAAAAAATATGATTGTGAGTGCTTCCGGAGAAAATATCTTCCCCGAAGAGATCGAGTCGGTGATTAATGATTTCGAAAATGTTATTGAATCACTGGTTGTTGAACGGAAGGGGAAACTTGTTGCACTAGTATTGCTTAATATGGAGGAACTCGAAATCCAATATCAGGCAATCCGTGATCAGGCTGAGCTCTTTAATCATAAACTTGATGAGATAATTGCGGAACTTCAAATATACGTCAATGCACGTGTCAATAAATTCTCTCAGGTTCAGCTTATACTTGTGCAGCCCACACCGTTTGAAAGAACGCCAACGCAAAAAATCAAGCGTTTCCTTTACTCATGAGCCGCAGTTAAGACGAATTAAAAGAATTGCTATTGTTTGAAAGGTTTCTGTTGTTTCTATGGGTTCTGAAGTTGCTCCAATCTGATCGTTTGGATGATTCGATTTAAAAGAGAAGCATTGAACTTTTCAAATCCCTTCATTCTTTGGCCAATGGTTTATCACCTTTAACTATCAAAATGCATTTATTTTATACCCCGGATATTCAAAGCGATATTTACAGATTAAGTGAAGAGGAATCCAAACACTGTGTCAGGGTTCTTAGACTCACTGAAGGTGAAAAGCTCTTTTTGATCGACGGGAAAGGGTTATTTTGTGAAGCAGTAATTACCAATGCTCATCCCAAAGCTTGTATGCTGCAAGTTGTTGACAAGAAATATAATTACGGGAAAAGGGATTACAAACTGACCATCGCTGTTTCACCCACAAAAAATATAGATCGATATGAGTGGTTTCTCGAGAAAGCGACTGAAATCGGTATTGATGAGGTTATTCCGCTGATTAGTCGTTATTCCGAAAGGAAAGAAGTTAAGCCCGAAAGGTTGGAGAAAGTGATGGTCTCAGCCATTAAGCAATCGATAAAAGCTTTTTTACCAGTTTTAAGTCCAATACAAACCTTCAGGGAAACTATAAAAACGCCTTTCACAGGACTACGTTTTATTGCACATTGTAATGAAGGGGAAAAAGTATTGTTACGTGATGTTGTTGTGAAGGGAAGAGATGTAATGATTTTGATAGGCCCTGAAGGTGATTTTTCAAACGAGGAGGTTGAGTTAGCTATTATAGAAGGATTTATACCTATTTCACTTGGCGATTCCCGGTTAAGAACCGAAACAGCGGCCGTGGTCGCCTGTCATACAGTCAATCTCATCAATCAATAACTAAAAACCCCTTCCATCAACTGACAGAAGGGGTTCTTATAATTTATCGAATTGTGAAATGTCACAATTCCTGGTTTTGCAATTGTAATATTATTTTGCCTTTTCGAGTTGCAATGTTTTGGTAGGAGCATCGCAAACTTTAGATGGTCCCCAATATTGAATAGGTCCGGGATATACAAATGAAGTTGTAATCGCCCACTCTTCGCGTTTTTCTGCAAAAGCTTTGAATGGTGCTCCATCAAGATGAACCAGTGCTTTTTGAATTACAGGTTTCATTTCACCACTGCGACGTTCCATGTTCAACATCATCGTGATTGGCACGCCTCCGGGAATCCATTGAGCAGCAGGCGCAGTTGTATTACGAACAGATGCAAGATAGCCTGTTTTCCCGTTTCCAATCAAAAGAGAAGCGATAAAACCCAAAGAGTAACAATAATCGGCATCAAAATTTGAAGGGGCAGCACAACGTCCTTCATATCCAAAGAAGTGGTTCTGAGATGAGAATTTAACTTTAATACCACTCTTAATCAATTCAGTCAAACGTTTTTCAACCATCTCGATCAACAGACGTTCAGTTTCAATACGTGAAACCTGAACATTTCCGTGAGGATCGCGGTCGAGTGTCAGCTGACGGGCAATACGTGTAGGGAGAGAAGCATAAACCTTTGAGGATTCATAGGTAAGATTGGCAATTACAAAATCCCTCTTTTCTGTATTTGTAGCCAGTGTCTGAAAGATCTCAGCAGTTTCACCTTCTGAAAGTAATTCGTTCAACTCGGCGATTAATACTTTAATCTCAGGAATAAACTCAACCAAACCTTCAGGAATAAGTGCAACACCAAATGTTTCACCATTCTGAGCACGTTCGGTAACAATATCAGCTATTTCATTTACGATTTGTTCGAGGGTTTGTTCCTTTGCAGCAACCTCTTCCGAAATGATACAAACATTAGGTCTGGTTTGTAAAGCACATTCCAAACCGATGTGTGAAGCGGAACGCCCCATCAGTTTAATAAAGTGCCAGTATTTTTTAGCTGAAGTAGCATCACGCATGATGTTACCAATCAACTCTGAATAGGTTTTGCAAGCCGTATCAAAGCCAAAAGAGGCTTCAATCATTTCATTTTTTAAGTCACCATCAATTGTCTTGGGGCAGCCGATAACCTGAATACCAGCATTTTTCTGAAGGTAATATTCAGCCAGTACACAAGCATTCGTGTTGGAATCATCACCACCGATAACAACAATCGCTTTAATTTCCAATTGATTACAAATCTCAATTCCTTTATCAAACTGTGATGGTTCCTCCAGTTTGGTACGACCCGAACCAATAATGTCGAATCCACCGGTATTACGGTATTCATCAACGATCTCGGAAGTCAACTCAAGGTACTGGTGATCAACAAGACCAGCAGGTCCGCCAAGAAATCCAAATAACTTATTGGCAGGATTCAGTTTTTTCAAACCGTCGAATAATCCTGCAATCACATTGTGCCCGCCTGGTGCCTGACCACCCGATAAAATTACGCCAACGTTAATTTCCGGAAAGGTAAGGCCCTTTCCACCTTCTTCAAACGTGATAATAGGCATCCCATAGGTACCTGGAAAAAGTTTCTTAATTTCCTTCTGATCAGCAACTGAATCGGTTTTCCCGCCTTCAACAACTTTTACAGAACCCGCGAGAGCCTTTGGCATCTTTGGAGAATACTTTGCACGTTCGATTTGAAATACACTTTTAATCATTGCTATGATATTATAATTCAACACTGTAATACTAAAAATTTCAAAAGCGTGGTAAAGTTAGTTAAATTAAATTCTTCCGTAAAACGGAGCGATTCAGTTAAAACAAATTTAAAGTAAACTTAATATCAGAAAATGACAGCTTGCATGATCGTGTGAACGAATGGTTCAGGGTTTACCAAATCAAATGGTCCAGTATAGTTTTTCTTGCATAATTACCTATACATAAAGCTCACAGCGCCAAGGCAATGCCTTGGCGCTACGGGTTCCGATTATAATTAAACAGTAATTAAATCAGGCAATTAAATAAAGTGGAACTATTCAGGTACCACTTCACCATCTTTCTGAATCGTACTATTATTCTTTTTTACAGCAAGTCTACCTGCCTTTTTCAATGCCTGGGAGAGCAAATATTCAATTTGTCCATTCATACTGCGAAACTCATCCGCAGCCCACCGCTCCAAAGCGTTGGAAATCTCCGGATCAATTCTGAGTACAAATGATTTTTTAGCTGCCATTATAAATTCAATAAATTGAACCCGCATTTATCACGGGACGTGCAGATTCGTCTGCACATAAAACGACTAACAAATTACTAACCATCGAAGCTTTTTTCTCGTCATCAAGTTCAATAATTTGCTTGTCTTTTAGTTCATCCAATGCCAGTTTTACCATTCCAACTGCTCCTTCAACAATTTTCTGGCGGGCAGCAACAATTGCCGTAGCCTGCTGACGACGTAACATGGCACCAGCGATTTCGGGTGCATACGAAAGATTGGAGATCCGGGCTTCGATCACTTCGATTCCTACGAGTAAAAGCCGTTCTCCGATTTCGGAAGCCAGCGAACGGTTAATCTCATCGATTCCCGAACGCAAGCAGATAACTTCTGCACCGTCTTTATCCAGCTCAATATTATCGTAAGGATAAGTATGGGCAATTTTGCGCAAAGCCGATTCCGTCTGAATCTTAATAAACTTCTGGTATGACTCCTCCGATTTAGTTTTCTTCATTCCCGTTTTGGGATCAACCTCCTCAAGCGCTTCAATATCAAAAACCGCTTTGTAGGTATCAATCACCTTCCATACGACAATGGCACTGATCAAAATCGGGTTACCCTGCTGATCGTTCACTTTGATAACATCCGATTCAAGGTTGCGGACACGCAATGAAACTTTCTTTTTTGTATAGAACGGGTTTAGCCAGAAAAAACCGTTTGCTTTTACCGTACCCTGGTATTTACCAAAGAAGACCAGTACACTTGTTTGATTAGGCTGCACAATAAATAAGCCCATCATCCAAAATATCCCGATAAGTGACAAAATAATAGATGACGGAATATACCATACTTCGCGATAAAAAATCAAGCCCAACGGGGCAAAAAATAACACCAATGCGATAAACAAATGTAAGAATCCGTTAGTCGCCAATTTAATTTCTTTTTCCATAGTATCAGATTTAAATTTGATATCACAATGATATCATTTTAATTTTAAATATTAAAATATTTTCGAAATTATTTTTGTTGAATTTTTCATCTTTCCGTCATTTCATTTGTTGAATCTTCAATGTCTTCCCTATATCCAGAATATTGATCATTCGCGTGGAAACTATTCGTAAATTTGGGGCGATTGTAAAATCACAAACATTTTACCTGCTTAGTATGGCTGAAAATATTAAAAATCAATATATTGAAATTAAAGGTGCGAGGGTTCACAACCTGAAAAACATCGACCTTCTGATTCCCCGTAATAAAATGGTGGTTATTACCGGACTTTCAGGTTCTGGTAAATCATCACTTGCTTTCGACACACTATATGCCGAGGGTCAGCGTCGTTATGTCGAAAGTCTATCATCCTACGCAAGGCAGTTTTTGGGAAGGATGGACAAACCCGATGTCGATTACATCAAAGGAATTCCTCCGGCAATTGCAATCGAACAAAAAGTCAATACGCGCAATCCACGGTCAACGGTTGGAACTTCTACGGAGATTTACGATTACATCAAATTGCTTTATGCAAGGATTGGCCGGACCTATTCTCCGGTTTCAGGCCAGGAGGTAGTAAGACATACAGTTACAGATGTTGTGAATGCCATCTTTGCCTTTCCGGAAGGGACAAAGATACTTTTGCTGTCGCCGTTTCATGTGAATAAGGAACGAACGGTGGCGCACGCTGCAGATCTGCTGCAACAACAAGGATTTACTCGACTTGAGATTGATGGTGAAGTGATACGAATTGCGGATATCAACACTGACCTTCCACGTTCAAAAAAGGTGAAGGAGATCAATATTGTGATTGACAGGTTCGCCGTTACACATGATGACGAAGATTTGCTGAGCCGTGCCGCCGATTCGATTCAAACAGCATTTTACGAAGGAAAAGGTGATTGTATTGTCAGGATTGTCAACGATGAAGAGACGTTGCTTCAACGCTATTCGAATCGTTTTGAAGCGGATGGAATTACATTCGAAGAGCCTTCACTTCATATGTTTAGTTTCAATAACCCCATTGGCGCGTGCCCTGTTTGTGAAGGTTATGGAAAAACAATCGGGATCGATGAAGACCTTGTGATTCCAAATAAATCGCTTTCAATTTATAATGAGGCAATTGTTTGCTGGAAAGGTGAAAAGATGGGCGAATGGAAAGATCAGCTTGTGATGAATTCCGACAAATTCAATTTTCCGATTCATAAACCTTTTTTCGATCTGACACCCGAGCAGAAGCGATTACTGTGGACTGGTAATCAATATTTTGAAGGACTCAACAGCTTCTTCAAAAGTATTGAAGAGCAATCGTATAAGATCCAATACCGTGTGATGCTTTCGCGTTACCGTGGCAAAACAGTTTGCCCTGAATGTGGTGGAACCCGATTAAAAAAAGAGGCTTCTTATGTGAAAATAGGTGGAAAAGCTGTTTCTGAACTCGTGAATCAACCAGTTGATCAGCTTGCATCCTTTTTTCATGGTCTTCATTTAACTGATCATGACAAGGTCGTATCTGATCGGTTATTGATTGAGATCAACAACAGAATGGAGTTTCTTTGTGATGTCGGGTTGGGATACCTCACATTGAACCGGCTTTCATCTTCCTTGTCTGGTGGTGAATCGCAACGAATCAACCTGGCAACTTCGCTCGGAAGCAGTCTTGTCGGTTCCATGTACCTCCTCGACGAACCTTCGATTGGTCTTCACTCACGAGATACCGCGCGACTGATTAAAGTACTTCGCAAATTGCAACATTTGGGCAACAGTGTGATCATTGTCGAACACGACGAAGAGATCATCCGCGATGCCGATATGATCATCGATATCGGTCCCCTTGCCGGCCGCAATGGCGGTGAAGTTGTTTTCCAGGGATCGCACAAAGAGCTCGCATTAAATAATACAAGCCTTACAGCAAGGTACATTAACGGAACTGAAAAGATTGAACTTCCGTTGGTCCGGCGAAAATGGAACAACTACATCGAAATTACCGGTGCCCGCGAAAATAACCTCAAAGGAATTGATGTCAAATTCCCATTGAATACGCTTACTGTTGTGACAGGCGTAAGCGGATCGGGAAAATCGTCGTTAATCCGAAAAATTCTCTTCCCTGCACTCACCAAACACCTTGGAGGTTATGGTGAGAAAACAGGCGATCATACCAGGTTACAAGGTGATCTTTCTTTGATTACGGCCGTTGAATTCGTAGATCAGAATCCGATCGGGAAATCATCACGGTCAAATCCGGTGACCTATCTGAAAACCTATGACGATATCAGGAAACTGTACGCCGATCAACAGGCATCAAAGATCAACGGCTTTACTGCTTCTCATTTTTCGTTTAACATTGATGGTGGAAGGTGCGAAGAGTGCCAGGGTGAAGGGGAGATAAAAGTTGAGATGCAATTTATGGCCGACATCCATTTGACCTGCGAAAGTTGTCACGGCAGACGATTTAAGGCCGATGTTCTGGATGTGAAATTCAAAGAGAAAAGCATTTATGATATTCTGGAAATGACTGTTGACGAGGCCATCGTATTCTTCTCCGAAAAAGATAAAAGCGAAGGAAAAAAGATTGCCAAGAAGTTGATGCCCTTACAGGATGTGGGACTCGGCTATGTCAAGTTGGGACAATCATCGAGTACACTTTCGGGTGGTGAAAGTCAGCGCATTAAACTGGCCTCCTTCCTTGCAAAGGAGAAAGACTCCCCCACCCTTTTTATTTTTGATGAACCCACAACGGGTCTCCATTTTCATGATATCCGGAAACTGCTCGATGCCATCAATGCACTCATATCAAGGGGACACACTGTTTTGATTATCGAACACAATACGGAGGTAATTAAAGTGGCCGACTGGATCATCGACCTAGGTCCCGAAGGTGGTGAAACAGGTGGTTATAAAGTATTTGAAGGCACACCTGAAGATATTGTGAAATGCGAAGAATCGTATACAGGGAAATACCTGGTCAATAAGTTAGGCTGCTCGGCTTCGGGTAAGTGACCGTGTGAGTGTCTTTGATTTGAACACTCGCCCGGTCAATTTTATTTTCAAGCGCTTAATAGATTTTTAACTCTTGGGCTAAAGCCCGAAATTGCATATAATTACCCCCACCACCTGAAGGTCGTGGCAATGAATAATGTCAATTCATTACTGCATTTTCTTCCTGTTTAAAAACCAGTAAACCGGAACGCCTGAAAATATAAGTGTAAGACCAATCATTGCTTCGCGTGGACGTGTCACGATGGTGTTACAAAACAATATCAGACAAAAAACAATAAAGAGAGCGGGTACAATGGGGTAACCCCACACTTTATAAGGACGCGGCGCATCAGGCATCTTCCGTCGCAAGATAAAAACCCCAAGAGAAGTAGCACCATAAAAGAAAAATACGGCGAAGATGATCATGTCGGTCAACTGATCGAATGTGCCGGAAAGCACCAGCACTGAAGCCCAGACACCTTGCCAGATCAATGAATTGCCGGGAGAATTGGATTTGTTCAAAGTTCCGGCCTGCTTTAAAAAAAGCTGATCGCGTGACATCGCAAAATAAACGCGGGGACTCGCCAGAATTGTAGCATTTGTGCATCCCAAAGTGCTGATAAGAATCAACATTGAGATAAACAAAGCACCATTGTCTCCCCAGAAAACCCGTACGGCTTCGATCGCCGCAATCTGGTTACCCGATTGGTAAATCTGTTCCAATTGGGGAATTGACAACAACGACAGATAGGTCACATTCACCAGCAAGTATATGGCAATCACCATAAAAACGCCAATCAAAATACCCCTTGGTATATTCCGTTTCGCATCTTTTACTTCACCGCCGATAAATCCCACCGTTGCCCAGCCCTGATAGGCCCAGAAAGCGGCAAGCATCGCGGTAAAAAAAGCCGAAATTGTAACAGAATCATTCGACGTGGAGCTAAAATCGAAACTTCGGGTTGGTATTGAATGGGGACTCCCAAGGCCGAAAATCACAATCATAAAAATGCCTGTAAACACAAGTATCAGAACCATTTTACTTACTCCTGCCCCGGTTTTCACCCCTTTGATATTCACAAATGTGAGAATAAGAATCAGGATGATTGCCGTAAATTTTACCGAAAAATCGGCAAACGGGAAAAAGATTCCGCCAATTGTAAAATTACTGAGCGAAGGGAACAAATCTGGTAAAGAGACCAGGCTATTGAGCGACTGTGCAAACACATAAGCCAATGATGAGATCGCAGCGGTTTGAATCACTGTAAACAACGACCATCCGTAAATAAACGCGAAAAACCGGTTATAAATCTTTTTGTGATACACAAAATCACCGCCAGTATCTGCCAGAAGACCTGCTACTTCGGCATTACTCAATGCGCCTAATAATGTAATCAGTCCCCCGACGATCCAGGCAATTAAAACCCATCCGGACGAATGGAGTTCAGCTGCCATTGGGGCAATTTTTTTATAAACCCCCGATCCTATAATATTACCAACAACAACAACGATCACATATCCCAGGCCCAGCGTTCGTTCAAAATTTGTGTTTTTATTCATTTATTTTAGCATCGACAAACGATTCACCCGGCTTATGACATCAGGAAAAACCGATCCTATTTTGAAGTAAAGATTTGACTTTTAAAATGAAGACTTGAAAGCCCTTGTCCAGAACATACAGCCCTATTCTTATTCTGCATACCCGAAAGCCTTCACCTCTTTGCTCCCGAATCAGCGGGACAAATATACATTTTTTGGCATTGCCTGATTTCCTTCCAATAGAATCGTACGATTCAATGACGATTGTACGATACATTGAAACAATCGTACGATTCTTAATAAATATTGTACAATACTTTGATACAATCATACGATGCCAGGAAAGTTTCGCGGAAGTATAAAATAGATTGTGTAAACAGAATTTAAAGGAATACTAGCTTGTGCTGAAGTGGAGCGTAGCGGAACGAAGCACAAGCTAGTATTTGAAAAACAAAATTAACTTTAAACGAAAATACACA
>Ga0209125_1000356_pt1 | contig 62881 bp, 49 predicted proteins | sample BarGraIncub1131A_FD_184503 | JGI IMG/M metagenome (GOLD analysis project Ga0209125, IMG submission 184503) | Arctic peat soil microbial communities from Barrow, Alaska - Barrow Graham LP Incubations 11-31A (SPAdes) (version 2) | ecosystem: Environmental > Terrestrial > Soil > Wetlands > Peat... | reverse complement strand
CCCCATCCGATACCACGTGGCCGTGGGTGACAGTTTCACCTATTTCGGCACGACGATGAACGGAAGCATGGCTTTTTATACGTTCAAAGTGAGCGGAACCGTCCTTTACGGAACATCACTCATGGACAGAGGTTCCATGATCATAGATTTAACGGATGCCAGAAAGGCACTGGATATGGACGATGCCGCCAGCGAAATTCTGGGCTTTCTGCCCGAAAATGTCTATGATGAGACCATGGCCAAAGATGTTGAAACCACCTTCAATGCAAAACACAGCAATCCCAAGGATGAGTTTTCACCCGAGATGTTCCGGCTCAGCGAGCTCAACAGCATGGGGCAATACATCGCCATTGTCGACAACATGAGTTTCATCATGGTCTTCATTTTTGTGCTGGCCATGTCGGTGGTGCTTTGGAACACGGGTTTGCTTGGTGGTCTTCGCCGATACAACGAATACGGCCTGCGACTAGCTTTGGGCGAGGAAAAGAAACACATTTACCGGAGTTCACTGATGGAAGCAGTCCTTATCGGATTCCTGGGATCCGTTCTGGGTACTGCTCTGGGATTGATTGTTGTTTATTCCCTTCAGGTGCATCCGCTGGACGTGAGCAGCATGATGAAAAACGTCACCATGCTGATGCCGCAAACCTACCGGGCCATCGTTTCGCCCAGCCTATTCTACATCGGATTCCTGCCGGGGTTGGCTGCCATGGTATTGGGTAATGCGTTGGCAGGCAGAGCCATTTATAAACGCAGAACTGCTGAGTTATTCAAAGAATTAGAAGTTTAGTTTGTTATTTTGAGCGGCTATCTCTGCGTTACTGTTCAATCGCTTGTCCTCACGTACTTTAAGTACGCTCCGGGAAGCTCAATCACAGTGCCTTGATCTAACCACCCAAAATAACAAACTTCCGTGGGGTTTTAACTTAAAAAGAAGAGAAAAATGAAAAGTATAGTGTTCAGTTTTTTTATCGCAATAGCGACGGTAGTTTCAGCGCAGGATGCCAAAACGATTTTGGCGAAAGTGGACCAGAACATGGCTTCCAAAAACAGGATCTTCGAATCGACCATGATCGTGCACGGGCAGCGCGCTAGTCGTACCATGACGGCCAGATCGTATTCAGTCGGCGAGCAGAAATCGTTCACCGAATACCTGAGTCCGGTTCGGGAGCAAGGCACCAAGATGCTGAAAGTGGGCAACCAACTCTGGATTTATTCGCCTTCCACCGACCGCACCATCCTTATTTCCGGACAGTTGCTGCGTCAGTCGGTGATGGGTTCAGACCTTTCCTACGAAGACATGATGGAAGACAGCAAGCTGACGGATAAGTATCAGGCTGAAAATACCGGCACGGAAGTGATCGATGGCAGAAAATGTTATATGCTGGTACTTACCGCTGTAACCACGGATGTCAATTATTTCAAACGCAAGTCTTGGATTGATACGGAGCGCTTCGTACCTTTGAAGGAAGAACTGTATGCCAAAAGCGGACAATTACTGAAGCGCACCACACTGAGCGGTGTAAAACAAGTTCAAGGGCGTTGGTTTCCAACAATAATAATGTACAAAGATATGCTGAAAGCCGGTGATGGAACGGAATTCCGAATGACGAGCATCCAGTTCGACCAAGTTATTCCGGATTACATTTTCTCGAAGGCTGCATTGAAAAAATAAGAAATGAGTGAACTGAAAAACCTGGGTCAAACCACGAAATACGCTTTTGATTATACGCCCGAAATTCTGGAAAGCTTTCCCAACAAGCATCCTGGAAGCGATTATTTCGTGAAATTCAACTGCCCTGAATTTACCAGCCTTTGTCCAATTACGGGGCAACCGGATTTCGCAACGATTTACATCAGTTATATGCCTGATGGAAAGCTGGTTGAAAGCAAGAGCTTAAAGCTTTATTTGTTCAGTTTCCGCAACCACGGCGCCTTTCACGAGGACTGTATCAACATCATCATGAAAGATCTGGTAGCGCTGATGGAACCCAACTACATCGAAGTCTGGGGCAAATTCCTGCCACGCGGCGGTCTAAGCATCGACCCGTATTGCAATTATGGCAAGCCGGGCAGCAAGTATGTACAGATGGCCGAATACCGGATCTTGAATCACGATTTGATTCCTGAGAAAATCGACAACCGATAAGTTTTATGGCAAAAAAAAGGCCTTCCCTCCAGATTTTTTCCGCCGATGTCCTTACTAAATTGGCATTGCCATTGGTGGATAGCGGTATTTCAGCAGGTTTCCCCAGCCCTGCCCAGGATTATCTGGATCTGAAACTGGACCTGAACAAGGAGCTGATTGCCAACCCTTCCAGTACCTTTTTCGGCCGTGTGAAAGGCCAATCCATGAAGGATGCCGGTATTCTGGACGGGGATATTCTGGTCATTGACAAGTCGTTGGATCCGCAAGACGGAGATACGGCCGTTTGCTACATCGACGGCGAATTCACCTTGAAATTCATCCGAATTGAGAAGGATGCCGTCTATCTGGTTCCCGCCAACCCCGCTTTCGAACCAATCAAAGTGACGGAAGAAAACAACTTCTGCATCTGGGGCATCGTGACCTATACGATTCAGGACCACAAACACCGGCAAAGGCGATAATATGTGCTTCATGTCCCGACTCACGGTTTCAGCCGCTGAACTTAAATCTAGATTTCAGGTTGATTTGGACGATCCGGAAGATCGTTGGCAACCGGCTATGGAATTCAGTGCGTTCGTGCATCCGAAGATGCCTGTCGTGGCGAGCAACAAGCCGGACAAAATTCAATTTTTCGAATGGGGGCTGATGCCTTCTTGGGCAAAGGATAAAACGTTGCAGAACAATACGCTGAACGCCAGGGTGGAAACGCTGCACGAAAAGCCTTCCTTCAAAAACGTACTGAACAACCGCTGCCTCATACCCGCCGACGGTTTCTACGAATGGCAATGGTTGGACGAGAAGGGTAAGATTAAGCAAAAATACCTGCTCACGTTGGAAGATGAGGAAATCTTCGCCTTTGCCGGCCTGTGGAGCGCCTGGGCAGACCGCTCCACAGGCGAGCTGCTCGAAACCTACACCATCATCACCCGCCCAGCCAATGAACTCATGGCCCGCATCCACAACAGCAAACTACGTATGCCCTGGATTCTGCCCCGCACAGACGAATCGAAATGGCTGAACGGTAAACAAGTTGATTTCAACGATGTGCATTTGACGGCTGAACCCTTGGGCACACAGCCGCTGATCTCGCAAGCATCCCTTTTTTAAAATGTACGCCTTAGTCGATTGCAACAACTTCTACGCCTCCTGCGAGCGCGTGTTCAACCCCAGTCTGAACGGGGTTCCCATCGTCGTTTTGTCCAACAACGACGGCTGCGTGATCGCGCGTTCCAACGAGGCCAAGCTGCTGGGCATTCCGATGGGGGAGCCCGCCTTCAAGATGAAGGAAGTGATCGAACAGCACGGCGTGGCAGTGTTTTCCTCCAATTACACGCTCTACGGCGATATGTCGGCCAGGGTGATGCAAACGCTCCAAACCTTCGTGCCCAACATGGAAATCTATTCCATCGATGAGGCTTTCCTGAATTTTCACGGTTTCGAGCATCTGGATCTGGCAGCGTTCGGCCGGAAAATCGTGCGCGTCACGACTAAAAATACGGGCATCCCTGTGAGCATCGGCATTGCGCCTACCAAGACCCTGGCCAAGGTAGCCAACAAATTTGCCAAAAAATACAAGGGCTACAAAGGCGCCTGCGTCATCGACACCGACGAAAAACGCATCAAAGCGCTGCAAAAATTTGCCATCGGTGATGTTTGGGGCATTGGCCGACGCTATGCCAAACTGATGGAATACAACGGCATCCACACCGCTTACGATTTCACCCAGCGCCCTGTCTCCTGGGTCCGAAAGAACCTGACCGTGGTTGGCGAGCGCATGTGGAACGAACTGCGCGGCATTCCGTGCATTGAACTTGAGAATCAGCCTTCAGCCAAAAAACAAATCTGTACCTCGAGGAGTTTTGGAAGCAAATTGACTGAATTCGGCGACATTGCCGAAGCGGTTTCCAACCATGCAGCCTCCTGTGCTGCCAAACTGCGCCGTCAGCATTCCTGCGCCGCCGGAATGTTGGTCTTCATCATGACCAATCCCTTTGCCCAGCGCGATCCGCAATACGTCAACAGCAGGCATTTCAAACTCTCCGTTCCGACCAGCGACACCAGCGAAATCATTGGTCATGCCAAAAGGTTGTTGGAGGAAATCTTCAAAAAGGGCTATTCCTACAAGAAAGCCGGGGTCATCATCACCGAAATCGTACCCGACGCACCCATTCAGGCCGACCTGTTCGACACGGTGGACCGCGACCGGCAGAAACGGCTGATGAAGGCCATTGATTCCCTCAACGACGGCTACGGCACCAACAAGGTTCGCAGCGCAGCGCAAGGCTACAGCAAGAAGTGGAAACTCAAGAACGAGCAGCTTTCGCCCTGCTACTCCACAAAGCTTTCGGACATTATCGAGGTGAAAACGAATGAATCATAAGAAATTGGAAACAAGCCAAATCTTGCATTTCTAAGGACCCCATCCGAAAATGGCCTTGTTTATGAGTGAAGAAAGCCGTTTCTTTGCCATCTAATTTCACGGTAAGATATGGTAGTGCTTTTCAAAGGTTATAACAATCATAGCAACAGGCTGTTACAGGCAATTCATCTGGAGGCTTTCTGCATGGAGCACGACTTGAAATTTTATAACCCGAGTTTTTGGAGAATGAAAGGTTTGTACGGCATCAAAGGTAAACCTGCTGACGCACTCATCTGGTCCATGCTGTGTACGCTGAACAAAATCTGTTTGCTTCCAAAAATTAAGTTCAACAGGGGTGGAATGCAAGAAAAGTACGAACAACTCTTACTTCGAAAGAAGTTAGTCTTTGTTTATGGCTGGCGGTTCAGAAACTTTGAACTGACCGAGAAATTCCAGAAGGAGCTGGTTGCCAAATATTCCATTTTGCCCAATTTGTTTGAAACGAATGAACTGTATCAGAAGGTTCTTAAACTTGACCATTCAACGTACAATCTGGTAGGAGTGCACGTTCGGAAAGGAGATTACAGAAACTGGAAGAATGGCATTTATTTTTTCGAAGATGCTGTTTATCAAACATATATGGACAACCTGAATGCGGAACTCTGCAAATTAAACGGAAAGCAAACATTGTTCATTGTCTTTTCGAACGAACCCCTTCATATTCAGCCATCCGATGCAATCATTCTTTCCAAAAATCTCTGGTATGTGGACCAGAAAATAATGAGCTTGTGCGATTACCTCATCGGGCCTCCCAGTACGTTTACGCTTTGGGCCAGTTACCTGGGAGATGCTCGGTATTACCAAATCACAGACGCCTCAGGGAAAATCAGTTTGGACGATTTTTTATCCAGTAAAGGCTAAAGATGTTTCAATAGAGCGTTAAGGTCAAGGCACTGCTTACTCGACACCCCGGAGCGTACTTAAGGTACGTGAGGAGTGGCGAGTGAGCAGTAACGCAGAGATTGACGCTCTATTGAGACAACTTAGTTACCAGTTGTCGGTGCGGAAGTTAGGTGCCCAAAGCCCGTCCTTGTTGGCCAAACTGGCCGGTGGATTAGTGCCCCAGCAATAGCGGACGGCAACGGGTTTAGGCACGGCAGGATTCCAAACAACGATGGTTTTGCCCTCGAATTTGGCTTGTGCCCATTGGAAGACCTTGTCCTCACCAGCAATGGCGAAACCGGTCAGCTTATCGCACCAGGCCACGAAATCCTCTTTGTTGGGCTTGAAGAACAACTGGATGGAATCGCCTTTCACCTGATAACTATCGTACATCGGTCCGGAAGCCTCGATATCCTCACCATAAGCTTTGACCTGAGCGGCAACAGCCAAACGGTAACCGATTTCCTGCTTGTTTTTGGGATGAATGTTCATAGGGTCGCTCGCATTTTCGATGGCCACGATCATGGCGGTATTCGGTACGGAGAGGTTCTGCAGTTGTGCTTCCCGCACGGTCATCATCGAACCGTTTTCGACAGGTTTGGCCATGGCTTTGCCATTATTGGCCAACTGTACATAAAGAAATGGAAAATCCCCTTGGCCGAACGAGTCACGCCAGTCGCTAATCAACGTTTCCATGATTTCCCGATATTCCTTGGCAGAAGGACCGTTGGATTCACCCTGATACCAGAGTGCGCCCCGAATGGCATACGGAAACAAAGGGGCGATCATGCCATTATAACAAACGTAGGGATTGTGTTGGTCCAAACTTGGATCCGGATTCTTCGGAGCCTTTGGTTTTTTGGCAGTGACATCCCCTGCTGAAGCCGCCAGCGCAGTCCTATCGCCGCTGTATTTTGCCATCTGTTCCCGATAGGCAGGCATCGTTTTGGCACTATCGGCTGTGAATTTGTCCCGCTTTGCCTGATAGGCATCCAACAAGTAGTTCAGGTTTGGATGTGCTTTCAGGTGTTTCTCGCTGATCCAACTTTCGGCAGTGCTGGCTCCAAAGGCTGAAGTGATCAGTCCGAACGGAATACCGTATTTATCGTACAGATTCTTTGCAAAAAAATAGGCGGCAGCCGAAAAATGTCCGACTGTCTTCGGGGAACAGACTTCCCATTTGCCGACCACGTCCTTCTGAATCTCATTGCTCGGTGTGTAATCCACGTCAAACACCCTGATTTTCGGGTAATTGGCTCCGGCCACTTCTTCCGCTTCGTTGTCCACACCGCACCAGTAGCGGTCCTCCTTGGCCACCGTCATATCCATGTTGGATTGGCCGGAACAAACCCAGACTTCACCTATATATATGTCCTGAATGAAAACGGAGTTCTTTTTGCCCTTAATGACCATGTTGAAGGGACCACCGGCAGGCAACGCTTTCAGTTTGACCCTCCATTTGCCGGACTTGTCGGTTTTGGCTGAAACTTTCTGGCTGTTGAAAAGTACCGCCACCTTTTCACCGGGTTTGGCAGTACCCCAAACCGGGATGGGCTTGTTGCGCTGCAGCACTACATGCTCGCTGAATAGGTTGGCCGGTCTGACCACTGCGAAAACAGGCAAAGCTGCAAGCAGCAAACCAGCCAGAAACAACCCTTTTAAAACCTTGTTCATTTCCTTAAAGTATTTTACGTTCGTTTATTCTAAACAGTCGTTTTTCGTGACTCGGCATAGTCGAAGCTTGCTTCGCCTCTGCACTCGCTACTCAAAACGTTCTTTCAGCCAATCGATGTACAACCCTTTCCACACTTCGTGGTAACGGAAAGTCTCACGGAAACCCCAACCGTGGCCTCCTTCGGGAAAAATATGCAAGGAGGCGGGAATATTATATTTCTTGAGTGCCGCATAAAAGTCAAAGCTGTTTTGTGGTGGAACGGCACCGTCGTCGTCGCTCAGGAAAAGCAGGGTGGGAGGGGTGTCTTTCGTTACCTGCAGCTCGTTGGAATAATAATCGACAGAATCCCTTTTGTAGCCCAGTCCAAGCAGATTTTCACGGGAACCGGCATGGGTCACGCTTTCTTGCATGGAAACTACCGGGTAGAACAAAATCATAAAGTCGGGGCGGCAGCTGAAGGAACTCAAAGGCAGCGGAGGAATTGGTTTCTTGACTTTGGAAGGCGCCATCGGTGGCACTGGCGTTCCCAAGTCAAAATGCGTTCCCAACGTAGCAGCCAGATGACCGCCAGCCGAAAAACCGCTGACACCGACTTTCAACGGGTCCAGTTTCCATTCACCCGCCCGGCTGCGGATGATACGCATGGCCTGTTGAGCGTCTTTCAAAGGTATAAAAGCATGTTTGTTGGGTAGTCGATATTTCAATACGAATGCGTTGATACCGAGGCTTGAAAGCCATTCGCCGAATTGTGATCCTTCGTGCCCGGCAGCTTCACGAATGTAACCACCGCCAGGAATCACCAGGATGGTCACACCGGTGTTTTTGGAAGAATCGGCCGGATAAAATTTCATGGACGGCACGGAAACATTCTCCACACGGTCGTTTTCCGTCACTTCAGCGACGGTGATTCCGTTGCTTTCAGGCACACCCTCGGGCCAAAGAAAAATGACTTCGCGTTCAGCCGCCTGCAGGACAGCCGAGGTTAAAAAGAACAGACAAAAGAGTGCATTTTTCATGCTTGTAAGGTTTTTTGAATTTTAGTGTGCGTAAAAACTATTTTCCTATACGCAATCGAACATCCCTAGCTGCTTACTGCGAGGAGCTTCAATAGCCGTCTGCTAAAGTACGGCATTTGCTTAGAACGGACAAAAAAACCTCAGCGTTTTTCTGCCGGTCGAAAACTATCCCGATACTGCGTGGGTGTTTTTCCGACCAGTTGCTTAAACAGCCTATTGAAATAAGGAATATTCTCAAAGGCGAGCGAACAGGCGATGTCCTTGACCGGTTTGTCGTTGATAACCAGTATCAATTGGGCATTCTCAATTTTTTTCCGGTTGATGTAATCGATGGGTGTATCGTCCATTTCCTGTTTGAACAGGCGGGTGAAATGGTCGTCGGAGAGGAAGCAACGGTCCGAAAGGTCGCTGATGCAGATTTTTTTTCCAATGTTCTCGCGGATGTACCTCAGCGCCTTGACGATGCGGCTGTCTTCCGAAACGATGAGCTTGTCTGCCCGTTCCAGAAATCTGGACAGCAGTTGCAGCAGAATGCCGTTGGTCTCCGTCCATACCGGAAAAGACGTCTGGGCGGTCGAAGCCAAGCTTTTGAGAAAACCGGCACTATTATCGTACGAACCCGGATCGTAAATGGGCAGCCCTTTGCCCGGATTAATCACCAACAACCGTTTCATCAATTCATAATCGAGGGACGTTACAGGCACTTCCAGCGGAAACTGGAAATGCTCGAAAATGCGCGTCGTATCGGTGTGGTTTTCGCTGACATGCAGGTAAAACAAGGAAAAATGCCGGTCGCAGCTGTCGTTGTGCAGAGAAAAGGGCGGAATCAGATACAGATGACCGGGTGTAAGCCGTTGTTCCACCCCTTCCACCGTCATGCACGCCTCACCTTCGTCCACCAGATAGATGCGGAAGAACGGGCTCTTGATGTTCCTAAAATTCCAATCTCCTTCGTGGACGGCTCGCCCAGCGTTCAGCAAGATCAGGTTCAGCGATTCTTTTTCCATGACGATTCGTTTGCAACAAAAGTATGAAATTCCGTCCAAGTTCTCTACATTTGCGACTTAACCTTCAATACCATGAAACGTTTTGGAAGCGTCATCCGGTTGCGCCCTGAAAAACTGGAAGAATACAAGACTCTGCACGCCGCTGTTTGGCCTGGAATTCTTCAAAAGATTACCGAGTGCAACATTCGTAATTACAGCATTTATTATAAGGATGGTATCCTGTTCAGTTATTTCGAATACATAGGAACGGATTATATTGGAGATATGGCGCTGATGGCCGAAGACCCTGAAACCCAACGCTGGTGGGCGGTTTGCAAACCTTGCCAGGAGCCGTTGGAAACCCGGCAGGAAGGCGAATGGTGGGCGGATATGGACGAATTCTTTCACCTCGACTAGACCTATGAAAAAACAAAACATACTCAGTTCCCCGACCGGGAAATCTTTTCTACTGCCTTTCCTGCTCATTTCCAGCCTGTACCTGCTCTGGGGTTGCGCCCACGGCATGCTCGATGTGCTGAACCGTCATTTCCAAGGCTGCTTTGCCATGCACAAAGCCCAATCGGGCTTCGTGCAGTTTTCGACCTATATCGCTTATTTTATAATGGCCATACCGGCCGGCCAGATTTTAAAGAAACTGGGGTACAAGAAAGGTATTTTTGTCGGCCTAATGATGTTCGCCCTTGGTGCGTTGGCCTTCGTACCGGCAGCTTTCGCGAATTCACCGACGCCCTTTTTGGCCGCCTTATTTTTCCTGGCTTGCGGGCTGTGTATCATCGAAACAGGTGCCCATCCCTACGCAACGGTACTCGGACCTCCCGAAAACGCAGCGCAGCGCATCAATGTGGCTGCCGCCTTCAACGGCGTGGGCTGGATCATCGGTCCACTTATCGGTGGAACCCTGATTTTTGGAGCGGATGCGAACGATGCCTTGGCCACCGCCAAACCGTACGTCTTGGTCGGTATCGTGGTATTGATCGTTGCAATTGCCTTGCTTTTCGTAAAAATGCCCGAAATCGTTCCACCAACCGAAGAAGAGGAGCAGGGTGCTGCAGTTGCACCAATATCCATCTGGAAACGCAAAAGCTTTGTTTTGGCCGTAGTGGCTCAGTTCCTATATGTGGCTGCCCAAACCGGCATTTTCAGTTTTTTCATCAATTATGTGGTTGAACTCTTTCCGGGTCTGAGCAACTTGGATGCTTCACGGATGCTGAGCCTAGGTGGTATGGGGCTGTTCCTGGTCGGACGCCTCACCAGCAGCTGGTTCATGCGTTGGGTGAATCCTGCCCGACTGCTGGCTTATTTTGCTCTCGCAGCCGTCGTGTGCATGGTGCTGGTCGTTCTGTCCGTCGGAACCCTTTCCTTTGTGGCGCTCTGCCTTTCCATGTACCTGATGTCCATGATGTTCCCAACGATTTTTGCCCTAGGTGTGCATGGTCTCGGAGTCCAGACCAAACAGGCTTCCTCCTACATCGTGATGGGTGTGGGTGGTGGAGCAGTTTCTCCTTTTCTGATGGGCTTTATCGGCGAAACCAACATGGCGCTGGGCTTCTTTGTCCCACTGGCATGTTTTATATTTATCGCTTTTTACGGTTGGACTCAACTTTCTGGGAGCAAACAGAAGTAAATTCTTGCATTCTGAAAAGTGTTGAAAAACATATTTTTCAAACTATTTTTTATGGTAACTTTGCTCGAGCAGTTCAGCACAGTTCAGCACAGATAATCCCGCTTAATTGACGTTTAAAAACTCTATCTTATTATGACCAAGTATCCAAAAGTAGGGATTCGTCCCATTATCGACGGGCGCCAGGGCGGTGTCCGTGAAAGTCTGGAAGACCAGACCATGAATATGGCCAAAAGTGCCGCAGCCCTCATTTCCTCCAAATTGCGTTATCCGGACGGATCGCCTGTCGAATGTGTCCTTGCCGACACCACCATCGGCCGTGTACCTGAAGCTGCCGCCTGTGCTGCAAAGTTCGAAAAAGAAGGTGTTGGCCTGACCCTTTCCGTCACCCCTTGCTGGGCGTATGGTACGGAAACCATCGACCTGAATCCTTATTATCCGAAAGCCATTTGGGGCTTCAACGGAACGGAACGTCCGGGTGCCGTTTACTTAGCTGCCGCGCTGGCCGGCCACGCTCAAAAGGGTGTGCCTGCGTTCGGCATCTATGGTGAAAACGTACAGGACAATACCGACACCAGCATCCCTGCTGACGTGGAAGAAAAAATACTGCGTTTCGTCAAGGCCGGTTTGGCTGTTGCCCAGATGAAAGGCAAATCCTACCTGGGTATCGGTGGCCAATGCATGGGCATCGCCGGTTCCGTCGTAGATCCCGACTTTTTCCAGGATTACCTTGGAATAAGGACTGAAGCCGTAGACGAAGTGGAACTGATCCGCCGCATCGACAAAGGGATTTTCGACCCTGAAGAATTTAAAAAAGCCCTAGCTTGGACTTCCAAATACTGCAAAACAAACGAAGGCGAAGATTTCAGCGAGCCCTCCAAACAAAGCAGTCGCGAGCAAAAGGAAAAAGACTGGGAATATGTCGTGAAAATGACCCTCATCATGCGCGATCTGATGGTGGGAAACCCTCGGTTGAAAGAACTGGGTTACGCCGAAGAGGCCTTGGGCCATAACGCCATTGCCGCCGGTTTCCAAGGCCAACGCCAATGGACCGACTTCCTCCCGAACGGCGACTTCAGCGAAGCATTGCTCTGTTCGTCCTTCGACTGGAACGGCATTCGTGAAGCTTTTGTGTTAGCCACCGAAAACGATTCCCTGAACGGCGTTTCCATGCTGTTCGGTCATTTACTCACCAACACTGCCTCCATATTCTCCGATGTACGCACCTACTGGAGCCCCGACGCTGTCAAACGTGTCACCGGTTACGAACTCGAAGGCGCTGCTGCCAACGGCATCATCCACCTCATCAATTCCGGCGCCACTTGTTTGGATGCCACAGGCGAAATGCAAAACGCAGCCGGTGAACCTGCTATGAAACAACCTTGGGACATCACCGAAGCCGATGTGCTGAAAAGCCTGGATGCTACTACTTGGTATCCGGCCAACACCGGCTATTTCCGCGGCGGCGGTTATTCCTCCAACTTCCTGTCCAAAGGTGGAATGCCGGTGACCATGCTGCGCGTGAACCGTATCAAAGGCCTAGGCCCGGTACTTCAAATTGCAGAAGGCTGGACAGTCAATATCCCTGAAAAGGTGCATGAAATCATCAACGTCCGAACGGACCGTACCTGGCCGACCACTTGGTTTGCCCCGCGCCTCAATGCCACGGAACAATTCAAGGATGTCTACAGCGTCATGAACAACTGGGGTGCCAACCACGGTGCCATCAGCTACGGCCACATCGGTGCCGACTTGATCACGCTGGCTTCCATGCTCCGCATACCGGTTTGCATGCATAATGTGGAAGGCAGCAAGATTTTCCGCCCTGCCACTTGGAATGCTTTCGGAATGGATGCTGAAGGTGCTGATTATAGAGCCTGTCTAACCTTCGGCCCCCTATACAAGTAACAAGATGTCTCAATAGAGCACCAATCTCAGCGTTACAGCTCATTCGACAATCCTCACGTACCTAAAGTACGCTCCGGTGTGTCTCATAAGCTGTGCCTTGATCTTGGCACTCTATTGAAACATCTTTCACCGTCTTCCCAAGAAGATAATAAAGCCGTCCGTTTTTTTTTCAGACGGCTTTCCATTTATTAATCAAAGCCTTTCCTCAATATCCTGCCCGATTAAATGTTATTGAATGTCGGAATAGTATAAGTCCAGTTCCTTCTGGTTTCCTATCTTTGCAACACTAAAAACCCTTAATATCTGACTATCATGAGTGACCTGCTCAAACCCGTCCATCCGGCGCTGGTTCCCAAAGTGACTTTTTACAACGGTTCCCAAATTCCCGTCGTAGGACTCGGAACATTCGGTTCCGACAATTACAGCCCCGACCAGGTTGCTACCGCCGTCAAACAGGCTATTGCGCTCGGTTACAGGCATCTGGACTGTGCTTCCATCTATGGCAACGAAAAAGAAATCGGAGCAGCTTTGAAGGAAGTCTTTGCTGCAGGCATTGTGACACGCCAGGAACTCTGGATCACGTCCAAAGTCTGGAACAACATGCACAATGATGTGATTGGTTCCTGCCAACGTTCGATGGCCGACCTGGGTGTCGATTACCTCGATTTGTACCTGGTGCACTGGCCTTTCCCCAACCACCATGCAACAGGCGTCACCGTAGATTCTCGCGACCCACACGCCGTGCCCTACATCCATGAAAACTACATGAAAACCTGGAGGAATATGGAAAAACTGGTCGAAATGGGTTTGGTGAGAAACATCGGCACGTCCAACATGACCATCGCCAAAATGCAACTTTTGCTGCGCGACTGCCGCATCAAACCCGTGGTGAACGAAATGGAAATGCACCCGCACTTCCAGCAACCTGAGCTTTTTGACTTCCTAGCATTGAACGATATCCGCGCCATCGGTTTCTGCCCCATCGGTTCACCCGGACGTCCCGATCGCGACAAAACGCCGGAAGATACCATTCCCATGGAAGATCCGCTCATCGTGGCCATTGCCGAAAAACACGGCATTCATCCAGCCATCGTTTGCGTTAAATGGGCTGCCCAGAACGGTCAGATTCCAATACCTTTCTCCGTGAAACCCGAGAAGTTCATGGCCAACTTGCGTTGCGTGACCGAAGATCCGCTCACCGACGAGGAAATGGCTTCCATCAAAACCATCAACAAACGCAACCGTTTCATCAAAGGACAAGTGTTCACTTGGGTCACCGCCAAGGACTGGCACGACCTCTGGGACGAAGACGGCGTCATCGCAGGAGCATAATCAAATTCTAAAAACATACGACAATGGCAACAATGAAAGCAGCCTATCTGCCCGGTAACAGCACCGTGGTTTTCAAAGATGTTGAAATCCCAGTTCCCGGACATGGCGAAGTCTTGATCAAAATGAAATCATCCACCATTTGTGGAAGCGATATCCGCGCCATCTACCGCGAACACCTTGGTAAAGGCCCCGAAGGCTATCAAAACAAAATATGCGGACACGAACCCAGCGGACAAGTCGTCCAATGCGGCCCGGGTCTTCGCCGCTTCAAGGAAGGTGACCGCGTGGTCGTCTATCACATTTCCGGTTGCGGTGTCTGCAACGACTGCCGTCGCGGTTACATGATCAGCTGCACTAGCCCGTACCGTGCTGCTTATGGTTGGCAACGCGACGGTGGCATGGCCGAATACATGCTGGCTGAAGAAAAAGACCTCGTCTTGCTGCCCGACAGCCTTTCCTATTCCGACGGCGCGCAGATTGCCTGTGGTTTTGGAACCGTTTATGAAGGCCTTGAGAAAATAGGCATCTGCGGAAACGACGCTGTGTTGGTGGTCGGTCTAGGCCCGGTTGGTTTGGCTGCTGCCATGTTGGCCAAAGCCATGGGTGCAAGCAAAGTCATCGGTGTGGACACTGTGCAGGAACGTATGGATATAGCTCTTGAAAAAGGCCTGTGCGACCATGTTTTCTTATCCGATAAAGATGCCTTGCAGAAAGTTCTGGATCTGACCGGTGGTTACGGTGTGGAACGTTCCGTCGATTGCTCAGGCAATACGCATGGCCGTCAACTGTCCATTCGCGCTGCCCGCAAGTGGGGCAAGATTGTGTTCATCGGCGAAGGCGGCACCTGCGAATTCAACCCGAGTCCGGACATCATCCACGACCAAAAGACCATCTACGGAAGCTGGGTCACCAACATTTGGCGCATGGAAGAACTGGTGGAACGCATCGAGAGATGGGGCATCCATCCCGCCGATTTGATTACGAATCGCTTTACGCTCGACAAGGCAGATAAAGGCTTCGAATTGATGAACGAAGGCAAATGTGGCAAAGTGGCTATTGTTTTTGATGAGGAATTAAAATGATATCTTTGACGAAATCTAAATACTAAACCATGAACTGGAAAAAAGAATTCGAAGAAATACTGCCGTTGCTTGGGCACCGGAACTGGATTTTGGTGGTGGACAAAGCGTATCCCATGCAAAGTGCCGATGGTATCGAAACCATTTACACGGGTGATAAGCTTATTTCAGTGCTGAAACATGTGCTCAACTGCATTCAGGAGGAACACCATGTCAAGCCCATCATCTACACCGACAAAGAGATGCTCTTCATGCGCGACGACCTGAGCAAAGGTGTCGATGCCTTCAAGGTCAGTCTGGCACAAACGATTGCCAAGTATAAAATCGAAGTCATTCCGCACGACGAAATATTCGTCAAGCTGGATGAAGCTTCCAAGTTGTTCAATGTGTTGGTGCTCAAAACAGACTGCCTGATGCCCTACACTTCCGTCTTTTTGGAACTTGATTGCGGCTATTGGTCGGCTGAACGCGAAAAAATCCTGCGCGAACGTATTTCCTAAAAACACACGAAACTAAAAAATCTAATACCAAATTCATGTCTGATAAAAAAGAATCCTCCCTGTTGAAACTCAACGGGAAAAGCATGCTAGTGCCTTTCATCTTAGTGACCAGCCTCTTCTTCTTCTGGGGTGTGGCCAACAACCTGAACGACACCATGCTGGCCGCTTTCAAAAAAATCATGAGCATGACGGATGTGCAAACATCCTTCATCCAGATGGCCTTTTACGGTGCCTATTTCTGCTTTGCATTGCCTGCAGCGCTGTTCATCAAAAAGTTTTCGTACAAAGCCGGTGTGTTACTCGGGCTCGCCATGTATGCCATCGGTGCCCTGTTGTATTATCCGGCAGGTTTGACCGGCAATTATGCCTTTTACCTGGTGGCCATCTACATCCTGGCCGGTGGTTGTTCCATCTTGGAAACAACGGCCAATCCCTACATCCTGAGTATGGGTTCCCGCGAGACAGCCACTCGCCGACTCAATTTGGCGCAGGCTTTCAATCCTTTCGGAGCCATGACTGGCATTGTTCTAAGCATGACTATGATCCTGAATCAGCTTCATCATTCCGACGCTGCCGAACGCGCCCTTATGTCTGCAGATGCATTGAAGATAATCCAAACCAAAGAACTGAGTGCCGTTACGTTCACCTATTTGTGCATCGGTGTGGTTCTGGTGGCCATTTTCTTCGTCATGCTTTTGTCCAAAATGCCTAAAGGATCCGATGGCAATACTACCGTGGATTTGGGTGCTACTTTCAAACGTCTGTTCAAAAACAAATTGTACAAATGGGGCGTGGTAGCTCAATTCTTTTATGTGGGTGCACAGGTTGGCATCTGGTCATTCACCATCCGCATCGTGATGAAAGAACTTGGCCTGGACGAAACCAATTCAGCCTATATTTTCCTTCTTTCCATCGGTTTATTCACCGTGGCCCGTTTCTTTTTCACCGCATTGATGCGCTATGTGAAACCGTCCCTGCTCATTATCGGTGCTTCCATTGCCGCATTCATTTTGACTGGCCTGGTGGTGCTTACCCACGGCATGTTTCTGGTGGTTTGCCTCGTTGCCATTTCCTTTTTCATGTCACTCATGTTCCCGACCATTTACGGATTTGCACTGGACGGTCTGGGTGACGACGCCAAAGTAGGAGCTTCCGGTCTGATCATGGCCATTCTGGGCGGTGCCTTGCTGACACCGACACAAGGTTGGGTCTCCGACATGGCCGGCATCAACAATGCCTTTATCGTACCTATGATCTGTTTCGCCATTGTCGGGATCTACGGAATGATGGCCCGAAGGGCAGGGGAGTAAAGTCCCTTTTTGCAACAAAACAATACTAAAGACTGCCTCAAAACGTTGAGGCGGTCTTTTTTTTGACGTGTTAACGTACAATTTATACAATAACCGTCCAATTCCAACGCAGCATAATAAGTTACCTGCTATATTTGAGGATACCTTTAATAACATGCACTTGTGAAAAAATTGCTTATCTTATTTTTAGTGGGTTGCACGCTTGCTTTTCCTATTCAAGCTTCGCAGGAAGCCGCCAGTGACACGCTCAATCTGGCGCTGAAAGCCACTGTAACCACTTCGTTTGTTTCTAGCTGGGAAAAACTGGCTGCCGTCAATGACGGTCTGGTTCCGGCCAATTCCGCCACCAAGTCCGTTGTCGCCTATGGTAACTGGGATGGAAGCAATGGCAAAACCAACTGGGTTCAGTACGAGTGGCCCCAGGCGCAACATATTCTATCTACCTCTGTATATTGGTGGTATGACGGTTCTACCCCTACTAATGGAGGTATCAATCTACCAACTAGTGCCTATATCACCTATTGGGACGGTTTTGTTTGGGTGAATGCAGGTGACATCGGTAAGGCAATGAATGTGTTCAATACGATGAACGTAGACATCCTTACCAGCAAAATCCGTATATCTATGGCAAGCTCTGTTTCCACCGGTATTTTTGAATGGAGAGCCAACGGGGTGGAAAGCGGACCGTGTAGTCCCAGTGTGTTGACTCCGTATATTAAAGTTGGGAACAATGAAGTGCTTCAAGCCAATGCCGCTAGTGTGCAGCTCGGAGACTCCGTTATTTTCGATCCTCAGGTGGTGGGCACTGGTCAATGGGGATGGTCCGGACCGAATAATTTTTTGGTTTACGATCGGAAACTTACGCTCAGAAACCTGCAACCGGCTCAATCCGGTACCTATACGGCCAGTTACATCAATGACTGCGGAACCGTTTCGAAACAGTATTACTATTTAACCGTGGACAGCATCGGCAATCCGGGCGATCCAATGGTTTGGCCGACATACAATCCTACGCTCAACTACAATTTCAAGGATGAATTCCCAGCATTGGCCATGCCAACTAGGGATCTTCCCGATGCATCGCCTGTGGCAGGAACCATTTCCTCTGGTTGGTGGACCTTTAAGTGGGGGCCCAAGAAGAAATCCCTCATTGACAGCACCAGTGTCATACCTTTGCTGGCTCGGATGAACAAGGATTTCGCCTATTTCCGAGACACACTGGGTTGGCCGCCGGATCTTCGTGCAAAGGATGGTTATCGCAGTACCATCTATCTTTACGGTTCCGGTTTGAATACTGATACGGCTGACAGTACAGCACTAGGTGGCTGGCAAAGTGCCATGTCTTATGGTGGCAAGTCTTACCCCATGGTACTTGCATCGTATTATCCGATTTATAGTTTCAGTCCCAAATGCACCTATAATGACAAGGTTGCCCAGCAAGGTGCCATGGTACATGAAGGCATTCATGCCGTGTTGGCCGACTTGCCCGGTTGCAAGAACTCAGCCTGGTATCAGGAAGGTGGTAATACCTGGCTTCAGCAGGAAATGGAGTCTCGGAAATCAAACAACTACAGCAGCATGGGTTTTCTCAATGCTGGCACCTTCATCGCACCCTTCATGCCTATCGAATGTTACAGCGGTTGGTTGCAGGATGACACCTACGGAGGCCCAGCTGCCGAGGGAGTGAACATGAACAACGCTTCCGGCGCTCAGCTGTGCACTTGGCGCAATCTGCTCGGAGGCGTGCAGTACAGCAATATTTTCCCCACCTTCTTGGGCATGACTTTGGGTTCCGGAAGTGTAGCGTGGACCTGGCGCAACTGCCCTGGCCGGGTATTGGAAGGCATGGCTGTCAAACTTGGCGACCGCGCCATGCGCAGGCTCATCACCGAATACCGTGCCAAACAGGCCACGCTCGACATGGGTAAATGGACGAACGCCACCAAGGCATTGTTGGACGGAAATTTCGGAGGAACCATCCAAGCCGAATGGCAACCTTCCTGGAAAGCACCTGCCGCATGGTATGCTTCACCCTATGTCCGAACCACTACGAGTCCTACCGGCCTGATCACACCCGAATTCAGAACTACCCCCGGATGGTCTGGTGCCAATCAGATTCCACTTGCCGTGACCGGCAACGAAGTCGTCGTCAATTTCCAGCCGCTGGCCCCCAACATGACCTGTCAGCTCTGTTATCGCACCCGTACCGGCGCCATCGTTTACAGCAAAGTGGTGAATGGCGGTGATTGTACACTGAAACTGAACTCCGTGCCTGCCAACAACGTCGTCATTGCCGTCATCTGCAACACCGATTATATTTACGAAGGCGACACCACCCGCAAGAAACACTTCGATTACCGCCTGCAGAAAGTCAAAGGGGTCACCACCGTTGCCCAATACACTGCCAGATGGTACAATTGGACCCAAACCATTGCGGTGAATGTGGAAACACCCAAGGCTGCAGTTTCAGCGTTGAAATTCAAGAACCCAATACTGCAAGGTGAAGATTTGAGCCTGGTGTTTGATCAACCACTGACAGCACCCACCGACATCGTCATTCGAAACTTATACGGACAGGTCGTCTTTAAAAAGCAGGTAGATGGTACAACCACACTTCAAACCAACAGATACCTGCAACCTGGCTTATACCTGGTTTCTTCCCGAAGTTCGGGAAAGGAGGAAGTACAGAAATTGATTGTAAAGTAATAAGACATCTTTCACCACTATACCAATAAGAGGATGTATCATTGTTTTGATACACCCTCTTGTTTTTTTATATATATTGGAAGTGCCTCGAAGCAATTAATGTGCCTTGGGTGTAAAGATTTTGGCAGGTTTCGGCATTTTCATTCCTGTTCCCAAGTAGAAACTCGGATAAGGTGGCTGGTTGTAAGCCGTGTTTTGCCAGGAAATGGCGCAGCGATATTGAGCATCGTGCATCAAGGTCACTAAGCGAAGATCGGTCGGAATGATAGTGCTGAAAATCCGTAATTCCTTGTTGTCCAGTGTTCGGAGCATCACTTCTTCCCGCCAGTCACCGAATAGGTCGGCGCTCAGGTTTGGAGTAGCCTTGGTTCCGTTGATGGACATACAGTTGTCGGCTTTGAACAAAACTTCATCCTGACCTGTTGACCAGTTCCATTTGTAAATGACATTTTTGTCCAATAACTCCCGGTCGGGAGTGCCGTCCCACCAGATGCCGAAATTGCAGGAGCGGGGTCTTTTATCGGAAATCTTGACCCCTTTGCAGGAATACAAACCATCAGTAGCCACACTCCAACTTTCGTAACCAAGATAACGGGGATCGATGTCTGCAGTCATGCCACGACCCGTGTCGCCTGTGCCTGGGAGCCCCCAAACAAGATTGCCTGTAGCTGCGTCGCGCATGTGTGCGGCAGAATATTTTCCGCCTCTTTCGTGTACCTGAAAGACTTCCATGCCTGGACGTTCAGGATCCAGGTCCGAGAAATGCATGGCGTCGCCGTGTCCGTCGCCAGTGCTATAGAGACCCTTCCCATCATTGTCTATGACGGAAGAACCGTAAATGATTTCATCAAAGCCGTCGTTGTCCACATCGCCGACGCTCAGGTTGTGATTTCCCTGGCCTGAATAGGCGGCATTGCCCGGTTTACCGTCGTAACTGTCAAAGAACCAGCGCAAACTCAGTTTGCCGTCTTTCCAATCCCAGGCAGCCAAGGTGGAACGGGTATAATAACCCCGGCACATCACAGCCGAGGGATGAACACCGTCTAAATAGGCAACGGTAGCCAGATAACGGTCCATTCGGTTGCCACGCTTGTCACCCCAAAGTCCGGAATCTCCGCGAGCGGGTAAATAATCAACGGTGGAAAGCGCCTTGCCGGTGCTTCCTTCAAAAACCGTCATGTACTCAGGGCCGCTCATGACCATTCCAGCCAGCGGATTTTCGCCCGTACTGCCACCAGGGCGTTGACCACCAAGCCGTTGACCATGTGCGCGCAACCGTTGACGAATGGTGTCCAGAGGCAGGTCGATCAGAGCTGTATCTCCGGTTATACGCAACTGGGTAAGCATCCAGGCACGTCTCAATGAATCCGCTTTAGGCCCTGATTCTCCAAATTCAGGCGTCCGGTTTCCGCCTGCGCCCATGCTCTTGAACGGATCCATGTTGCCATCCTTGGTTTTGATGCGCCAGTCTGCATTCGGATTGCCGATGACTTTGCCGATGCCGTCTTTGGTGCCGTCTGCCGTTTTACAGATCATTTCAGCCTTGCCATCTCCGTCAAAGTCGTAAACCAGAAATTGGGTATAGTGTGCGCCTTCACGAATGTTTGTGCCAAGATTAATTTCCCACAACATCGTACCATTAAGCTTATACGCCTGGAATATAGGTGCGCTGGTCACACCGCCTTGGCTGTTGTCCCGGCCGGCACCCGTCATGTGCACCACGATTTCGTATTCACCATCTCCGTCCAAATCACCCGTCGAGCAGTCGCCTGCAGTATAGCGTTCAGGTGTATGGAGCGGTATGGATATATATTGTTTAGCAGTACCCGGTTTTAAGGTGAAATTTCCTTCCGGAACCCCTTCAGTACGCTTGTAAACTGGCTTTACAAAATACGAAACGGTAGACTTTCCGGCAACAGGATCCGAGAAATTCGTCACCAACAAAGGCTTTTCGTTCAGTTTTACTGCAGGTTTGCCATCCAGACTTCGGTACAGGTTAAATTCGGTTCCTTCCGCATCCGTACCCAACAACCTCCAACTTATGAATACACTGTTTTCACTGGTTCTGAAGGCTACAAGGCCACGGTTCAGCGCTTCCATTTGCCTGGAATTGGCTGCAAAAGAGGCAGTTACTGAAAAGAAAGTAAGCAGGGAAAGGATGAATTTTCTTTTGAACATAATGGAGTGGTATCAGGTATTAAGTACAATAACCCTTAGACCTGATACAAACAAATTGGTTTAAAAGTAGCCTATTTGTTGAAGAATCCCGAAAATCCAACGTTTTAAGTAGCGAGTGCAGAGGCGAAGCTTGCTTCGACTATGCCGAGTCACGAAAAACGACTGTTTAGAATAAACGAACGTTTTAAGTAGCGAGTGCAGAGGCGAAGCTTGCTTCGACTATGCCGAGTCACGAAAAACGACTGTTTAGAATAAACGAACTTTGTCGGTTCCGAAATAGAATCCGGGTTGCGGCGGCTGATTATACCCTGCATTTTCCGTCGCTACGCCGATTCGGTAAATGGGATCCTGCATGAACGTGGTGATGCTGTGTTCAGTCGTTTTATCGGTCATATAGATTCGGATTTCGCGCCCATCCTCGGTCGACCAAATCACTTCTTCGCGCCAGTCTCCAAAAATATCAGCTGACAGACAAGGTGTCGCCTTGGTTCCGTTGCACCAGACGATGCCTTTTCCTTTTCCGTTAAAGAGAAGGTTTGTGCCGTTGCCGTTCCATTTGTAAATGTAGATTTTGTCGAGCAATTCTCGGCTCAGGTCGCCATCCCACCAGATAGCCATATTGATTGGTGGCGTGACTTTGGACAGCAGTTTACCTTTGCAGGAATACAGTCCGTTGGTGCCGGAAGACCAGATTTCAAGCCCACGGCTTAGCGGATCAATGTCCGCACAAAGGGCACGGCCTACGTCTTGAGTAGAAGGAAAACCCCAGATTAGTTTGCCGGTGGCGGCGTTCCGAAGGGATGAACCGTTGGGGCTGGGTGCATATTCATGGCATTGCCAGACTTCCAAACCTGGTTTGTCCGGATCGATATCCGTCAGGTGCATGGCATCACCATGACCCCAGCCAGTGCTGTAAAGGCCGGTTCCGTCATCATTGATGGCGCATGCACCATAGATGATTTCATCCTTTCCGTCGTGATCCACGTCCCCGATCCGAATGTTGTGGTTACCCTGATTGGAATAGGCAATGTATTTCTGGTTGTTGGCATGGGTGTCGAATGTCCATATTTTAGTCATTTTGCCATTCCTGTAATTCCAGGCTTGAATGACGGACTTGCCGTTGTACCCTCTGGCCACGATATAGGAGGGGCGTTTACCATCCAAATAGGCAACGGCTGAAAGCTGTCTGTCCATGCGGTTTCCGTAATCATCACCCCATTCAACCATAGAACCACGCGGTATGTAATCGACCCGGTCCAGTTCCTTGCCCGTGCTGCCCTCTATCACTGAAATAAATTCAGGACCACTCAGGATTTTGCCATAGGTTCGCAACGAAGTATCCCTAATGACATAATCTACGATGCCGTCCATGTTGAAGTCCCCGATTTTCTTACCGTCGCCGAAGGTGGTGCCTTCCGATGTTTTGCAAATTACTTCAGCCTTACCGTCACCATCGAAATCATAGACCATGAATGAAAAATACTGGGCACCTTCGCGGACATTGATGCCGATGTCGATCTGCCAGAGCCGTTTACCGTCAAGTTTATAGGCTTCCAGATGATTCGTTCCTCCTGAAATTCCAGGTTGCGAGCAGGCGAAATTTCCGATTTGGCGCTTTAGGACGATTTCATATTCTCCGTCCCCGTCCAAATCGCCCACGGAAGCGTCGTTTGGCATATATAATCGGGTTGTATCCCTATCAATGGGTGGCAATTTGATGGAAATGTAGGGTACGGCTGCCCGTTCCGGTGTGAGCAGGTAGGAAACCGTTTTTTTACGGGATTTGCTTTCCACCAGTATGTATTCCTGGGTAATACTCGTATCCACTGATTTGTCAACAAAATAGGTGGATGTTTTCAAAGGTTTATCGTTCAAACGGACTTCCTTGAGTTTGGTCACCCCTGGGACATGACTTTTGCGATACAGGTCGAAAGTCACTTTCTTAGTGTCTTCCACCAGCTTGCGCCAACTCACTGCCACATAACCTTTGCCCTGATGAATGGCTACCAGCCCTCGGCCCAGTTTTTCAAGTTGGAGTTTATCGTAGTTTGGACCGATAGGGGCTTCAATCGGGCTCTTGTCTTTCTTCTTGTTTTTGCAACTTGCAGACGGACAGGTTAGTGCGAATGCAATGAGCCAAAGTAATACAACAGTCTTGTTCATAATGATACACATTGGAGAATGGACTTCAAAGATAGAAATTCAACCATACTTAATAGGTATGGATGGTGTAAAATTCATTATTTCTCGTGATTTCAGTTTCTGCAAAGATAAACTACATTTGTATGCTACGTTTTTGGACTTTTAATATGCCTCCTCATGCTGCAAACCATTCTCGCTTCCCTGATTGTTCTGGTCGCATTCATCGTTGTGCTGCTTCCCTTATTCAGCAAGAAAAAAAGCAGTTCATCCTGTGACACCTGCGCTTCAGGGGGTTGTAGCGGTTGTCCGATTTCTGAAGTTGCAAGGAACAAAAACTCCGTTACGGATGAGTCAAAAAAGGTAAAATGAATAAATTTTGCACTATTTCAGACTTTTTTTCTAAATCTAACCGATAATCTTTTACTTTTGAGGCGCTTAAATTTTTATACATTCCATACCCTATCCAAAACGATTATGCACAAACGAATTGGTCTTTTACTAATGACTTCCCTCGCGCTTTCCTTTTCCATGCAGGCTGCAGATACTGCTTCCGCCAACGGTTTGAACCTATCCAACCTGGATCACTCGGTTAAACCCGGTACCGATTTTTTCCGCTTTGCAACCGGAGGTTGGAGCGATGCGAATCCCATTCCGGATGAATTCTCCCGATACGGTTCCTTCGATAAGTTAATGAACGAAAACCAACGTCAAATCCGCGACCTGATTGTAGAATTGGGTGCAAGCCGTCACGAAAAGGGCACTTCCGCCCAGAAAATCGGTGATTTGTTCCGAATCGGAAACGACAGCGTCAAACTCAATGCCGAAGGCGTAAAACCCTTGCAGGAAGGTCTAAATGCCCTTCAGGCGCTAAAAAACCGCTCTGATCTGATCAAGGCAGTAGCCAGCATTCGAAAAGACGGTGCCAATCCATTTTTTGGCATCTACATCGGCCCGGACGATAAAAACAGCAATGCGTATCTGGTGCAATTGTCGCAAGGCGGTTTGGGCATGAACGACCGCGATTATTATTTGGATGACGCTTCCAAAGCCCTTCGTGAAGGGTATGTCAAACTCATTCAAACGCAATTTGTCAATGCCGGTTTCAGTACTGCTGTTGCAAAAAAGGCTTCTGCAGCTGTCCTGAAAATTGAGACTGCCTTGGCTACGGCCGCTTTCACCAAAGAAAAGGCCCGCATACCTGAACTGAATTATCATAAATTTCAGATCAGTCAGCTCAACGATTCCGTTGCGAACTTCTCATGGACCCTGTTTCTGGAAAGCGCCGGTGTTAAAAGTGAAAAAGTAATCAATGTTTGTCAGGTGGAACCCATTGCTGCTGCACTCAAGCTGCTGCAGACGCAGCCAGTACCCGACCTCAAGCTTTACCTCCAGTGGTGCCTCATCAATGAAGCCGCCCCCTACCTGAGCGACAACTTCGTGAACGCCAACTTCGATTTCTATGGCCGCCAGATGAGCGGTGCCAAGAGCATCCGTCCCCGCTGGAAACGCGTGTTGAGCACCATCGACAATTCACTGGGTGAAGAAGTCGGTAAATTGTACACCGCCAAATATTTCCCGGCTCAGGCGAAAGAACGCATGCTCAAACTGGTGGACAACCTGAAGCTTTCCTTGGGTGAACGCATTGCCGCACTACCTTGGATGAGCCCTGAAACCAAAGCCAAGGCGAAGGAAAAACTGAATGCATTTATTGTGAAAATTGGGTATCCCGATAAATGGAAAGATTATACTTCCCTTGAAATCAAGGACGACAGCTATTGGGCCAACATTCACCGCTCTAAAACCTTCGAGTACAATTTCAACCTAGCCAAACTCGGTAAACCCGTAGACAAGATGGAATGGCAGATGAATCCCCATACGGTGAACGCTTATTACAATCCAACCACGAACGAAATCTGCTTTCCGGCCGGTATTCTTCAACCACCTTTTTTTTACATGAATGCGGACGATGCCATCAATTACGGTGCCATCGGCGTAGTCATCGGACATGAAATGACCCACGGCTTTGACGATCAAGGCTGCAAATACGATAAGGATGGCAACATGCTGAACTGGTGGAAACCGGAAGATGCCGTCCAGTTCTCAGAACGAACCAAAGTGCTGGCCGATTATTTCAGCAACATCATCGTATTGGGAGACCTGCATGCCAACGGTGTTTTTACGCTGGGTGAAAACATTGCCGACCATGGTGGTCTTCAGGTGGCTTACAATGCATTCCTGAAAACGGAACAAGCCAACAAACCCAAACTGCTGGAAGGTTTCACCCCCGCTCAACGCTTCTTCCTGTCATACGCCAACCTTTGGGCCAGCAACACCCGCGATGCAGAAATGATTCGCTTGACCAAACAGGATCCGCACTCACTGGGTAAATGGCGGGTAGACGGCGCACTGCCGCACATCGCCGCCTGGTACGAGGCCTTTGGCATCACACCTGCCGATCCGATGTACCTACCGGTCGAAAAACGAGCCTCCATCTGGTAGAACCAACCAAATGAACAGACGGTCCATTCATACGCTCCTCCTCCTAATCCTGATGGTAGTTTCACCAAACAGGACTACGGAGCTGCGAGCCGCGAATGTAGTAGCACCTCCCGGACCGTATGAAGAGATGTCCTATACAACATCGGGCACAACCTTTACATTATGGGCACCATCAGCTGCCCAGGTCAGGGTAGACCTGTATAAGGACGGAAGGGGAGGGGTTGCCTTTAAGGAGATTCAATTAAAAAAAGAGGACCGTGGTTTTTGGAAAATGAACATTCCATCCAACCTGAACGGCATCTTCTATACGTTCCGGATATTGTACAACGGCAACTGGCTGAACGAAACCCCAGGCATACTGGCCAGCGCTGTCGGAGTGAATGGGCATCGCGGAGCTATTATCGACCTAAAACAGACCAATCCACCGGATTGGGCATCGGATCAACGCCCTGAAATGGGTCCCTTTACCGACATGGTACTGTACGAACTACATCTTCGGGACTTTTCCATGGGCAATCAGTCTGGCCTGGTCAACAAAGGAAAATACTTGTCTTTAACTGAATTGGGTTCCACCAACAGCAACGCGTTCTCCACTGGAATCGACCATTTAGTTGATTTTGGTGTAACCCATGTGTTGCTGATGCCCGTTTTTGATTTTTTCTCCGATGATGAATCCAGGCCGAAAGACGTGATCCGAAACTGGAACTACCAACCTTTGAATTTCAACGTGCCTGAAGGCATGTATTCCACCAAACCTTTCGACCCAGTGTCCCGCATCCTGGAGTTCAAACAGATGGTTCAAGCCTTGCATAAGGCAGGCATCCGTGTGGTGATGGATGTGACTTTCGGACATACGGCCAATGTGCCAGAGAGCGGATTCTCGCTCACCCTTCCTGGACTGTGTTATCGGCTGAAACCGGACGGCAGTCTCTCCAACGCTTCAGGATATGGCAACGAACTGGCAACCGAACAACCGTTCCTCCGGCAGTTCATTTTGCAATCGCTGCAGTATTGGATCAAAGAATACCATATTGACGGGTTCTGTTTCGATCAAATGGGTGTTATGGACATAGAGTCCATCAATCAAATCCGGAAAACGATAGATGCCATCGATCCGTCCATCTTCATTTGCGGTGACGCTGTAGCAGTCAATTCATCCACATTGCCCGAAATGGATCGCGCACTGGCTTCGAACATAAAATTCATGCCGGGCATTGCTGTGTTTGACAAGGAATGGGAAAATGCCCTTAGAGGCAGCCCCAATGATTCTACGGATGCCGGTTTCATCCAGGGCCGTCCCGATTTGGAAGATTACGTCCGCTTCGGAATTGTCGGCGGAATTCGTCATCCGCAAGTCAATGCTGCAGGCTCACCCGGTTTTAATGTCAATTACGCAACGAGCCCGAAGGAAGTGATTCAGTACACCTCCACGCATGTGGGTTATACGCTTTTTGATCAACTCAATGCAGGGCGCAAGGAAACGATGGAGCAGATTTCACGGCGTACCAAACTGGCCAGCAGCATGGTCATGACTTCCCAGGGCATTCCCTTCGTATTTTCAGGCGAAGAACTGATGCGCAGCCGAGGGGACATTCCGAACACCGTCCTGACCCCTGACTCTGCCAACCGGGTGGACTGGAAAAACAAGACCTATTACAATGATGTCTATGAGTTTTGCCGCGGCATGGTGGAACTAAGGAAGCTGCACCCAGCTTTTCGGATGGCTTCAGCCACCCAAATACAAAAAAACCTGCGATTTTTGAATGCACCTGAAAAATGCGTGGTGGCTTATATCCTTGAACCGCAATCGAACGGAGACACTTGGAAGAGTATTCTGGTGATCCATAATTCAAACGATCATCCGGTCAGTATACAGGTGCCACCGGGTAAATGGACTTCCGTCGTTCAAGATGGTAAAGTGGATTTGTTGGGCATTTCAGAATTTGATGGAGCCCAAGCAAGTGTGCCTCCGGTTTCAACCCTGGTCGCTTTTCAATAAAATCAACGAATTACGTAAGTGCACCGCCGGTTGCCCTTCACCGTATGGTCGGTACGATCCACCTTTAGCTTTTCTCCCAAAAGCTTCTGAATGTTTTCAATTTCAGCCTCGCAAAAACCGTTGCATTGGATGGCTGCTTTGCAAATGGGGCAGTTGTTTTCAATGAAATACCATTGCTCACCAACTTTAGCCCATTCAGCCATGTAACCTTCCATGTTTCTCATTTCGGTGAACCGTTCCAGCTTTTCATCCGTCGAAAAGGCATTTTCCAGTGCCTTTTCATAGCGTTGGAGGTCTTTTATTTTCTTGTCTTCCACCAGCAAATCAAGTACATCCGATCCCAGAATGCGCTCTACTGATTCCAGTAATTGGACGACCAGTTTGGCATGGTTGTCCGGAAATTGTTTGCCTGATAAAGAGGATAGGCTGTACAGAATGGTGGGACGTCCTACACCTTTGGAGTGACTTTCGGATTGGACCAATTTGCTTTCCTCCAGCTTAAGCAAGTGCAACCGCATGCCTTCACTGGTCATTCCAAAGTTTTTGGCCAAAACCGCAGCGGTCATGGGACCATTCATTTTCAAATGATTCAGAATCTTTCCAGGTGTCTTGCTGACATTCATAGAATAAAATTGAAAAAGACAAGTAAAAACTTGGCAAATGTAGTATATTTGTATGAAACAAGCAACAATTAAGCTATGATACACTTGTTTATTCTTGGAATCAGCTTTCTGAATCTCACCATCCTTTCGTCAACGCTGCCGGCTATGCCATACGCGTATGATGCGCTTGAACCCAACATCGATGCCAAAACGATGGAAATTCATTACACCAAACATTATCAAACCTACCTGACCAATTTTACCAAAGCCATCGCAGGAACTGCTGCTGAAGAAAAGTCGGTGGAAGATATTCTGGCTACGGCCGATAAGAATTTACCTGCCATCCGCAACAATGGTGGTGGTTATTACAACCACAACTTGTACTTTTCGCTTCTGTCCCCAACGCCTGCACTGGCTCCTTCAGGACCGCTGGCCTTAGCCATCGATGCCAAATGGGGCAGCCTTGCTACATTCAAGGAAGCATTCAACAAAGCCGCCATGGGTCGATTCGGTTCTGGCTGGGCCTGGCTCGTTGTGCAGAATGGCGCACTCGACATCTGCTCCACCCCCAATCAGGACAATCCGATCATGCCCGATGCCGGTTGCAGCGGAAAACCCATCCTGTGCATCGATGTCTGGGAACATGCCTATTACCTGAAGTACCAGAACCGCCGTGCAGACTACATCACAGCCTTCTGGAATGTTATGGATTGGGACGTGGTTGAAAAACTTTACGAAAAAGCCGTTCAATAATTTCTGGAATCGCTGTCTATTTTCGGATTTTTTGTATCTTCGGAAGTATTAAATCCCTGCTGCATGAACATTCCGAAAAACCTGACAACACTGGTTGCAGACAAGATACGTCTGGCCCAGACCCGCCTCGCTTATGATGACGTTGTTCTCGGCGACACGCATGTTCCGGTTCTGAAAAACGAATACCTGCTTTTTCTGAAACCGGAAATCACGATGCCTTCCGAAACCATTCAGCTTGAACCCATTATCGATCTGATACTGGAGCAAATGGACGCTTTCGGTTTTGTCATTCACGATGTTCGCATCCTGGCTGCCAACTACCTGGAAGCATTCAATCTCATCGACCAGCATTACGGTGTCATATCCCTTGTTTCCAATCAGGGATTGAACGCGATGACCGATGGCGCAAAAGTCCGTTTCAAAGAAATTTATGGCGTGAAAGCCGATGAATCCAATGTGTTGGGCGGTATGGAGTTCCTCCGTAAATACCCGTTCTTCAATTTCCATTCGCTAGACTGTATATGGCAGAATTCCGAGAACCTTAAGTTGGCCAGCGGAACCTACGTGGAAAAACTCAGGATAGACCAAGAAACTGTCTATGTGCTCAACGCCTTTCACCCCAAGCAACTCCGGCATTTTACGGAACCCGGTCGCAGTATTGTCCTTTTCAATATTTCTGGAGACTGTTCCTGGAAAGAAGCCAGGGAGTCCTTTGCAGGAGCCACCGATCCCAGAAAAGCCGCTGACGGCAGCCTCCGACGCCTTTTGATGGAGCACAAGGACGAATTCGGCATCCCCGAAGTGTCTCAGAGTTTCAACGGTATTCATCTTTCAGCCGGGCCCGTCGAAGCGCTGATCGAATTACACCGTTTTGATTCCGACCATTCCAGCCCCGAAGGCGAAAGCGATTTCAAAGACTTCGCCTTTGGAAAGGCATTGATCCGGACATTCGGTGAAATACCCGAAGCCTTATTAAACAATAAAACGATCGAATTGGACGGCAAATCCATCTCCCTATTTGACCTTACTGAAAATATCGATTCTGACGAAGCGCTCCTTTTGTTGCGGAAATGTTTGAAATGAATAGTTTAGTTGCCACCTCTTTTCGCATAACACTGTCCTTGCTGCTTGTCGGAATGGTTTCCTGCTCGCCGCCCATCTTGAAAAAAATACAGATGCGGGCTGCCAAAACACCCAGCTTTCAAAGTGTACTCAACAGTGCAGAACCTGTCGTTCTGGCCAAAGGTGATTTTTCAGACTGGCAGCGCCAATGGGTGGAGGAAGCAGAAAAACCTGCCCGAATTCAATACTTGCCTAAAGACAGTGTGTTGGACATTATCGCTCCCAAGGGTCTTACGCTCTGGTACAAAGACCATTTCAAGGGCAATGTGATGTTTCGCTTTCAGTTTCGCGCTGTTTCTGGAACCGATTCTCTGGATCGTTGCAGCGACCTGAACTGTTTCTGGATGGCTTCCGACCCGATGCATCCGGACTCTATTTTTGCCCGCAAGGATTTTCGTGGTGGAGTTTTTGGCAAATCGTACAGCCTTGTCCTCTATTACATGGGCTTCGGCGGTAATAACAACACGACGACTCGTTTTCGTAAATACGATGGAGATTACGATGGTTTTATCCAGGGAAAACAGCGCCCATCCATTTTGAAGGAATATACAGATTCGGAACACCTGCTCAAGCCCGACCACTGGTATTCGGTTGTTATTTCCGTTCGTGACGGCTTGGTTGAATATTGGTCCGATAACGAGTTGTTGGTTCATTATCAGGATGCCATACCTCTGACAAAGGGTTGGTTTGGTTTCAGAACGACTCAAAACCACCTTCAGATACGGAATTTCACGGCAGTGAAACCCTACTAATCCACTTTTTTGCGCTGCATATTCTTACAGTATTTAGTCGGATAAATATGCACTTAAATTCCATTATTGTGCATTTTTTAGGACTATTCTTGCCTTTGCCCCCGATAAAACCGTTAACTTTGCAGCGTTTTAAAAAAACCGGTTATTAACCTTTGTCCGGGCAAAAAAACGATAGAAGCTTAACTGCCTCCACCGCTCCGGATGAACCATTTCCATCGTATGAAACCAACACACATCGAACATCTCGGAATTGCTGTAAACAGCCTTGAAGAAGCCATCCCATTTTACGAAAAGCTCCTTGGCACTGCCTGCTACAGCATCGAAGAAGTCCCTGAACAAAAGGTGAAGACCGCTTTTTTTAAGATCGGTCAGACCAAAATCGAATTGCTGGAATCCACCGATCCGGAAGGCCCCATCGGCAAATTTCTGGAAAACAAAGGCCCGGGCGTGCATCACGTCGCCTTCGCCGTTGAAGGTCTCCAGGCAACGCTTGAAGAAACCGGAGCAAACGGTATCCGTCTCATCGACAAGACCCCCCGAAAAGGCGCCGAAGGTCTGAACATCGCGTTCCTGCATCCCAAGTCCACCCTTGGCGTTCTGATGGAACTTTGTGAAAATCCCAACAAGTAAATTTCAATAATAATTTCACCTATGAGTGCACAACTGGAAAAAGTAAAAGAGTTGATCGACCTACGCATCGAAGCGCGTTTGGGAGGTGGTCAGAAAGCCATCGACAAACAGCACGACAAGGGCAAATACACTGCCCGTGAACGAATCTCGATGTTACTGGACGATGGCAGTTTTGAAGAATTCGACATGTTTGTCATACACCGTTGCACCAACTTCGGTCAGGACAAAAAACATTTCCTTGGCGATGGCGTTGTAACCGGCTACGGTACGATCGAAGGCCGTCTGGTTTACGTTTTTGCTCAGGATTTCACCATCTGGGGCGGTTCCCTGTCCGAAACTATGGCCCAAAAGATTTGCAAAGTGATGGATCAAGCCATGAAAATGGGTGCTCCCTGCATTGGCATCAACGACTCGGGTGGTGCCCGTATCCAGGAAGGTATCAACGCCTTGGCCGGTTATGCCGAAATTTTCCAACGTAACATTATGGCTTCCGGTGTGATTCCCCAGATTTCAGGTATTTTCGGCCCTTGCGCAGGCGGTGCCGTATACTCCCCCGCTTTGACCGACTTCACCATCATGACCAAAGGAACTTCCTATATGTTCCTGACCGGTCCGAAAGTTGTGAAAACCGTTACCGGTGAAGACGTTACCCAGGAACAACTCGGTGGTGCCTCCGTGCACGCCAGCAAATCCGGTGTCACTCATTTCGCAGTGGAAGGCGAAGAAGAAGGGCTGGAACTCATCCGCAAACTCATTTCCTTCCTACCTCAGAACAACCTTGAAGAAACTCCCCGTCTGAAATGTACCGACCCCATCAACCGTCTGGACGACATTTTGAACGATATCATCCCCGATAGCCCCAACAAACCGTATGACATGTTTGAAGTCATCGGCGGTGTGGTGGACCACGGTGAATTCCTCCAAGTGCATGGCGACTTTGCCAAAAACATCATCATCGGTTTCGCCCGCTTCAACGGTCAAGCCGTCGGTATCGTTGCCAATCAGCCCAAAATGCTGGCTGGCGTACTCGACAGCAACGCTTCCCGCAAGGCAGCCCGCTTCGTACGTTTTTGCGACGCCTTCAATATACCCTTGGTAACATTGGTAGACGTCCCAGGTTTCCTTCCGGGTACCGGCCAGGAATACGGCGGTGTCATCACCCACGGTGCCAAGTTACTCTACGCTTACGGTGAAGCAACCGTGCCCAAAGTGACCGTCACCCTCCGCAAATCCTATGGTGGTGCACACATCGTGATGAGCTGCAAGCAATTGCGCGGCGACATCAACTACGCATGGCCCACTGCTGAAATCGCCGTCATGGGTGCTTCCGGTGCTGTTGAAGTACTGTATGCCAAGGAAGTTGCCGCTTCAGCAGATCCCGCTGCCCTCGCTGCCGCCAAGGAAAAAGAATACGCTGATGCTTTCCAGAATCCGTACCGCGCTGCCCAATACGGCTACATCGACGATGTCATCGAACCTCGCAACACGCGTTTCCGTGTGATCCGCGCCCTCGAACAACTGCAGACCAAGAAATTGGTGAATCCGGCTAAGAAACACGGCAACATTCCTTTATAATTCTTCAAGTCATGGCTATTTTTTATAACAGCGATAAACAAGTGACCGAAGAGGTAGCAGTTGCCATCGGTTTGGCTCTGTTCCATTTAAACGAAGAAGTTCACGACGTGGAAAACGCCATTTTGACCTTTGGTAGTGCAGGTCGTACCTATTCCCCTTGGAGTTCCAAAATTTACGGTATCCGTCAGTTGCCCAACAGAAGATAATACTAAATAAATCATACAATGAAAGAATTCAAATACACCATCAACGGCAATCAATACACCGTTGAAATCATCAAAGAAGACGGTGCTGAGGTTGAACTGACTGTTAATGGCACAGCTTATACCGTAGAAGTAGAAGAGGAATTAATCGAAGTGCCCAAAAAGATCACACGTCCCGCCGCTGCCCCCACCAAACCGACCGGTGAACCGGTGTTGGGTGTCAAGAAGAACGTCTCCTCCGGTGGCGCCGTCAAGGCTCCGCTTCCCGGTGTCATCCTCGAAGTATGCGTCAAGGTTGGCGACACCGTGAAAGTTGGCGACAAAGTCCTGCTGCTCGAAGCCATGAAGATGGAAAACACCATTGCCAGTGACTTGGCAGGCAAGGTTTTGGAAATCAAAGTGGAAGCTGGCATGACAGTGCTCGAAGGCACGGAAATGATCATGATCGGATAGATGTCTCAATAGAGCACCAATCTCTGCGTTCGCGCCTATGGCACAGTCGTTTTCTCCGCTCGTCATAGTCAAACAAGTTTGCCTCTGCTCTTGCTCATCGAAAACGTTGCCTGTTCACTCAACTCTCCTCACGTACGTTAAGTACGCTCCGGGAGTTTTCGTAAACAGCGCCTTGACCTTGGCACTCTATTGAAACATCTTGTACCGTATTGCCAAAAAAAAAGAGGAAGTATCATTGATACAGCCTCTTTTTTTATATCTCAAAGGAGTACTTCTAATCCTTCTTCATCATCCCAATCATGTTTTTGTAATTTTTGTTCAGGGTGGTGAGGTTGCTGTTGAGCTCTTTCATCTGATCACGATATTTCTTGGTTTCAACAGCCGACTCAGCCATATCCTTGAGGTAATCCTCCGCTCCCTGAACCTGAACCCGATAAATGGAATTCAAGGTTCCCAAATTCTTGTTGAGCGATTCCAGTTCCGTCTGATATTTTCTAGACTCTTCTTCAATGGACGCCAGTGAACTGGCAATGCTTTGATATTTGAAGACAGTCTTTGATGTCACTCGCAGGATGGAGGATTCATATGCCTTGGCCAATCGTTCGAGCGATTCATCCGCAATTTCAATAGTTTTCATGTATTTGGTGGAAGCAGCGAAAACATCACCCATCGTATTCATATGTTCGGCCGTGTCACCAAGCTTACGCAAGCCATCTCCGAAGCGAAGCAATAAATCTGGTGTAATGTCACCATTCACCAGCATTTCATCAAATTTGGCAAGTGCAAGGGAACCATTACCATCATCCACGAGTTTGCTGTTCACCCGGCGTGGAATTACCTCCTCCATCTCATCATCCGCACTCAGGATAATGTTCGGATAAACCAGTGGCGGATGTTCATCCTCCTGACTTTCAAAAGCATAAAAGAAGAAAATGACGGCTTCAGTCACCAGGCCGGCGGTCAGCATGTAATCTGCCCCGGGCCAGTGTTGCAATTTGAATAGGGCACCCAAAACGACGACAGAAGCACCAAAGCCATAAAGTTTGGTCATGGCGGACTTAAAGCCCTTGGTTTGCGTCAACTGTTGTATTTGTGCTTCTAATCCCATAAGCCAGATATTAGATAAAGATAATGCGTTTTTATTTGACAGTTAAAAAGAAAGGAGAGAGACTTCGCTTGTCATTATTCGGTCCATTGATTACGATTTCCTCAAAAAGAAGCACTTGGCCTCGATTCGTTTTCCGGATCTGCTGTATCATTTCATCCGTCAGATTTTCGTTAGGTGAATCATAATTGTACGTGTTGAAACCACGTTCCATAGTCAACCTGAAGCTTACGACCTGAAAGGGGTAATTAAAATCAAAATCTACAGGCATCATCGGTACGATTTTTCCTGCTGAAATGATAATATCTCGGCTTAAGAACCCATCTTTCCTCCCGTATATGGTAGGAGTAGGGTCAGGTATTTTTTTGACCCGGAAAGTTTGAGTCCCAATCAGTTTCATGCCCTCATTCGTCTTGATGGAAACAGACACGATTGCTTCTTTTGCCCCCGAAGGAACGGTACAAATCCATCCACTACTCTTTGTGTCCTGTTTGATAGAACCGATTGAAATGGTCGGAGAAAGGTTATCCATCGGGACTCCGGTGATGGAAACAGAGAGGGGATTTTCCACACCGGCATAAAGTACGTTCATATTGGTGGGAGAAACCGTCACAGCGGGTGGCGCTACAAAATACTCCCCTTTGAAATGATAGGTCTTTTCACGTCCTGAGGCCGTTGGCACACTTACAAATCCTGCGTATTTTTGCAATCCTAAAGCTGTTGTAGGGAATTTGATGTTTAAGTGGCCCTTGTCCCTCGCTATGAGGATTGCCTGGCCCTTCTGCTCCGTCGACATGCTATCAACACCCTTCATCAAGTAAACGGTTGGGCTAGGGGCGTGGCTGGTATCATAGGCTGCCACAATCACTTCTGCTTCAAAATCCTCACCCGAAAACAAATAATTGGTTCTAGGCAGAACCTTTGCCTCAATCCGGTCGTACTTGAAATCTTCTGAAATACCTTCCCTGAGAAGACCATTGACAACTTCCAATTCCGCATTATTTACTTCTGATATTAATTTGTTCAGAATTGGAATATCGGCTGCTAACGGAATATCATAAAAGTAATGGCGCTCCCAGCTTCGCAATTTGCCAAAAGCATCTTTATACTTGTCCTTCGTGTCAAGACCTAGCTGAATCTCTTTCCTATGCAACGGATTGATCAGTTTCAAAATCTTTTCCCGAAAGGCACTAATCTTGTTTTTTAGCTCTCTGGCTTTTCCTTTGCTTCCATTTTCCAGAGGCCCTATCATGATTTGAGTCGGAATAGTATAGTTATCCTTCTTCCGTAGATCTCTCACGCTCATTTTACGGGCAGAATCCAAAGGAACCTTTTCCGTGGAAGCTATTAATTCGTCTCGCATATTGGCGATGTAACTGACCATCTCGGACGAAAGCTTCATGGCAACTTTTGCCTTATCCCAGAAAGGACCGATCTCAATTTTGTTCATGGTGAACTCCTTCTGGAATTCATCTACGGTCATTTTACGTTTATCAGGATAACTTTCATTGGTGGACAGCACGGTATCATTCACCGTTGAGTAACCTTCAAGCACCTCTTTCGAAACATTTAGGGCCAACATTGCCGTTAGCACGAGGTACATCATGCCAATAAGCTTTTGCCTTGGGGTTTCTTTTGCGTGGGCCATGTTTGATACTAAATTTGGCCCATACCCGTAAGATTTTTGTACATAAGAAGCACCTTACTATTTATTATATGCACGTTATGCAAAAGTATTCGATGTTTCCCGTATTTCCTAATACCTTCCAAAGATTCTGTTTGTATCCTTTTTTTTTATACATACATGATTTTGCTTGAATACAAATTGTTGAAAATATGCGTATATTTGTACTAAGCGTGTGGATTTGAACCTCAATTATCGTTATGAAAATCAGAATATTACTTGCTGATAACAATCAATTGTTTCGTGAATTACTTGCCGAACGGTTTTCGCAAACAACCGATATGGAAGTAGTCGCTGAGGCTGAGATTGGTGAGGAAGTATTGGATAAAGCAGGTCTGGTTCAGCCAGATATAATACTTATGGAAGTGATTTCACCCCAGCTGAATGGCGTGGAGTTGACTAAAGCGATTTATAAGTTTAATCCGAATATAAAGGTGATTGCTTTAACCTCTCTGCTTGAAAAACAATTCATTAAAGATATGTTAGAGGCAAAAGCGTGGGGATACCTGATGAAAAAATGCACTTTTGAACACCTTGCAGATAGTATTCGTCAAATTTCCACCGGTAATAAGCAAGTTAGCCCTGATGTTCAGTCCATATTGATTGAAGGTTACCTTGATCGGAACGGTTTAAGCGGTACTGACATCCTAACCAAGAGAGAATTGGATGTATTGAAACTATTGGCTGAAGGGAAGTCTATTAAAGAAATATCTCAAACCTTCTTTATCAGCATTAAAACAGTTGGAACTCACAAACAAAACATTTTTGAGAAAATGAGATTTGAGAATCTTTCTCAGTTGATAAGGTTTGCATTGATACATGGTATCGTGTCTTGAACAAATTCATTGAATATGTCTTTTCAAAGTCGATGTGTTTTTATCCTAGGTTTTTTTCTAACCAATTCTATTTTGGCTCAGAAAGAAGTTGAGAGTGTTAAGTTACCGGTCCAGATGTCCATACCGTCTGCAGCAAGTTTGAGTTTAACCGGTTCTGATTTGCAATTCTCCATTACGGGTAAAGGGACTGAACAAATTATATCAACATCCACGGTGAGAAGTGTTTGGATTAATTACTCTTCTGTTGTGGATGTCAATTCAACCAATGCCATCAGTGTGAACCTCAGTACATGGAATTTGCCTGCAGAAGTGGCAATCACATTAAAAGTTGGCCCCGATGCAGGCGCCGGATTCGGACAAACGGGGACGCCGACTAATTCCATTGTACTTTCAACTTATCCACAGGTTATTATTTCCAATATTGGAACTTGTTTTACAGGTCAAGGCATCAAAAAAGGGCATGAATTGTCATACACCTGGGTGCTTCGACCTGGCTTTGATAGTGAAATTCTGACAGAGGGAGACTTGGTGGGACTTCGGGTAGCCGTCACCTATACCATTTCAAGTAGTAAATAAGTAATGACAATTGCCATGAAAAGTCTTAAGATTTGTTTTCTTCTTTGGTATGTCCTGTTCAGTTTTGGCAAGGCAGAAGCATTGGTTACGAAGACCTATACCTTTAATATTAAAATTAACGATATTAAGACGATGCGGATTATTACACCAGGTCTTGCCAATGGGCAAATAAACTTACTGCTTTTTCCCGTTCAAGCTGGTGCCAATGTTACAACATCTCCCAATTCAACCGACAACCATTCGTGGTTACAGTTTACATCTATTGCCCCAAACAATACGTTTCGTAAAATTCAGGTTTCAATTACAAACGGTAGCATACCCAGAGGTACCATCTTAACGCTTTCTGCGATCCAATGTACAACTGGTGCCGGTGTTCGGGGTACAACTGCCACCAGCGCCGATCCTATTTTATTGAAAAGAAATGAAACCAAACCCCTTGTCACCGGAATTGGGAGTTGCTACACAGGTATCTCAGCTACGACACCTTACAGTGGTTACAATTTGATCTATAGTTTTATGCCTGATCCAAACAATCTTGGACTAATAACCTCCTTCACTAACAATATAGTTACGGTAACTTTTACCATAATTAATGAATAGTGTTTTTATTCAAATGTAAGGATTCCCCTACATGTTTTTTCCATAATTGCCTACAACATTATCAGAATTGGTGCTATTATAAATCAGCAATTTGCTTATAGTCCCGATTAACATGTCGCTTTAACTTTGGCTGTTCAAAGGGTTGATGCACTATTTGATTGATAGGTTGAAATAAACCTATCCTTTTAGTATGCTTGCTTTGTGCCCCTTTGTTTCCGTATTGTATGTTTTTTTTAATTGAAGTTTAGAAAAGTGCCCAATATTTATATCGTGAAAACAAGCCGACCATAAAGTAATAGTTTAAATAATTAAGAGTATGTTTTTTTTATTTGTATCGTGAAAACAAACCGACCTTAAAGTAATAGTTTAAATAATAGAGAGTAAGTTTTTTTTTAATAATTCCACAAAAATAGTACTATGAAAAAACAATCAATTGTAATGGGTTTAGCATTTTTGATGTCTGCCGTGATGCCAAACCATGTGTTATCACAAACAACCCAAACTCAAACAGTGTCAATGGCAGTAACCGGTTCTGCACTTATCCGAGTGATGAAAGGGGCGAGTGATGCTTCGACTGGAGTAGTCCTCACATTGGGCGGACCACTTGAAGCGGGTCTGCAAGTAGTACCGACAGCAGCCGATTCATCCACTCGATTGAGGATATCCTCTCTTGCCACAGGAATTGCTGTTTCAGATGGACGAAAAATAACAGCGGTACTTACCGGAGCAGGTGTGATGACTGGTTCTAGGACAATGCTGGAACTTCAACTGGCTCCTCCAACTAACATGGCGAATTTTGTCAATTATAGTCCAGATGGCGGAACTTTGACAGGTTTTAAAAATTTGGGTGATAATGCAGGGAACAAAAGTGCCGTAACTTTAGTTGATGGTATATACACTTGTTGGTCAGGAACTGCAGCAGATGATGGTTATGTTATTCACTACAGGTATTCAAATAATGTTGTTGGAACCCCGACGGCAAGGAATGTCACTGTAACATTCACTATTGGAGCTCATTAATTTTTTTTAACTCAATTTAGTACTGGTAACTACGATAGAATCGAGTTGCCAGTACTAAATTGAGTTAACGTTATTCGTTGCATCATTTATTGATAGCTTACTTATGCATATTGTATTTTTAGGATGATAAATAAATTTATTTTCGTAATTTCATTTGCGCTGTTAGGCTTGATGAAACCATTCGTGGTTTTTGGAGTTGATACAAGACTTGCAACACAGGATATTTCATTACAGGTGGCCGGTTCTGCCTTGTTGGCTGTTACCGGGCCGCCTGTTGTCATGAAGATGGCTGGTGCCTCTGAAGCAGGGGATGCCATATCACAAGCCATTGAAAACAGTGATTCCAGGTTGCGTATTTCTTCTTTGGTCAGTGGTGAGGAGGTTCGTGCCATCACGGCCAAAATATCGGAAGCTCTGGTTGGAACGCAGTTGTACGTGGAGTTGCAGGCTCCCAATTCGAATTTTGGCAATCCCGAAATGATGGGAACATTGAAAGGACTCCGACTCATGTCAAACGAGTTGGAAGAAATGATTGTCGAAGGAATCGGAACTTGCTGGTCGGGTAAAACAGATGGTGATGGCTATATTATTCGGTATTCTTTCAAAGCTATCCCCGGCGCAACAATAATGAAAAGTGCCAATATAACCATAACCTATACGATTTCTTTAGTGCCATCCGACGCTTCTGAATAATTTAATTTAAGGTAAGATGTCTCGACGCCCTGTAATACGGTTTTGTATACTTGTAGTGGTTTTGCTTTTCACACGCAACAGCTACGCTCAAGTTGAGTTAACAAACACAGCTGTGGCAAATTTATCGTTAGGCATTACAGAAGTCTCCTTGTTGAAAGTTAACACTGGTGTCATTTCCCTTTTGTTGAATCAGCGTGACGCAGGCTTATCAATAGAAACTAGCAGTGCCGACTCATCAGCACGCCTTTTAGTATCTTCACTGATATCATCGGTTCCACGAACACTTACGGCACGGATTAGTGCAGGTGCAGTACAGCCTGGAACGTACCTAATGCTGTCTTCATTAATTCCCAACACGAACTTTGTCGGATCATGGGGGTCTTTGAGCACTCCCATCATTTTAGATGAAACCGATCGCCCCTTTGTAACCAATATAGCCAGTTGTTACTCGGGGACTACTGCTTCTGATGGTTACCCATTGAAATTCGTTTTCGGGATTGATTTGAATACCTCCACCTATGGTTTAATAAGAGCTACGGTAGGCACAAGTGTTACTGTAACACTTACCTTAACATCAGAGTAATTATTTATTTACGGAATCGTTCAAATTATCGCTGTAATACCCATCCTATGGGCATTTTTTTTATCATAGAATGCATATTTGATCTAAGTTATTAGGTTTTTTTGAAAACTTAGAATACATTTGCGCTACATCGCAACCTAAATAAGGTCTATTGATGCACTTAAACCGAATAATCATGAATAAAGCCTTGTCATTTCTTGTGCTTCTTATTTTCACATTCATCACCCTTTCATCGAATGCGTCCGTTGAAGTGATCGGAAGTTTGAAGTATATCTTCAATACGAATCCGGGTGAAGTGGTCAGAGGTCAAATCAGAATTCAGAACAGTGACCCAATCGATCAGGAAGTGAGAATTTACCAGACGGACTATTTATACAACTTTCAAGAACAAACTTTTTATGATGAACCCGGCATTCAAGGTGGGAACAAGCGTTCCAATGCTGGTTGGATACAATACAGCCCCAAAACGGTCGTATTAAAAGCAAAAGAATCAAGAAATGTTGAATTTGAAATCTCAACACCCTCTGGGGACTCGATTTTTGGTACTTATTGGAGTGCAATTATGGTTGAAGGCGTAACTCCTATCGATCCGAACCAAAAAGGAGATTTAAGTATTCGCACTGTTACACGTTATTCCGTGCAGATTGTGAATGAAATCAACAAAAAAGGAGCGGGTCTATTAAAATTCATGGAACCTACTTTGATTAAAGAGGGTACTAATAAACTTTTTTTGGCTATCGACATTATCAATGAAGGTGCTCACTACATTGCTCCTGAATTGAATATGGAATTATATGATGAGAGTGGCACCTTAGTTAAAACAATTACAGCTCCAAAGAAAGGTCTTTACCCTACTACATCAACAAGGTTTAAACTCGACTTGGAAGGTCTGCCTGCCAAAAAAACCTATACCGCTATGATTGTAGCCGCTGGTCAGGATGACGATGTATTTGGGTTGGAATACACCTTGTATTTTTAACGCTGCCACATGATTTAAACGCTATTTATTTTGCGAATTGTTGTTCGAACTGTTCTGCTTTTTACGTTACTACTAAGACCTTTTATTGCGAATGCTGAAGATTTGGAATTCAAATTGCTTGGCGGAAATAAGAAAGAAGTAGAAGCGGGAACAAACATAAACGTGATGGTCATGGTTACCAACAAAACCAATACTGAAAAAAAATTTCAGATTAGACTCATTACGCAAGGTGATGGTTGGAAATTTCTTTCCAATTATTCTTCAAATATTGTTGAAAAGAATGTAAGCCTAAACCGCATTGTTGGTATTCATATTCCAAATACGATCCAAGCTGGAGATGCATTTATTGAATTGGAAGCCGTTGAAAATTCATCAAACGTTCCTTTTGGTAAGATTCGTATTCCAATCTCCGTTAAAGTTCGGTATGAACTCGCCGTTGACCGGTTTAAATCACCGCAGTTTTTGTTCTCCGGTGATACGTTAAGTGCTTTTTATCTGATTCGTAATTTATCGAATTGCGCTATTACTGTTAGAGCAAAAATTACCGACGGTCAAATTTCCCGAATGGAGAACCTACCAATTAAAAAGGACTCGAGTTTTCTATACCGATATCTGGTGAATATTCCACGAAAGGCAGCAATATACACCCAACGTATGGTTATTTTAAATGCTGCCATACTTGAAAAGCCAGAAACAGAGATTTTTGACGCGTATTCTTTTGAGGTTTTTCCTATTGGAAATGCAAAATTTGATCCATACATACGATTTCCGGTCAGAGTGACTGGCATTGCTGCAGCGACCAATAGAATGGGAGGATTCATGTACAGTACGATGTACGATGTGCAAGCCATGGGACCCATAGGCGATGCATCCAAGAAACAAACGTTGGAGTTTCATTTCCGCGGCCCCGATCGAACTGGCAACCCGCTCTTTGGTTTAAATGATGAATACTATTTGAAATTCCTTTCCCCAAAAATTGAATTCACTGCAGGAGACAACAATTATGGCCTAAGTGATTTGTCTGAGTCTTCCAGAAATGGTCAAGGCGTAAGATTACAGTATCGTTTGAAAAAGTTGACGATAGGTGGATTTTATAACCATCCAAAATATTATCCTGAAGTAAAACATGTGTTTTCGGCATTTACCGGTTATACATTAAATCCATTGAATCAATTTAAGTTGGGCTTTCTTTCCAAGATCGATACCACCAATAGGACTGTTCAACTACTTACGCTTTCGGGTATAAATAAGCCCTTTTCATGGTTGAGTACCAATTTTGAGGTGGCGCTTGGGCAAAAGGATACCCAATGGAGCAAAGCCTTTCTAATAAATTTGCAACAAACGAGTTCCTTAATCACTTCAAGCATTAATTATACATATGCGGATGCTTATTTCCCGGGTTTTGTTCGTAACACCAAGCGACTCTATTCAGGTCTTTCACTTATTCTTAACAAAGTTAGTATTTCGCTCAGTTACGACTATAACAGTAGTAATTTGGCCTTGGACACCCTCTTTTCAAATTCACCAATTAGCCAGGGATATAGCATTTCAGCGAATGTTAAGCTTGCCAAGAATCACAGCATGTCCTTGGGTGCTTTTTCATCCAGTAGTAAGGATCGATCAGTCATACCGCTCTTCGATTATTCAACATACAGTGGTAGGGTCAGTCTTCAAAGCCTTTTTGGACCTTTAAGTGTTTCCTTGCAGGGTAATGCGGGAAAAGTTCGAAACTATTTAATGGGTAACCTTGATTTGTCCAATTATTTTTCAACTGGTTTAAATCTGGGTCTAAGACTTACCAAATTTTTAACTGCTAGTGGGAATGTTAATTATCAGGGCGGACTGCTTGGTATAACAGGTAATGAGAATTTGTATTATACCGGTGTTTTATTGGCAAACCTAAACGATCGTTTCACCGTCTCACTTCAATACAACAGCAATTTCGAATGGCAGTATTATACAAACGACCGGAGCCTATTTTCATTAGATTTGAGAGGAAACATCAATCCGGCCAATCAACTTAGCCTTGGTGTAAATTACAATCTGGTTAAGAATTCGCTCAATGTTAAAGAGTATGGTGTACAGATGCGTTATACACACACTTTAAATCTACCCGTTTCCCGTAGAAAAGATATGGGTACCCTTTCTGGAAAATTGATCAATCATGGGGTGGCGAAGGTTGGCGGTGTTCGGTTGAACTTAAATGGTTATGTCACCATAACCGATAAAGAAGGCAATTTTAAATTTGCAGCCGTTCCGGTTGGAACGCAATCACTCGTTATGGATGAATCAAGTTTTGGTTTGAATGTCATACCGGAGATTTCAGGGCCATTTATGGTTAAAATTCTGCCTAGCAAGTCTACTTACTTTGAATTGGCTATGACAAAGTCTGCCCGTATTGAAGGACGAATTGTCGTTCAAGAGGATGTGAATTCGAAACAAAAAGGATATATCCCAGTAAAGGATCAAATCGAAAAATTAGTTATTGAGGCTTCGTGTGGAACAGAGACTTTTCGGGTTTTGACCAATCAGGACGGTATGTTCAAGTTTGAGGACTTAAGACCTGGTAGTTGGCAGGTTAAAGTTTATCCAAATGGATTGCCACAAGGTTATCAGTTGTTAACTCCACAATTTAACTTAGAATTGACTTCGGGCAAAAATGCAATGTTAGATGTGCTGGTTCAAAAAAAGGCCAGACAAGTGCATGTTCAAAGTACTTTTAAAAAATAATGAAACATGAAACATCTTTATTTCATCGTATGTTTATTTTTGACATTATCTTTAGAGGTAATGGGACAGGGTTTGAGTACATATGGAAATGTTAATGCAACTAATTCTGTGACATTTACCTCCGTAACGGCAGGTGATATTCCGATAGGTCATATTTTTGATGGTCCTCCTACCCTTATTTTTTCATCTACCAACCAATCTTTAAGATATAGTTGGCCATTTTATGGGAATCCGGATCATCCAGAATCGTATATCTATGGAGCTATTTCCGTTAAATCATCCGTTGCTATTCCCTTAGGTTTGGAATGGACAATAATGGCAGAGCCACCCAATCAAAATCGATATGGAACATCAACTGGTGAAAAGACACTAGGGACAACCTATCAAATACTAATTAGTGATATTTGGAGTACTATGAGTAGTTATTGGGAATGGTGGGGTAGTGCTAAAACAATTACGAACGATCTCACCCAAGAGCTTAGCATCATCAATTTTGCGGATCTGCATCCAACAGGTGCTTCTGGGCTTACTATTACGATTACCTATACTCTGCAATAACTCATAATCTATTTGCTTGTTTTTTAATCAAGCGTTTTGTCAGGCCTTCCCATCATTCAACGATGGGAAGGCCTTTTTTTAAAAGTGTTGTTAAACATACTTTTTCGCCCCTCGTTTTCACTTTCCTTTACTATTTTTGTTCAGTATAGAACAGCATAGAACAGCATAGTTTAAAATAAACCCAACTATATGGAAGTCAACTTCTTGTCAAATTCGACCAAGGTCAGGCAAATGGCTGAAGCCATTCGAATGGCCATCTCTCAGGGGGAATTCTCGGAGGGTGAAATGCTGCCGTCCATCAACCAGATCAGTTCGAAATACAATGTGGCCCGTGATACAGCTTTCAAGGCCTTTCAAGAACTGAAGCTGAAGGGCGTCATCGAATCGGCACCTACGAAAGGGTATTATGTTTCCTCCTCGGTCAATAATATAATGGTGTTGCTCGATATTTTCAGCCCCTACAAAAATGATCTATACAACGCTCTGACCAAGAATCTGGGGCCCCACAACAGGTTGGACCTGTATTTTCACCATTATAATGAGGCGCATTTCAACAATGTCATCATGAACAGCTTGGGCAAATACAACCGATACCTGATCATGAATCTTAAGAATGACGTTTATTCCACGGTGTTGGACAACATTGACAAGAGCCGCATCCTGTTGCTCGACTTCGGTAAGTTCAACAAGGATGGCTTCGCTTATGTGTGCCAGGGTTTCGACACCACTTTATATGAGTGTCTGCAATCGGGTGTGGAGCTTTTCAGGAAATACAAGAAGCTGAATTTTATATTCCCGTTGGATTCCGAACACCCCAGGGGCGGCATTCAGTACTACGAGCAGTTCTGCAAGGAAAATCATATTAAAAGCAATCTGGTGAAGCGGCATGTGCAGGAATCGGATCTGGTGAAGGGAGAGGCCAACCTCATCGTTTCGCACGGGGATCTGATCGAAGCCATCAAGATTTGCAAGAACAAAGGGCTAAAGTTGGGAGAAGACATTGGTATTGTTACGTTCAACGATGCGCCCATGCTGGAGATCATTGAAAACGGCATCACCTCTATTTCTGCAGATTTCAAGCAGATGGGGGTGCTGGCTGCCCGTTTCATCAACAACAATGAACGCCTGCAAACGTATGTGCCGACCAAGCTCATCGTTCGAGGCTCCTTATAATTTTTTCATGGAAGCAAAAAAACTGAAGGGGATCATTCCCCCCATGATCACGCCTTTGCTGGACAACGACCACCTGGATGTGGAAGGTGCCGAAAGGCTGATTGAACACATGATAGCTGGTGGCATCCATGGACTGTTCATACTCGGAACCACAGGGGAAGCACCCAGTCTGAGTTACCACCTGCGTTATCAGTTGGTGGAATTGGTCTGCAAGCAAGTGGCAGGACGGATTCCCGTGTTGGTCGGAATCACGGATACATCACTTTATGAAAGCGTGAAGCTGGCGGAGCATTCCAAACTTTGCGGTGCATACGCCGTCGTTTCGGCACCACCGTATTATTATGCACCTTCCCAACAAGAGTTGATCGAATATTACGAAAGCCTGGCCAATGCGCTTCCATTGCCACTGTTCTTGTACAACATGCCTTCCCATGTCAAGGTTTCTTTTGAACCCGCCACGGTCAAAGCCATTGCGCAACATCCCAATGTGATTGGTCTCAAAGACAGTTCAGGCATCATGGTCTATTTCCACACCCTGATTCAGATCATGAAAGACCAGCCTGATTTTTCACTGTTGGTCGGTCCGGAAGAATTAACGGCTGAAGCGGTTCTTTTAGGTGCCGACGGTGGCGTGAACGGCGGTGCCAACATGTTTCCCAAACTCTATGTCGACCTATACAATGCTGCTGTCAACCGGGATATCGACCGGGTGAACGAACTCCAGGAGCAGGTGATGGACATCAGCAACTCCATCTATAAGGTGGGTCGTTATGGCTCGAGTTATTTGAAAGGGGTGAAGTGTACGTGCTCACTCCTTGGTCTTTGTTCCGATTTCTTGGCTTCGCCCTACCGTAAATTCCGACAAGAGGAACGGGACAAGGTGCAAGCGGTTTTGGAACGTCTGGGTTATGAGATTGCTTGATTAAAGTGATTTTTCCCATTAATAAATCAATGAATACTATTTCGGAAAAAATACAGGAAGTAATTTTACACGAATCAATTTAAGATGAAAAACATGAAAATTCTGTTTGCAACAGTCTGTGTGCTTTGTGCCGCACAGTTCGTCAACGCCCAGTATCCAACTATCCCCCAAGAGGTTCAGGCCGTATCCGACTCCATGATGGTGGGTTTCCGTCAAGCATCCGATTCTGCCTGGGCGGTAGCGTTGCCCATCATTGAAAAAGAAGCGCTCGAAGGTCGTCCATACATACCCTGGGCATGCCGTCCATACGATTTGCCGCAAGCTGACATACCTTCCTTTCCAGGTGCTGAAGGCGGTGGCGCCTATTCCTACGGTGGTCGTGGCGGCAAGGTTTTGATTGTGACCAATTTGAACGACAATGGCCCCGGCAGTCTGCGCTGGGCCTGTGAACAAGGGGGCGCCCGCATCGTTGTGTTCAACGTTTCAGGTACCATTCATTTGAAAACGCCGATTTCCGTACGTGCACCTTATATTACTATAGCTGGTCAAACTGCTCCCGGGGCTGGCATTTGCATAGCCAGCGAAAGCTTCTGGGTTGACACGCACGACGTGGTGGTCCGTCACATGCGTTTCCGCCGTGGCATCACCACCGTGGGTCGCAGGGATGACAGCTTCGGAGGAAATCCGGTGGGCAACATCATGCTGGACCATATTTCTGCCACCTGGGGTTGCGACGAAAACATTTCGTTCTACCGACACATGTATAATGATGGAAATGGCGGTATCGACCAAAAACTGGCTACCGTGAATGTCACTATTCAGAACAGCATTTCTGCCGAAGGCTTGGATGTATGGAATCACTCCTTTGGAAGTACGCTGGGTGGTGAAAATACGACCTTCCTTCGTAACTTGTATGCCTGCAACACGGGTCGCAATCCGTCCGTGGGTTGGTACGGTATCTTCAATTTTGTGAACAATGTGGTGTTCAACTGGATGCATCGCAGCATGGACGGTGGAGACTATCGCGCCATGTTCAACGTGATCAACAACTATTACAAACACGGCCCGGTCACACCCAAAGACGGTCCTTTGTCTACCCGTTTTCTGAAACCTGAATCCGGACGCAGCAATGTGAAACAAAAAGTGTATGGCCGTGTCTATGCCAACGGCAACATCATGGAAGGCAATCCGGAAGTGAGCAAGGACAACTGGGCAGGTGGTATTCAGGTGGAAGATATGAAAGATTGCGGTGAATTCACCCAATCCATGAAGGTGAACAAACCGTTTCCAATGCCTCAGACGCCCATTATGACTGCTGAAAAAGCGTATTTGTTCGTACTTGACAATTGCGGTGCTATATATCCAAAACGCGACGTGGTGGATACTCGCATCGTGAAGAATGTTCGAACCGGTGTCATTCAGGTTTTGGCAGGTGTCAATACGGACAGCATTCCAAAATTCAAATACCGTCGTTTGCCAGTGGATTCTTACAAGCAAGGCATCATCACGGACATCAGCCAAGTGGGTGGCTGGCCTTTGTTGAAAGGTACGCCCCGCAGCGACCGTGACAAAGATGGTATGCCGGACAGCTGGGAAATCAAATACGGTTTGGATCCGGACAATGCTGCTGATGCCGTTAAAGACTGCAACGGTGACGGTTACACCAACATCGAAAAGTACATCAACGGGATGAATCCGAAAAAGAAAACGGACTGGACCAAGACCAAGAATAATTTTGACACCTTGGCTAAGAAAAAAGGAGACCTGGCTGAATGAAAAAGTTTCTTTCAATGGTTGCATTGACCCTGATGTTGCTGCCGGCTTTTGCGCAGCAGCAATCGGCGAATGCTTACCTGAAAGTTTTGACCGGTCGTTCGGAGAAAATAGTACAGACACTGGGCATAACGGATTCTTTACAATTCAAAAGAATGGTCGATATTTTGGTCAATCAGTATGCCACGGTGGGTCGAATCCAGGATGTGGCCGATTCCACGGTTAAAGCGTTGAAAGCGTCTGGTTTGGATAAAGAAGCGCTGGCTGTTCAGATCAAAGCTTTGCAGAATGAACGGGATGCACAGTTGTATACGCAACATGCGGCCTTTTTTGCCCAATTGTCGGGGGAACTGAATCCAGAACAGATTGAAGCTGTAAAAAATGGGTTGACCTATAATGTGCTGAACGTCACCTATAAGGCTACACTGGAAATGATTCCGAGCCTGAAGGACGATGAAAAGCTTCAAATCCGAATTTGGTTGCTGGAAGCCCGTGAACGTGCCATCGACGCTTCTTCCTCCGACTCAAAACACGGTTGGTTCGGAAAATACAAGGGGCGCATCAACAACTATCTGGCTGCCAGAGGGTACGACCTGACCAAGGAACGTGTCGCCTGGGCGGAACGCATCAAACAACAAACTAAATAGTATGAAGTTTCGGGGTTTGTCCTTGTTTCTGCTTTGCTCGCTGACTGTTTTCGGACAGAAACCGGCGAAACCAGTGCTTCCGCTGAGTCTTGGACAAGTCGGCAAGCTGGTTTATGCGTTCGACGAAAGGGGAAATCGGATTCCCGATTTTTCGTATTGTGGTTTTGAAAAATCCGAGAAACCCATCCCGTTCGTGCCTGTTCGGGTGGTGGTTTCCCCCGTTAAAGAGGATGCAACAGGGCGTATTCAGGCCGCATTGGATTATGTGGCTGGTCTGCCGGCTGATGCGCAAGGGGTTCGTGGAGCCGTATTGCTGCAGAAAGGTCGCTACGAAGTGGCTGGAAGCCTAAAAATCACTGCTTCTGGCGTGGTTTTGCGCGGCTCGGGCATGGGCGAGAGCGGAACGCTGCTTTTTGCTTCAGGCAACGACCGTGAAACGCTGATTCGTATGGTTGGCGGAAATCGGAACGTGGGCGCAGGGGTGCCTGTAACCAATAGCTATCTGCCTGTCAATGCGATGAGCCTATCGGTGGCTTCTGCCAATTTTAAGGCAGGCGACCGAATTCGAATCCGTCGCCCGTCAACCATGGAATGGATCAGGGCAACAGGAACAGAGAATTTTGGGGGTGCTGAATCCGCTATCGGATGGAAACCCGGGAATCAGGATATTTTCTGGGACCGTACCGTCAAGGCCGTTTCAGGCAACGAACTTCAATTGGACGCGCCGCTTACAACTGATATGGACCCTGTATATGCCGTGGATTCTGTCTATGCCATTTCCTGGCCTAATCGCATCCATCATTCAGGCGTCGAAAACCTACAATTGGAATCCGTCTGGGATTCCTCCAACCCGAAAGACGAGAACCATCGTTGGATGGCCATCGTGCTTGAAAATATCGAAAACAGCTGGGTGCGTCGCGTGACATTCCGCCATTTTGCCGGTTCTGCTGTTTATACGCTGGAAACAGCCGCTCAAATTACGGTGGAAGACTGTAAATCCTTTGAACCGGTATCTGAAATCGGTGGTTACCGACGGAATACCTTTATGAACGACGGTCAGCTCAATTTGTTCCAACGCTGTGTGGCTGAACAAGGTTTTCATGATTTCGCCCTTGGGCAATGCGCCGCAGGTCCGAACGCCTTCGTACAATGTTTTTCTTCCCTGCCGTTTAGCTTTAGCGGAACACTTGGTTCCTGGGCATCCGGTATTTTGTTTGACAATGTCTGTGTGGACGGCAATGCGCTCAACTATTCCAACCGTCGTCAGGATGGTCAAGGGGCAGGCTGGTCGGCAGCAAATTCTGTTATCTGGCAATGCAAGGCTGCCGTGATCGATTGCCCCAAACCGCCGATGGCGCAGAACTGGGCCTTCGGAAACTGGTGCCAATTTCAGGGAGACGGATTTTGGACGGCTTCCAGCGAAAGCGTTTCACCACAGAGCCTTTTTTACGAGCAGTTAAGCGAACGTCTTGGTTCCTTGGTGGCCTGGGCCGGTTTGATGCCCGAAATGGGGGACGCCTCTAGTAGCCCCACTTACGAAGTGGCAGCTGCCTTAACTCGGGAAGCCAAACATCCGGCATTGACTGTTTCCGAATGGATCGATACCTTGATTTTACGAAATCCCATTTCAGTAGATGCAACAGGTTCCAAGAAACTGGAAGAGCTGAAGTTAACCACCATCAAAGCAGAGAATATTGCAGCTCCCATGACCGTCACCAATGGATGGTTGGTTCGTGGCAACACTTTGGTGCTTGGTGCTCGCCGGGGAGTCAGCTATTGGAACGGCAATTTGAAGAATAATTTTCTGAAATCAGGTGCCAGCCCGCATTTGACACGCTGGGTTCCAGGGCGCACCGGTACTGGATTGACTGACGATTTACAGGAACTCACGGACAACATGATCACGGACGGTGTGGTCGCCACCGACTACAATTATGCCCTTTGGTACGACCGCCGCCGCGATGACCATATCCACGAACGCCGCATGGACGGGGATGTATGGGCGCCATTGTATGAAGTGCCTTTTGCCCGTAGCGGAGAGGGGCGTGCCTACGACGGTCTAAGCAAATACGACCTGACCAAATGGAACAGTTGGTACTGGAAACGTTTGAAAACATACGCCGATTTAGCCGACCAAAAGGGACTGGTGCTTTTCAATCAAAATTTCTTCCAACACAATATTATTGAAGCCGGTGCACATTGGGCCGATTGCCCCTGGCGGACAGCCAACAACATCAACTCGACTGGGTTCCCCGAACCCGTGAATTTTGCCGGTGACAAACGGATTTTCTTTGCCGAACAGTTCTATGATCTCACAAATGACACCCGAAAAGCCTTGTACAAAGGTTATATTAGGAAGTGTCTGAACAATTTCAAGGACAACAACGGTGTCATCCAATTCATCGGCCACGAATATACCGGACCGAAAGCATTTGTGGAATTCTGGCTGGACGTCATCGGGGAATGGGAGCAGGAAACCGGCAAGAACGCCTTAGTTTGCCTGAGCACCACCAAAGATGTGCAAGATTCCATTTTGGCAGAACCAAGGTATAATAAACTGGTCGAAATCATCGATACAAAGTACTGGCGCTACGAAGCCAAGGGCAAAATGTATGCGCCCCCAGGAGGCATGAGCCTGGCTCCCCGTCAGCATTTGCGTTTGAAACAACGAAAAATAGACCTGGTTAAAGGAAACAGGCCTTCCGAAAAAGCATCCAAGGCTCTGAACGCTGAAGACATCATGTATTGGACCGTTCGCGATTACCGCGATTTGTTTCCTGAAAAGGCAGTCATTTATTCCTCCGATGTGGACTGGGCCGGCTGGCCTGCCTTGATGGGAGGCGGTTCCGTCTGTGGATTGCCTGCAAACATGCCCAAAGCCTTTTTGGAAACGGTGGTTCGTTTGAAACCCATGGACAGTGTGGATCCCGAACGCTTTTGGTTGTTGGGAAATCCTTCCGCATTCCTTTTATATGTAAAAAAAGGCGCGACGGCTGAACTGGATCTAACTGGACTAACCGGTTCATTCAAGGCACAATGGATAAACCCTCGCAGCGGAGAAGCTCAGGGGAAAGTATTTAAAGTGATGGGTGGCAAACCAATTTCACTGCCTGCTCAAAGTCAAACCATTTTGTGGTTGTCTAAATGAAGCCCATGAAATAATGAAATAATGAAGTGATAAAACGTATGAAAAAGCTGTCGATATGGATATTTCTTTTGCTGTTCCCCCTGATGATGGGCGCTGCATCGAAACCCGTGTACTTTTTCACCTCCTTCAACGAACCGGCTACGGACGGTTTGCGGCTGCTGTACAGCTACGATGCGAAACATTGGACCGATCTTGGGGCTATTTTTCTGAAACCGCAGGTCGGCAATCAGAAAGTGCTGCGCGATCCGTCCATCGTTCAGGGACCCGACGGCACGTTCCATTTAGTTTGGACATCCAGCTGGCGCGGCGACTTGGGTTTCGGCTATGCCTCATCCAAAGATCTCGTCAACTGGTCGGAGCAAAAGTTCATCCCGGTGATGGCCTACGACACCAGCACGGTCAACGTCTGGGCACCGGAGCTATTCTACGATTCAGCGACTAAAAAATTCATCATCGTTTGGTCTTCCACCGTGCCTTTCAAGTTTGCGAAAGGCGCTGAAGAAGAGCGGAACAACCATCGGCTCTATTACACCACGACCACTGATTTTAAGACCTTCTCAAAGGCCAAGTTGTTTTTTGATCCGGGTTACAGCGTCATCGATGCCATGATTGTAAACCGTGGGAAGAATGATTATGTGCTGGTTTTCAAGGATAATACCCGTCCGGAACGGGACATAAAGGTGGCTTTCGGCAAAACGGCATTGGGCCCTTGGACCAATGTTTCCAAGGCACTGAGCGGTCTCTATACGGAAGGCCCGACCACTGTCAAGGTAGGGGAGGAGTGGCTCATTTATTTCGACTCCTACCGGAAAATGTGTTACGAAGCTCTGAAAACCACCGATTTTAAAACCTTTACCGACGCTAATTCAGAAATTGAGGTTCCCAAAGGCCACAAGCACGGCAGTATTTTTTTAGGTGACGAAACCCTGCTGAACAAACTGCAGTTGGCCACCGATCCTTCCAAGCTGGTGCATTACAGTGGAACCACCCTTTCCAACGTGGATTACCACCACGGCATGCTGTCTCCGGCTGTCGGAGTGCACAACATCCAGGTGATGCGGGCTTCGCGCGAGCATCCGGAACTGACGGACGGATTCGGTTTCACCTACAACCATGCGCCCATGATGGCGTACTGGAACAACACCTTATATATAGAGTATCTGAGTAACCCGATGGGTGAACATGTTCCGCCGGGTCAAACGCTGCTGTTGAAATCCAACGATTTGGGCAAGACTTGGTCGAAACCCGACCTGATTTTTCCACCATACAAAGTGCCTGACGGCTTCACCAAGGAGGGTTCAACGGTAGTGGCCAAAAACATACTGGGCGTGATGCACCAACGCATCGGTTTCTACGTTTCCAAGTCGAAACGCTTGCTGGCTACTGGCTTTTACAGTGTGGCGTTGGATGCCAAGGACGATCCAAACGATGGAAATGGTTTCGGTAGGGTGGTGCGTGAAGTCTATAAGGACGGCAGTTACGGTGCCATTCATTTCCTGCGTTACAATCATGGATTTTCAGAAAAAAATACCAATTATCCCTTCTACACTAGCAGTAAGGACAAAGAGTTTGTACAGGCATGCACGGAATTCCTGAACAATCCGCTGTATATGATGCAGACGGTGGAAGAAGCCGACCGCAACGATCCGAAAATTCCGCTGCTCAAGCCTTACAAAGCATTCAATTACTACCATTTGCGCAACGGGAATGTGGTGGGGCTCTGGAAACACGCCCTAACTTCGGTTAGCACCGATGGCGGCTTTACTTGGAAGGAGCCGGTGCAGCGTGCCCTCGGCTTTGTGAACAGCAACGCAAAGATTTGGGGACAAAAGACATCCGACGGACGTTTTGCTACGGTTTATAACCCATCCGAATTCCGTTGGCCATTAGCCGTATCTGTCAGTGAAGACGGTTTGGATTACACGAATTTGCTATTGGTGCACGGCGAAATCAGCCCCATGCGCTACGGCGGCAATTACAAATCGTATGGTCCGCAATATGTTCGCGGCATTCAAGAGGGTGAAGGTATTGTGCCAGACGGCAAGCTGTGGGTAACCTACAGCATGAACAAGGAAGACATTTGGGTGGCCTCGATTCCCGTGCCCATCCAATCCGAAGTGACACAGCACGTCAACGACGTTTTTGACAGCCTTGCCGACAACCACGAACTGGATATGTGGAATACCTGCAGCCCAGCTTGGGCACCAGTGAACATTTCGCGCATAGACGGTGTTAAATGCCTGACCCTAAGTGATAAAGATGCCTTTGACTATGCCAGGGCTGAACGCATCATTCCCTCCTCCACGCATTTTAAGGCTGTTTTTATAGTAAAAGCCGCTCAAACCGACCAACAACTCGACATTGAATTCCTGAATGCACAAGGCTTGCCTTCCATCCGCCTGAGTCTGATGCCAGACGGTTTCATCCGTACCAAAGCCGGAGCCCGACTTTCGAGTGCAGGCCCGTACGAAGCCAACAAGGATTACACCTTCGAAATCCGTGTGAACACCAAAATTCGGACCTACGAAGTTTGGGTGAACGGCCAAAAGAAACAAACCGGCATTTTCTTCATGCCAGCGGCAGAAATCAGCCGCATAGCTTTCCGTACTGGCGAACGGCGTCTCATCCCAACCGCTGAGACTCCTGCAGACAATTTCACCGATTTGCCCGAAACCGGCAAATTGATTCCCGAAGCGAAGTATTACTTGAAGTCATTCAAAACGGAACCCATCAACGAATGAAACGGATACTCACGATACTGCTCCTTTTGACCAGCTTCAACCTGGCCGCGAAGAAACCCGCCAAAACGCCTCCCGATCTTTTAAAAAAGACCGATTACAAGCATTTTGTGGATTATTTCAACCATATGGAGGATGAAAACGTCGTTCAGGCGATACCAAACGACTCGGCCTGGAATTGGATGCAGGCCAACATCCCGTTCTTCGATTGCCCACAGGACAATTTTACCGAAATGTACTATTACCGCTGGTGGACGTACCGCAAAAGCATCAAGCATACACCCATCGGTCTGGTCATCACCGAGTTCCTCGTGCCTAGGACGTATGCCGACAAATACAACATGATTGCCTGTGCCATCGGTCACCACATCTATGAAGGGCGCTGGCTGAACGACAGGAAATACGTTGATGAAGACCTGAAAGCCTGGTACCGCGGCAACGCCGGCAAACCGATGAACAAACTCCACAAGTTCAGCAGTTGGGCGGCCGATGCCGTTTGGAATAAATTTCTCGTGGATGCCGACACCGCATTCGTGCTGGATTTGATGCCTGATTTGGAAGCCGATTATGCCTGGTGGGAAAGCAACCACCGATTGCCTAACGGTCTTTACTGGCAAGGGGACGTGCAGGATGGCATGGAGGAATCCCTAAGCGGTGGACGCAACAAGCAAAACGCCAGACCCACCATTAACAGCTACATGTATGGCAATGCAAAAGCCCTCGAACAAATGGCAAGCCTGGCAAAAGATGCTAAAAAATCCAAACTCTACGCCGATAAAGCCTTCGAAATCAAGAACCTGACCGAACGCCTACTCTGGAACGACGATCAGCGCTTCTTCGAAACCCGCTGGGCCAACGATACGATTTGCGGTATCCGCGAAGAAATCGGTTTCCTGCCTTGGTACTTCAATCTGCCCGACAAAGGTAGCGAAGATGCCTGGAAGCAAGTGGCCGACCCGCAGGGTTTCAATGCCCCGTACGGTCTAACCACTGCTGAACGCAGAAGCCCGGCTTTCCGCACACACGGAGTAGGGAAGTGTGAATGGGACGGAGCCGTCTGGCCTTTCGCCACGTCACAAACGCTAACGGCCATGACCAACGTCTTCAATAACTACTCCGAAATAAATGTACCTGATACACTTTACTTCCAATTGCTGCAAACCTACGTCGAATCCATGTACCACCGCGGTCGACCCTACATCGGCGAATACCTGGATGAAACAACCGGCTACTGGCTGAAAGGCGATCAGGAACGGAGCCGTTATTACAACCATTCTACGTTCAACGATCTGATTATCACTGGATTGCTTGGGCTGAGGCCTTCAGCCGGCAACGTGCTGGAAATCAATCCGATCATCCCTGAGAAACAATGGGATTGGTTCTGCCTGGACGGCGTAAGTTATCATGGAAAGCGTATTTCCGTCCTCTGGGACAAAACCGGCCTGAAATACGGCAAAGGCAAAGGTTTCCAGGTTTTTGTGAACAAACAGCCGGTAGCGGCTGCTGCCCATATTGGTCGAATGCGAATTGAACTGAAAAAATGAAACGAGCATGATACACAAAGTTACCAAGTTTATGAACATTTGGCATGCGAGTCCCTTATGACCTTATACTAAATATGATGTTCCTATGAAAAAGGTAAGGTTGCTGTTTTTATTCCTAAGCCTGTCCGCTGTCGCTATGGCTGCCGGTTTGACGGTACTTCGTTCAACCTGTGATTATAGGGTGAACCCGCTGCTGGTGGCTTCCGACCAACCCCGTTTCGGCTGGCAGCTGGCTTCCACCGTGCAAGGTGCCAAACAAATGGCCTATCAGATTCTGGTGAGCAGCAGCACTACAACGAACGGCGATTGCTGGAACAGCGGCAAGGTCGTTTCCGACCAAAGCCAGTTCATCACCTATAATGGAGCTAGGCTTTATCCCGGCAAAACGTACTATTGGACAGTTCAGGTTTGGAATCAGCAGAATCAACCCTCTATCCTTCAAAAAGAAACATTTACGTTGGCACCTTCCGTTGAGGAATTGTCTGCAGCCAGATGGATCGGCGCCATTACCAAGGTTGACAGTCATTTGCCCGAAGGCAGAAAAGATTGGCACGGGCCATCCTTTAAGAATGAAAAAGTACGCTACGCCTGGAGCGCCATCAACCAACTCGCCCTGCGAAGCATTCAACTTCGCAAAGCATGGTCGCTGGATAAACCGGTGAAGGATGCCAAGGTATACATCAGTGGTTTAGGCCATTACGAACTCACCATCAACGGCAAACGCATCGGCAAGAGTCAGTTCGATCCCCTTTGGAGCGATTACGACAAAACAGTCTATTATTCAGCCTACGACATTCAAGAAAACCTGCAAAAAGGTGAAAATGTGCTAGGAGTCCTGTTGGGCAATGGTTTTTACAATGCCGTGGGTAACCGCTACAATAAAATTTGGATCAGTTTCGGCCCGCCTACCTTGTTGCTTCGCATGGACCTGACCTTCACCGATGGCAGCACCAAGACCATTCTGACCGATGCCAGCTGGAAATACAGCCTCAGCCCCATCACGTTCAACAACATCTACGGTGGCGAAAGTTACGACGCCAACCTCGAACAGGCAGGCTGGAACAAGCCCGGTTTCGGCGATGCCAACTGGAAACCTGTCGTGGTGCAGGAAGCGCCCTTGGGTCACTTGCGTCCTCAAACCGCACCGTCCATCGAAGTGATGAAAAGCTATCCGGTGAAATCGGTCAAATACCTGACTGCAGGTTCCAATGTCCTGAATATGGGCCAAAACCTGTCCGGTTATCCCGTCATCAAAGTAAAAGGTCCCAAAGGCTCCACAATCAGGATCATCCCGGGCGAACTCCTTGAAAATGACCGTGTTTCCCAGAAACGCAGCGGTGGTCCGTATTATTTTGAATACACCCTGAAGGGCAAAGGCGTGGAAACCTGGTCTCCCCGGTTCAGCTATTATGGCTATCAATATTTGCAGATTGACAGCGCCGATCTGTACAAAAACGAAAAAGGCAGCAAGCGACCTGTCATACTGGATGTGAAGTCGGAATTCGTCTACAATTCCACTCCTGAAACCGGTACGTTCACCTGCTCGAACGATTTGTACAACCGCACGCATGAGCTGATTCAGAATGCCGTAAAGAGCAACTTCCAGGCAGTTTTCACCGATTGTCCACACCGCGAGAAGCTGGGCTGGTTGGAAGAAACCTACCTGAACGGCCCCGGCTTGTTTTACAATTACGACCTGACCACTTTTGTGCCCAAAATGGTGCAGGATATGCAGGATGCCCAGTTCCCCAACGGCCTGGTGCCATCCATCGCTCCGGCGTATGTCGAATTTGACGCTGACTTCATCGATTCTCCTGAATGGGGCGTGGCCGCCATCATCGTTCCCTGGATGTATTATAAATCCTATGGAGATCCCTCCTTGATCCAAAAATCCTACTCCATGATGAAAAGGTATGTGGATTACCTGACCACGAAATCCGACAGCGGTATCGTTTCACACGGACTGGGCGACTGGTACGACTATGGCACCCATCCGGCCGGCTATGCGAAGAATTCCCCCGTCAACGTTTCTGCAACAGCACATTATTATTATGCCATTGATTACTTGGTGCGCTCGGCTCAATTGCTTGGCTTTCAAAACGATGTCGCTCAATACACGGAACTTAAAAACTATGTGAAGGATGCTTACAACCGGAAGTTCTTCCATAATGATACCAAACAATACGGTTCAGCCAGCCAGTTCTGCAACGCTGTTTCGCTCTACATGGGGCTGGTCGCTCCCGAAAATAAGGAAGCCGTCCTAAACAACCTGCTGGCCGACATTAAATTGCACGGCAACCGCCTCACCACGGGAGACATTGGCAACCGCTACCTGTTTCAGACGCTTGCCGACAACGACAAAAACGAGGTTATGTACCTGATGACCAACCACTACGATGTTCCAGGTTACGGCTTCCAGCTCCAGTTCGGCGTCACTACCCTGACCGAGCAATGGGATCCCCGCCGCGGCTCTTCTTGGAACCATTTCATGATGGGCCAAATCGACGAATGGTTCTACAAGACCTTGGCCGGCATCCAATCCGATCCCGAGCAACCCGGTTACAAGCATTTTTTCGTGAAACCGATACCGGTGGGAGACTTGACTTCGGTTTCAGCTACGCATAAAACGTCGTATGGAACCATCAAAGTGGAATGGAAAAAAACTTCGGAGAAATTCGAACTTGTTGTTGACGTTCCAATCAATAGTACAGCTACTGTATGGTTGCCCTTCAAAGGAAAGTCAATCAATCTGAACGGTACGATCATGAATCAACAGGAACTACAACTTGAATCTGGAATAAGCCAATTGCAGATCATTTATTAAAACACATAATACCAAGAAACATGAACAAAAAGAAAGCCGTATTGTGTTCTTAAACATATCTTAGAGCGAATGGCTTATTGACGGATTTAGTATCTTTGCTACGAATCAGGACAGTACAGGATAGTATGAAAAGTACACCATATTGTTTAGAAAATCATCTTATGATAACATTAATTTGATTCTATCTTAAATGAAAAACACTAAATTGGAAAAATTGAAAAGATACATGTTTCTTTTCGCTATGTGCTTGCTGAGTTTCAGCGTTATGGCTCAGCAAAGTCGTTCCGTTTCGGGAACGGTAAAAGATGCAAACGGAGAGCCTTTAATTGGCGCTTCGGTCACTGTTAAGGGCCTTTCCACAAGCGTAATTACCAACATCAATGGTGAATTTACAACGACTGTTCCGCAAGGGAAAAACGTTCTTGCCGTGTCGTATCTTGGTTATGCTTCGCAGGAAATTGACATTGCCGGTAAAACCGCTATTTCCGTTATTCTTACAGAAGACAACAACCTGCTCGAAGATATCGTTGTCGTTGGTTACGGTGTGCAGAGAAAGAAAGATTTGACCGGTGCTGTCGCCAACATTAAAGCAGGACAAATTATGGCCATGCCTGTTGTTCAGGCTGCTGAAGCCTTGCAAGGACGTGTTGCGGGATTGGATGTAACGCGCGGAAATGGTGACGCAGGCGAAGGCGTTACCATTCGTTTGCGCGGAAACCGTTCTGTTTCAACCGATAAAAGTGAGTTGGCAAATTACAACCAACCGCTGACCATTGTAGATGGTATGCAGGGCGTTTCGCTGGATGATATTACGCCTTCCGATATTCTTTCCATCGACGTATTGAAAGATGCCGCTTCTACTGCAATCTACGGCGCACGCGGCGCAAACGGCGTAATTATCGTTACTACCAAATCGGGTCAAGCCGGTAAACCTCGCCTGAGCGTTAATTCGTATTGCGGCGTATCCGATGTGGCAAATTACGGCACCTATATGAATACACAAGAATATGTTGCCTATCAGATTGAACGCAACAGAGGAATAACAGCTAACGCTGCCAATGGCTGGCTTGGAGTGACTAAAACGGCAGAAGAGATTTTTTCGCCCGACCAAATGGCAAAAATCAATGCGGGAAACGACACGTATTTTCCCGGAGTTGTGTTACAATCGGGAATCCAGCAAGAACACAACTTTAACCTGAGCGCAGGAAACGAAAGCACCAAAGTATATCTGTCGGGAAGCATTTACGATGAAGAAGGCATACTTAAACGCGACCATTTCCGCCGCTACACAGGCAGAATGAATATCGACCAGAAAGTATTCAAATGGTTGGATATGGGAATGCGTATGCAAATGGCTTACAGCGACAACGACAAACGGCAAGACCCGATGAATGTAGCCCGCCGCATTCCGCCCTTTGAAACGCTGTACGACGAGGCTGGCAATTTGATTCCAAATCCTGCCAACATAAGCAGCGGCGCCAATCCGCTGCTCGACGAAAACCCAGCCAACTGGCAAAACAATATTTACGGAACACGTTTTTCGGGTGCGGCCTATATGGAAATTAAACCACTCAAAGGATTGTCGCTGCGTTCAAATTTGGGTGTTTCGACAGACAATTCCATTAATGGTTTGTATTACAGCGCCAATTCGGTAAAGGCAATTACCAGCAGCGACCACAAAAATGGCGGAACACAAAAATCGCAAAGCGACTACCGCCGTTTCCAGTGGGAAAATATCCTGATATACAACAAAACCTTTGCCGACATTCATAACCTGACCATTACAGGGATTCAGTCGCTCGAAAAGTCAATCAGTACAGGCATGACTTTCGCCGATGCCAATCCACCGCGATACCCTACGATGCTTTGGTATGAAACGTTGACAAACACCACCGGTTTGACAGGAGCCTATACCGAACGTGAATACGCTTCGCTGGCAGGACGTGTTAATTATATTTTGCTTAGTAAATACATGTTCAATGCCTCGCTGCGCTACGATGCTTCGTCGAAAGTAAACGGCAACTGGGCAAATTTTCCTTCGGCAGGAGCGGCCTGGCGCGTGAGCGACGAAAGCTTTATCAAAGATGTTTCGGCTATGGATTTTCTCAGTAACCTGAAACTGAGAGGAAGTTGGGGGGTGTCCGGTAATGACAATACGGCCGACTATATTTCGCAAACCGCACTTGCCGAAGTAAGCAATTTTACATGGAACGGAACATCAATCGCTTCGGCTTAC
>Ga0209125_1000355_pt1 | contig 63097 bp, 77 predicted proteins | sample BarGraIncub1131A_FD_184503 | JGI IMG/M metagenome (GOLD analysis project Ga0209125, IMG submission 184503) | Arctic peat soil microbial communities from Barrow, Alaska - Barrow Graham LP Incubations 11-31A (SPAdes) (version 2) | ecosystem: Environmental > Terrestrial > Soil > Wetlands > Peat... | reverse complement strand
CTGAAGGTACCAAACTGCAATCTGGTGGTAGCTCAGGACTAAATATGCCGTTTGCCGGCTCCCGCGAGACCAGTGGTCCGTTCAACTATCTGTCGTCGTACACGTTCTTGTGGTCTAGTTCAGAGTCCAGCACTAGTGCTTGGGTCAGGGCCTTGAACTCGGGTTACGCGACTGTGTTCCGTTCCGCGAGCGCCAAGGCTTACGGCTTTTCGGTGCGTTGTTTAGGGAATTGATACCCTGCCTAAATCATTTACGATGTAGCGAATAAACGCAAATACGTTGACACAAAAACCCCAAAAGCGATATAATATACCTATATAAATCGTTTGGCGTGGAAACGAAGATTATTATAGTAAATTTATCTCTTTACGTCAGCCCCTCTTTGGTGTATAATCGTGTATTGTAACCTATGGCTAATCTAAAAGAAGTAATTAAATTGCAGGGAAAGGTAGTGGAATCACTGCCTAATACTCAATTTAAGGTAGAACTTGAGAACGGACATAGTATAATCGCCCACATTTCAGGTAAAATGCGCAAGCACTATATCCGACTTGTACCGGGCGATAAAGTGGAAGTCGAGTTGACTCCTTACGATCTTAGTAAGGGTAGAATCACTTTCCGCTTAAAGGATTAATTTTAAAGGAACGGGAGTTTTTGAGCGCTTATGAAAGTTCGTGCAAGTGTAAAAAAAATCAGTCCTGATGATCAACTGGTTCGCCGTAAGGGCGTACTAAGGATTATCAACAAGAAAAAACCTAAGAATAAACAAAGGCAGGGTTAAGTATGGCTCGAATTGCTGGGGTAACGATCCCATCAGAAAAGCAAGTTGAGACCGCATTGACGTATATTTACGGCATTGGTCCAAAATTTGCATCGACCATCCTTGCGGCGGCTAAAGTAAAGCCGACCACTCGGGTGAAAGATCTCACCGAGGCTGAAGAACAACGAATTCGCGAGATAATCGATGCCGATTATACCGTCGAAAGCGACCTACAGCGCTTGGTAACAAATAATATTAAGCGTCTAAAGGATGTTGGTTCATATCGCGGACTTAGGCACAAAAGCGGCCTTCCAGTTCACGGTCAACGTACTCGAACGAATGCACGAACTCGTAAGGGTAAAGGCGTAGCCGTAGGCGGAACACAAAAGAAGGCAGCGTCAAAGACGTAGAAAGGGATTAGATTATGGCAGATTCAAAAACCACAAGTAAGAAAAAGCAACGCCGATCAGTTCCTTCTGGTCAGCTTCATGTTCAAGCAACATTTAATAATACAATTGTAACCTTTACCGACAAAAAAGGTAATGCGCTTACAGCTTCAAGTGCTGGAGCAACTGGTTTTCGTGGTAGCAAAAAGGGTACAGCTTATGCTGCCCAGATTGCCGCCGAAAAAGTAGCTGAATCAGCAAAAAGTCAATTCGGCGCAAGTTCAGTTGATGTTTTCGTAAAAGGCGTTGGCCTAGGACGAGACGCAGCTATCCGTGCTATGAGTAACTATGAAATTAGAGTTGACAGTATCAAAGATGTAACAGGTGTACCACATGGTGGTTGCCGTCCGCGTAAAGCGAGAAGGGCATAGATTATGGCACGAGATACTTCTCCTATTGTTAAACAAAGCCGTCGCGAAGGTTACGCCCTTCACCCCAAGGCTCTTAAAGTTATGGCTAAAAAGACCGGTATTCCTGGTCAACATGCTCATGGCCGTCAAGGCAAACCAAGTTTATACTTGACACAACTTCGTGAAAAGCAAAAAGTTCGCCGTACCTACGGTCTACTAGAAAAACAATTCGCAAGATTAATTGTTGAAGCTGGACGCAAGAGCGAACAGGGTCAATTACCAGGCGAGGTGCTATTGCAGCTACTCGAACGACGCATTGATAACGCAGTTTACCGTGCTGGTTTTGCAACTAGCCGTCGCGCTGCTCGTCAATTAGTTGGTCACGGACACTTTATGCTAAATGGCCGTCGTGTCAATATTCCTTCAATCAGACTAAAAGTTGGTGATGAGCTAATAGTTCGTCCAAAAAGCACAAAATCTGGCTACTTTAGCCAAATTGACGAAGTAGTTAATAATTCTGTTCAAGAACCCCTTAGTTGGATCAAAAGCGACCACAAAAAACTAACTATTTCTATAACTGGATTACCAAAACGCGAAGAAGCAGAAGCAGATATCAAAGAACAGCTAATCGTTGAGTATTACTCACGTTAAAGGGTAAGGAGCCTACTATGATAACAAAAGTTATTCACAACCCAGCACTAGCAAATATTGACGAGCATAGTGCAACCAGTGCAACGTTCAATATCGAACCACTACACGCCGGTTATGGCAACACGCTTGGCAATAGCTTGCGTCGTGTATTGCTATCAAGCATCGAAGGTGCAGCAATCGTAGCTTTCCGTATTGAAGGCGCAAGCCATGAGTTTACAACTGTTGCTGGTATCAAAGAAGATGTCGTTGATATTATGCTAAATATCAAGAATATTCGTCTAAAAGTTTATAGTGACGAACCAATTGAACTACGTTTAGAGAAAAAAGGTACCGGACCAGTTACCGCTGGTGACATTCAAACAACAGCTGATGTTGAAGTCGTTAATCCAGACCAAATTATCTGTAACATCGATGATCCTAAGGCTTCTATCTTGATTGATTTTGTTGCCGAATCTGGCCGTGGTTACCAAACAATCGAAGTTTCAAGTGTCAACCGAATTCACAGCGACATGATTGCCGTTGATGCTATCTTTAGCCCAGTACTTCGTGTACGTTATAAGGTTGAAGCTACTCGTGTTGGACGCGAAACCAACCTAGACAAGCTACTTCTTACAGTTGAAACTGATGGGTCAATCTCACCACGTGAAGCTTTCGAAGAAGCTGCGGCTATCTTGGTAAACCAATACACAGCACTTGCCGGCTCAACAATAGTTGAATCTGCACCTGCGCTAGGTCAAGAAAAAGATGGCGAGAAGAACGAGCTAAATACACCTGTTGAAGATTTAAATCTTACGGCTCGAACTGCCAATGCCTTGATCAATAACGAAATCCGCACAGTTCATGACCTTGTAATCCTAAGCGAACAAGATCTACGCGAACTAAAAGGTTTTGGATCAAAAGCACTTGATGAAGTCAAAGATAAATTGGCGGAATTGGAGCTTTAATTATGCACAGACACGGATATATAGGACGCAAGTTTGGTCGCGAACGCGATCAACGACGCGCATTAATGAAAGGCTTGGCAACTAGCTTGGTTCTTCACGAGAAGATCGAAACTACATACCCCAAAGCTAAAGAATTAGTGCGTTATATTGAAAAACTCATTACAAAGGCAAAAAAAGGCGGCTTGCATAATCGTCGACAAGTTATTGCCGGACTTAGCACTCAAGAAGCAGCTAATAAATTGTTTGACGTAATCGCACCACAGCTAACTGGTCGAACCAGTGGACACGTACGAGTTGAACGAACAAAATTACGCGTTGGTGATGGTGCTCAGATGGCAACAATTGCATTTGTTGATGAACTTAAACCTGTAGTAAAAGCTGCAGAGGAGGTGAAAGCGTAATGGTTAATGCTAAGACCTATTCACAAAAACCCAAAGAAGTAACTCATCGCTGGATCCTAATTGACGCTTCTAGCGCCCCTCTAGGCCGCGTTTCAACAGTTATAGCTAAATACCTTATCGGTAAATACAAGCCTACTTACACTCCTCATATCGATGCTGGTGACTACGTTGTAGTTATAAATGCCGCAGATGTTGTTGTAACGGGTGCCAAAGAGACTGACAAGAAGTATTATCGTCACTCAGGTTTCCCCGGTGGAATTAGTGATTCTAGTGTTGCCGAAGTACGGGCAAAACACCCAGAACGACTTATTGAAGCTGCTGTTAAAGGCATGATTCCACGTAACAAGTTAGCCGCAGAACGCCTAAAGCGTCTACGTGTCTTCCCTGGTGAAGCTCATACTCATACTGCACAGACTCCAGAGAAAGTAGAGATTAAATAATATGGCTGAATTAAAATATTTTTACGGATTAGGACGACGCAAAAGCGCAACTGCAAGTGCTCGTCTTTACGCTGGTAAGGGTAAACTAACTATCAACGATAAGCCAGCCGCAGAATACTTGAGTAATAACAAGACTTATTTGGCTGAAATCACTGATCCACTAGCACTAGTCAACAAACAGAAAGATTTTGATATCACTGTAGTTGTCAAAGGTGGTGGCCCAGCTGGTCAAGTCGATGCTATTAAACTAGCTATCGCCAAAGCTTTAACTGTTGGTTTTGCAGATTTGCGAACAATTCTTAAAAAAGCAGAGTTTCTTAAACGAGATTCACGCGAGAAAGAACGCAAGAAATACGGTTTACGTTCTGCACGTAAGCGCGAACAATTCTCAAAGCGTTAATATACGCCACGGGACAACAAAAAACTCTGGATATTACTTCCAGAGTTTTTTGTTTGATTAAAATCAGATTATTACAAAAGTGCATGTCTATTTTAAAATGAGCTGGATGGGTTTAGCCCATCCAGCAAAGATAACTCTATGTCAATAATAGGCTCATTATTGACATTACAAATAGACCAATTGAAATAATGTAAATGAATATAATCGATACAATGTCAACTGCTTCAGTGTAATTAGACTTACACTTATTCTCGCCGGCTAAAGTACCGATTACTATCAATACAGTTATTGCCACAAACCCAAAGACAATAATCTGGCCATTCTTAATGCCGGTATCTACTTTATCGCTATTAATGACAATGATCAAGAAAACAAGATTCATTAATAAGAATAAAATGTTACATATCACTGGATATATATGTTTCAAGTTACAACCTCTTGCCGCTCCCTGAGCATTTTATAAAGTGTGATCAATCTTCCAATTTCAAAATGAGAGCCATATTTTTTTGAATTGGAGCAGAATACCAACAAACAATATTAAATTGTTAATAGATAATCTGCCCCAAAAAAATATACTCAGACATGCACTGTAATAATCTGACTTTTTAATGACCACAAATCAACATAGACCGTTAAAATCTAAATAATTTGTTATCTGGAGCATATCATAAAATGATTATTATGTCAATATGTGACGGGCGTGAACAGATACTGTATAATAATAAGATATGATAAAACCTGTGATTCTAACCGGAATACGCGCAAACAACGATTTAACAATCGGTAACTATTTTGGTGCAATCTTACCAATAATTGATATGGCCAAAAAACGATCTGAAGAATTTCAGATTAATATGTTTATTCCCGATCTACATAGCTTCACGACACCTGTTGACCACAATACGCTTAACAACCAGATTATGAATAATGCTAGATTGTTCGTAGCGGCTGGATTACCACTAGATAACGACAGTATTTATCTTTATCGTCAAAGTTACATACCAGCCCACAGTGAATTAACTTGGATTTTAGATTGTTTCACCGGCTTTGGCGAGATGGGGCGAATGATTCAGTTTAAGGATAAATCTGCTAGTAATAACGAGAATGTATCTGTTGGATTATTTAATTACCCAGTACTAATGGCGGCTGATATCTTACTTTACAATGCAAAATATGTTCCTGTGGGCGAAGATCAATCTCAACACCTTGAATTCACTCGTGATATTGCCGAACGAATGAATAGCAAATTTGATAATATCTTTACTGTGCCTGATTCCGTCAAAGAACAGAATGTATTCTTTGGAGCCGAACAAGGTTTACGTATTAAGGATTTAATTAATCCAAGTAAAAAGATGAGTAAAAGTGATGAATCTGGTCGCGGTGTTATCTTCCTTGGTGACGATCCAGAAGTTGCTTATAAAAAAATCATGAGTGCGACAACTGATGATTTGGCTGAAATTCATTTTGACAAACAGAACCAGCCCGGCATTAGCAATTTGCTTGAGATTTTTGCACTTGTTCGCGAAAAGCCATTGCAGGACATTATCAAAGAGTTTGAAGGCCAAACTCGTTATGGTGATTTTAAAAAGATAGTTGCTACTGAAATCAAACAGTTCCTAACAGGCTTCCAACAACGATTAACTGAAGTTGATAATGCCGAAGTTATGGCAAAACTCGAACAATCCGAACGAAACTTGACGCCAATGGCAAATGCAACCCTCCTACGAGTACAGCAAGCAGTTGGATTGCGACCAAAGGCTAACTAATGGCTAAAGTTACTAGTCGCGATATCTTGGGCGTCCTGCGCCGCTACGAGCTAGCGGGGGACGATAACGTACCTCGAAATGTTGAGAATGTAAAACATTCGAACCCTAACCCTATAAACACATTAGTTTCTTTTCGATATAACAAGCAACAATTCTATATACTTTTTGATGATACGGCCGAAGATGATGTCGATTATATTATCAAACAAATACAGACCAAGAATACCAGCCTAAAAGGCGAATTGTTCAAAAACCCATCGGATAGCGAAATGACATACGGAGTTCCTTTCAAAGGCAAAGATTGTTATCTATACGCTGTAATATCTGAAAGAAATCGCCTAGATGGTGAACTGGCCAAACGATATCCTGAAAAATCACGAAGTACTTGGCATAAACATATTAAAGCTGGCCATATTAGCGTAAATGGTAAAGTGGTAGATTCGCCAAAATATGACGTGGCTGACATTGACGATATATCAATCGAAACACCTGATTTACCTGATTTTAGCAAAGATGAATTGCCAATAATTTATATTGATGATAATGTAATCGTAATTAACAAGACAAAGGGTATTCTATCTCATGCCAAAGGTGCTTTAAACGATGAATTTACTGTCGGCGAGTTTTTTAGGCGTTATAGTACCTATAATGCCGATTCTAATCGTCCTGGTATCATTCATCGCCTCGATCGCGACACTAGCGGCGTTATGATCGGAGCTCGCAATGCCGAAACGGCAACAATGTTACAAAAGCAATTTTCGGATAGAAAAGTAAAGAAAACCTATTTTGCGGTACTTGACGGCGTTCCCAAGATTGCCAAAGCAAATATTGATTTACCGATTGAACGTAATCCATCCGCACCAAGTACATTTCGTGTTGGTAGCAATGGAAAACCGGCTTTAACTAAATATGAAGTTTTAGCGTCTGATGATAAGCATGCATTAGTGAAATTAGAACCAAAAACTGGTCGTACTCATCAGCTACGCGTACATATGAAATATATTAATACGCCAATTTTGGGAGATAAAGTGTATGGAAAACCAGCCGATAGATTATATTTGCATGCCGCCAGCCTAGAAATAACTATTCCGAATGGTAATAGGCAAACTTTTAACATACCTGTTCCGACTGAATTTACAGATTTTTTCCCGGGGGTTAAGTTATAGTGAAACCGATTATGCATCCAACAAGCGAAAAAATGCTTGTTGCGGTCACTAATAATCTTCCACAATCGTTACTTTTAACTGGTGAGTCTGGTGTTGGACTAGCTGTTATCAGTCGATACATTGCCGAACTTCGAGGTATTACTCCAATGATCATATTGCCCGAGAAAGATGAGAAAATTGATCTTGAAAAAGGAATTATTGGTGTTGATATTATGCGTCGTTTATATAACGAGACCAGGACTAAAACGGCGGGTGAGCGGATTATTATAATTGATTATGCCGAGCGAATGACTCAGCAAGCTCAAAACGCATTTTTAAAATTGCTAGAAGAGCCAGGGGCGGGTGTTTATTTCATCCTTGTTTCTCATTCAGTCTCTAAATTACTGCCAACCATCTTATCTCGAACAGAAAATTTAAACATGCGCCCTGTTAGTTTAAAACAGTCCGAGGAATTACTCGACAGCCTATCTATAACAGATAAGACAAAGCGCTCACAGCTATTATTCATGGCCGAAGGTTTACCCGCTGAACTGACTCGGTTAGCTAACGATGATGCATATTTTGAAAGACGAAGTGTAACTATTAAAGATGCTCGTGAGCTTTTAAGGGGTAGCGTGTATCAGAAATTGTTAATCGCTCAAAGATACAAAGATGATCGGGCTGCTACGCTGCTATTGTTATTAGATTCAACCAAGATTTTAAAGAAAAGCATTGTTAGTAGTCCACAAATCGATACTATAAATCACATAGATAAAATACTCGATGCCTATGAACGCATTGAAGCTAACGGTAATATTAGGCTATGTTTGGCCCGAATGATTATTTAATCTGTTATAATAGTAGGCATATATGTTAGGACTTTTATTAATCATATTATTAGGTGTTTGGGTAATATTACAGCGTCAAACTATCTCTGAGGTCACAGTTGATTTACCAGCTAAATTATCCGATAAGCTAGATCAGCTATGGTCAATTGCTCAGGACTCTTTGCAAACCAAAAAATATTTACGAGCTGAAAAGGCACTTTTAACTATACTTCGCATTGATGAACGCAATGCCAGCGCCTATAACCGTTTAGGTATTTTATATGCTAAACAGCGATCACTAAAGGATGCAATTGAGTGTTTTGAGATTGCGCAATCACTTGAGCCAAGTGCTAGCAGCCTTCATAACGTCGGATTGATTTATTACGAGACAAAGAGTTACGACAAGGCGGCACTAGCCTTTGAGCAGGCGCTTGCAATGGATAATGAATTAGCTTCGCGTCACATTGCTTATGCCAAGGTTCAAGAAAAACTAGGCCATGACAAAAAGATGATTGAGTCACTTGAAAAAGCCGTTGAGCTTGACCCTATACCTCAGACCTTAAATATTTTAGCCGATGCCTATGAGCGAATTGGTCAAGTTGAATTAGCCACAAGTTTGCGTGAGAAAGCAGCCAAGATGATAATCCCACAGGGTCAGGCCAGGAGTGTTAGGCAGCCACGACGGGTGATGTAATGCTAAAATTTTTGAAAAGAAAAGAGCCTACAGGAAGGCTCTAGCTGAAAACTAGATTGCTTTCAGCGAACATTTTCTGTAGACTTTTTTGTCACTTGAACGCCCGCACCTTTTTTATCCGCTAAAGATGATTTAACGGCAAAAAACACAAAAAATGATGTTAAAAATGCCATGATTACAATTAAAATATTATCAACCAATATCTTCACCACTCTATGCTATTAAAATTATATTCTGAAAAAGAATATAGTTAGATGATACTATAATATTATAGGATTGTCAATATCGATCTTAGCAGCAAGCAAGATATCGCTCCAATCTATCTTGGGATAGATCTCCGCTCCTCCGCTTGTTTATTTTATTAAAAGTAAACTTTCATAAAATTTCACTTTGCTGCGCTGAACCTGCGAACTTTTGTCTTCGACAAAAAACTTCGCAGGTTCGAATTTAACCGCCAAGTGACCAAATTAAATAACCCGCTACAAGAGCGGGTTATTTAATTTGGTACTGGGGGCAGGATTCGAACCTGCGAAGGCATAAGCCGACAGATTTACAGTCTGTTGTGTTTGACCGCTTCACTACCCCAGCATACTATCTAATATATGGAGCCGCCTCTCGGACTCGAACCGAGGACCTGATGCTTACAAAGCAACTGCTCTAGCCAACTGAGCTAAGGCGGCATATTAATTAAAAGTACTTAACTATTCTATCTAATAATCACTATAGTATCAAGAGCCTTTTAGGATATACCAATAAGCAAAAACTAATAATGACTATTCACTTTACTGTAATCTGTGTTATAACGTATATATAGCTACTTGCACAAATTGCATAATAGTTGCAATATAGCATAACTTTAATCATCTTTATAAAATATAATCTAGGTATAAATCAAAATGGAAAAAATGCCAAAGGCAAGAATAGAACCCAACACAGTAAAAACATTAGGCGTTGAAGATTTGTTTGATTTTGGGGAAGAGCTTCTTGACTCTGTCTGGTATGACCCAGATTATGAAATTTCAGCAGCCGACAATGAGCTTTTAGCAGCGTTAGCCGAGCGTGAAGATGAGATTAATGCATACATTGCGGACTATATTGATCATATAAAATACGAAGTTATAGTATAGATAATATAATTATCTTTTTTGGAGCCACGACTGGGAGTTGAACTCAGGACCTCATCCTTACCATGGATGCGCTCTACCAACTGAGCTATCGCGGCGTACCACGATAAATTTTACCATATAAGATGTCGTCTTATCAATGAACTGTTATAATAGTCATATGGCAACATTTAGTTTTGATATAGTATCCGAATACAATAAAGCAGAAATGAACAATGTTCTTGCTGCTACGCAAAAAGAGGTCAGTAATCGTTATGATTTTAAGGGGACGCCGGCAGAGATTGACTGGCTAGGTGACAAGACTGGCTTTAAGGTTATTGGCGCCAATGAATGGCAAATTGACAGTATTATTGACATTATTCGCAAAAAGCTAACATCGCACAATCAAAGTAGCAAAGTGCTCAATCTAAGCAAGGCAATAGCTACTAGCAATCTAAAAGCAACCAAGGAAATACCGTTTATTGCAGGGCTAGATCAAGATAAAGCTAAGCAAATAACCAAGCTTATGAGAGAAAACATACCAAAAGTCAAATCTCAAATTCAGGGTGAAGCGGTAAGAGTTGTCGGAAGCAGCAAAGATGAATTACAAAGCGCAATGCGCTTAATAGAGACTCACAATTTTGACTTTCCGGTCTCTTTCAATAATTATAGATAGGTAATAATCCATCAACCCGCTGAAGGGCTTGTGGAAGACGTCTTTTTTTGCTATAATCTACCTCTAATAGTGTATACAAATTATAAGGAATCCTATGGCAAAAAAGAATACAAAGCGTAAATTAGTTGGTTTAGTGAGTGAAGTTAGCGGTCACCGTACTTATTACACATCTAAAAATACTCAAAATACTACCGAAAAGATCGTACTTAAAAAATATGACCCAATTGCACGCGCTCATGCAACTTACACCGAGACAAAAAAGAACCTCGGACGTAACGAAGTTAAAGCTCGCAAGGGTTAATTAACTAATATCTATACAAGCTCGGCTTGTTTGTCTAAATGCCCGGCTAGCCATAGTCCATTTTCAAGCATAGTATCCATTAAACTCGGTGTTATCCTCATACCATCTGAATAAATATACAAGACACCCTCGTGTTGTTCTGCTGAAAGTGGCCAAAAGTGAGCGCCTATGACTCTGGTAATGTCAGCTGGGAATAGTCTCTCGACCTGAATAGAATCCGATGGTTTGGCGTTTATCGAAAAGCGACTGGTAAAATCTACCCCGTAAGATTCAAATGTGCCTAAGTCAATTTCTTTTAATGTTGGGAAAGTTCCAAACAGAGATTCGTAAGGCTTATCGCCTTTATTATGGGCGTGTAAAAAGAGGTGAGGCACGTCTTGTTTTGTGTGCAGGTCAAAAGCCATAATTAACCAATTATATATAGAAACAGAGCCGTCAGGCTTCACTACGGCGTCACTCCTATCAACAATGGCAATATCGTATCCGTTTACCGATCCAACGCAGTAATTGCTATCTTTGTGTGAAGAAGATATTGTGAAACCACGAATAACTCTGTGATCATCTAAATGTTGGTCAACGCTGCCAAAATATAGCAAGCCAACCTTATCTGTAAATTTAGAAATTACTCGCTTGCGATCTCTGTTATTAACTAGATTATGGAACACGCTATTTTTAATTCGTTTTATCGAGTTTTTTATCTTGTGGCTCATAATTAAGGTTTAACCCTAGTTATCATATCTAATAGCGTAGCGACATATTCGGCATGAGACCAGGTCAGTGGTGCAGGCGCAATGAGTTCTTTTTTTACAGGATCAAATTGCTCGCCCATCATACCAGTATTCATCGCACTATCTCTTACCCAGTCTATGATTTTAAAAGCTTTATCTGTATTATCGTTGTCGATATAATACTGAGCTAGCCAAAGTGAGGTAATAAACCAATAATTACCAGTTATTCCCGGGCTACTACGACGGTAATCATCATCCTGAAAGCGAGGAAGTCCAATAACCTCACCATTATTACCGAACATTTGTTCGATTGTTGCGATTGACGATTTAATCTCATTGCTGTCCGGTGCAAACAACCCAAACGCATAAGCTCCATAAATACTAGACATATCGATTACGTCATCTTTAATTATTTGATCCTTACTGGCGCTTATACCTCTATAAAACATCTTTTTATTTTCGTTATATAGATGTTTATGAGCAGCGGCCTGAATGTCATCTGCTGCCGATCGCCACTTTACGGCATTATCTGGGTCATTGGCAGCATGAGCTAGATCAGAGGCGGCTAAAAGAGCGGCATAGGTGACAGCTGTGGTGTAAGTACTAGTTAAGAATATTTGTTCCCAAAGGTCGTAACTAGGTTTTGGCAAGCCAGTAGCTTCATTGATAAATTCAGCCATAAAGTTAGCCATTGGTAACACCATGCTTTTATAAAACTCTTTCAGAGTATCGGCATCTGGATGCATTTGGTAATATTGAGCAAATATGAATAGTGTCAAAGCCGTTTCGTCCTCTTGAATAGGCGGAGCAATAATACCATCTTCGTGCACATATGAGTGCCAGCTGCTGCCTAACGCGCCGTCTGCTCTGTATTTGTGCATAACATAGCCGTCGGTATGCATGCCTCGTTTTGTAAATTCAAAAAATCGATAAGCTTCATCTTTATATCCCATTCTAATTAACGGCCATAACGCATAGGCGCCATCTCGCGGCCAGCTATATCCGTATGCATCGCGCGAATAATTAAGCATTGAGGTGTCAGTACTGGCAATTATTGCGCCACGTTTATCAATCTGGGATTTGATTATAAGCATACTCTGCAAGAAAGTAACTTTGTGGTCAGGAGGAAGCTTATTTATTACCGCATAAGTTGGTTTTAGCCATTCATTCCACCAATCTGCGGTTCGACGTAAATGCGATAAAGCTCCATTATCTTTAAGCTGGCGATGGATAGACAACGCCTCGCGATTAGATTTACCAGCTGCAATCCAATAATGGACTCTTTCCGAACTATGGGCTGCAATGTAAACCTTAAACCTAATAGTCGAATCAACTCGACCATGTTCTACGTTATTTTTGCTTAGTTCACCATCCTCAGCGTCGCAATAAGTACCTTTTCTACCTTCTATTCCAAATAATCCGACGGTATATTGATCAAAGGGCTTGTTATTGTAAGATCCAGAGACGACAAAAGCTCGACGGCCTCTATAATGGAGAATAGCTTTGCTATCTGGCAAATATTGCGCCGTATCGGTATTACTACGCGAATCACCAATCACGAAAGCTTGATGCATAAATAATCGGACTTCACGTTTTTGATCGTACAAGTTTATTATATGGATATTACGGATAAAAGCACACGAATGTGCATCGACAAAATCATCAAATTCTAGCAATATTCCTATTTTTTCATTTTTTGCCAAAGTGCTGCCAATCAAAGCTGTGTGTGGATATCTGAAAGTAAAAGACCACGCTCCGGGATCATCAAGCCAGCTAACAGAACCGTCAACCCAAACACCAATCTTGTGCCGCAACTCGTTACCGGCACTAGCTGAATGATTTTCAAAACCAACATATGGGTAATAAAAATCATGAACCATTCCAAAATTGTTCAATCCAACGTGCAATTCGCCATTGCTTAAGACTATAGGCCTAGCCATTTAATCCTCCACACTTATGATCGTGATGAAGTCTCCAGCGTAAATCCCTAATAACATTTATAAAATATAAAAAGGCATCATATGGTGATTCGTAAGGGCTAAAGTATGCATGAACATCACCATCGGTAAACCATTTGGTGCACATATAATAGACATGGTCTGAGGTCTGTAATTTTCGCCAATCACTAATTAAACTAATATCGTTGGTTCGCAATATGTCATCTTCCATAGAGTAAAGATAGCGCAAAGCCTCTTGTTGCATACTATTGCCAAGCCACGCTGTTAAGTCGCGCTCGGTATCAGCCCAGGTTATAGTATTTGGCATACTAATTTCGCCAATAGGGGCAAATGCATCGATTGCTCCAGAAACCGTATAAAATGTATTGACTGGATTATTTAGCCATTTACCTACAAATGATTCGTAAAATTCAAAAATGCCAGTATCTTTCCATTGATGCTCACCAAAAGTCTCATAATCCATAAACAAATTAACAATTGACTTATCTGTGATCGAATCATTTACCCATTCGTTATAGGTATCGGCATTCAATGGCCATTGTGGCCAAGCTTTATCTCCAAAACGAAAAGCTACGTCGTCGCTAAGGCGATAATTTTTAAGAAGTAACCCAATATTATTCGTACCCGATGGACGATAGACATAGTTTGGACTGCGCCACTGAAGAATTGGATCCCAGCCCTCGGCTAATATGCCCTTAAAGCCGTAATTATCTGCCCATTTTGCCATCTCGTCATTGTATGACAACTCTGTATTTCGAAAAACTTGAGTCTCAACACCAAATACCTCGCGAATTTTTGATTTATGAGCTTCTACTTGGCGTTCAAACTCGTTTTGACTGTAAAAAAAGGCTAATGAATGGTAGTAAGTTTCAGCTACAATTTCGACTCGACCAGTATCAACTAGGCGCTTAAAACTAGCTAATACATCCGGAGCCCAGAGTTCAGCTTGCTCGATAAATACACCAGTAATACTAAGGGATAATTTAAAGTCAGGATGTTTTGCTAGTAGCCCTTCTAGCAAGGCGTTCATTGGTCTATACGATTTATCGGCAATTTTTTTAAAGACTTGTTCGTTGTTTCTTTCGGTCTCATACTCTGGATCGTCAAAATAATTATGTTCTGTTGCGGTATCAAAGACAGTGTATTTGCGCACACGAAACGGTTGATGGACGTGAAGATAGAGAACTATTCCGCGCTTGCTCATACGGCCAAGGCTCCTTTTTCTATTGAGTTATATATACAAAGACACGATTTTGCAACATCATTCCAGGAGATTCTGTTATATTCGTTCTTTACATCTTTTTTTAATGAATCTTTTAGTGCTTTTGAAGTAGCAATACCAATAATTTGGTCAGCTAAGACGTCAATATCCCAAAAATCATAACGAAAAATGCTATGTAATACTTCACCGACGCCAGATTGACGACTAATAATCAATGCATTGTCATGATGAGCAGCTTCTAGCGCTGTTAGGCCAAAGGGTTCAGATACAGAGCTCATCACAAATATATCGCCTACATCATATGCGCTACGCCACTGTTTGCCACGGACAAACCCAGTAAAGAACAATTTGTCCGAAATTCCAAGCTCGGACGCTAATTTAATTAATTCATCCCGTTGTTCGCCGTCACCAGCTAATAAAAATACTAATTTGTCGTATCTTTCGCAAGCTCTTGCAGCTGCTCTGATAAAGTGAGCTAAACCTTTTTGAATAGTGAATCTAGTGATAGTCACAACAACAGTGTAACCTTCGCTTTTCAAGGCTTCTAAATATTTATATGTTCGAAGGTCATAAATATATCCATCGTCAAAGCTAGAAACATCGATTGCGTTATGTACAACTTCGATCTTGTCAGCAGGTATATTGTATTTATCTATGATGATTTTTTTAGTTATGCCGCTAACTGCGATTATTCTGTCTGCCATCATCAAACCTTGGTACTCGATCTCGTGAACAAGTGGATTACCATTGTTACTACCTGATCTATCAAACTCGGTTGCATGAACGTGAACAATTAAAGGGGCATTCGTTATCTCTTTGGCACGCATTCCAGCTTCCATAGTCAACCAATCATGAGCATGAATTACATCTGGTTTTGTAACCTTGACTAGTCTCTCTACGAACTTTACGTAACGTTTTTGAACGCCACGCATATCTTTTAAGTCATTTACATCAGCCTTGGATAACTCTTTATCTATGACTTTATCACTATCGTATGCCCCCAATCCGTATCTTTCAAGAGGCGTCAGCTTAGTTGCGCTGTGAATAGTCATAAAATCAATGCCAGGATGCTCGGCCGAATAGGGAACAACAAAATCAATAGTAGCCCCTTGAAGAGCAAGAGCCTTAGACATGTGATAACATGCAACACCCAAACCGCCACTATTGTGCGGAGGAAGTTCCCACCCGAGCATAAGAATATTCATGTTTCGTTATTTACAAGCAGTCGGTTTTGACTACAGGCCACTCCTTTTCAATTTCACTGCGTTGTTGTCATAATTATAGAACTACGCTAATGCTTTTACAAGGGGTTTTTGCATCAATAAATAATCTGGTGCAAAACTTTATCGTTTATAGTTAATCTGTTACAATATAAAAGTTAAAGGGGCATAGTACAACGGTTAGTATATGGGTCTCCAAAACCTAGGATCGTGGTTCGATTCCACGTGCCCCTGCCAAGCATAAGCACTATAAATAGATTTCTTCGGAAGTTTTTTTTTGGTATCATAACAGTATGAACTTCATACTGTTATCCGGGAATAGTGTTCGCGCCAAAGAATGGATTCATAACCTTAGAGACTCAGTCGTTATGAAGTTCGGCAACACCTATATCCACAATTACAAACATTGGGATACTGGCGAAGATATGATTAACTTCGATGTCGAGCTAAATAGTTTAAGCGAAAAGCTAAACAATCCTTCGCCATATATTTTCATCGCCAAATCTGCCGGCTGCATTCTTGCACTAAAAAGTATGAGCAAAGAAACAACAAAACCGACCGCATGTTTATTTTTAGGTTTACCTATAAAGTTTGCCAAACTGTATAGCACTCCACTAAGTGATTTACTTATTAAAACTGACGTACCTATAATTATTGCCCAAAATGACAATGACCCATTCGGGTCTTATGATGAAATAGAAAATATTGTTAAATCATTAGGCAATAAAAATATCACTGTCAAAAAACTAGATGGCAATACGCACGATTACGATAACTTTGGTGAGATTAGTCATATTTTGTCAAATATCGTATAGTTTTGAGTCTCAAAGTTACGAAGTTCGTCCACTAGGGGCTGCCATATAGGATATAACGCTAATTCGGCGTTATTTTTTGTAGTTTTCAATCTATTATTGCCGCTATTTGTAAAAGTTCGATCCTTTTTTGTTGTTTATGTGTAAAATCTTAATCAAACAACTCTTTATCAGAAAACGTGAATTTGTATATAAAACACCATAAATTCACGCATTATTGACAAAAAGACGTGAATTTGATACAATCATTAGTATGATAAGCGAATTAACAAAATTAAAGGTACAAACCTTAAAAAAAGAATACGAACAATTAAAAGACGGTAAAGAGTCACTTTTAGTGTTACTTCGAGAGGCTGAACTGCCAGAATTGGTATATAACTCTAATGCTATAGAAAACTCAACTTTGACACTAAAGGAAACTGAAAAGATCTTGCTTGAGCAAGAAGTGATGCGCGATGTTTCAGTACGTGAGCTTTTTGAGGCAAAAAATCTTGCGAGAGTGCTGGAATATTTATCAACTCGTCCAAATATAGAACTGTCCATTGAGAGCATACTTCTATTGCACAAAATGTTAATTGGTGGAATTAATGACAAAATTGCAGGCAGATTGCGCAAAGAAGGCGAATATGTACGGGTTGGTTCGTATATAGCCCCAGCACCGGAATATATTAGCGGGCTGTTGAATGAGCTAATTAATGATTATTCAAGCAATCATAGCCAATACTTTATTGACAGGATTGGATATTTTCATGCAGAATTCGAGCATGTTCATCCTTTTTGTGATGGTAATGGTCGTATAGGTAGAGTATTGGTAAATGTCCAGTTAGCGGCCTTAGGATACCCGCCAATTATAATCCGCAACAAGGGTAAACATGATAACTACTATCCATCATTTATTAATTATCAAGATAACAAAGACTTTAGTGGAATATCAGAATTGTTTGCACTTAATTTGCAAGAATCATTAAACAAGAGGATTGCTTATCTAAAAGGACAGAAAATTGTGAAGTTAGCAGATTATGCAAAACAGCATAGTTTAACGACAAACAGCCAACTTAATGCCGCAAAACGACAAACAATACCAGCCTTCCGTGAAAAAGGTATTTGGAAAATAGGGGAATAAACACCGACTAAGGTTAATAAAAGAGATAATCATCCTACATGAAGAAGCAATCAATGCCGTGAAGCATATTTTCTCTGCAGATATTATCGGTGGTAAGATTTCGTTTAAGACTGACGAGATCCTTGCTGTAAAATGGCTTACATTTGAAGATGTTAAAGACATCAATGAGGATGGCATGCTTCGAAGACCATGGGTTTGGGATATAATTAAAAAAGATCATCTTGATATAATGTAAGGTTTCTAAGCTCGTGCTTGGAGAGAAGCCTAGTATTCATTCAATAAATAATATCGTATAATATACTTCAATTAGCCCTGCCAAAAGGAGCTAGTTCGTTCAAAAAAGTGCGAGAGAAAGAAGGTGGCCGTAATGGCAATCGGTACTTTTGATGGATACACCATCAAAATAATCTGTGGCGACACTGGACGAGTCGCCCGATTTGAGTTCTTCTACGGTGGGTTGCCTGACCCTGACGGCCCCGGGCACGGCCATGTTATTTCCAATGATGGCAATAACATTCACTACTGGAGAACTCCAGAAAGTGAAGGCGGTGCTATTATAATAGATACCTTTATTAGCTTTGAAAATCTAGTGTCACACGGCATTGGGTTTTCTTAAAGACACAGACCTAGATACGTCTTTAAACTATCTTTTTTTATTTTTAATTATTATTTTGCATAAAACGATTTCACAGCATTCAAGCCACTTATGTTAAAACTTATTTGACATTATACAAACTATATAATAATGTTATATAAACTATTGACCTGTCTGATAATTATTAGAATTGTGGAATTTAGTTCTTTAAAAATTTGTGAATCAAAAAAATAATGTTGGCTTTGCCTATTTATATAGAGTTTGTTTAAAATCAAAATATTTTAAGGGAGGTTTTCAAAATGAAAATCCAAAAAAATGCGAAAAAAAGTATTTGCTTAAAAGATGCCGTGGAATTGATTGAAAAGATCTCAAGAGACCTGAAGAATGGTCACTACATTGAGGAAAAGCCAAATTATGGAGTTTGGGACAGTAATAAATTAAAGTGGGAATATTACAATTTTGACACAATTGAAAAGATAATTGATACCCTAAAAGACGATTTTTACTTTGACTATGAGATTAAAGAAATTCTTCAATCCGAATGTAGGGAACGAGTTCCTGTGACGATTGTGTTTGTGCTATTCAATGAAGTTTATATGAAAAAGATCGGTAAGCTTAGCGTAGACGATTTTATGGATTTCAGACATTTAATGATATACACAATGAATAACGTGTCAACCTATATAGCAATTAACGTACTAGGATACTTAGACAAAAAATTTGATAATTATTTGTACAAAAGGCTAGAAACTTGCGAGCATACAATTGAGCTAATTGAAGATTTATTACGAAAAGTTAAAGATGGGGAAAATAATAGGTGTAAAGTCTGGTTGCAAAAATTAGCTTTGCTCTATTCAGTAGAAATTAATAGTGCACAAAGCAATGAAGATGCAATTAAATATATTGAGACAAAAAAGCATTTCATTTATTGGATGAAGGAGTTAAAAGTCTGTACTAGGTTTTTAAAGTCCCTAGAAGGAAATAAGCTCAAACCAATTGCCAATAATGCTCATTCTGTTAATAATTTAACTCCAGCCGAGAAATTGAGCAAGACAATAAATCGTTTTATGATAATGTCTAAAAAAGCAAAAGACTTTCCGGAGTTTTATGATATTGTTAAGAAATTTAATAAAAATCCTGAGTATACTTTTGCTGATATAATCAAAAATAGCGAGGTGGAGGATATGGTCATAGATGGAATTGAAATGGCAACGGCTGAAGACATAAGAGGAAAATTAAAGCTTTACGGTATACATTTCAGCGGCACCAAGAGAGTAAAGTTAGCTCTCGCTAAAAAACTATTTGCCTTTAACCCAACCGTAAAGGATGTGGAATTGTTTGTCGCTTCCATTTATGACGAAGATGATGATATAGTTTCTATAACCGACCTCCTTTTGATGGATGCCTCGTTTCCGGGGCTATTTGAGGAGAATGCGACCAAAGAAATTGAATCCGTGGACGTTAACAGCATAAACCATGTTTATAATTGCTTCGATTCATTAGTAAGAGAAGATGGTTATGAGCATGAGGTTATTACTAGGCTAAGGAGGCTTACAATTCAAAGAGCACTCCAGCTAAACTTAGGTTCACAAATTTAATGCAAAGCCTCTGGAACAGAGGCTTTTTTTATTTCAAGATTTGCTGTATTAAAACGATTGTTTTCCTTGGGTTATCAGAAGCTAGCACAGTTACCATGCCAAGCTCTTTTGCAGGTACTAAATTCTTTGGAAAATCATCAACATAAACACACTCATTAGCCAGCAATCGTAGTTCATCCATAGCTCTTTGATAAATAGGAAGTTCTGGTTTTATGAGACCAACAACATCAGAAAGAATAAGCGGCTTAAAGCCTTCATAAAGACCTCTTTGAAGCACGATTGTTGACATGGGTTTTACTGTATTGGAAAGTAAGCTAACTTTAAAATGGTCGTCTTTTAGTTGCTTAATAAAAGCCATCATTTCTGGCCACGGATCAAGTGCACTTCCATCAACCCAAATTCGAGATACATCATCAGGTAACGCTCGTCCTAGAGAAACCTCTAACAAATGGAAAAAACGGCTTCTTCAATTGCACCTCTACTCAGATCTTCATAGCCCGCTGCGCGCCAGTGGAGCAGAAACTCGCTAACCGTCATGTCAGCATGTCAGCAAGAACACCAAGCCAACCTCCATTAGGATTTGGCGCTATTACACCACCCCAGTCGAATATTACAGCTTTAATCATTATTATATTATACCAATTTCGTCTTTAGAATGCACTAGAATGGTTATAGCTTCGTTCACGATGCCCTGCCAAACATAAGTGTTATAAATATTGACACTAATAAGTGAATTTATTTAATTAACTGATAAATAAAGGTATAATAGTAATGTAAGTTAATAATTAATATTAGGAGGACAGTTATGTTACTAACAATAGCAATAATCATCGCGGTACTTTGGTTACTAGGGTTTGCCCTAAACATAGGTGGTGGCTTAATTCATATATTAATAGTAATAGCACTTATCGTCTTTATTTACGACATGATAGCACGCAGACGATAAACAATTTATTTCTTAGTTTTGCTGTCTGCCCGAGATTACTCGTATGAGAGCAACGATTCCCCAAGCTAAAATTGCATACACAATAAATGCGACTAGCGTGGCTGGTTCAAATACCGAGGTTGTTACATCTCCATTTGCAAGGCTTGTGTTAAATATACCCGCAAAAGGTGCGACAAAAACCGCAGATAGGTTATAAATAAAGTCTACAAAACCACTTGAAGGATTCGCACCTAGTAGCTTGAAGATAAATCGGAACGCTAATAGGACATCTAGCACTCCAAAAATAAAATATATTAAATAACCAGCCGTCTGATAGCTGGTTGCGTCTCGTTTTTCTGGTTGTGTCTCGGTTGAATTACTATTGTTTTCGTTGGTGGTAATCGTTTCTTTCGTAATATCTGGCATATTTGCCTCCTTTATTAACGTTTCACTAATTTTATTATACCCGTTTATCATTAATCTTGAAAGTTGCGAAGTGCGTTCACTAGGGGCCGCCAAAATTAGTAACAGATAGAAAAAGATGTTTTAAAAATAGGTAAATAGACACTTACCAAGGTTAATTTCATTCATTATGTGCATTACTATTGTTTATAACAAAATAAAATGATAGTATGAAGGCGTAATATAAAATGAAAAAATAAACATGGAAAGATTATCTACTAATCCAAACAACGAATCCCATATACCACCAAAGGGCGTTGAAGGTGTTGCCGAAAGAATGCTGATTCAGTCAAGCTTGCTGCGAGAGCGAGATTACAGTCACCGCCTTCATCTTAATATACCAGAAAGACTTCCATCTTTAGAAAATAAAGAACAACTCAATATCAACATTTGCCAACAATATTCGCGCGATTTAAGTGCTGGTCTAGAACGTATGTCACATAACTCAACTGGCTATCCCGAGGATATGATTAGATTAGAACATAACATAGAAGTACCTAATTGTAAAACATCACCAACCAATATCGGACTGTATATTACTAGTCTAATCGCCTCACGTGATATGCAGCTTATGACTCCCGAAAACGCAAATTCATCTATTGATAAATTATTAACGTCACTTGAGAAAGCCAAGACGGATCAGGGTTTGTATTATAATTGGTATGACACTCAGACGGGAGACGTTATTGATTCACCAGATGGGCCATTTATCTCTACCGTGGATAACGCTTGGTTAGTAGCTGGTTTAATGATATTGAAAAACGCATCGCCCGAACATATGGAACGTTCGGATAATATATTAAGTAAAATGAATTTTCAAAATTTATACGATTACGATGAGGATTTATTCTATGGTGGATATAACCCTGATATTGAAAACCAACGAATTGGCATTATGATATCTTTAATACCGAAGGAAGAATTGCTAGCTACGTAGGTATTAGTAATTTTGGTATTCCGCCTATAAATTATGAGCATTTAGGTGAATGTGTGCCCGCAAAAGACCAAATATCACCTGACGCGATTGGGCAATTTCATAAAAGTTGGGGTGGAAGCATGTTCGAAATGCTCATGCCAACGTTACTAGTACCTGAAGAAAAAATAAACCCAAATCTGAAGAATAATATCACTAAATATATACAGAGCCAAATAGAATACGGAAATCAGCATGATAACGGTTATTGGGGTTATTCTCCATGCTATAGCCCCTCAGGTAGTTATATTGAAGCTGGAGTCCCAAACCTTGCTGTAAAAGAAAACGGGTATGGAACAGAGCATATTGTCACGCCACATGCGATTCTTCTAAGTTTACCGTTTGTGCCAGAACAAGCAGTCAACATTCTAGAAAAACTGAAAAAAAACTATCCAGTTTATAGAGAAGGTTATGGTTTTTATGACTCAATAAATACAGAAACTGGTGAAACTGCTAAAGCATATTTGTCTCTGGACCAATGCATGAGCCAAATCGCTATTTACAACCATCTATCAAAAGATGGTGGAATCCGCAAATATTTCTACCCTGAATTGGAAAAGATGCAGGGGGTTATTCGCTTTTTAGGCTATCGCCAACCCGTACTCGAACAAAAAGTATCATAGAAATCAGGTATTACTCGCCTGCCAATCATAAGCATAAAAACAAAAGCTCAGTTTTTTGGGTCTTTTTGTCTTTATACGGATATGCAAATTATAGCAAAGAGTATAATAATAGATAGAGTGGAGAAAAATTATGACAACAGGTGATGAGATAAGGGAAGCAGCTAGAAAAACACGATTAAAAGCACAACAAAATCGCGAAAAAGCCATTGATATGCGAAAAGCAGAAGATAATCTCATACGAATCTCAGGTGAGCTTGATGAACAAGTCAAGGTCTTAGAACGTCAAGCCAAAGAATCTGACGACGCAGAAAAGCATGCTAAAGAATCAGTTGATAAATTTAACCGATTAGGTTAATAGACAGGAGAAGAGCAAATGTTACTAATAATAGCTGCGGTCTTAGTAATACTATGGATACTAGGGTTTACATTAAATATCGGTGGTGGTCTTATCCACGCATTAATCGTAATTGCACTCATCGTATTTATTTACGACATCATCGTACGTAAACGGTCTAGATAGATTCAACGTCTCAAAAGTTCTAAAATAGTCCACTAGGGACTGTCGAGAGTAAATAAGATTGCGTTGAACAATCTAAACGACTACACTTACGGTTGTCAAATATAAGCGCTATAAAGGGCTACTGTATAAGGTAGTCTTTTTTATTCACTAATTCATAAAAAGCTTATGCTATACTAAAAATATGTCAAAAAAGATTAAGAAACCCTTTGCTAAGAATAAAAGAGAAATTATATATATTACATCAATCGTTAGCGCGATTATTATCGTTAGCCTAGTCACATCTTTGTATATCGTTCCGACGATTAACAACAATATACGCAAAGATAGGATTATTTCTATCTTTAACAGCCTTAATATTGATGATAAGCAATATATAACCACATACGAATCTATTTTTGGAGACAAAAGAATATATGAATGGGATTCAAGCAGAAGCTATTCGTCAGAAAGAACATATACACACAGTGCAAATGTTGATACGACTGTCGAAGAGTTAAAACAGGCGATAGCTAAAACTGATTTTAAATTCTACGAAGAGCCCTATCCTGGTAGTGTTAATTTTATGTACATTTATAAATCACCCAATAATGAATACTTAAGAATATCAGTTTCAAGCAAGCCTAGACAAGACGAGTTCTTTAATAGACATACGATGGGATTACCAGTCGACGATATTACTACAAGTCCCAATGCCGGACCATCGAATGTCACGATAAAAGTAAATCTGGATGATAATAACGAATAATATTAACTGATGATAATTTAAAAAAAGTTGCGAAGTGCGTCCACTAGGGGCCGCCAAGACACTTAAGCTTATGGAAATATTATTAATTACTGTAATCATTAATCTATTTACTTAACGCCGTACGACTAAGGCCTAGCAGCTTAGCTATTTACCTATACGGTTTATCTTCTTATATCCTTTTTAGTTCAAAAGAGGAAACTTTGGAATAGATATAGAGAAGTTTAACGTTTTCTTGACTTATTATAAAATATATGATATATTAACAATAGATAAAGTTTGAGAGAGCGGTATAGATAATAAGGAGTTATTATGAAAAAGTTTTATATAATATTAGCAAGCCTATTAATCGTCGCAGGTGTCGTGGTTGGTTTAAATTTTACTGGCGGAGGCGGTAGCGCAAACGCTGCTCAGCGAATTTGTGATACCAATTCTATTATAAATTGCGGAGCACTTACAGCCGATGAACTAAAAGCAAAATACGGTGCCAATGCGACAGGTGATTTATCAGATATCTATACCCATTATGGTGTAGATGGCAATATGATGGCCAATGCAAGTACAGCCAAAATTGGTCAAGTTGGTAAAAATGGTCAAGTTACTCTCGATGGTAAAGTTATAGCAACTGACGCTCAGAGTGTCGGTAGAGAATATGTTGAGGGTAGTACAGCCGTAAATATTAATGGTAAAACCGTCTATCAACGACCGACTCAAGCCGTGTTCGGTGGTTTTGATTCATTAGATGCCTTTATATTTCAAAGATCAGATGGTAGCCTTTCAGGTATAATCATTTTATCTTGTGGTAACCCAGTTGCAGCTACCCCAGTCATAGTCATAGTGCCGCCAGCCTACACCTGTGATGCCTTAACTGTTACTCGTCTATCGCGTACATCTAATCGATTTGCTATAGCTTATACTGTAAAGAATGCTACTTTCAAGAGTGTAACTTATACTATTAAGAATGCTAGCGGTAAAGTAATTGAAACTAAGACAAGTACAGCTAAGACGTTAGATTATAACCAAATTACAGCTGGTAAGTATACCGTTCAGGCAACTATTACAGCTGTAGCTAATGGTAAAGATGCTACAGCCACAAGTGAAAGTTGTAAGGCAGCATTTGAGGTTCCTAAGGTACCAGTAACGCCACCAGTTACACCTCCCGTAACTCCACCCGCAACACCAGTTACCCCTACCGAGCTTCCAAAAACAGGTGTTGGTGATATACTCGCTTCTGTCACAGGCCTTGGTGCATTGATTACAAGCGTTGGTTACTACATCGCAAGTCGTCGCGTATCAATGGGATTATAATCCGAATCTGACCACTCTTCACACTCTCTGAAGTGATCCAAACCAAACTAATTACCCCTGCTTAAATAACAGGGGTAATTTTGATACAGCTTATAATTAACACCTGAAAACTGATTTTAACAAGCTAGTTAACTTTGGTATTAAAATTTTGCCCGATTACGTAAAAGGATAGCTGTAGCATACTTATAATCATAAGATAGCTATGCTAAATACATCAATAACCCTCAAATTCCTCTGTAAAGATGTTTCTTTTATTTACGCCATTGTCGACAAGTAAACGCCGTAAAGATTTTACCATAGACACTGATCCACTTATATAATAATCTGGCGCTGATAAGTCAGATATATATCGTTTTAGCATATCACTATCAATATGACCAACCTCACCGTTAAAGCCCTTTACAGGTAAGCTCGTTATAGTTGGGATAAACTTAAAGTTTTTATTTAATTTCTCAAGTTCATAAAATTCGTCCATGAATGCGGCTGAGCTAATCGTTTTATTTGAATAAAATAATATAATCTGCTGATCAAGCTGATCGTGCGTAGCCTGCAAAATAATACTTCGCGCTGGGGTAACTCCTATTCCACCAGTTAGATATACAATAGGACGCGAAGATGGCCTTAGGATAAAATTTCCATTTGGTCCATCGAGTTTAATTTCTGTGCCAATTTTCATATCTTTCATAACGCGCTTAAAAGCAGTGTCGCGCATTCGAGTTACAAAACATATATCATCTTCATACGGCGCGCATGCCAGTGTAAAGCTGCGGACGTTGCCCTCTTTGTCGGTCTGATTGGGGTTTATCTGAATATAATCGGCATATTGTCCGGCCTTAAACTGAAAATTATCGGGTTTTTCAAAATGAAAAGCCATTGTCTCGTCAGCTACTATTTCTTTTTTGATTAATTTGACTTTATAAACTGACATTTACTTAACACAAACTAGTATTTTATAAAAATAGATAAAGCAAAAAACATATGTATTAAAGCGAGTGAGAATGAAATTATAACCATTATTGGATGCCAGATAAACGGGAGGTGATGTTCGGTATGCTTATGGCTAGTAAGCCCTATATAGGCCGTAAACAAAAATGCTAACAGAGTTAAAATCCCACCATATGCAACAACTGGAATTCCAAATATAGTAGCTAATGCAATTTGATTAATCATAATCCTATTATACGCCGAGTATTAAATTATATGAATACAAATCTTTGTCATAGATTGATAAACGCTACTTATTTTAATGCTAAAATTAACATATGATATTATACAAAAAATTAACAAAATCATATGTCAAGAAACAGATGAGTAAAGAGCGATTTGACCATACGCTACAGGTTATAGAAAATGCCATCAAACTTGCTGAACTATATAAAGAAAACGTCAATGACACCGAAACAGCTGCGTTGTTACACGATTTAACACGTGAATGGGACTTTTCTAAAGTTTTTAACTATATTAAACTCCATAATATAAATATTACAGACGAAAAAAGAGACAACCCAATATTGCTTCATGGCCTGGTGGCTTCAATAGTTACAAAAGAAGAATTTGGTATTAATAATATAAACGTAATAAACAGCATTAAAAATCACACATTAGGCTCTAAAAACATGTCACAATTAGAAAAGATTATATTCTTATCTGACTTTTTAGCATCAAAAACAGGAACAAGTATTTACGTACAAGTTTTCGATACAGCCAAAAACTCGCTGGATGAAGCGGTATTACTTGTGTACGAACTAACCTATGGATATTTAAGAAAAGACGGTGTGCCAATCGCAAAAGAGCTTATGGAAAATTGGGAAGCCGCTAAACTATCGGCGATCGAATGATAGAGCTGGCAGAAAAAATACGCTCAAAAAATAATATAGATCGCCTATATTTATGTCAAAAGAAATAATCATCAGTGGATATGCTGGTACTGGTAAAACAACTGTTGGTAATAAATACAAAAACATTATAGATTTAGACTGCTCTGATTATAAATGGATATACAAAAATGACGATATAAAAAACATGGAAAATGAATTAAGAAAAGGTATTAATGACAGAATAGTTAACCCACAATGGCCATATAACTATGTAAAAAGTATCGTCGAAAATACTCTAATATATGACATCGTTTTAATTTCACAGCAAAAAGAATTAAGAGATTTGCTGGATAGTAAAGGTGTAAATTATATTGTTTGTTTTCCAAGCCTAGATTGTAAAGATAAATATATAAATAGGTACCGCGAAAGAGGCAATAACGAAACTTTTATTGGCGTTCAAGAGCAAAACTATAATAAATGGGTTAGTAAATTATTAGAATCACCCAAAGATAAGATTATTTTAAGCAAGGATCAATACCTTGATGATTTTTTAATTAAGAATTACTCTTTTTTAATGCCATTATAAACAAATAATATAAAGGTTCGTCAATCTATGTATTTTTGATACAATATAATCATGACAGTGATCGACGAATATTTTGAGAAGATTGAAACCACAGAGCGGAACGAGCTTGAACGAATCCGTAAAATCGTAAAACAAACCGTTCCAGAAGCCGAAGAAATAATTAGCTATGGAATGCCGGCTTTTAATTATAAAGGTAAATATTTGATTGGTTTTTATGTTTATAAAAATCACATGAGCCTTTTCCCAACAGCAGAACCAATAAATGCGTTAAAATCAAGACTTGGAGATTTTAAGCTATCAAAAGGGACAATTCAGTTCACGACAAACAATGTAATCCCCGAAACCGTGATTCGAAAATTATTGATGTATAGAATTGAAGGCATCGATAGGCTGCTTAGCTAAAAAATAATTGCGACAGCACAATGACTGTGCTATTATGTCAAATAAATGGATTCAGTTCATTAGCACATTATAATTTATTCAATTACATCAAAAGCCTAATGACTACTGGTTCCAAATCTTTTTGCTAAGGAGCGAAATAATGAGATATAGGAATGAAAATGACGGTTCTATTAATGTGTTTGTCAGTCACAAAAGTTTCTGGCTTTATTCCTAAAGTAGTTCGTGACGAAATTACCACTATTAGCCATACTGCGATTACAGATGCCAACAAAGAAGCTTTAAGTTACGCAATTTTATTTGGTACAATCGGTCTATTTTCTACAATCTGGTTGCCAAATGGGACTAATGCAGACTTTGAAAAAAATTTAGTTGATAAGAAAAAAGGACTTCGTAAGCCCAGCCTACAATAGACATTAAACTATTGATCATATTCAATTCTAATTATATAATATAAATATAGCCGTCTAACGATTGGCCGTTTGTGTTTTTTTGATAAAACCAAAAAACACAGTTAACAATTGAGAAAATCATCCAGATCTAAGGGCTAAATCTAGAAAAAGAAGGTGTAACAAGACTATGGAAATTATTGTAAAAGTAATGGCTGTTGTTGTAGTTAGTGTTGTAGTTAGTTTGTTCTTTTGTTATTTCATGATACGAATTTCTAGTTTTAATAATTCCATACAAAATATAAAAACTAGAAGAGGTCTATCTGTAAAAGTAAGTAAAAAAATATACATTTCTATCATAGTAGACTTACTGCTTATCTTATTTTCTGTACTATCCATATTATTTATTATCGATTTGCTAATATTAGCAAATCCGTCGTTGGATGAGGTAAAGCTCTACATCACAAAACAATTACCGCTTATTCTGTTCCTAATTCTCGGTTTAATCAGAGAAAATCTATAGAAAAAAGGTGAAAGAATTGAAAACTGAACGCATTCCAGATTATTACAAGGAAGAATATCTGCGGACAAGTAGAGGCGTTAATTTTGGGCATGTATTACCGGCTGGTATTATACTAAGCGAAGAACTACCGAAAGAGATAAAAGAACATATAACGTCACAAGTTAAAATAGGTAAGGGTGTGATATCCAATATCCATTGGAGTGACAAAAAAAATATTGCACGTACTTATTCTGAAGATGCTGGGTACATCCAATTAATATTTATAGACGTAATTGGCGAACCATATTTGATAAATGATGTATATATAAGAATAGAGTATCTGACGGATATTTTATGTAAGTTTCTGGAAAGACTTTCTTACGTATGATGATTTTCGAAAAGTTAACAAACAAGGAGGTAAATGTTACCTCCTTTTTGATTTCAAAATAATATTTATCTCAATAAACACATTAACATTATCCTCTCAAGTAATATATAATACTAAGATATGAAAAAAATCGTAATTTCGGGAAGCTCATCATTACAAGACAATGCAAACAAATGGGTTAAGCATTGGGAATCTAACGATTACGAAGTTCTTGATTGGCCCCAACCAATAGAAAAAGGGAAGCTCATAGAAAAATATCCAAAGGTGCATAAAGATTTTTATAGAAATATAACAAAAACGGACACTTTATTTATTATGAATGAAGATAAAAATAATATAGCTGGCTATATCGGTGCGGCAACATTTGCAGAACTAGCATTTGGCGTTGCTCAAAACTCAATTTACGACAAAAATATCGAGATAGTTTTATTAAAAATACCAAGTCCAGATGTAAAATGTTATGAAGAAGTCATCTTATGGCTATCGCTTGGCTGGATAAAGCTGCTTACAGAATAGTTATCTAAAAGAAGGTAAAGTAAAAGAGCGAGATAACAGCTACGAGCATAACAGCAAGTGCAATTCGGACAAATATGTTAGATAAAATTCCATTTTTATATTCGCCCATTATATCCTTATTACTACCAACTCTGGCAATCATCCAAAGTAACGGAACGGCCGCGATGCCATTAAATACAGCTGTAAAGATCAAGGCTTGAATAGGGTCAATCCCCAAGAAATTAATTACAAGGCCAACCGCAGTAGCGGCTATAATAACAATATAAAAACCAGTTGCTCGCTTGAATTTACGATACAAGCCTTCCTTCCAGCCAAGAGTTTCAGTAATTGCATAAGCCGACGAACCAGCTAAGACTGGTATAGCTAATAGTCCAATCCCAATAATACCGACCGAGAAGATTATCTTGGCAATTAATCCAGCATAAGGGAATCCTTGTACTAAAGGCTCCAAAGCTCTCGCAGCATCAGCCGCGGTATTAATGTCATTAACCCCGTTTTTAAACAAAACCGAAGCACAAGCAATAACTATAAACCAGGCCGTAACTGTTGCTAGTGTCATTCCAAAAAAATTGTCTAATCGAATACTTTTTAAGAAATGTCTGCTGATTTTTGGAGTTTTACCCGTCTCGCTTAAACGATGGTGTGATATTTCTTCTTCAACAATCTCGGAAGTATCCCAAAAAAAACAATATGGGGAAATAGTAGTACCCAATATACCAACTAATATGTAAATAGTTTCAGCATTTATTTGAGGAACAACGCCAAAAGTACTATGAAATATCTCAACCCAATCTTGACCAACTAAAAGTGCAGTAATAGGATAGGCCAATAGTGCAAGCGCCAACCATTTCAAAATCTTTGCGTATCTTTTATAGTTTACAAAAACTACCAATAGCACAATTAGGATTGCATACAAAATAGCCAGCAGCGCAAACGGTACGTCCACAAATAATTGCGTCGTGGCTGCCATTGCGCCCAAATCTGCACCAATATTAATAGTATTGGCAACAACTACTAATATGACCGACATAAATAATAACTTTTTACTGTAACTTTCCTTTATAACAGCTGCTAAACCTTTGCCAGTTACAGCGCCAATCCGCGAACAAGATTCTTGAACGGCCAACAATAAAGGATACATAACAGGGAATATCCACAAAAATCCGAACCCATAAGCAGCACCAGCTTGCGAATAAGTTGCAATACCTGACGGATCATCATCAGCTGCACCAGTAACGACTCCTGGCCCTAAAACGCGCAAAAAACGACTAAACCTTTTACGGTGCATCATATGCCGCGCAATATTCATCGCACGATGTTCAGCTTTTGTAATTTTTCGATTTAATTTTCGTTTATTTTTGGTAAAATTATCTAGTTTTTCGGTCATAGTAAATATATTGGCTACGCTTATGTTTAATATAGTTAGCATACTATACAACAACACATAATTCTAGTGGTTTAGTTAAGTTACAGTACTCCAGATTCGGCATGTATATATTGTCATAAATTTGCTATACTGTCATATATGAAATCATTAAATTTAACCAAGCCACATTTAATTATCATGGTTGGCATACCAGGGGCAGGTAAAAGCTTTTTTGCCGAACATTTTACAGACACATTCAAAGCTCCTATTGTCAGCTCCGAAAAGATGCGCAGAGAGTTATTTAAATTACCCAAATTTAGTAAAGAAGAAGACCTAATTATTAGTAAAATAACAAATTGTATGCTTGATCAAGTCTTAAAAACCAACCGAACCATTGTTTACGTTGGCAAGACTAGCTCGGAAACCGATCGTGCTGTAATTTCAAAAAAAGCACGCGAAGCCGACTATGAGCCTTTGTTCATATGGGTTCAAACAGAGCCCGCAGCTGCTAAAAAACGCGCAATCAAACGAACAGATGGATTGTCAACAATAACGGCAGATCAGTTTGATCTTAGCCTAAAGAAGTTTAGTACACCAATTCATAAAAAAAATACTATAGTTATTAGCGGCAAGCATACTTATCCGTCGCAGTTAAAGATTGTACTAAAAAGATTAGCCGGCCCTCAAGAGAAAACAAATGTAACAAAAATACCAGCTCAGCACCCACAAAGAGGTCGCAATTTCCTAATTAGATAGGGGTTCAACAAAAATGCCAATAATTCAAGATAAAGAATTCGGCAAAATCACAATCCGGCGTAGCGCACGCGCTAATCAAATCCGAATTAAGGTAGCTCCTGACGGAACACTTCGAGCTTCGATGCCTCTATATGCACCGATATTACTAGTCAAACACATGCTTCGAACCTCTAGGACCGAAATTAGATCAATCCTGTTACAGGCAAAACCTGAATACATTTATAAAAACGGCATGCAAATAGGTAAAAGCCATACATTAATAATCCAAGAGACCACCAGCCAAATATTCCACGTTTCACGACACGGACAGCAAATTATAGTCAAACTACCGACCGAAACAGATATAAAAGACCTCGATGTATCACGAAAAATCAGAGACGCAATAATTACCGCTTTGCGAATAGAATCAAAGAGTTATCTGCCAAAACGTTTATCGTTTTTAGCTGAAAAGCACGGATATAATTACAAAAAAGTTAGATTTTCGCACGCAAGTGGACGATGGGGAAGCTGTAGTAGTAATGGCACTATCAGCTTAAATATTGCACTAATGAAATTGCCATTTGAGCTAATAGATTACATAATCATTCATGAATTAGCACATACAAAACAAATGAATCATAGCTCAACCTTTTGGAAATTAATCGAACAAGCAGATCCTAATTACAAATTACACCGTAATTCATTAAAATCACAAAATCCATCTATATAAAAATTTACTTGCGATGTATAATAAGCACAAGATGTATAAGGGTGGTCTTACATATGCACCAAGTTCAGCAAAGATTTTTCGCTATGCTGGCTTATTAATTCCTATAATATTAGTAATTTATGGGGTGTTTATTCAATTTGACATGATCAAAGTGCCTCATGCTATCGACAATTTTGGCTTATTTATGTTAGTTTTTTGGGCTATGTATATGAGTATCTTACAATTCTTAATGCCTAGTAAGTCCAAGCTGGATACTGGCCTTAGGCTAATTGCATATCATTTACTAACTGGTGCTTATTTAATTTTTATTTGTGGCATTGCATCACCATTCATAGCCTGTTGGATACTTTTAATGCTAGCTTCATATATTTTCTTTTCCGAACGTGGACTGCAATTAAGTGTTCTGTTTTTTGTGGTGATTATATCTGTTGATATAATGTTATGGCACAGAGTTAGCTCTGTAACTATAGTTTATGACATGGTTGCACTAATAGCCGTTCTGTTAGTCGGTGTCGTTACTTTAAGTATATCTAGCCCACAAGAAGTAACCAGAAAAGAACTAAACCGCATCAAGGCCCAAGAATCACTACAGCGCGATCGTACCTTAACTATAGTCAATAATATGACAAACGCAGTCCTTAGCGTAGATATGGACGGAATAATTAGAGTGTATAATGCCGCCAGTTTGAACCTACTTGATACAAACGACAGCCTAAATGGACGCCATCTCGACGAGGTGTTACCCTTGACTGACCAAAAAGACAAGCCAATTAACTTATTAAAAGAGCTAAAAAAGCTAAAAACGGTTGTAAAACGAGATGACCTTAATTATAGTTTTGATGATGATGAAAAAATACGCTTAGAGGTGACTTGCTCACCAATCAGAAGTAGTTTTAGCCGCTCCAAAAAAGCAGAAACACATGATGGATATATTATAATTATGCGCGACATCACCAAGGAAAAGAGTCTTGAAGAAACACGAGATGAGTTTATTAGCGTAACTAGCCACGAGTTACGTACGCCTATTACGATTGCCGAAGGCACGATATCAAATGCGTTAGTCATGATAGGTCATCCAAATGTTACAAATGAAATGTTAAAAGACGCAATTAATACCGCCCATGATCAAGTTATGTTTTTAGCCAATATGGTAAACGACCTAAGTGCACTATCACGCGCCGAACGCGGAGTTTCTGACAAAGCCGAAGATATAGACGTTCAAGAGCTAGCACACAAACTACTAGAAAAATATAGCGCTGAGGCTCAAGCAAAAAAAATACATCTAGACCTTGATTTAGCGCCAAAACTCGGACACGTTCACGTTAGCAGATTATATTTAGAAGAGTTACTACAGAATTTCATAACTAACGCTATTAAATATACAAAAGAAGGTGGCGTTAAGCTCAAAATTGAACAAAAAAATGACGAGATTAAATTTTCTGTCAAAGATACAGGTATAGGTATTAGCAAAACAGATCAATCCAAGGTTTTCGAAAAGTTCTATCGTAGCGAAGACTATCGAACTCGTGAAACTGGAGGTACGGGGTTAGGACTATATGTTGCGACCAAGCTAGCTCATAAATTAGATACAAAAATAGAGTTAGCTAGTCGTTTAAATTTCGGCTCAACGTTCATGTTTACATTACCCGAAGCAAAGGCTAAATGAATCAACGACATCCATTTGCTTTTCTATTGACTATTCGCCTCTGGTGAACTATAGTAGTACTTGACAGTCTGCTACGAGCAGGCTATTTAATTTAGGAGTAAAAATAGTGGCAATCAAGGATAAAAAAACTACAGAAAAGTCAAAATCCACAATCGAAAAGCCAGCCAAGGCTAAAAAAGGAATGCCTAAAATAGTAAAAGCCATTGGAAGCTACTTTAAAGGTGCATGGGTCGAGCTAAGACAAGTTCGATGGCCAAATCGCAAAGCAACCTGGGGTTTAACCTTTGCAGTTATACTGTTTACTGCTTTTTTTGCAACCTTGATCGTCCTACTGGACGCCATGTTTAAACAATTATTCGAACTATTAATCTTAAAATAAAGGAAAATATGTCAAAAAATCGATATGACTCAACACGTTCATGGTATGCAATTCACACATACAGTGGATATGAAGAAAAGGTAGCTGAAAGCATTCGTCAACGGATTAACGCCGTAGATATGGCCGACAAAATCTTTGACGTTATGGTACCGAAAGAGAAGCAAATCGAAATCAAAAATGGCAAACGCAAGATTGTCGAAAAAAAGATCTTTCAAGGCTACTGTCTAGTTGAAATGAAACTAACAGATGAAACTTGGTATATTATTCGCAACACGCCAGGCGTTACTGGATTCGTTGGTACAGGTACTGAACCAACCCCAGTATCAGATAGCGAAATTGCTAAAACCAAGAAACGCATGGGGGTAGAAGAGCCAAAACACCACATCGACTTCAATATTGGCGAAGTTATCAGCATTACCGACGGTCCATTCAAGGGATTTGACGGTGCTATCTCTGAAATCGACACTCAAAAAGGTAAGGTCAAGGTCATGGTTAGCATGTTTGGTCGCGACACTTCGGTCGAACTTGACGCACTACAGGTCCGTAAGGTACAATAACCCAGTTACGCACTCGTTAATTCGAGTACAAAGAAGGAAAATCAAATGGCAAAGAAAATTATTGGAAATCTAAAATTACGAATTCCTGCAGGAAAAGCAACCGCAGGTCCTCCAGTTGGCTCAACATTGGGTCAATGGGGTTTGAATATGATGGATTTTATTAATCCATTTAACGCAGCTACTAAAGATTTAATGGGCAAAGACGTCATCGTTCATATGCAAGTGTTCGAAGACCGAACCTTTACCTGGAAATCACTTGGTCAACCAGTTGACGATTTAATTCGTGAAAAAACTGGCATCAAAAAGGGAAGTGGTAAACCACATTCCGATAAAGTTGGCAAAATTACACGTGCTCAACTAGAAGAAATTGCAGAGATCAAAAAAGATCAACTAAATGCAATCGATATGGAAGGCCGAGTAAAAATTATCGCTGGCTCAGCTCGCTCAATGGGAGTTGAAATAGAAGGTTAATAAATAACCAAACAATGCTTAAAATATCACGGTCATTGGCCGTGATATTTTAGTCAGTCAACACCTTAAACACTGGACTATGACAAGCAAAAATGCTATAGTTACATCATAATAAATCAACGCTGGGAGGCTAAAAGCCGTTATTACCACAGAAAGGGTTCATATTTTATGACCAAAAAAGAAGATCTTTTGATCGTTGCATCAAAATTAAAATTGAAAATAACTAACAAAAACACTATCGCCGAGATAGAGGCGGCTATCGCCGAAGCTAAAATATCGATCGAAGCGCCAGTTGCAGAGATTGTTGAAGCAGATGTAAAGCTTGCTAAATCTGGCAAACGAAGCGAAAAAGCGATCAAAGAGGTCGTCGAAAAAATAGCCAAAGAAGAGCGCAAAGAAAAAGGCGATACAACTCCTCAATCCGAAGAAGCCGAAACTCATGCCAAGAAGGGGCCAAAGCCAGTTACTCGTCCATTAATTGAGCGCCGAGGCAAAGCCTACCAAAAAGTCGCTAAATTAGTCGACAAAGCAACCGTTTATTCACTTGCTGACGCACTTGTACTTGCAGCAAAAACCAACCCAAGCAAATTTGATGCTAGTGTCGAAATACACGTTAAATTAGGCGTTGACCCACGTCAAGCCGACCAAAATATTCGCACAACTGTATCATTGCCAAATGGAACTGGTAAAACTATTCGCGTTGCCGTATTTGCTCCAGAATCAGAACACACAGCTGCTAAAAAAGCTGGCGCTGATATCATCGGTGATGAAGAATTTCTAAAACAACTAGACAAAGAAGATATTAACTTTGACGTTCTTATCGCAACACCTCAATATATGCCAAAACTTGGTAAATATGCACGATTACTTGGCCCACGCGGTCTTATGCCTAATCCAAAGAGTGGATCGGTCGCTGTAAACGTAGCTAAGGCTGTTTCTGAAGCCAAAGCCGGCAAAGTTGAATACCGAGTCGACAAACAGGCTATCGTTCACCTAAGCGTAGGCAAGGTATCATTTGGTGCGACCAAGCTACAAGAAAACGCAGCTGCATTCTTTGACAGCCTAAAAGCACAAAAACCTACCAGTCTAAAAGGTTCGTACGTAAAATCAGTTTCGATTAGTACAACCCAAGGACCAAGTATCAAAGTCGAAAATACTATTATCAACTAATAGGATTCGCATTCAAAATAAGCCAAGCTGATAGTTTGGCTTATTTTTATGTATTTACAAATAATAATGATATGTAGTTTATAATTATATATATGAACATTACGGAGGTAATATGCGACAATATCTAGATTTGTTAAAAGACATAGAAACTAACGGAATCATCAAGCCAGACCGCACGGGAACAGGGACAAAAAACGTATTTGGCCGCCAAATTAGATTCGATCTAAATGACGGATTTCCAGCTGTAACGACTAAAAAATTATTTCTACGCGGCATAATGCATGAACTTTTATGGTTTTTGCAGGGCGACAGTAATATCGAATACTTAGTCAAAAACGACGTTCACATTTGGGATGAATGGCCTTACCGTGCCTATCTAAAGCTAATGGGCAAAGATGTACCAGAAAGCAGTTCGGATGAATGGAAGGTTGGACTTTGTGAATTTACCAAAAAAATAAAATCAGATCATAAATTTGCATTAAAATATGGCAAACTTGGACCAGTTTATGGTCATCAATGGCGCCACTGGCCGGATGGCAATGGTGGCGAAATCGACCAAATATCTGGAGTTATCGAAATGCTAAGAAACAATCCCGATTCACGCCGAATAATAGTCTCGGCCTGGAACGTAGCAGATATTAAAGAGATGGCAAAAGCTGGATTGCCACCATGCCATAGTTTATTTCAATTTTATGTAATCGATGGAAAATTAAGCTGCCAACTATATCAAAGAAGTGCAGACACATTGTTGGGCGTACCCTTTAATATTGCTTCGTACGCATTGCTCACAATGATGGTTGCGCAAGTTACCGGTCTTGGGCTAGGTGAATTCGTTCATACATTTGGAGATACCCATATTTATCTAAACCACATAGAGCAAGTTAATTTACAGCTATCAAGAAACCCAAGAAAACTTCCAAAAATGATCATAAATCCAGATGTAAAATCTATTTTTGACTTCAAAATTGACGATTTCAAGCTAGAGGGCTACGACCCTTATCCAGCCATCAAAGCACCTATAGCTGTTTAGCGTAAACAACAAACGAATAATTATATTTATTAGTGTCATCAGCCTGATGATATTCTCGGGATATCTCGTGCCACTCATCTGTTAAAGCAGGAAAATACACATCACCATCAAAAGAAGCATCAATCTCTGTTATTAGTATTTGGTCTACGTCGAATAACGACTGCTCGAATATCTGTCCACCGCCAATTATATAAACATCTTTGTTAATATCAACTATTTTATAGGCTTCTTCAAGACTGTTTACAACCTGCGCTCCGTCGATATTCAGTAATTGTTTGGAAATAACTATATTTTGCCGATTTGGAAGCGGCCTACCGATAGAATCGTAAGTTTTACGACCCATAACAACAACCTGATTAGTTGTCTTTTCGCGAAAATGACGCATGTCAGCCGCCATTTGGTTTTGCCATAATAAAGCATTATTACCACCAATTAACTTGTTTTTATCATAGGCGACAATAATGTATTTCATAACTTCATGGTACCAGATTATGCTACAATTTATATAGCTTCAATGAGGGAAATTACATAACTAAGATAGTTAGAAAGTTAGTATTTATGAGTGTTTACAGCAACAAAGATATAAAATCAGCCATAAAAGACGGTACAATTATTTGCACTCCGTACAATGAAAATCATGTTTCACAAGCTAGCTTGGACTTCACGCTTGGCCATTATTTTTATAAACAAGAATATTCTGAGGATTCCAGAGTATACAATCCATTCGACAAATCAGATGTTGATCGCTATTTTAAGGGCCCACTAGAGGCCATCCCTCATAAACAATGGTGCGACAAATATGGCTTTAGACTATTTGACAATATACCCGAAGACCACCCAATTATAGTTTTGCGCCCAGGCGAGCGTATCTTGGCACATACCCATGAATTTATTGGTATAAGAAGCTATGGTGGAGCTGCCGAAGTAAAAGCTCGCAGCAGCTGGGGGCGAAATGGCGTAGCGGTCTGTTTTGACGCTGGATGGATAGATCCCGGCTATATTAATCGTATTACACTTGAAATCTATAATCTCAATCAACACGAATCCGTAATTTTACCAGTCGGTGAACGCATTGGACAATTGACTTTTCACACAACTGGTGAAGTTGAAGGTGATTATAGTGATAGCCGTGGCGGCATTAGTGGCAAATATCAAACAACTAGCAATTTAGACAAGCTCATCTCTAGCTGGTCACCAGAACAAATGCTACCTAGGGCCTACAAAGATAAACGCAAAGCCCCAGAAATAATTAAAGGTCTGCCTAAGGGGGTAAAATAAGGAGTAAAAACTTCAACCACCAATAAAATTGACAACAGATAAGCAACTTGCTATACTACTCCCAGACAAAACCAAAGACAGTAGCTGTGGAAACACTTAATTCGCTACCGAGGATCATGTAACAAAAATACATTATTCAAATATAGTCTTTGGCGATGCGAGGTCCAAAGACTTTTTCTTTTGCCTGGCATCCGCCGTCTGGAACGTTAACAATCTGGTCGAATAATAAAACAACTAAAGGAGAACTTTTATGGCAATTTCACGCGATAAAAAGAACACTTTGGTTGCAGAATTAGCTGAACTGTTTGCTAATGCAAAAGGCTCCGTAGGCGCAGCTTACACCGGCCTTAGCGTTGCTAACCTGCAAGAACTTCGTGCTGCTGCTCGTGAGAACAACGTAGTGATTAAAGTGGCTAAAAACCGCCTTATCCGCGTTGCACTTGGACAGAATGACAAGTTCAAAGCTGCTGACACTAGCTTGCTAACTGGACAACTAGTCTACGCTTTTAGTAGCGTTGACGAAGTTGCACCAGCTCAAGTCCTAGCCAAATTTGCAAAAAAACACCCAGAATTAAAACTGGTTGCTGGTTTTGACAACTCTGGCGCATCACTTGATACCGCAACCGTCACAGCACTCGCAGCCCTTCCAACCAAGGATCAACTCCGCGGTCAGTTGGTAAGCGTTATTGCAGCTCCACTTACTGGATTCCTCGGTGTCGCCAATGGCGCACAACGTGGTTTCGCGCAAGTACTGTCACAACGCGCTGAATCAATCTAATTTTGTAACCATTTAATTAATAACAGGAGAATATAATCATGGCTGAAGAAATCAAGCTATCTGCTGCACAAGCAAAAATCGTTGAATCACTCAACAAACTATCCGCTCTAGAATTGAGCCAAATTGTAAAACACCTTGAAGAAGAATGGGGCGTAAGCGCCGCTGCACCTGCCGCTGTTGCTGCCGTTGCTGCTGGCGAAGCTGCACCTGCTGCTGATGAGAAAACTGAATTTACAGTTACTCTAAAAGAAGCTGGTAACCAAAAAGTTGCTGTCATCAAGGCAGTAAAAGAAATCACCGGACTTGGTCTTGGTGAAGCAAAAGCAATCGTTGACGGTGTACCTTCACCAGTCAAAGAAAAAGTAAACAAAGAAGAAGCTGAAGCTGCCAAGAAACTTCTAGAAGAAGCTGGCGCAACAGTCGAACTAGCTTAATTCAAATAATATTCGACCATTTTATGACATTCCCATTATACCGCTCCATAAAAAGGGCGGTATTTTGTTTCGCTGTATAGCGAAGATAAAATATACAACGCTTTTCGCCCCACATCATAAAATCATGTGGAAAACCCTAACTTGACACATATTGACTTTTACTTCATTTTATGGTAATATCCAAGTATAAGCTATTAATTAGCTGACGATCATTAATAAATCAGATTGTTACAGTGCACGTCTTCTTGTTTTTTATATTAAATCAGTATTTTAATCTACTTACGATCAGCAGGTTAAAATACTGATTTAAAAATCTCACTATTTGCATAATTTGGTGAGAAATAAAAAATAAGGAGAAAGAATGATGGAAAATGGTGTTTTAGTTTTAATTGTTGCTATTTTATTTACTACTTCTTGTATTTTGGGGATTCTAGAAAGATTTAGAAAAAATCCTCGAGTTAAAAAAATCTATAATTTAAGTGGGTTAATTGGTGAAATACTAATAAACGCAAGTGTCTTAATTGGTAAAAAAACAATAGGGTATACATACATCTTATTGTGTTTATTAGCTTATAATTTGAAGGCTCTTTGTTTAAAAATAGTAGGTGTCGATATAAAGGCGCATGACGAAAGAAGGATGCAAAAAATAAGACAAAATTACACGAAAAAACACCATCAGCAGGCAGGTTAAGATTAAGGGGTTTGCTATTAATATAGTAAACCTCTCCCAGTCTTTCCGCAGACGTGCACTTTTGTAATAATTTGATTTTAAATTTAAAGCACCCTTGACGATTAAATGTCGAGGGTGCGTTAATGTTAATCAGTTGAGTTCTTTGAAAGGCGGCATTAATCTAATGCCGGTATAACGGAGTTTGTTCATATTATCTTCATAACTTGAGAGAATCTCTATAATGGGCATTTCTGCCACAATATACCCTTTGCCGGCCTTCGCTTCGATTGTGCTAACCCTAAAGGTCAGCTGAACTTCAAAAACACCATTCTTCGTGCCGGATTGCACTTTAATCATGTCAATTATCTCATTTGATTTGAGAATAAATGACAAATACTCATTAATTTCTACTTGAATTGGGGTGTTAATAAAACATTTACCCTTAAAATAAAGAGTAATGCATAGTTTAACCCAATCAGAACTTTTTTGATTAGAATACAATACTTCCATTATTATTCCTCCTTGATCCAAAAAAATTGGAATATCGATCGACTAACAATAATCAACCAATATCCCAATTTCTTGTCGTCGCGAAGGATAATAAAAACTCAATTTATTAAGCATCGTCTTTCGGCTTTGGATATTGATTACCAATATCCGCGCAACAAAAGATACTCTATATCATATCACCAAAGTTTAATCTTGTCAATTTTTGCAATATAGAGTTGACATATCAAACTTTTTATTATATATTTCCAATACCAGCTTCTATAGGCCAATAAAAGTTTAAAAGCTGATGATCATTAATAAATCAGATTATTACAGTGCATGTCGAAGGTGATGATTTGAAAACAGAAATTAAGCTTGTTTTTATGACAGCTAAAAATTAGTTTTATTTCTGTTTTCAAAATTCACAAAAAAAGGGGGGCTAAAGATGAATCGTTTTGTCAAAGAGTTTAAATTAAATATAAAATTTGTTTATTTCATCTTAGTGGCAACGATCGTATTACTAGCAGCCAATCTAATGGAGGCTATTAATACAGCCAGGACTAAATCGCTTTGGTGATGGTGATTAATGCATTAGGCAACGGGGGGACTTATATTCGCTTATTGAATAAGGTCCCTCACGATCTATCCGCAGACATGCACTATTGTAATAATCTGATTTTAACCAATAATAACTCAATTTTGGACAAAAGAAGCCTGCTTTATTGACAAGAGTAGTATTTCTTGATATATATAGAGTAATATAACTACAAAAATAGACAAAAGGAAATTGCGAGTTACCATGTCTGAATTACCCGAGAAACAAGTAAAGCGTCTCCACTCTTTAATACAAGAAGCAGAGACAAATCTAGCAGCCGCCAAAGAGCTGCTTATTAGCATAATTGGTGATAACGGCACAGTTATCACACCACGATCTAGCAGCTCAGAAGACGCTAGAGGCAAAGTCATCGAAGGTGTCTTTGACGGCCAAAAAATGATTGGGCCCGACGGCAAAGAATACCCAGTACCAACAAATTACGCCAGCAAATCAAAATTAGTCGAAGGCGATGTCCTTAAACTAACCATTACTGATGATGGTGGTTTTGTTTACAAACAAATCGGTCCAATAGACCGTAAGCAAGTTATTGGAACCTTAGTACAACACGACGGTGCTTATTATGTTGAAGCTGGTGGTCACGAATACCGAATATTATTAGCAAGCGTAACTTATTTCCATATAAATGTTGGCGATCAAGTTGCTATTATCGTACCAGTCGACAATCCAAGTGCAATTTGGGCAGCTGTCGAAACCGCCTTATAAAAAAGATCTTAGTAAACAGAATCCCGCAACAGTAGTTGCGGGATTTTTATATTGCATAACATAAACAATAGCGCTATAGTAAATGCATCACATGAGGTGAAAACAAAAAAACGGTAAAAAATACGGCATTATACGCCAAAAAGATGCGTATAATCAAAGTAGAACATGAGGGAGTAGAGGAGCTTTAACAATGTCAAAAGCATTGTATCGAAAATATCGTAGCAAATCACTAGATGAGGTAATTGGCCAAAAGCATATTACCGATATACTATCACGTGCCATCTCACAAGGACGAATATCACACGCATACCTGCTAACTGGCCCTCGTGGTGTCGGTAAAACTTCAGTTGCTCGTATTTTGGCGTACGAAATCAATGGACTGCCATATGATGAAGAAATTGTTAATCTAGACATTATAGAAATTGATGCTGCTAGCAATAATGGAGTAGAGGACGTTCGCGACCTACGCGAAAAAGTCCAAATTTCGCCAGCTTCAGCAAAAAAGAAAATATATATCATTGACGAAGTTCACATGTTATCAAAAGCTGCGTTTAATGCATTACTTAAGACTCTAGAAGAACCACCAGAACACGTTGTATTCATTTTGGCCACCACCAATATTGAAAAATTACCAGCCACGATTATCAGTCGGACTCAACGCTTTGGGTTTCGCCCAATTACAGTAAATGATGCCGTAGAACATTTAACTTACATTGCAAAGCAAGAAAAAATTGGGATAACAGATGAAGCCCTACGATTGATTGCACAACGAAGCGACGGCAGCTTTCGCGATAGTATTAGCTTACTTGACCAATTATCCAGCCTACTAGAGACAGATGATAAAAATAAAATTACTGCTAAATTAATTGAGGATACGCTAGGTCTAGCCCCTAATGAAACAGTTGACCAACTACTTGACGCTGTCGAGGGACGAAACTTAAAGTTAGTCGTCGAAATATTAAACCGTACATTCAACGAGGGCATCGATACTACTATGCTAACAACGCAGTTAACAACCAAAATACGTGATCAAATAACATCAAAACCTCAGCTATTACCTCTTCTTGACTCTTTGATTGACGTCGCCAAAAGCCCGCAACCACAGTTAAAGCTACTAAGCGTACTAGGATTGGCCTCAAATCCCAAACCAGCTACTAAATCAGTCGCTCTAGCAGCTCCAGTACTAGAAGTTAAAGCTTCAGTTGCAGAACTAGAAAAGCAGATCACTACAGAACAACCAAAAAAGATTACCCCAAAGAAAAAGCAAGTTGTAGTTGAGGCTGCAAATTTTGATTGGAGTAAATTAATTGAATATACCCGTAAAAATTACATAGCGCTTTACAGTGTTTTGTCAAAATGCAGCTACGAGCTAGATGGATCGACTTTGACGCTTTATACTAATAGTAATTTCTACAAAAATAAACTCGATGACAATAAATATAGTCCTCTATTGAGTAAATGCTTACAAGATATCGGTGTTAACGGACTGGACATCGAAACTTTACCAACAGCTCCACCGCCAAAAGATAGCCAAGCCGCCGCAATTGCTGCTATTATGGGTGGAGGAGAAGAGGTCTCTATAGAGTCCGCGTAGGTTTTAAATGGTAAGTAAAGAGATTACAGTAGGTAAAATCCCACCACAAAATGTCGATGCCGAGAAAAGTTTGCTGGGCGCTGTTTTAATTGACGAAGAAACATTAGCTGATATTTCAGAACACGTTACCGTAAAAGATTTCTATGAAAAACGCCATTCGATTATTTATGGCGGTATGATGCGCCTGTACGAAAAGCATAAGCCTGTCGATTTACTTACATTAACAGATGAGCTAAAACGCAAAAACGAAATTGATATTGTTGGCGGATCCGCCTATTTAACCGAACTAACAAATTATGTCCCAACTTCGGCCCATGCCGAGGCCTATGCCGAATTAGTTGCCCAAAAAGCCGTTCGACGACGATTAATTAAAGCTAGTAGCGAAATCTCTGAACTTGGATATAACGAAGACACTACAACTCAAGAATTATTAGAAAAAGCCGAAGCCGAATTATTTTCTGTTAGCGATCAATCCTTAAAACAGGACCTAGTTAGTATTGAAAGTATTTTGACCGAAAGTTTTGATCGTATGGAAGAACTTCATCGTAATAAAGGCGCTCTACGTGGCGTTCGCACTGGTTATCAAGATTTAGATAATATGACTGCAGGATTGCAACGAAGCGATTTGATCATCCTTGCGGCTCGTCCTGCTATGGGTAAAACCACACTCGTTACCAACTTGGCATATAATATTGCAACTATCGCTAAACAATCAGTCCTATTCTTTAGCCTCGAGATGAGCAAAGAACAACTAGTCGACCGTATGTTAGCCGATGCATCAGGTGTTGATGCCTGGAATATTCGCACAGGAAACCTGTCTGACGACGATTTCGGTAAATTATCCGAAGCAATGGGCGAGTTAGCCGAAGCCCCAATTTTTATTGATGACACCCCGGGCTTATCGGTACTAGAAATGCGCACCAAAGCCAGACGCGCTAATCACGAGCAGCCACTTGGGTTGATTATTATCGACTACTTACAATTAATGCAAGGCAGTGGTCGTGATAACGGTAACCGTGTTCAAGAGGTAAGTGAAATATCTAGAGGTTTGAAATTAATCGCCCGAGAGCTTAACGTACCTGTTATTGCCTTAAGCCAGTTATCTCGATCTGTCGAATCACGCAGCCCACAAATTCCACAGCTTGCAGACCTTCGTGAATCTGGATCAATCGAGCAAGATGCCGATATCGTCATGTTTATCTATCGCGAGGCTTATTACAATCCTGAAACCGAGCGTGAAAATATAACTGATTTGATTATCGCTAAACACCGTAACGGTCCGACTGGTAAAATTGAATTGTACTTCCACCCAGAACGATTGCGCTTTATGTCGCTTGATCGCAAGCACGATGCTTAATCTACGTGTTATAATTGTAAATAAATATGAGTAAACTCAATGTCACTGATTTTTTAATATACCGTTGGCGTTACTGGATTGGCTATGGGATAGTGGCGATTGGTTTGATCGCAGTAATAATATTTGCCAGTCTTTATTCGCCAGGCGGTATATCTTATCAAGAGATGCAATCCGTTATAAAAAGTAGTTCGATTAACTATAGTGATTTTAACTCATTGGCGATTACAAATTTACCTTATCATATGTTGCAAAATGCTAGCTTGGCTATATTTGGAGTTAGTGTTTTTAGCATTAAATTGGCATCTATCATATTGGCATTTTTATCAGCTATTGGAATAATCTTATTGCTTAGAAATTGGTTTAAGCCTAGCGTGGGCATTTTGGCATCATTAATAGCTATATCAACCGGACAATTTATATTTATTGCCCAAGATGGCACGCCCGGTATTTTGTATTTATTCTGGTCAAGTTGGCTATTATTCATAGCAAGTCTAATATCTAGCCGACAAAAATCAAGAAAATTACTAATAACCATCTTTGCCGTCATAGCCATATTAAGCTTATATACGCCACTTAGCGTTTATCTACTAATTGCACTAGTCAGCGCAGTAGTGCTTCATCCTCATTTACGATACATAGTAAAACAAATACCAAAGATAGAAATAATTATAGGAACGGTGGTCGCACTTATACTAATATCGCCATTAATCTTAAGTGTCATAAAGTCACCAAGCTTAGGGCTAACATTATTAGGCATTCCAACACAATGGCCTAACCTTAGCTCTAATCTAGCTTCTCTTGGAGCTCAATACCTTGGATTTACTAACCCTGGCGGGTCAACGCTTATGACGCCTTTTTTTGAGCTTGGATCAATGTTAATTATCGCAGTAGGGCTATACAACGTCATAAAAAACCACCAAACTGGAAAAAATTATGTAATTGCGTTATGGACAGCCTTATTAATACCTATCGTCATAATAAACCCTAATATCACGGCTGTGGCTTTTCTACCGCTAGTTTTATTATTGGCCTCTGGTTTAAACAAATTAATATCATATTGGTATAAGCTATTTCCACTAAATCCCTATGCTCGTATTATTGGTTTAATCCCATTAATAATATTGGTTTCAGTCCTCGTTTTTTCAGGTGCAGATCGTTACGTTTACGGATATAGATATGACCCTAATATTGCGCCCAACTTTTCGCATGATTTGAATCTAATTCCTGCCGAAACTAAAGATTTAGTAGTAGCGGACAACGAATTAGATTTCTATAAGATAGTTGCTTTGCGTAATAGAACTTTTAATGTCTCGGTAGAACCAACAAGCGACACATTCCTGTCAACTCGTGGAGCAAAAAAGCAATTTGACGGCTATTCTATCAATAGAATTATCACCGCTTCAAATTCTGATCAAGGCGACAGGTTTTATCTGTACACAAAGACGGCCCAGTAAAGTATACTTAGTAGATAATATGTTAGACAAAGGAGCATAAATATAATGGCATTTGACCAAGTAAAGATGATGAATAATTTGCGAAAAGCGCAAAATGAACTAAAAAAAGAAATTATTGAAGTAGAAGCTGGTGATGGCGCTGTCGTTGTTCAGATTACAGGTGAGTTAAAAATCAAGAAAATAAATATTGATCCAACTATGATTGACCTTGAAGATATAGCCGAACTTGAACATTGGATTGAAATCGCTGTTCGCGATGGCCTAGCCAAAGCTCAAGAAGTTGCCGCTGCAAAGATGAAACCATTAATGGGTAGCTTGGGCAGCCTCGGGCTATAAGGACTTTGATTTGTCCCAATTACTCCCATCAGCACTAGTTGCAGCCATCGACGAGCTTGGACGCCTACCTGGCGTTGGAGTACGAACTGCCGAGAGGTACGCATATTTTTTACTGCGGGCTGATTCGCGTGTTGGAGAAAAATTGGCAGATGCTATATCAAAACTTCAAAGCAACGTAAAAAGTTGTCCTGTTACATTTGCACTGATTGACGCCGATGAAGAAGTTTCGGAACTTTATAGCGACCCAACGCGCGACAAAAAGATAGTGGCGGTAGTAGAAGAGCCCTTGGATATCATCGCTCTAGAGCGCACAGGCCAATTTAACGGCACATACCACGTATTAGGCGGCTCTATCAGTCCGATTGACGGTATAGGGCCTGAACACCTTCATATACCTGAATTAATCGAACGTTTAACCAAAGATGACGTTCAAGAAGTGATTATTGCCACCAACGCTAGCGTCGAGGGCGAATCAACTGCACTATTTTTGCAACGTCATATAATCGATGCTGGTATTGATATAAAATTAACCAGATTAGCTCGCGGAATACCAGTTGGCGTCGATTTAGAATATGCTAGCCAGATTACACTGACGCACGCCTTAGAAGGCAGAAGGACATTTTAAATGTACGATAAAGCCAAAGAATTAATAAATTCAGCACAAAAAATTATCATAATTCAGGCTGAAAATCCTGATGGCGATTCACTAGGTAGCGCCCTTGCACTAGAAGAAATTCTAGGAGATATAGGCAAAGAGATTACATTATATTGTCCGGTCGAAATTCCAAAATACATGAGGTATATTAACGGTTGGGATAGGGTAGTTAGTAAATTCAATACTAACGCCGACTTAGCTATTATTGTCGACACAGCTGCAGATGTACTTTTGACAAAAGCTCTAGAAACCCCTGGAGTTCGCCACTTCCTAGAGTCACATAACGTGTTAGTAATCGACCACCACTTAACAGATTCAAATCTTAGCTTTGAGCATATTTCATTAGCCAAAGAGGCAGTCGCAACTAGCGAAATTATATATGAGTTAGCTGATAATGCTGGATGGGCAATAAACCAACAGGCTGCTGATAATATGTTGGTTGCAATCATGAGCGACAGCTTGGGATTAACCGTTCAAAACGTAACCCCTCAAACATATTATATTGCCGGCAAATTAACCGAGCTTGGCGCAAGTAATTCTAATATAGAAAAACGCCGCCGCGAACATATGAAAAAATCAGCCGAAATTTTAAAATATAAAGGCGCTTTACTTGAGCGAATCGAATATTTTCTTGACGGCAAGCTAGCATTAATTAGCATACCCTGGGAAGAAATCCAAGCCTATAGCGACCAATACAATCCTAGTGTATTGGTGCTCGACGAGATGCGGTTAGTCGAAGGAGTTGAGATAGGTGTCGCGATAAAAACTTATCCCGATGGTAAATTAACTGGCAAACTTAGAAGCAACTCACCAATATCGGCAACTGTCGCTGGATTCTTTGGTGGTGGTGGTCACGAATACGCTGCTGGCTTTCGCGTTTATGAATCTATTGATACAATTATTCCAGAACTATTAACAGCAACCGACAAAGCAATAAAAGAATATACAAATGGCCTTAAAATTTTATAACACATTAACTGGCAGCTTAGACGAGTTTGTCTCTCAAACCGAGGGAAAAGCGCTTGTTTACACTTGCGGCCCGACCGTTTATGACTATCCACACATTGGCAACTGGGCGGCTTATGTCTATTGGGATGTGTTAATTAGGATTTTGATTGCAAACAATTACGAAGTTGACCGAGTAATGAATATTACAGATGTGGGGCACTTAGTTAGCGATGCAGACGAAGGTGAAGACAAGCTTGAAAAAGGCGCTCATCGTGAAAACAAAACAGCGTGGGAAATAGCTGAATTCTATACGAATGACTTTATAGCCGGGATAAAGCAGTTGAATTTAGTAATTCCGCAACATCTTGCCAAGGCGACGGATTATATACCTCAACAACTAGATTTGATTCGTAAATTAAAAGAAAAGGGCTTTACGTACCAAATAAACGACGGTATATATTTTGACACCTCTAAATTTACTAATTATGCCAATTTTGCCCACTTGAATTTAGATGAATTAAAAGCTGGCGTAAGAGTAAAGTTTAACCCAGAAAAGCGCAATCATAGTGACTTTGCCCTCTGGAAGTTCACGCCATCTGACGAAAAGAGAGACATGGAGTGGAAAACACCTGTTGATTTATTAGAGAGTAACGCTAACCTAGCCGTTGGCAACGCTCCTGTTAACGGGTTTCCCGGTTGGCATCTTGAATGTTCTGCTATGGCAATGTCAATCCTAGGGCAAACAATAGATATTCATACTGGTGGCATCGATCACATTCCAGTTCACCATACCAACGAGATTGCTCAATCTGAAGCCGCTAGCGGTGTTAGATTTAGCAACTATTGGCTGCATAACAACCACTTAAAAGTTAACGGAACCAAAATTAGTAAATCACTAGGTAATGGATATACTTTGAGCGATTTATCTAAAAAAGGCTTTTCACCAATTGATTTTCGCATGTTTGTACTGCAAAGTAATTATAAGAGTGAAGGTAACTTTACCTTTGAAAACCTTCAATCCGCTAAAAATCGTTTACATAATTGGCGCAACATAGCGGCAATCCGCCATCAAATTAACGACACCCTGCAAAATGACGAGCAAAAAGTTGGTGAAAATAAAAGTGTTGCACTATTTGCCACGTCGCAAGCGATGATAGAGGCAATAGATAATGACCTAGGCACGCCACAGGCATTAGTAATTATCGATGATGCATTCGCAAAGATGACCAATTCACACCTAGAGAATATAAATAGACACGCATTTATTCACCTACTCGAGACAATTGATAGCTTATTGGGATTGCAGCTGATTGATAGTACCCCTGACATATCAGATGAAATTAAACAAATTATATTGGAACGAAACCAAGCCCGCATTCAAAAAGATTGGACAAAATCAGACAAGCTACGCGATCAATTATCTAAATTAGGTATTATTCTTCGCGACAACGACAAAAATAGCATTTGGGAGTATAAATAACCAGACATTATGACTAGGTTGCCCAACAATTAGAAACGGTCCCAACTTCTAACTTTATCTTTCTAAAACTTATATCACTTACTACTGTATCAGTATAAAAACCGAATAACCTATTGCCCGCGTTGATTGCTCCAGTTTGAGTATAAGTCCATGACCATCTCTGCCATTCTCCATTAGTATTAGGAAATGTTAACGAGGTATATTGTTCAGACGGATACCAATACCCCTTCCATGTGTCTACTGTTGTTTTTATATCAAGACTAATTGTATAGGTAGTATTTTGAAACCTACTTTCTGTCATTTCTGGATACCAGTATCTATTACCCTTATTAGTATTAGTAAAAGTCTGATAATCTCCAGCAACATCGGTTACATACATCGCACTAGGATTTGCATAATCTGTACCAGTATTATAATTTATAAAAGTAGCCGATCTTTGAAATAGGTTTTTACCGCCTATAGACAATGCGCCATCAGAATTAATATTATAACTCTGATTATTTTTCGTAGCCGTTAAGCAAAAACCTTGTGAATTTACAGTATTATTAGCCGCATACTGATAAGCTGTACCCGAACTAGCCGAAACACCCTTACCGTCATTTGCTGCGGCTAAAGTTGCTGGATAACCAGTACTAACAGATTGATCCATCTTTAGCTGCTTTGACACACTAGCTAAATCAGATTGAAGTGAAGCCGAGGTGGCTTTTTGGGTTATGCCTGTATAGGAGACTATAGTAATGGTGGCTAGGATGCCTATGATTACTATGACTACTAAAAGCTCGACTATGGTAAAGGCCGGCCATGTTTTCTTTCCTGCACTCATATTTATTTAATAAACCCCGTTAGCAACTCTTAGATATTCTTTATTAACACCATTATAACACTAGCGCAAAGCAGATCTAATAATATCTATACTATAAATAAGTTATTCGTTAGCTTGAATTTTTTTAATGAGCTTATGAAAAGGTTTTTCGCTTTTAATACGATTTTGCTTTGCTTTTATAAAGTAATCTTCAACTAAAACCTTAATACAGCCAGCGATTGGAATTGAGATAATACCGCCTATCATGCCGAATAGGTACAGTCCGATAGTCACCGCAATCAAGATAGCTAGTGGTGATAGCTCAATTCGCTTTGATTGAATCTTTGGCGAAATGTAATTAGCTTCAATTTGCTGGTAAACAATATAGAACGCCAAAAATATAATAGCAGCGGTAATATTATTAAGCGCCAACAAAAAGCTCACCAAAACCGCCCCAATCACGGCCCCAAACATAGGGATCAACGACATAATAAATATAATCGCCATAGATGGTATAACTAAATTGTTAGGGATACCCGTAGCTAAGCTCAATATAAGTACTGATGTTCCGGCTGTAATACCAGCAATAGCTGATACCGATAACTGACCAATCACATAACCCTTGACCACAGCATACATGCGATTTAATATATGGCGATGGTTTTCCATACGGTCTTGGTCGTTATAAACACCCCATAATCGCTCAAGCCAAGTCGGACCTTCGACTAACATCAAAAACGTCAAAACAAGAATCAAGATACCAGATATCAATAGCGACAAGAATGAGCCTAGGAAGGAAATGAAGGCAGACCCAATATTTGAAGCAAATTGAGTAGTGCTATTTTTAACAGATGAAACAGCCTTATCAGCCTCTGGCTGTAAGTTGTAATGATTTACTAGATCATTAACTCCAGAATATTGTTTAGACGCAGAATCTATAAGACTAGGTACGGTTTGTGCAAATTTAATACTTTGCTCGACAATTGGCGGCACTACCAAAAATACAAATACACCTAACGCCAAAACGACAGCTAAATACGAAATGGCCGTTCCCGCTAAGCGACTCTTTTTATTATGCAATACTTTTGCTAGACGATTAACGGGCGGGCTTAAAGCAATAGCAAAAAATAATGACGCGCCTATAATAATTAATGCTTTACTGGCACTGTATATGGCGATTGCCGCTAGTGCAAACCCAATAACGACTAGCCAAAAACGAACAAAAGTCTTTGTGTCTATTTCAATACGTACATTCATAGTCAGTATTATACACCTAAGGCGCTGCCTAGGATATAGCCAAACACACTCAGCAAACACTAAGTTAATAAGGTGTATAATAATAGTATGAGAATATTAGTTATCGAAGATGAACATAAGATTGCCCAGGCGCTAAAGAAAGCCCTTCAACAAGAGAACTACGCCGTTGATGTATCTTACGACGGTGATGATGGCTACGCAATGGCAACTACAGAACCATATGATCTGGCAATAATCGATCGGATGATACCTGGTGAATACGATGGAATAGCCATAATAAAGGCAATGCGTGAGGCAAAGATCCATACACCTGTCCTAATCTTAACAGCCAAAGGAACAATTGCCGATCGAACCATCGGGCTTGATTCAGGCGCTGATGACTACCTTGTTAAACCATTTGCACTTGATGAATTGCTAGCAAGAGTTCGCGCATTATTGCGTCGACCAGTCGAAATGCAACAAACAATTCTGACCGCTGGCGACCTATCGCTTAACACAGTTACCTGCGAGGTTAAACGTAATAACAAAGACATTCATTTAACAGGCAAAGAATTTGCATTACTAGAATTCTTGTTGCGAAACCAAGGTCGCCCAAGCGATAAAAATACTATAATTAGCCACGTTTGGGATTATAACGCGGACGTTCTACCTAATACTGTAGAAGTATATGTAAAATATTTACGACAAAAAATCGACGACCCATTTAAAAAGCCTTTACTCCACACAATTCGTGGTTTTGGTTATAAGATAGAAGCAAAATAGGAACTCACCTAAGAATGTTTAAATCCACAACTTGGCGCCTAACTGGCTGGTATCTATCGATACTTATGCTAGTTAGCGTCTCGTTTAGTATCTTTATTTTTCAAATTGCATCCAATGAAGTAGAAAACAGATTAGATCGTTTTCAAACAAGTATACAGGGTTCGGTTGACACTAATCTATTATCTTCTAGAACTAATAATTTTCGTAACGTAGAGGTAATTAAAGCCTCAGAGAACTTATCCATAGAATTACTATATATAAATCTTATAGTTTTGATCGTCGGCGGATTTGGTAGTTATTACCTAGCAAGACGTAGTTTACTACCAATAGAAAAAGCCCATGAAGCCCAATCCAGATTTACAAGCGACGCTAGCCACGAACTTCGAACGCCGCTGGCTGTCATGAAGGCCGAAATCGAGGTAGCGTTACGCGACAACGATCCAACAGTAAAAGACTTAAAAGATATTCTTTCAAGTAACTTAGAAGAAGTAGATAAACTATCAAGATTATCCGAAATGTTGCTCAACCTATCTAGGCTTGAACATACAAAGCTAAAACTTGACCCAGTGAATATTAACAAAATAACCCACGATGTTATTAAAGATTTCAAACAAGAGTCAAATCGTATAAAGTTATTGACAAATAAACACCTAACTATTAGAGGCAACGAAACAGCAATAACCGACCTGCTAAGAATCTTAGTTGACAACGCATTGCAATATAGCCCAAATGATTCAGAAGTACAAATAGACATATCAAAACAAGATGATAACGCTAAATTTAAGATAACAAATACTGGCCCGGGTATAGAAATAAACAGAATAGAGCATATATTTGATAGATTTTATCGAGCTGATTCGTCACGCACCAATGGACAGAAAAAAGGCTATGGTCTTGGCTTGGCGCTAGCGAAAAACATCGTCGAGCTACATGATGGCGAATTATCAGTCGTCAGTACGCCCAACAAAGAGACTACTTTTACTCTGCTATTGCCACTAAATAACAAGATTCAAGCAAAAACTCAGAATTAATTCATATACTACCTTTATAAATACCTAACTAAAAGGAGAATTCATGAATGTAGTTTCGAGGGGCATAAAAAATGCCCTACGTAGTCCAGTGCGGTCAGGCGCCATAGTCCTGATGCTAGCAATTAGTATCGGCCTAATATTAAGTATGCTAGTTGCCAAAAGTAGTGTAGATAATAAAATAGCAGAAGTTAAAGCAACAACCGGAACTAGCCTTACAATAAGCCCAGCCGGCGTTAGGGGCTTTGAGGGTGGCGGAGATCCGCTGACAAGCGATCAGCTAGCTACTATTACAAACACAGCCCACATAGCAAGCACGTCAGCAACTCTAAGCGATCAAATGAACACAAGCGACACAAATCTAACTGCTTCGTTAGAATTAGGCTCATTCGGAGCGCGCCAACAAAGGATTGAAAGCTCAAGCACTAGCAGCAGCACAACGGAGAGTAGTACAACTACAACAGAGGCTGCGCGTCCAACCCCAACACCTCGCACCTCAGTAACCGGTACTACTAATCAAAACTCTGTATCTACTGACGGAAGCGCATTAAAAATTACTAGTGGAGATTCAATAGACGGAACTAGTAGCGACTTAGTTGCATTAGTCGGCTCTACTCTCGCCACTAAAAACAACCTTACCGCTGGCAGTACATTTACAGCCTACAATAAAACGATTGCCGTAAAGGGTATTTTTGAAACAGATAATAAATTCCAAGATAGTGGAATCATAATGCCGCTTGCAACTGTTCAAACGCTTACAGATCAAGCTGGATCAGTCAATAGCGTTACGGCAACCGTTGACAGCAGTGACAATGTAAACGCTACCGTAGCAGCACTAAAAACAGCCCTAGGTGACAAAGCAGATATCACTAGTCAAGCCGAACAAGCAGCAACCAGCGTATCTTCACTTGAAAGTATTTCATCGTTAGCACTAGCTGGTGTCGTCGGCGCAACAATTGCTGGAGCCATTATAGTATTGCTTGCAATGATTATGATAGTTCGTGAACGACGTCGAGAAATCGGTGTAATCAAGGCAATCGGCGGCACTAATGCAAAAATAATCACACAATTTGTCACTGAAGCCTTAACTTTAACAATTATCGGATCAATCATCGGACTATCCCTAGGCGTCCTAGTTAGCGGACCAATGACAAGTTCACTAGTTAGCAGTCAAGATAGCAACAAAACTTCAACGACCCAAGCAGGTCCTAGAGCAATTAGGGGCGGCATGAGTCAAATCAAAACTAACTTTAGCCAAGTCACCAGCAGCCTAGACCTAGAAGTTTTCGCAGCCGCAGTTGGTATAACATTTATCATTGCGATCGTCGGAAGCGCTGCACCAGCCTGGTTTATCGCAAGAATCCGCCCGGCAGAAGTATTAAGGACAGAATAGGAGTAAATATATGTTAGTAGTAAAAAACCTCAGCAAATCATTCAATTGCGCCAGTGGTAACGTAACAGCTTTAGATAATATCAACATGACAGTACAAAAAGGTGAGTTTGCCAGTATTATCGGTAAGTCTGGTAGCGGTAAAAGCACACTGCTCAGCATGTTAGGCGCACTAGATATTCCAACTAGCGGCAGCATAGAAGTCGACGGCGTAGATATTGCAAAATTATCAGCCAAGCAGCAAACAAATTATAGAGCCAAAAAAATAGGTTTTATATTTCAATATTATAATCTGATTCCTAATCTTACAGCTCTTGAAAATGTAATGCTAGCCCTAGAATTCGGCGGCATGCCATCGAAAGATAGAAAAGGCCGAGCAGCTGAACTTCTAAGCGAAGTCGGGCTAGAGCCAAGTGAACAGCTTAGAAAACCGTCGAGATTAAGTGGCGGGCAACAACAACGTGTTGCTATCGCCAGAGCACTAGCCAACCAACCGGCAATAATTCTAGCCGACGAACCAACCGGAAATCTAGACAGCGAAACAGGCAAAAAAATATTCGACCTATTGCACAAGTTATCGCGTACTAAAAGCGTAACGATTCTAGCCGTCACACACGACATGGATATAGCCGGTAAAACTGATCGAACGTTTAAATTAAAAGATGGCAAGGTAACAGTTTAAGTTAAGGTTCTCGTCGCCTTAAAGATTCGCCAGCTCGATTAGCTATTTTCCACTGCAAAATCGCAACACCAATTATCAACAACAAAAGCGGCCAGTTATTCTGCCAAGCTGGTGTAGTAAAATCGAAAAAGTCACGAACAAAACCAATACCAAAACTTATCATAATGACAAAAGTAGCGGCTAGCACATACAACAAACGTGCTAGCCGCGCTTTTGTATCGCTTATAACATCAAACATTCTTGGTACCAGAAATACTAGATAAACACCAAAGAAAGTTGCAATAATAACGGTAGTGGTAGAAACTCCCGATAAGTCCAGAGGATGCATCAAGCGCAACATCAGATAAGATGCAGTTACAGCTAGGCCAGACAATATCGCAATTGGCATAACTGCAAATAACGTATCCTTCCAAAAAAAGCGCGGTGACAATCGGTGTCTGGGTGACGGGCTAAATAAAGTCCACATAATCGTCGGTAAAGTTACCAAAAACACATTCATAAAAGAAATATGCCTAGGCTCGAATGGATATACTATTGTCAAAGCCAGCGTGCATAGTAGCAGCACAACTCCATAGATTATCTTATGGAAGAATAAAGTAGCAATAATCTCGATAGCCTGCATAATCTTATTACCAAGCTTCATTCCAAGTGGCAAAGAGTTAAACGAGTTATTCAACAGTACAATATCCGCTACGCGCCTAGTTGCCGCTGCGCCGGCATACATTGCCACGCCCAAATCGGCTTTTTTAAGAGCTAAAGCATCATTGACACCATCGCCAACCATGCCAGTAAAATTGCCTAAACGCTCAAAAGTCTCAACCAAACGCTCTTTTTGCTCGGGCAATACTCTGGCAAAAATCGTGGTAGCATCAACCTTATTATCCCAATCACCATCACTTATATTTTGCAATTCGGTACCAGTTAAAACATTTTGATGATTAGTAATACCGGCCTTGCTGGCTATATATTTTACAGTGTTAGGATTATCACCACTAATAACCTTCAAACTAACACCATTATTTTGCAAATATGATACTGTTTTTTTAACTCCTTGACGAAGATCATTAGACAAAATTATTATGCCAACAGCATTACCAGAAGCTGGTTTTAAGTCCTTAATTGAGGCTTTATTATCAAATAACGCGACTAACAAAACCCGTTTACCATCGGCAGTCAGTAACTTAATGCGATTTTCATAATCAGTAGTTAGTGGCGCCAGAACGCCAACAAACTCTGGCGCTCCCATAATAATATTGTACTTTTTATTATTAAAATTAACGCTTAGGCCACTCATCTTGCGCACAGACGAAAAGGCGAGTGTTTGCAGTACTTTATACTGCTGTTTCTTGAAAAGACCTTTAACAATAGCTTCGCCCGTGGCGCTATCACTGCTAGTTTCTTTAGCTAAAATCCCAACTAAATCAGATACATACGTTACCTTTTCATCAAATAACTCGAGATTTTCAAAAGTAATTTCGTCACTAGTCAAAGTACCAGTTTTATCAACACACAGCACGTCAAGTAAAGCCATCGCCTCAATTGCTGCTAATTTTTGAGGCAAAACTTTTGCCTGAGCTAATTTTAACGACCCATAAGCCAACAGTAACGAACTCGCCAACAATAAGCCCTCGGGTACCACAGTCACAGCGGCCGAAGTAATGGTTTTAAATATTCGCACCGCGTCTTCTCCTGAAAAATAATAAACTACAAATATCAAGGCGGCTAATGCCAGTGCACCATAAGTCAGCCATGTAATCGCATGGCCAATTGCTTGCTGTAGCGGCGTCAATTGAGGCACATAACGCTTTAAAGTTGCCGTCATAGCACCAACCTTGGTGTCTGATAAAGTAGCCGTAACTCGCATATTAGCAGTACCAGCAACAACTGCGCTAGCCGCATAAACCATTGATTTATTAGATTTATCAACTGAAGCCGACTCGCCAGTTAAAATACTTTCATCTATTTCTAGACCTGAACTGATTGTAATCTTGCCATCAGCCGGGACTTCATCGCCCAAAGATAGCTGCACTGTATCGCCAACAGCCAACTCGTTATACATAATTTCTTTGACAGTACCATCTGAATTTACGCGCTTAGCACGAGGGGCGCTCATTAATTCAAGTTTTTTAAGAGCTCGATGGGCGCGTAGTTCCTGAGTAATGGCGATTAATGTATTAAATAAAATAACAGATGATATAAACCATGCATCACGATATTCATTCAAAATAAGCAAGATAAAAGCGAGTGTTAGTATAGCGATCACAATCGGTGACAGAAAATTTCGACGAAAAATTGCAAAAAAGTCTTTCATATTCAGCTCTATTATAATAGCTACAGGTGTAAATAGCTAATTAAAACAATCACCACTTAAGCTTTATTTCAGTAAAGTACGCGATAATAGAAATGTAATCAACATTCATGTAAAAGGAGGGTTCATTATGCAAACCACCATTTCAAAAAAAGTTTTACTCAGCAAAAAAGGCATGAAAGAATTAAAAAGAACAATAGCTCAACTAGAATATGATCGAAGAAAAGTAATCCAATCATTACGCGAGCTAGACAAAACAACGGGACACGATGAACGTCTAGAGAGGATTGATGCACTTTCTAATCTAGAGATAATCGAATCCGAACTAGTCGACAAAAGAATGATGCTAGCAAGCGCAAAACTGTTACCAAGCAAACGCACGCGCCTGCAGGTTGCAATTGGATCAGTCGTTGACCTAATTGACAGCCGTGGACGCTTGTTCCGTTTTAAGATTGTCGATAGCGTCGAGGCAGACCCTAGCGATGGACGAATCTCTACCCTTAGCCCAATCGGGCAAAGCTTGCTAGGAAAAACCGTCGAAGATACAGTTAAGTGGAATAATGGATCAAAGATTAATTGTTTCAAGCTCATTCGCATTCTGTAAAAAAACGGGCAATCTACTGCAAGAATCCACAACTAGGACGCGATTTTTAATAAAGTCCAATCTCCGCCATGATTATCTGTGCGCAAAAAATAATTAGCAATTCCATCAGACAAAGTAATAATCTCGGCAATTCGGTCGCTGTGCTGCACCAAGCAGCGCAATCCTGCGTCGATAAAATCATAAGTGGCACCACGAAACTCAATACGACGAGGATACACACCGAGGTTTTTACGAAAACCCATAGCAGTTACGATGACTTTTTCGTTAATATGTACTTGGCTCATAACTATTCCTCCATAAATTTTAATACAAATATAATTTAGGCTGGCAAATTTATAAAAAATAGGTCAGCAGACGGATTTATGCTTCAAGTAACCCAGATAGGAATAGTAAAACCGTTCAAGTTTACATATTCTTTTTACTATTATTACTTTAATTGTATTTATCGTTAATCAGTGGCTCGCATTGGAGTATGATAACGTTTATGGTGGCTTTTATAAGCCTGTAAGTGAAAAGGGGTTAACCAGTACTCACATGACTGATACTAGTATACATCGCCTTATATGGTTCGCGTCAACAGGCAAATAGAGTAAAAATGACTATGATATTTTTTAAAACTTAAGCATTATATATTTGACTTAATGTTAATTTTATACTAAAGTCTATTTAACTATAGACCTGCCTATTGAATAGGATTGTGGCATAGGACATTAAAAATTTGTGAATCAAAAATCTACACAAGGGAGTTGATCAAAGTGCGGCCAAAAAGAGCCAAAGAATCAGAAACACAAACTGAGTTGGTTAGATTCAAAAATGAATATAACAGCTATACAAGAGGTGCTATAAGAGATTTCATTTATCAAGAGTGGGAGGAAAAATATCTTGACGATATAAAGGATCCGACATTACGTACTATCATAAAAACCCTCGAGAATAGTCCCCAAGAGGGTATTGATAATAAAAAGTTTTATGAGTACAGTAATATAGGAATCAACAATTGGATATCTATCACTGAAACCTATTCTGATGCCCTTATCCTTCTAGAGTACTGTCTCAAAAAATCGTGGAAGGTATCAAATCGATGCCAAAACGATAAAAGCAGTATATAAAAAAGTTAACGAAATGTCTCATCAATGATTCATAAATTATTAAAACCGCAAGAAATGAGTTTAGCTCAACACTTGTGGTTTTTTTAATACCTCGGAATTATTTTATGGTATATAATTGACATTTATGCCTACTGCTGTTATAATGGCATTAATTATGCTAGATTTATTCAATAGTAATACATCAAAAAAAGCTCAGCTAGAAAAGTTTTGCCGAGACTATTTTAAAGTTAATCTACAAATTCAAGATATAATACTTCACGAAGCACCAACTAGTCAAAGCTCGCGCACTACTATATTTAAAGTAGACCGCAACACTATTTATGCCTTGTGCGTGTCTGATGATCCAATAATATTGGCGGATATAAAAAATATTATCCGATCAATGGGCATGAAAGCTGATAAGTTTTTGCCTCCAAACGCAGACGAAAACTATTTTTTGCGTTTTGGCCAAAAATCATTTCAATCTGTCTTTCCTGGGCACAAACCAGTTGACGCCAGCGAAACTTCATATTATCAGACTTTAACACCTTACAGCCCAGCTCTGGTTAGGATTAATAGAGTAGATGGAGAAATCCGCCAATACAATAAAAACTGGCAAAAGTGGCAAAAAGCATTGGAATTCTCTTATGCGCGAATGCAGGTATCATAATGACTAAATCTTTGCCAAATATCAACGATCGAGAACAATCTATTCGGCAACACATTAATGACCTTGTTTTGACAGATATCGAAATATTTCGCGCCGAGGCAACCAAAGCTTATAACGAATATGTTCCAAACGAACGTGCGCTACTAGATAATATAAGTACAAAAGATGTAACTAGTTATGGTGTTTTGGCCGCTTGGAAAGATGAGCTGTTGCCGTTATTAAGTGATTTAACTGACAAACAGTCGGACAAAACTTTCTATAAATTCATTGCTAAAAATTTAGCCATGGACGAAACGACATCTCAGTCCAAGACTAGCCAAATTATCAAAGACCGTAAGAATGAGCTGATAAATAATTTTGTCTTTGAAATTTATCCAATCCAAAAAGGCAGCAAAGATATTTACAAGCAACAGCGTGAACGAGCGCTTAAATTATTATCACGACCAATCGAGAATATCGAGCAAATTAAAAGCCATCATATTAATGATATAATTTGTAAAGAGATAGCTGACCGTAATAAGATAACTATTGCCGATACCTATGATTCGTTTTTTAAACGCAAAAAAGCTAAATCTGACATACGTTCTGAACGTAAAAAGACTATCAAATCCGAAAATCAACGACTAGAATACATAGAAAAGAGACTAGAATCTTTATCTGCCACAAATGACGGCTTAATCAATAAAATTACAAATAAAAAGTGGGATTTGATGATAATATTGGCGTTGCGCAATCAATACGAAAAAAGTATAGGTAAGTTGTCAAAAACAGATGAGAAAAATGCTATCAAACGACTAGAAATCTTTGATAAAGAGACTAAAGATTTCAAAAAAGAACAGGCCGAAAAACTAATAATCAATTCGGATCAAGTAAGCCTAGAAACAACCAGGACGATAATCAAAGACATAGACGGGCTATTGTTACAGATATTCGATCTAACAACAACCCAAAAAAATCAGTTAGTTTTAAACATAAGAGAATACCGAGAGCTCACTCAAGAAAAAGCCGCTATTTTGCAAACACGAAGCAATAGAGCTAAATACCTATAGGTAAAAGTAAACTATTATATCAATTTCCTAAACACCGCACCGAAAAGCCGTAAGCCTTGGCGCTCGCGGAACGGTACACAGTCGCGTAACCCGAGGTCAAGTACCTGTCCCAAGCACTAGTGCTGGACTCTGAACTAGACCACAAGAACGTGTACGACGACAGATAGTTGAACGGACCACTGGTCTCGCGGGAGCCGGCAAACGGCATATTTAGTCCTGAGCTACCACCAGATTGCAGTTTGGTACCTTCAG
>Ga0209125_1000354_pt1 | contig 63246 bp, 52 predicted proteins | sample BarGraIncub1131A_FD_184503 | JGI IMG/M metagenome (GOLD analysis project Ga0209125, IMG submission 184503) | Arctic peat soil microbial communities from Barrow, Alaska - Barrow Graham LP Incubations 11-31A (SPAdes) (version 2) | ecosystem: Environmental > Terrestrial > Soil > Wetlands > Peat... | reverse complement strand
GCCCCCTTCTCTTGTGCTTCCGGTGCTTGTTCGCCGTCGTACCGGCCATGCTTCCTTTTCGACTTTCTTCGGGATGTTCAGTCCCCAGAAACTGCCGAAAACCCCTGTTTGCTTAGAATTGCCTGACCGGCCGGCGACAGCACGAAGTTAGCAAAGCGCGCCGCTGCGTCGGTTTTGCCGAGCACGATCAGGCCATAGTCGGCACCGACGTTAAGATCGTCCGGAATGGCTACGACCTGTTCCGCCGGTACTTCCCTGCGCGCCTGCAAGGCGTTGGTGCAATAGGTGAGGAAAACGTCGGCGGTGCCGTCCTCGACTAACTTGCCGTATTGACTGCGATCCTTCGGCGGGAGTGGCGAGCTCGGTCCGCCAGTTAGCGTCAGGGCTTTCGCGGCAAGACGTTCGCGCGCCCCCGGCTGGCGTTTCTCCGCCCGCGCAAACAACTCAAAGGCGTAGTCGCCGGACGGATCGGCCTTGGGCGTCGCAGTAGCAACTTTAACAGCGGGATCGAGCAAGCGTTCCAGCAACGTTTCCGAATTGATGGCCAGCGTCGGTGTGGCCAAGGCGCACAGGCTGTTGCGTGCGAAGCGCCGCACCGGCGCGCCGAGGCCCCTGTTGTGAAGCGTTTGTGGGTGCTCCATGTTGGCCGAGGCGAAGATGTCGGCTGTTTCGCCCTTGATCAACCGGTCGCGGAGCAGGCCCGAGGGCCCGAACTCGAAGCGGACCGGCACCCCCTCTTTGGCTTCGAAGGTCGCGCCCAATTCGGTAAACGCCACTTTCAGGCTACCAGCAGCGAAAACACGGATCGGTTCAGCGGCCTGGGCCGAAAAGGTCCCGGCAACGGCGAGCAGCGAAAGCACGCGTGCAATCCGCATCGCCATTTTTTAGCGCTTGGCGTTGGGGAAGAACAACTGTTGTCCGCCGATCTTGTAGCCGGCAATGGCCTGCTGGCCTTCCGCCGAGAGGACCCAGTCGATGAACTGCTGGCCGAGTTCCTTCTTGACATGCGGGTGCTTGGCCGGGTTGACCAGCATCACACCATATTGGTTGAACAGGCGTTGATCGCCCTCGACGGCCACGGTCAGTGCGCCACGGTTTTTGAACGACAACCATGTGCCGCGATCGGCGAGGATATAGGCGTTCATCGACGCTGCGGTGTTGAGTGCCGGCCCCATCCCCGATCCGGTATCGATATACCAAGGGCCCTTGACCTTGTCGAGGTCGATGCCGGCAGTTTTCCAGTAACGCAATTCGGCCGCGTGAGTGCCGCTATTGTCGCCGCGCGAGACGAAGGGCGCCTTGGCCGTCTCGATTTTTCGCAGCCCCGCGAGAATATCCTTGCCGCCGGCGACCTTGGCCGGGTCAGACTTCGGGCCAATCAGCACGAAGTCGTTGTACATCACTTCCTTGCGTTCGATGCCGAAGCCTTCGGCAACGAATTTTTCCTCGGCGGCCTTGTCGTGCACGAAGACGACATCGGCATCGCCGCGGCGCGCCATGTCGAGCGCCTGGCCGGTGCCGAGCGCAACCACGCGGACCTTGATTCCCGTCTTCTTTTCAAAGATCGGCAGCAGGTAGCCGAAGAGGCCGGACTGCTCGGTTGAAGTAGTGGATGATACGACGATGAACTTGTCTTCCGCCAGGGACGGCACGGAAGCGAGTGTCAGCGCGGCGAGACCGGCGAGGAGGGTTCGGCGTAACGGATTCATGGTAATTCTCCCTTCATGAAGGAAACCGCCTCGGGTGAGCGCGGCAAGGCAAAGAACACACTGGCCGGCGCGTATTCGGCGACACGGCCGTGATGCAGGAATATAACCTCGTCGGCGAGGCGGCGAGCCTGGCCAAGGTTGTGCGTAGTCATCACGATTTTGCAGCCGCCGGCGGCAATCTCGCCGATGATCCGTTCGACCTCGAGCGCCGCGCCGGGATCCAGACTGGCGGTCGGTTCGTCGAGGAAAAGAATCAGCGGATCAAGCGCCCAGGCGCGGGCCAACGCGACGCGTTGCTGTTCGCCGCCGGAGAGCACCCGCGCCGGCCGGTCGGCGATGTGCGCGAGGCCAACCTTGGTCAGTGCGGCGGCGGCGCGGGCGCGCCGCTCGTCTCTACCGATACCGGCCAGTTTGAGGCCGTAAGCGACGTTTTCAATGACCGTCGTGCGCAGCATGATCGGTCGCTGGAAAACCATCGCCTGCGCGGCTGCCCGCTCCGGGTTGCCGCACCAGCGAACGGCGCCCGAGGTCGGCGTTAGTAGACCGTGCATCAGACGCATCAACACGCTCTTGCCGGCGCCATTGGCGCCGAGGATGATCGTGCGCACCGGGCCGTCGATGGCCAGCGAGACGTGCTCGATGATGCGCTGCTCCCCGCTGGCGAAACAGACGTCGGCGAGTTCGAGCGGGAAGACGCAGCGGTCGTGGCTCATCATCCGTAGCGCCGGATTGCCCAACGGCGTGTTACGTGGGCGATCGTGTTGACCGCCAGAATAATAGCAATCAACACAACGCCCAGCGCCAGCGCCAGCGGCAGGTCGCCCTTGCTGGTTTCGAGCGCGATCGTCGTGGTCATCACGCGGGTCACGCCGTCGATGTTGCCACCGACGATCATCACCGCGCCGACCTCGGCCGCCGCTCGGCCGAAGCCAGCGAGCAGCGCCGTGAACAGCGAAAAGCGCGTGTCCCAGAGCAGAGTCAGCGACGCCCGCCACGGATCGGCGCCTAGCGAGCGCAACTGCTCGTGGTACTCGGTCCAGGCGTCGGCAACGATCTGGCGGGCCAGAGCGGCGATCAGCGGCATAATCAGGATCGTTTGCGCCACGATCATCGCCGTTGGCGTGAACAGGATGCCGAGTGACCCCAAAGGGCCGGCGCGCGACAGCAGCAGATAGACGACCAGGCCGACCACCACCGACGGCAGGCCCATGAAACCGTTGATGACGACGAGCAGCACCTGCCGACCGGGAAAGCGCCCGACGGCCAAGAGCGCGCCAAGCGGCAGGCCGAACAGTGCAGCAATGCCGACCGCCGAAAAACTGACGCGTACGCTGAGCATGACAATCTCTGCGAGCTTGCCTTCGCCAGCGGCGATCAGTTCGATGGCCGCGTACAAGCTGTCGGTTAGTGTGCCCAAACGCTTGGCTTTCCTGACCTCGGGCCGGTCAGTCGTCGACGCCGATCATCACGCTGTCGGCCTTGATCACGGCGTAAACGGCACCGCCTTCCTGGAGGCCGAGATCATGGACCGAACTGGTCGTGACTTGCGAGGTGAGGGTAACCCCGGGGGCAACCTCGATGAGTACTTCCGTGTTGATCGCGCCGTGCGTAATCAACAGAATTTTGCCTTTGAGCTGGTTGCGGGCACTGACTCTCACGGTGAAACCTCTGCGGTTGAAAGGGGGCAAGAAAGAAACGCATGTTAAAGGCGAGCGCGCAGTGAGAAAACGACATGCAACAACTCTCGCGAAAATATTTTCAATATTTTTAGTATAACGTTACGTGGAGCGAGAGATGGCGCTGGTTTTGCCCACAAATGCCACCTACTCTGGCGATACTCTGCGATGCTATAGGCCGGTCTGGTTCGGCATGCGCGCCTCCCTTTTTCGACTGTCTGCACGGGTCATCTTCCCTGGGAAATCAGGTGTTCCTGGTGCGCATCAGCGCGAGGGCTTTTTCGTAATCAAAGGCGTTGATGTACGCGAGCAGGGTCGTTCCGGTCTCGCCGAGGGCGCTGTGCAGCAACGCTTCTTCCCGCTGCGCTAGCGTGTTGGCCGCCATGTCGCCGGCTTCGAGCAGGAGGCGCAGTTGCGCGAGTAGTTCGGCAAGGTGTGTCGCATCGACCTCCACGTGGTCCGGCTCGACCTTGACCAAGGCCTTGCGGATTGCGCTGATTAGGGGTGACAGCTCGTCGATCAGCGTGCAGCACAGTCGCTCGGTTTCGGCGCGTTCGGCATTTTCAATGATCGCCGTATTTAGGGCGGTGGCGGCGGCCACTAGCCGCATCGCTCCCAAATTGCCGGCCGAACCCTTCAGCGCGTGGGCCAGAAACTGGATTGACGCCACTTCGCCGTTCGCCATCCAGGCAGCGAGGTGCGCCGCGTCGTGCGCGTGGGTATTGGCAAAAAGGGTCAGCAAGCCGACAAATTTCTCTGTCTTGCCGCCGACCATCGACAGGCCGCGCACCAGGTCCAGGCCGGGGATGGCGGCCAAACGCCATCGCTCGTCACGATCATTGGCCGTCCCAACCAGCGGTGCGCTGTGCTGTGTTGACGCACTGGCCGGCAACCACTTGACCAACATGGCGTAAAGCGCGTCCGGGTCGACTGGCTTAGCCAGGAAGTCGTCCATGCCAGCGTCTCGGCAGGCGCGGCGGTCTTCCTCGAAGGCATTGGCGGTCATCGCCAGAATCGGCCGCTGTTCCCAGCCCGGCAGTCGACGGATGGCGCGGGTGGCTGCTAACCCATCCATCTCCGGCATCTGTACGTCCATCAGGATCAGGTCGTAGGCCGTGGCGCGTGCTTGCTCGACCGCCTCGCGGCCGTTGCCTGCTGTATCGACCGCCAGGCCCGCGCCGTGCAACAGTTCCAGAGCAACTTCCCGATTGATTGCGTTGTCTTCGGCGAGTAGCAGGCGGGCACCCTCATGATTGCGGCGCAGTTCGTCTTCGGTGCCGGGCGTGCCGTCCAGCGCAGTGGCCGGCATGACGCCGTGTCCGCGTTGCAGCAAGGCGGTGAACCAGAAGGTACTGCCGCGCCCCACCTCGCTATCGACGCCAGCATCGCCACCCATCAGATGCGCCAGTCGGCGCGTGATGGTTAGCCCGAGGCCGGTGCCGCCGTACTTGCGTGTGGTCGAGGCATCGGCCTGCTCAAAAACCTGGAATATGCGGGGCAACTTCTCGCGGGCGATGCCGATGCCGGTATCTTGGACTTCGAAGCGCACCATAATTTCGTCATCCAACGGACTTTGCCCTTCTTCCCGCATCGCGCCGCCGTCTTTTTCTTCCCCGACGGCTTTGGCGCCGAGAGGGCTTAGGCGGGCGCGCAGCACGATGCCGCCGTGCTCGGTGAACTTCAAGGCGTTGCCGGCGTAGTTGAGCAGGGCCTGGCGCAGGCGGGTCGGGTCGCCGCGCAACCAGAGCGGTACGTCGCCCTGGTCGAGCGCCACCCTCAGTCCTTTTGCTTTGGCCTGATCGGCGATCATGGAGCCGACGTGATCGAGGATGGCGGCGAGCGAGAAGTCGGTTTGCTCCAGCTCCAGTCGGTCGGCCTCGATTTTCGACAAGTCGAGGATGTCGTTGATGATCGAGAGCAGATGGCGGGCGGCGGCGTCGATCTTGCCCAGTCGTTCGCTCTGCTGCGGTGTGGCTTGCGCGCGCCGCAGCAAATGCGTCAGGCCGACGATGGCGTTCATCGGCGTTCTGATTTCGTGGCTCATGTTGGCCAGGAAGGCGCTCTTCGAGCGGCTGGCAGCATCGGCAGCATCGCGCGCTTCGGCCAATTGGCGCGTGCGGCTGTCGACCAGTTCCTCCAGATGATGACGATGGCGATCCAGTTCCTCCGCCAGACGCTTCTTTTCGGTGATGTCTTCCTTGACCGCCACGTAGTGCGTGATGTGCCCATCCGGCTGGCGGAGCGGCGTAACGATGGAGAACTCGATGTATTCGCTGCCGTCCTTGCGCTTGTTGAAGAATTCTCCCTTCCAGGGCAGGCCTCGCTGCATGGCAACCCAGAGGGCATTGAAGGTTTCCGGTGGCGTTTTTCCGGAGTGCAGCAGACGAGGGTTCTGGCCGATCGCCTCCGCGCGACTGTAGCCAGTGTTGCGCACGAATGTCTCATTTACGTACTCAATATTGGCTTCGAGGTCGGTAATGACGATGCTCTCGGGACTTTGCTCCACCACCAGCGAGAGCTTGCGCAATTGCTCTTCGGCAAGTTTGCGTTCGGTGATGTTGTCGCTGACGACGACGAATTCCCCCGGAGTCAGGGAATAGATGGATGATGAAAACCAGCGACCGACGGCCGCCAGATAGTGCTCTCTGCGTACCGGTTCGCCGGTCTGCGCAACTCGGCCGAAAATCTTCAGTGAGTCGCGGTAGTCCTCGGCATAGCCCGGAATGATCTCGCCCATTCGTCGCCCGACAACGTTCTTGAGACCAGTCACCTGCTCGAAGCTTGGGTTAACCGAAATAAACTCGTAATCGATCGGAATGCCTTCCTGAAAAATCATTCGACAGTGGGAGACGCCGTTGAGCATGTTGTCGAACAACGAGCGGTAGGTCGCCGCGCTCTCCCGCAGCGTCTCTTCGTCCCGCTTGCGTTCGGTGATATCGCGCGAGATGCCGAAGAGGCCTGTTACCTTGCCCTGAGCATCATGGAGAGGCCCCTTGATGGCCAGGAAGGTGGTTAAGCCTGCGCTGGTCGTGATCTTCTCTTCGATGCTAATGAGGCGGTTCGCTCCCGTGACGCGACAGTCACCAGCCATGATCTGTTCCGCGTCGGCGAGCGGGAAGATCGCCCTGTCGTCCTGTCCCAGCACTTCCGACGGCTGCTTGCCGACGAAACGCGCAGCAGCTTGATTGAACAGGAGGTAACGTCCTGCCAAGTCCTTGGCGAAAATGGCGTCGGTCGAGCCTTCGGCAATGGCGTTGAGTAGTTCCAGTGCGCGCAGTTTCTCCCCCTGGATATTCTGTTCTCGAAGCGCCGCCCGCAAAGACTGCTGTTGGCGAAAGAGGAGGGCGCCGGCGGCGGCGCCGAAGAGTGCCAGCAGGCCGGCCAGTGCGACCCACAGTGCGTCGTGCACGCCTTCTTCGTCAAGTTCCGCCTGATCCAGTTTGGCGACTAGGAACCAGTCGGTTCCTGGGACCTTCTTTACCACACCCAAGACCGGCACGCCCCGATAATCCAGTCCTTCCACGGGCTGATCCAGTGCCGCCTCGCCGCGCAGTATCCGCGCAGCGAGCCATTTTTCATCGGCCAGCGGTACGTGCAGTTTCAACGCCGCATCAGTTCGATGGCGCAAGTCGTTAAGGAAAACGGCCTGGTCGCCGGTGCGTCGGAAGATTACCGTCTCGCCGCTGCGGCTGGGCGCCGGCCAGGTCTTTAGTTCCGGATAGAGGTAATCCTCCGGGGCGACGCGCAGGATGACAATGGGGCCGGCGCGGCCGTCGGCCGCTGGCAGAAAGGTGATGAAATCGAGATGCCGCTGGCCTGCCGCGTCGCGATAGGGGCCAAACTGGTTCTCCTGGTGTTCGCTAAGGGATGTTCGGGCGGCAGCGCGCAGGGCGGGGTCAATGTCGTCGGGCGGGCCGCCGGCTGAGTTCCACAGGAGCGTGCCTCGCTCGTCGAGGAGCAGGACGCTGCGGAAACCTTTGTTCTTCCGGAAATCATCAAGCCGGCCTTTCAACAGATCAAGGCTGGTCTGGTCGCCATGATCGCGCCAGTGACGATAATATTCAGCCCAGTTTTGACCACTTTGCAGAAAGCGGGCGTCGCCATGGCGCTCCTTGAGCCAGTCGGCGATCTGCCGGACCTTGAGGTCGGCGATGGCTTGCAGCCGCGCGACCTCCTTGTCTTTTTGGGCGTGGAGGTTGCTGGTGATGCTAGCGGCAGTTACGACGCCAATCGTCGCAACCAGCAGCGTCGTGGACAGGATCAGCGTGCGTCGGCTGGCGCCTCTTTCTTGCAGGAACGATTTCGCCTCACTGCGACCGAGTTGACGCTGCAGCAGGCCGTAGAGCAGCAGGGAGGTAACCGCCACGAACAGCCAGCCCTTGACGGTGCTGACCAGCGTGACTTGCAGCGGGTCGCTGAACAGCAACTCCACGGCCTTGTCCGAAAGCAGGATCCACAAGGCGGCGAAGACGGCATAGGGCAGGACGACCGATAGGACGAGCGCGCGCGTTTCGCTGGCTACGGGGGGGGCGGCGTTTTCGGAGGGCTCGGTCATGGCGTCAGCGGCCCACCATCGTCAGCTATCGTCGCGGTAACGCTGGGCAATCGCCGCGAACTCGTCGAAAGCGGAGAGAAAAGCATCGGTCACGTCGGGATCAAACTGCCGGCCGCGCTCGGCGGCGATGACGTCGCGCGCGACGTCATAAGGCATCGCTGGCTTGTAAACTCGGCGCGAGATCAGCGCGTCGAACACGTCGGCCAGGGTCATGAGCCGAGCGGAGAGCGGAATGGCGTCGCCGGCCAGACCATCCGGATAGCCGCTGCCGTCCCATTTTTCGTGATGCCAGCGGGTGATTTCCTTTGCCAGTGCGAGAAACTCGACTGGTTCGGCGATATCCCGCTCGGCCAGTTCGATCGCCTCGGCGCCGAGGCGTGCGTGCGTCTTCATGATGGTCCACTCGTCAGGGCTAAGCCTGCCGGGCTTGTGCAGGATGTGGTCGGGAATGCCCACCTTGCCGATATCGTGCAAGGGCGCTGAGCGGGCCAACAGCTCGATATAGCGCTCGGACAGCGCGGCGGCGAAACGCGGATGATCGATCAGACGCTCGGCGATCAAGCGCACGTAGCCCTGGGTTCGCAAAATGTGGTTGCCGGTTTCCGGGTCGCGGATTTCGGCCAGGTGGGCTAGCGCCCGGATGCTGACGGTCTGGATCTGTTCGTTCTCCGCCATGCGTCGGGCGACCTCGGCTTCGAGAATGGCGTTCTGGTCGTGCAGCCAGTCGCGGGCCAGTTTTGCCTGCAGCTGAGTGCGTACGCGGGCGAGGACGACGGCGGGTTTGATTGGTTTGGTGATGTAGTCGGCGGCGCCTAGTTCAAGGCCGCGTTCCTCATCGCGTGCGTCATCCAGCGCGGTGAGGAAGATGATTGGGATATCGCGGGTGGTCGGGGCCTCGTGCAGCTGTCGCAGGACTTCGTAGCCATCGATTTCCGGCATCATGATGTCGAGCAGAATCAGCGACGGGTGGGGGGCTTGCGCCGCGCCACGCAGCGCTGCGTGGCCGGAATTGGCCACTTTGACCTGGTAGCCGGCACCTTGCAGTAACTCGCCGAGAACGAGTAGGTTTTCAGCCACGTCGTCTACGATCATCAGCACGGCCTTTTTCACGGCAATGGCGGGGTGGCTGGCGGCGACTGCTTGGTCCATGCGGGATTCCTCTATCTGCGCTGGGCTACGTCGGATTAAGCAAACTTGCCTTCATTCTACGGTAGGAAAAGGGCATGCGGCGTGTTCGCGCGCAGGCTGTTCGCGGCGCGGGGCCGTTTCCGATCAGCCGATGCGGCGCAGATGAATCGACACCGAGATTTGTGCCCCTAGCCAACCGAGCGCGGCGCCGGCCGCGGTCAGCAGCGCGGTATGGGCGGGTGACAGACCGTGCAGGGCGAAGTCGCCGCCGTAGAGCGCGGCGAGTTCGCCGACTGGTACGGCTAGCAGACGACCGCCGCCGGCGACTAGGAGGGCAGCGAGCAGGCCGCCCAGGGCGCCTTGCAGCGATCCGAAATAGAGGAAGGGGCGACGGATGAAGGCATCGGTGGCGCCGATCAGTTTGGCGACCTCGATTTCTGCCGCTTGCGCGAGAATCTGCAGACGGATGGTGTTGAAGGTGACGGCGACCAGCGCGCCGGCGAACAGGCCGGCGAGCAGCGCAACGATTAGATTGCCAATGCGCAGGAACACGTCGAAGCGCTTGACCCAGGCCGAGTCAAGTTGTACATGGGCGACCTTCGGCCAGCCGGCAAAGGTTTTTGCCAGGCTCTCCAGGGCGTCGGGACGAGAGTCGGTGGGCTCGATGACAAACGCGTCCGGCAGCGGATTCTTCGGCAAGCTGGCGATGATTTCGGCCATGCCCTCGCTACTCTGCAAGTGCTTGAGCGCTTCTTCCCTGGCAACGAAGCGCCAGTTGCCGGGCTGGCTTTGCTTGAGGCGCGATTCGATTTCGACGACATCGCGTTTGCCGGCGTCAAGGCTAAGGAAGATGCTGATTTCTTGCGCGCCGGACGCGGCGCCCGTCGCGGCCCGCAGATTGTCGAGTGCCACCCAGCCAGCGGTCGGCAGGGTCAGGGCAATGCCGATGACGAGCAGCGACAGGCTGTTGCCGAGCGGGGAAGCCTTGATCCGGCGCAGGGCGTCGAGCAGGGCGGCGAGGTGCTGAGCGAACCAGATATTCATGCGTTGGCCCCGGTGGGTGCTTGAGCCGCGGGCAGATCCCGCCGTTCTCCGCGTAGTTCCCCTTTTTCGAGGTGCAGGACGCGCGGCGAGAGTCGCGCCATCCACTCGGCGTCATGTGTAGCGATGACGACTGTGACCCCAACCTGGTGGAAGGCGCGAAAGATTTCGAGGATATCGGCCGCCGAGTCGGCATCGAGGTTGGCGGTCGGTTCATCGGCGAGCAGGATGGCCGGTCGATTGACTACCGCGCGGGCGATCGCGAGGCGCTGCTGCTCGCCGCCCGAGAGAGCGATGGGCAGCGCCTTCTCGCGGCCAAGCAGGCCAACCTTGTCGAGTGCGGCGCGCGCTCGGCGAGCCGCTTCCTTGGCCGGTTGGCCGACGATGGCGAGCGGCAGCAGGACGTTGTCGAGGACGCTACGATCGAACAGCAGCTTCTGATCCTGGAAGATCAGGCCGAAGTTGCGGCGCAGGTAGGGAATGGCACTTCGGCGTAGCGCGGCGAGGTTCTGGCCATTGACCACGATGCTGCCCGAGGTCGGCCGTTCGATGGCGGCCATCAGCTTGAACAGGGTCGATTTGCCGGCGCCGGAGGGACCGGTGACGAAGACCATTTCGCCAGCGGAAATTTCGAAGCTGACGTCCTTGAGCGCTTCAAGTCCTTCCGGGTAGCGCTTGGTGAGGGCACTGGCAATAATCATTCGAATAACGCGTCCACAAAATCACGCGCATTGAATGGGCGCAGATCGTCGATGCCTTCCCCGACGCCAATGAAGCGGATCGGCTTCGGGCACTGGCGGGCGATCGCCGCCACGACGCCGCCCTTGGCCGTGCCATCGAGCTTGGTCAGAACCAGGCCGGTGACCTGGATCGCCTTGTCGAAGGCGTGCACTTGCTGCAGCGCGTTCTGACCGATGTTGGCATCGAGCACGAGTAGCGTTTCATGCGGGCCGGAGGGATCGGCCTTCTGGATGACGCGGCGCACCTTGGCGATTTCCTCCATCAGATGCAGCTGGGTCGGCAGGCGGCCGGCGGTATCAGCGAGTACGATGTCGATGCCGCGCGCCTTGGCGGCTGCGATGGCGTCGAAGATCACGGCGGCCGAGTCGCCGGACGCCTGCGAGATGACGGCTACATTGTTACGTTCGCCCCAGGTCTGCAGTTGCTCACGCGCCGCCGCGCGAAAGGTGTCGCCGGCAGCCAGCAGGACCGACTTGCCGTGCGCCTGGAAGTACTTGGCCAGTTTGCCGATTGAGGTGGTTTTGCCGGCGCCATTGACGCCGGCCAGCATGATGATGAATGGCCTATGCGTGGACACATCGAGTTGCTGTTCGAGCGGCGTCATGAGCTCGTAGAGCGACTCAGTCAGTGCTTGCTGAATAGCCTCTGGCGTTTCCAGTTTGTCGCGTTTGGCCTTGGTTTTGAGTTCGTGAAGCAGGTGCTGGGTGGCTTCCATGCCGACATCGCTGGTCAGCAGCAGTGTTTCCAGTTCCTCAAGCAGTTCGTCGTCGACCTTGCCCCGCGAGAAAATCGATTTGATCTTGCCGCCGAATTGCGCACGTGTGCGCGCCAGGCCGGCCTTTAGCCGTTCCCGCCAGGACGGCACCGGAGGGGTCGCGGCGATATCGGTGGGGGCGGGGGGTTTCTTCGGTTCGCCGGGGGATTTCTTCAAGAAACCAAACATGGTGCTTCCGTGTCTCAGTGGCTTTCGGGGGGCTGCGGCAATGGTAAGATGCGGCCGCAAGCGCTAATTTGCCTCGAGCCATTACTCATTCCACCGGTAAATTCTAACAGAAGCGATTCATAACCATGCGTTACACGAGAGGCATCCCCCGTCTGGCCGCGTTGTTGCTCGTACTCGCCGCCCCGTCGGCGGCGCAGGCCAATCCCTTCGAGCAGCAACTGGCCAACGGCCTGCGCGTCATCGTCAAGGAAGATCACCGGGCGCCGACGGCGGTGCAGATGGTCTGGTATCGCGTCGGCAGCATCGACGAGACGAACGGTACGACGGGCGTTGCCCATTTGCTCGAACACATGATGTTCAAGGGCACGCCGAGTGTCGGGCCGGGCGAGTTCAACCGCCGCGTGGCCGCCGCCGGCGGACGCGACAACGCCTTCACCAACCACGATTACACTGCGTACTTCCAGCAGGTGCCGAAGCAGAAGCTGGAAGAGGTAATGCAACTCGAAGCCGACCGCATGCGCCATCTGAGCCTCGATCCGAAGGAGTTTGCGCAGGAAATCAAGGTGGTCATGGAAGAGCGCCGGATGCGTACCGATGACCAGCCGCAGGCGATGTTGTTCGAGCAGATGAGCGCCGTCGCCTTTCAGGCGAACCCCTACCGCGTCCCGGTCATTGGCTGGATGAACGATCTGGAGCACATGACGGCGCAGGACGCGCGCGACTGGTACGAGCGCTGGTACGTGCCGAACAACGCTTACGTGGTGATTGTCGGCGACGTCGAACACGAGCAGGTGTTCAAGTTGGCCAGCACATACTATGGACCGCTCAAAGCACGCGCCTTGCCCGCCCGCAAGCCGCAGGATGAGCCGGCGCAGTTGGGCGTTCGCCGCCTGACGGTGAAGGCGCCCGCGGAACTGCCGGTGGTACTGATGGCCTACAAGGTGCCGGTGATCCGGGATGTCGAGAAGGATGTTGAACCCTACGCGCTCGAAATGCTGTCGGCGATTCTCGACGGCCACGACGCGGCGCGTTTGCCGAAGCATCTGGTGCGCGAGCAGCGTCTGGCGGTCTCGGCCGGCAGCGGCTACGATTCGACCTCGCGTGGCCCGGGCATGTTCTATTTGCAGGGTTCGCCGAGCGAAGGCAAGACGCCGGACGCGCTGGAGGCCGGTTTCCGTGCCGAGCTTGTCAGCATCCAGAAGGAAGGCATCGGCGTTGACGAACTGGCGCGTGCCAAGGCGCAACTCGTTGCCGCACAGATTTACAAGCTCGACTCGATGTTTGCGCAGGCCATGGAAATCGGCCAGATGGAGTCGGTCGGCATTTCTTATAAGCTTGACAATCGCATGATCGAGAAGCTGCAGGCGGTGACCGCCGAGCAGGTACAGGCCGTGGCGCAGAAATACTTTGGCGACGACAGTCTGACGGTTGCCGAGCTCGATCCGCAACCGTTGCCGCAGGCCCCGCGTCCGCCTTCGGCGGCCGCTTCCCGTCACTGAAAGGTTGTTGATGAAACTGTTCAAGCTGCTCGCCGGCCTGTGCCTTTGTCTGGCCGGCCAGGTGGTCGAAGCCGGGCCGAAGATCGAAAACTGGGTGGCGCCGTCCGGTGCCCGTGTTTTCTTCGTGGAAAACCATACCTTGCCGATTCTCGACGTCGAAATCGATTTCGCCGCCGGCACCGCCTACGATCCTCCCGCCAAGGCGGGCGCGGCATCGCTGACGCGCGGCTTGCTCGATCTGGGCGTTGAAGGCCTGGACGAGACGCAGATCGCCAGCCGCCTGGCAGATTTGGGCGCGCAGTTGTCGGGCGGCATCGACATGGACCGGGCCTCGATCTCTTTGCGCACGCTTTCGGCGCCTGACAAACGCGTGCCAGCGTTGGATATCTTGCGCGCCGTGCTGGTCAGCCCGCGCTTTCCGGCCGAGGTGTTCGAACGTGAAAGGGCACGCACGGTGGCCGCGTTGAAGGATGCGCTGACCCGTCCAGAGACCATTGCCAGCCAGGCTTTCTGGCGAGCCATGTATCCCGGGCACCCCTACGGGCGGCAGTCGACGCCGGAGTCGGTGTCGGCGCTAGCGCGTGACGAGCTGCCAGCTTTCTACCGCATGCATTACACGGCGCAGCGGGCCACGCTGGCGATCGTTGGTGATCTGTCGCGCGCTGATGCCGAAGCACTGGCCCAGCAGTTGACCTCGGCACTGCCGTCCGGCGCGGGGACCGCGCCGCTGGCCGTCCCGCAACTGCCGGTTGCCGCCGAGCAGCGCATTGCGCATCCGGCGGCGCAAGCCCATCTGCTGATCGGCCTGCCAGCGGTCAAACGCGGCGATCCGGATTTCTTCCCGCTGCTGGTTGGCAACTATTCGCTCGGCGGCGGCGGCTTCGTGTCGCGCTTGATGAAAGAGGTACGTGATCGACGGGGCCTCGCCTACAGCGTCTATAGCTATTTCCTCCCGTTGGCGCAGCCTGGGCCATTCCAGATCGGCTTGCAGACCAAGAAGGCGCAAGCCAATGACGCCCTGAAGCTGACGCGCGACGTGCTTGCCGGATTCCTCGCTGAAGGACCGAGCGCATCGGAATTGAAGGCGGCAAAGCAGAATCTGGTCGGCAGCTTTCCGTTGCGTCTGGACAGCAACAAGAAGATTCTCGAGAATGTGGCCGTAATCGGTTTCTACGGTTTGCCGTTGGATTACCTGGACCGTTACGCCGAGAACATTGAAAAAGTGACGGTGGCCGAGATCAAGGCCGCCTTCTCGCGCCACGTGCAGCCCGGACATCTGGTAACGGTTGTCGTGGCGGGAGAGTAGGCCCTGAGCTCAGTTCGCATTATCGGTGGCGAGTGGCGGCGGCGCGTTCTGCGCTTTCCGGAAGCGGAGGGCTTGCGTCCGACGCCGGATCGCGTGCGCGAAACCCTGTTTAACTGGCTCGGCCAAGAGCTGGACGGCCTGACCTGTCTGGATCTCTTTGCCGGCAGCGGCGCGCTCGGTTTTGAGGCGGCCTCGCGTGGCGCCGCCAAAGTCGTGATGGTTGAGCATGCCCCCAAGGTGTCGGCGGCCCTGGAAACGAACGTCAGCCTATTGGCCGCCTCCGGGCGCCTGGAGATTGTGCGCTCGGATGCGGTAAAATTCGCCGCTTCCACGAGCCTGCGTTTCGATGTGTTGTTCCTCGATCCGCCGTATCACCAAGGCTGGATTGATCGGCTGGTGCCACTCTTGCCGCGCATTGCGGCGGCAGATGCTGCACTTTACGTGGAGTCTGAGTGTGCCCTGGAGGGGTGCGGCGATTGGCGGACGGTGCGCAACGGCAAAGCGGGGCAGGTTTTTTATCACTTGATGCGACGGGGCGAGCGCAATGGCACTGAATAAGCAAGTGGCAATCTACGCGGGAACCTTCGACCCGATGACGCGGGGGCATGAAGATCTGGTGCGGCGGGCAGCCAATCTCTTCGATCACGTGATCGTCGGCATCGCCGAAAGTCGCACCAAGCGGCCTTTCTTTTCGCTCGCCGAGCGGGTCGAGATTGCGCAGGGCTTACTGGCGCAATATCCAAATGTCGAAGTCTGTGGCTTCGATGGCCTGCTGATGGATTTCCTGCACGCCAAGGGCGCTAAGGTCATCCTGCGCGGCCTGCGGGCGGCATCGGACTTCGAGTATGAATTCCAGATGGCGGGAATGAACAGGAATCTCTATCCCGACGTCGAAACCGTATTCCTGACGCCGGGTGAGCAGTACATGTTCATTTCGGCAACGATGGTGCGCGAAATCGCTCTTCTCGGTGGCGATGTCAGCAAATTTGTGCAGCCAGCTATCTGTGAGCGGCTGGCCAAGCGAGTATCCGAGAAATTTCAATGATCTGAAGGAATAGCAGCCATGGCTTTGACGATTACTGACGAATGCATCAATTGCGACGTGTGCGAGCCTGAGTGCCCGAACGAGGCAATTTCGCAGGGCGCCGAAATCTACGAAATCGACCCGAACAAGTGTACTGAATGCATCGGTCACTACGACACGCCACAGTGTGTCGAAGTGTGCCCGGTGGATTGCATCCCGAAGGATCCCTCGCACGAGGAAAGCAAGGACCAGTTGTGGATCAAATACGAGAAGTTGACCGGTAACAAAAGCACGGTCTGAGCCGTTTCGCCGCTGACTTTGGCGGAAAATGCACGCCGCAACCCTTTCAGGGGGGCGGCGTGTTCTTATCGCTCGTCGAGCACGGACACCGGGGCTTTGGCATTGACTGATGCCGTTTCTGGTCTCGCGTCGGCGTCGGCGTCGGAAAAGGCAAACTGTCCGGGACCCTTCTGTTTGGCTTCATACATGGCTTTGTCGGCTGCATCAATCAGTCCTTTTGCGTCGCAGCCATCGTTGGGAAAAATGGCGATGCCGATACTGGCACTGATCTGCACCTTTTCGGGACCGATCTGAATCGGCTGCTCGAGCGCTGCCAGCACCTTGTCGGTGGCCAGCGCCGCATTTTCCGCTCCCCAGAGTTCAGTGAGCACGATGACAAACTCGTCGCCGCCGTAGCGTGAGGCGGTATCGCAGTTGCGTATGCAGCTTAGCAAGCGGCGCGCAACTTCCTGCAACACGATGTCGCCGACCGGGTGTCCGAGGCGGTCGTTGATCGGCTTGAAACCGTCGAGATCGAGAAACAGGACGCCTACCTTCATGTCGTGACGCAAGGCAAGACTAAGTGCTTGCTCGAGATGGCCGAGCATCAGGAAGCGATTCGGCAAACCGGTCAGTGCGTCGTGCAGGGCGAGATGCTCAATCGCGCGCCGGCTTTCTTCGAGGCTTCGGAACTGCCGGTCGCGCGAGCGCAGGAAGGCGAGCATCAGCGCGAAGCTCAGCAGGGAGGCGGTGCCGGAGAGCGCCATCGACGGCGCGTCGATGTCGCTAAAGTGAAGTTGCCGTTCAAGGACCAGGCGCACGGGTTGAGAAACGCCGTCAATGCGGTGTTCAGACCGAAGTTGGGGAAGCAGGTGCGACTCCAGGGCGCCGCCCGGTGTGGCAGCAAGGTCGACCAGGGCGTGTGGGGCTTCGCCGGGGGCGAGGACTTCCTCGCCGACGGCTTGCGCCATGTGGTGTACCTTGGGGGAGAGCGCGGCCGACGCTGGTAGCAGTTCCCTCGTGCGCACAACGAGCAACGCGTAAGAGGTGCTTTCCTGTATGTCCTTCGTCCGGGTTGCGAACGAAGCAAAGCTGTTAATTACCGGTCGGAACATGACGTAGGCCGTGTCGCCTTCGATTAGACGAAAAGGGCCACTACTCACCGGGATACCTTCGTGCTCAGAGCGCAGCCTGGCGCGCTTCAGACTGTCCAGGGAATCGATGTCGAGGCCGTAGGCACTGGCAGACTGTGGCAGTTCGGGGGCCATAAAAACGATTGGATAGTAATAGGCCTTTTCAGGCGGCGAGTGCCACAGACGATCGCTTTGATAGCCGAACCGCCGCACCTGAAAGCCGGGGACCGTTGTGCGCCGCAGTTGCGCCGAGTAGCTCCTGAGTTCGTGTCGCGGCAGTTTGCGCACAATTTCGAGCATGTAGATATGCGGATAGCGCTCAAGGACGGAGTTGGCATAAATCTTCGCGCTGTCGTGGGATTTCTCGCCGATGGCGCCGAGAAAACTGGCGAAACCGTAGAGCACGGCTTCATTGGCGCGCAGTTTGTCGCGAATATGGGTGTTGATGGTCTCTGCATATTCGCTGAACTCGTGCTCGTTCAGTTCGATACTGCTGCGCAAGACAAAGCCGAGTAGCGTGACCGAGGCCAGCAACCAGAATGCAAAAGCGATTGCATAGCGCGGCCCGAAGCCCTGATGCGGTGACGGCGGGTTCGAAATGAAATGGCCAAGCTGCAGGTTGCGGGTGTTCATTGAGTGGCGGCTATGATGTTCAACACAACATCATAACGCCCTGCGCCGATTGCGGAAATAGTACTTAAGTCAGTCGGTTAGGCGGCGTCCCGCAATTGCTGACTACCCACGCTCCGGTGCAAGACGGTTCTGAGGTTCTGGCCGATTTCCTCCAGCGACTTGACTTGCCAGACGAGCTTGTTCTCGACGTGCACCAGTTCGCCGATGCGATCCTCCAGAGTGTCAGTTGCCTGGTGAATGCGCTTGATGCTTTCCAGGCGACGCTTGAGCTGGATCTGGTGCTCGCGAATCTGCGTTTCCATCGGCGCCATGATAGCCTTGAGCCAGGATTCGGTATCGCGGTTGGCGTGTTCGAAGGCGCGCCGCACCTGGACCGCGACTTCCTCGAAAAACTTTTGCGTGACCTTGTCCTTTTCACGGGTGAGCAACTGGAACATGGTATTAAGGTGCGTATCGCACCACTGTTCGAGGCGGTCGACCTCCCTTTCGTAGCGCATCAGCGAAAAGCTCGTCGGCGTGCCGAGCTTGAGGCCGTGCTCGACGGCGAATTTCTTGTAGATTGCCTCCATCATGGCGAGAATTTCCGTGATCTCACCATCCGAGCGGGTCAGGTTGTCACGCGCGACGCCGAAAAAATTGTTCATCGCATCGGACAGCGTTTTCGAGAAGGTAGCTTCGGTCATCGTCTCGCGCGTCGTCTGGGTTAAACTGCGCAGTGCATCGAGCCCGAGATGGCCGAACAGGCGGTTGGTGAGCTGCGAGAACACGCTGCGCACGGCGTAGTAGCGCTGCAAGCCGGATTCGAACTCCTCCTTCTCGATCCGTACCTTGCCCATCATGTACTCGACGACGCCCTTGTTCTTGCCACGCAGTTCGTTCAGTTCGTTAAGCTGTTCGCGCAGCCCGGACAGTCGGGATTCAAGCAGGCCGCGCATACGTACGTAAAGATCGGCGAACTCGGCGTCGGTATTGTCGCGAACGATTTCCTGCTTGGCCGGAATCAGCTCTTCGGAAAGCGCGTATTCGAGCTCGGGCAGGCGGCTACGCTGGAGTAGTGCCGCGTCGTTGTTGATCTTGGCGACCAGTGCCTTCTGCGCCGAGACCGGGAAGATCTGGCTGGTCGGCAGGTCGAGTGTCCACGCACAGGTGTTGGTCTGCTTGGTGATTTCGGCGTCGATCTCTTCCTGTGTTTTCAGTTCGTCCCACAGACCATCGATCTTGTTGAGAACGACCAGGCGTCCCTTCTTGCGGCCACCGGGCGCGCCGATGTGATCGCGCCAGATGGTCAGGTCCGACTGGGTGACCCCGGTGTCAGCGGCGAGGATGAAAAGCACGGCGTGGGCGTTGGGGAGGAGCGACAGCGTCAGTTCCGGTTCTGTCCCGATAGCATTCAGACCCGGCGTATCGAGAATGACCAGTCCCTGCTGCAACAACGGATGTGGAAAATTAATGACCGCGTGGCGCCAGCGCGGGATTTCGACCATGCCGTCTTCGGCAACGCGAAAGACGGAGGAATCGTCGTCACCGGAGGCGAAGCCAAGCTTTTGCGCGCTCGGCCGGTCGACGCGGACGACCTCGCTGACGTGGCGCAGCGCCTCCTGCATCGATTCGGGCGATTCGGTGTCGAGCGCCACGATTTTCCATTCGTCAGGAAAACGTTTGTACTCGCTGATGCTGGCGTTCGATTCGCGGGTGCTGATCGGCAGTAGCTCGATCGACGGCGGCTTGGCTGGGTCGTACATTAGTTCGGTCGGGCACATCGTGGTGCGGCCGGCCGACGAGGGAAGCATGCGGTTGCCGTAATCGGCGAAGAAAATGGCGTTGATGAGCTCCGACTTGCCGCGTGAGAATTCAGCGACAAAGGCAACGTTCAGCCGGTCTTCACGCAGTTTTTCGAGGAGCTGGGTGAGGCGCAGGTCGGTCTGCGCGTCACCCAACTCGTTGTCGGTGAGCCAGGCTCGGAAGTCTTCGAGCCCTCCGGCCAGTTGGGTGCGCCACTCACTGTAGGCGGCGAGGTGTTGGGCTAGTGTCATGGCAAGATCCGGCGGAACGTTCAGTCGCTCACTCTATCACAAAGCCTAGCTCAATCAATTACATGGCATGCAGACCTTCAAGTCCCGCACTCAACGTTGACAGTGTGGACAGTAAAAGCTGGAGCGTCCAGCCTGACGAATCGTGCGTACCGGTGCCGCGCAGCTTGGACAGGGCGCTCCGGCCCGGTCATAGACCGCGCAGGAAAGCTGGAAGTAGCCCGCCCCACCGTCGCTGTGCACATAATCGCGAACGCTGCTGCCGCCGAGAGCGATCGAGGTTTCGAGCGTCGTGCGGATGGCGGTAGCCAGGGTTTGATAGCGCTCGCGGCTGACGTGGTTGGCGGCGCGGCGCGGAGAAATGCCGGCGTGGAATAGCGATTCTGATGCATAGATATTACCGATGCCGACCACCAGATGGCTGTTCATCAGCAACGGCTTGATGGGCCCGCCGCGCCCGCGCGTGGTGGCATAGAGCCAGTCGCCGTCGAAGCCTTCAGAGAGCGGTTCGATGCCGAGATTCGCCAGCAGGGGGTGGCGCTCGACGTCGTTGCCCTGGTGCCAGAGCAGTGCACCGAAGCGGCGCGGGTCGCGCAGGCGCAGCACGATATGGGCGAAGAGCAGATCGAAATGGTCGTGCTTTTGCGACGGACTGCCCGGTGGCACCAGACGCAGGCTGCCGGACATGCCCAGATGGAGAATCAGCCACCCGCCGCCCGCCGTGCTCTCGCAGTCAAAGAGAAGGTATTTGCCGCGGCGCAAGATGGCGTCGACGCGCAGTCCGGTCAGCCTGGCGGCGAGTTCGACGGGAATCGCGTGGCGTAATTTTGGCGTGCGAATGATGGCGCCGATGATGCGCTGGCCTGGCAGATAAGGGAGCAGGCCTTGGCGGCTGACTTCGACTTCGGGGAGTTCTGGCATTGCTGCTACCGTAAAAAGCCCATAACATGCGGGAAAACCATTATGACGCAAAAGCCTCTAAGCGCTTATCCGGGCGATTGATCTGGATTGCCGAGGCGCCAAGGAAAAAATGAAACCGACTCATCGCCCCCTCGTGCTCGCCGTACTAGCGCTCTTCTTTGGTTTGTCGGCCTTGGCTGCTGACGAGGTGGCCGTCAAGAAGCAGCGTACGCCAACGGCTGCGGCGATCAAGCACGCGGCCGCGTTGCGCCCCGGCGATGCGCAGTCTGAGGAACTCTCCGGGCAGGTGGTCTATCAAGTGCTGCTTGCCGAACTTGCGCTGCAGCGCGGTAACGGCGATTTGGCTAGTCAGGCCTATGTCGACTTGGCGGTGCGCACGCGCGACCCGAAGGTACTGGAGCGGGCGGTCGAAGTGGCCGGCTATGCGCACCGCTTTGATCTCGCGCTCCAGGCGGCACGCTTGTGGGTCGAAGTCGAGCCGGCGTCCTTGCGCGCACAGCAAATGCTGACTGGGGTGCTGGTGCTTTCCAATCGGCTCGATGAGCTTGCGCCGCATCTGATTCGCATGCTTGAGGTGGATAAGGATGCACTTGGCGCCAACTTGCTGGGTCTAAATCGGATGCTGGCACGTACGCCCGACCGCCAAGCGGCGTTCCGGCTGATTGACAAGGTTTGCGCACCATTTTTCGGCGTTGCCGAGGCGCATTACGCCATCGCCGTCGCCGCCGGTTCCGCCGGTGAGCAAACGCGGGCGCTCGCCGAGGCACGTCGGGCACTCGAGTTGCGTCCGACCTGGGAGGCTGCGGCGTTGCTTCAGGCGCAGCTGCTGGCGCGGGATTCCACGAGGGACGCCATTGCTTCCCTGCAGGGTTTTCTTGAGAGCAATCCGCGCGCGCGCGATGTGCAACTGCATTTGGCTAGGGCGCTGGTGGGCGAAAAGCGCTATGTCGAGGCCAAGCGCCAATTCGATCTGTTGTTGCGTGATTACCCGGACGATCCGGAGATCGTCTATCCGGTCGCCATCCTCGCGCTGCAGCAGAATGACACCGCGTTGGCCGAGGCACAGCTCAAGCATCTGTTGACCCTCGACTTCTCCGATAAGAGTGTGGCTAATTTTTACCTCGGGCAGATCGCCGAGGACGCCAAGCGTAGCGACGAAGCACTCGCGTATTACTCGCAAGTTGGTTCCGGAGAACAATACGTGGCGGCGCAAGTGCGCAGCGCGCATCTCCTTGCCGGCCAGGGCAAGCTCGATGTGGCGCGTCGCCAGTTGCGCGAAGCGGTTGTTGCGACGCCGCAGGAGCGCGTTGCCTTGACCATTGCCGAGGCCCAGTTACTGCGTGAAGCGAAGCTGTTTCAGGAAGCCTTCGATTGGCTCGATGGTGCACTCAGCAAGCAACCCGAGCAGCCCGACCTGCTCTACGAAACGGCGTTGCTCGCCGAGAAGCTCGGCCGCCTGGACGTGCTGGAAAAATATCTGCGCAAGCTGATTGCGCTGCAGCCGGAGAGTGCGCAAGCCTACAATGCGCTCGGCTATTCTCTCGCCGAACGCAACTTGCGTTTGCCCGAGGCTCGCAAGTTGGTCGAAAAGGCACTCACGTTGTCGCCAGACGATCCTTTCATTCAAGACAGTCTGGGCTGGGTGCTCTATCGCCAGGGCGATTTGTCCGGCGCACTGACGCAGTTGGAGCGGGCATATGCGCAGCGCTCGGATCCGGAGATCGCAGCCCACCTGGGCGAGGTGCTGTGGATGATCGGTCGTCAGGACGACGCTCGGCGCACCTGGCAAGAGGCCCAGAAAAACAGTCCCGCCAACGAAGTGCTGGCCGACGTCGTCAAGAAGTTCTTGCCCTGAGCTCGATGCGCATTGAACGTAGCTCGCAGTCTGTCCTTGTGTCTATGATGTGGCAGGCACTTTCTCCTGGCAGGGGTCGCTTTGCTTCGCTCTTGGGCAAGGGGCGCGTGCTGGCAATCCTGACTTGGGCCGTATGGCTGAGTGCCTGCACCAGTCTGCCTCCGACGGCCAGGGATCTAGCGCCGCTGCAGCGCGATTCGCTGCAGTCATTTTTCCTTGAAGGGCGCTTTTCTTTGCATCATGAAGACAAGAGCTACGCCGGTCGTCTGAGTTGGCGCCACGTCGGTGATGACGACGAACTGTTGCTCGCCTCGCCGCTCGGTCAGGGCATGGCTGAGATACTGAGTAATTCGGCAGGCGCGCGTTTGACGACCAGTGATGGCAAGACCTATGCCGCGGCTGATGCCGAGACGCTGACCCAGGAGATATTGGGTTACCCGTTGCCGCTGACCAAGCTGGCCGCCTGGGTGCTCGCGCGCCGTCCCGGTGAGACTGGTGAATTCGATGCGCCAGATGCCCTTGGTCGCCCGCTTGGTCTGCGCCAGGGCGAGTGGCGCATTACCTATGAATATGACAATGATGCTCGGCAAGCGCTGCCCGCCCGCCTGTTCGTCAAGCGCGGCGATACTCTTGAACTGCGTTTGCGTATTGATGAATGGGGCGATTTGCGCGATGCGACAGGGCAGGAGAGCAAGCCATGAAACGGGTCGCCAGTGGCTGGAATTGGCAGAGCGTGTATCCGGCGCCGGCCAAGCTCAATCTTTTTCTCCATGTCGTCGGACGGCGCGCCGACGGTTACCATTTGCTGCAAACCCTGTTCCGGTTTGTCGAACACGGCGACCGCCTGCGTTTCGCGCCACGTGCCGATGGTGTGGTGAGTTTGCGCCAACCGCTGCCTGGCGTGCCGCCGGACAGCGATCTGACGGTGCGCGCCGCCCGCTTGCTACAGGCTGAGACCGGTTGCCGGGCAGGGGTCGCGATTAGCGTCGAGAAGCACCTGCCGATGGGGGGTGGGCTCGGCGGCGGCAGTTCGGACGCGGCCACCGTGTTGCTCGCCCTGAATCATTTGTGGAACCTCGGGCTGTCGCGACAGCGCCTGCAGGAGATCGGTCTGGTGCTGGGCGCCGACGTGCCGGTTTTTGTCTTCGGGCGGAATGCCTTCGCCGAAGGCGTCGGCGAGTCGCTGCAGGCGGTTGATCTACCGCCCGCCTGGTATGTCGTCCTCGAACCGCCGGTGCAGGTCCCCACGGCCGCAATCTTTTCTTCCCCCGACCTGATGCGCGATACGCCGCCGATCCAGGCCAGTGAATGGCAGCTGGGTTTTGGCGGGAATGACCTGGCGCCAGTGGTTGCAGCGCGCTACCCTGCGGTCGCCGAGCATCTGGCCTGGCTTGGGGCGTCGGGCGAAGCGCGGATGAGCGGCTCCGGGGCGTGCGTTTTTGCCGAATTCGCAACGCGAGCGCAGGCCGAGGCAGTGCTGGCACAACTGCCGAAGGAACTGCGCGGCTGGGTGGCGGCCGGCCTGGATAGTCACCCCTTGCACGCTTTGGCGCGCTAATTGGGCGGTCGTTGTCGATGCCATGGTTTTTTTGAAAAATCCCCGGTATAATCCGCGCCTCGTTCGCTGGCCACTTGAAGTGAATGACTGCTGGGGAGTCGCCAAGTTGGTTAAGGCACCGGATTTTGATTCCGGCATTCGAAGGTTCGAATCCTTCTTCCCCAGCCATCCTAATTCTTGAAGCCGGGCAGGTATTCATACCTGCCCGATTGCTTTTATACAGCGCTTGTCGATCGGCGCTACAGGAAGCGTGATATGGCTTATGACAGCCTGATGGTATTCACCGGTAACGCCAACCCCAAGCTGGCTGCCGATGTTGTGAAACGTCTCAATATCTCGCTCGGTCGCGCCAATGTCGGCCGTTTCTCGGACGGCGAAGTGACCGTCGAGATTCAGGAACACGTGCGCGGCAAGGACGTCTTCATCCTGCAATCTACCTGTGCGCCGTCCAACGAAAACTTGATGGAACTGCTGGTCATGGTCGACGCGTTCAAGCGCGCCTCGGCCGCCCGCATTACGGCCGCGATTCCCTACTTCGGCTATGCCCGCCAGGATCGCCGTGTGCGCTCGGCGCGGGTGCCGATTGCCGCCAAGTTGGTCGCCGACCTGCTTACGGCCGCTGGCGTGAATCGCGTGCTGACCATGGATTTGCACGCTGAGCAGATTCAGGGATTCTTTAATATTCCGGTCGACAACATCTATTCGCTGCCGATTCTGCTGGCCGATGTGTGGAAAAAGAATTTCCCCAACCTGATGGTTGTTTCGCCCGACGTTGGCGGTGTGGTGCGCGCACGCGCACTGGCCAAGCGTCTCGAGTGCGATCTGGCGATCATCGACAAGCGCCGTCCGAAAGCCAACGTCTCCGAAGTCATGAACATCATCGGCGATGTGGCCGGCCGCACCTGCGTGGTAATGGACGACATGGTCGACACTGCCGGTACGTTGTGCAAAGCTGCCTCGGCCCTCAAATTACGCGGCGCCAGTCGGGTCCTCGCTTACTGTACGCACCCGGTATTGTCAGGGGCCGCGGTTGAGCGCATCAATGCTTCCGATCTCGACGAGTTGGTCGTCACCGATACCATTCCGTTGCGCGACGACGCTCGCAATTGCCCGCGCATTCGCCAGTTGTCGGTGGCTGACGTGATGGCCGAGACGATTCGCCGCATCAGCAACGAGGATTCGGTTTCCTCATTATTCATCGAATAGATTTTTCTCAACCCCCTGCCTGGTCGCGGGTGGGGTTAGTTTCAACCAGGAGTAGTCCATGAAATTTGAACTCATTGCACAAAAGCGCACCCTGCAGGGGACCGGAGCGAGCCGCCGCCTGCGTCGTGCCAACAAGGTTCCGGCAATCGTTTACGGTGGCACGGCTGCCCCGGTGTCGATCGAACTTGATCACAACCAGATTCTGTTGAGCCTGAAGAAGGAAGCGTTCCACTCTTCCGTGCTGACGCTCAATATCGACGGCGCGACGGAAACCGTGTTGCTGCGCGATTCGCAAGTCCACCCCTACAAAGCCTTGGTTCTCCACTGCGATTTTCTGCGGGTCGACACGACACACGAGATCCACCAGAAGGTGCCGCTCCACTTCATCAACGCCGAGCTCGCGCCAGGCGTCAAGGTTACCGGCGGCAACATTTCGCACGTGCTGGGTGAAATTGAAGTGTCCTGCCTGCCGCAAGACCTGCCGGCCTTTATCGAAGTCGACCTGAAGGATCTCGCTGCAGGCGATGCCTTCCACGTTTCGCAGCTGGTCCTCCCGGCTGGCGTCAAGCTGCTGGCGCATGGTGACGACGGCGTCGTTGCACTGATCCAACTCAAGAAGGGTGGCGGCGAAGAAGAGGAAGCCGAGGCCGAAGTCGCAGCTACGCCGGCAGCGCCGGCAGCCCCTGCCGCCTGATCTTCGGTGCCCGATGACCAGCCGCCGTCCGGCACCCGGTGCCCGCGGCGGCTTGTTGCTTTCTGAGGCAAGCTGATGAACGCCCCACGCCTGATCGTCGGCCTTGGCAATCCCGGAGCCGAATACGAAGACAATCGACACAATCTTGGTTTCTGGTTCGTCGACCGCCTGGCGTGCGAGTTGAAGATACCGCTGGCGCCGCAGGGCAAGTTTTTCGGACGGGTCGCGCGGCAAGGGGAGTTGTGGCTGTTACAGCCGACTACTTTCATGAACCGTTCAGGACAGGCGGTCGCGGCGCTAGCGCGCTTCTACAAGATCGCCGCCGAGGAAGTGCTGGTGGTGCATGACGACCTCGATCTGCCTCCGGGTAGCATCCGCCTCAAGCAGGGCGGCGGTAACGGCGGGCACAACGGCTTGAAGGATATTCAGGCGCAGCTGTCGAGCCCTGATTTCTGGCGTCTGCGCCTCGGCATCGGCCATCCCGGCGAGCGTAGCGCCGTCGTCGACTACGTGCTGAAAGCACCGCGCCGCGAAGAGCTGGCGCTGATCGACGGGGCGCTTGATCGTTGTCTGGTGGCCTGGCCGAAACTCGGGGTCGGCGATTATGCGGCCGCACAACAGCAGCTTCACGTAAAGACTGTTTAGTCATCTAGGAATTTAGGAGTGCGACCATGAGCCTCAAGTGCGGTATCGTCGGCCTGCCCAATGTCGGCAAGTCCACCCTTTTCAACGCCCTGACCAAGGCGGGCATTGCCGCGGAAAATTATCCGTTCTGCACCATCGAGCCCAATGTCGGCATCGTCGAAGTGCCCGATCCGCGCCTCGATCAACTCTCCGCAATCGTCAAGCCGCAACGCGTACAACCCGCGATCGTCGAGTTTGTCGACATCGCTGGCTTGGTGGCCGGCGCTTCAAAGGGCGAGGGCCTAGGCAATCAGTTTCTGGCCAACATCCGCGAAACCGATGCGATCGTCAATGTTGTACGCTGTTTTGACGACGAGAATGTCGTACATGTCTCCGGCCGCGTCGATCCGTTGGCCGACGTCGAGACCATCGTGACCGAGTTGGCCTTAGCCGATCTGGTGGTGGTCGAGCGCACGCTCAATCGCGAAGGCAAGAAGGCCAAGTCGGGCGACAAGGATGCCCAAAAGCTTGTGGCCATCCTCGAGCGGGTGCTGCCGCACCTGAACCAGGGCCAGCCGGCGCGCACGCTGGCGCTCAGCAATGAAGAGAAGCTGATGCTCAAGCCGCTTTGCCTGCTTACCATCAAGCCGGCAATGTACGTCGGCAACGTCCTCGAAAACGGCTTCGAGAACAATCCCCACCTGGATCATCTGCGCGAACATGCGGCCAAAGAGGGGGCGCCGGTCGTTGCCCTGTGCGCCCAGATCGAAGCCGAGCTGGCCGATCTCGACGACGAGGATAAGAAAGCTTTTCTCGCCGATCTCGGATTGGACGAGCCGGGCCTCAATCGCCTGATCCGCGCCGGCTACGAACTGCTCGGCCTGCAAACCTACTTCACTGCTGGCGTCAAGGAAGTGCGGGCGTGGACCATTCACAAAGGCGACACCGCGCCGCAGGCCGCCGGGGTCATCCATACTGACTTCGAGAAGGGCTTCATTCGTGCGCAGACCATCGCTCTGGCCGATTTCATCGCCTGCAAGGGCGAGCAGGGCGCCAAGGAGGCTGGCAAGATGCGCGCCGAAGGCAAGGAGTACGTGGTCAAGGACGGCGACGTGCTCAATTTCCTGTTTAACGTCTAAGTTCTCGCCGCAGGCCCGCGGTCTGCTGGTGCAAGAGCCCCGCCATCGTTAGCGGTGTGTGGGGCTTTGCTAATGCACGGAGATGTTGGCAGCCCGGCCCTCACTGGCACGACGATTTGCGGGGCGGATTGAAGGCAAGGTACTGCGGGGGTCGGGGAAAAGATGAGTGAGCGAGCGCCAGCCAATCCATCCGGTGACCCGGTCTATCGTGGCCGTTTTGCCCCTTCGCCGACCGGACCATTGCACTTTGGGTCGCTGGTCGCCGCCGTCGGTAGTTACCTCGACGCCCGTGCCAACTGCGGCGAATGGCTGCTTCGCATTGAAGACATCGATCAGCTACGCGCCGCGCCGGGGGCTGCCGATGGCATTTTGCGCACACTGGAGGCATTTGGTTTCGAGTGGGATGGCGAGGTGCTCATCCAGAGCCGGCGTCTTGATATTTACCATGCCACGCTGGTGCGTTTGCAGCTTGCCGGCGAGGTCTATCCCTGTGCCTGCTCGCGTAGCGCCATCGCCGCTGCCGCGACGCGGGCCTCGGTCGACGGTGGGCTGGTCTATCCGGGCACCTGTCGTGCCGGATTGCCGGCGGGCAAAGCAGCGCGCGCTTGGCGCATGCGCGTTTCAGATAGCGCGCTTGCGTTCAACGACCGGGTGCAGGGGGCGTTACGCCAGAATCTCGCGCGCGAGGTGGGCGATTTTGTTCTCCTGCGGGCCGACGGGCAGTTCGCCTACCAATTGGCGGTAGTGGTTGACGACCTATTGCAAGGGGTCAATGCGGTCGTGCGCGGTGCCGATCTACTGGATTCGACGCCCCGCCAGATATGGCTACAACAGCGGCTGGGCGCCTCGGCGCCAAGCTATGCGCATCTGCCGGTGGCGACCAATGCGGCGGGTGAAAAATTGTCGAAACAGACGCTCGCCCAAGCGGTCGATTCGCAGGCCGGCTCCGCCGTGCTGGTGGAAGCCCTGCGTTTTCTCGGGCAGGCCGTGCCGGCGGAAGTGTGTGAAATGCCGCTCGCCGAGTTCTGGTCGTGGGCCGTCACGGCCTGGTCCATGGCGCGCGTTCCGGCCGTGCGAGGGAAGCCTGCGGCTCAGTTTTTGCCACCGTAGCCCGTGAGTCCGATGGCGATGCGTACGAGGTTGTAGCACGTCCTGCGCAGAAGTCGCGCGTACCACGGCAACTGCTGCCAGTGATTTGCCAGCAATTCCACCGCGCCGTCCTGCATGGCCACGCCGAGGCTGACGCGCAATTCTTGCGCAAAGTTTGCGTCGCGTACCACGACGTTGGCTTCCTTGGCGAGCAGCAGACTGAACGGATCGATGTTCGACGAGCCGACCGTCGCCCATAGCGTGTCGATGACCGCCACTTTCGCGTGCAGGAAGCTGCGCCGGTATTCGAAGATGCGAATGCCGGCCCCGAGTAGCTTGGCGTATAGCGCCTGTGTCGCGTAGTACATCAGGCGGTATTCAACGCGACCCTGCAGCAAAATGGTGACGCGCACACCGCGCCGCGTGGCGTCGTTCAGGGCGTGCCGGAAACGGCGGCCGGGCAGGAAGTAGGCATTGGCGATCAGGATATCTTCGCGCGCTTCGGCGATCGCTTCGAGGTAGGCCTCCTCGATATCGCGCCGGTGGCGGAGGCTGTCGCGCACGAGGAAAGCGGCGTCCTGCCCGCCACCAGGCCTCAGAGTCGACTTTTCTGGGCGTGTTACCCGGTAACGGTGCCTGAAATTGGCCCACACCACGATCTCCCAGAGGTGACGCACGGCATGCTGGATCGGCAGGAGCAGGGGCCCTTCGACACGCACTGCGTAGTCGTAGCGCGGTGGCGTTTGGTGCGGCGTATTGAGATCGTCAATGACATTGATTCCGCCAACAAAGGCAATCTGCCCGTCGACGACGACCAGTTTGCGGTGCAGGCGGCGCAGGCGATGTCGGCGCAAACGGAAGCGCGCGATGTCCGGCCGGTAGACCATGGCCTGAACCCCTGCGGCCAGCAATCCGGGCATCAGAGTGTCGACAAAGTCGCGCGAGCCGAAACCGTCGGTCAGGACGCGCACGACGACGCCGCGCTGCGCCGCCTGTCCGAGCGCGTCGGCCACCGCGCGGCCGGTGTCATCGTCCTCGAAAATGTAGCTTTCAAGATGCACTTCCTGCCGAGCGCCTTGGATGGCCGAAATCAGCGCCGGGAAGTACTCGGCGCCGCTATTGAGCAGGGCCAGCCGGTTCCCCGGTAGAAATTCAGTCGGCATTGCGCATGAGGTAGGCGGAAAGAACCGCGTGGTCAGAGATTTTCGACCACGGCGCGCCGAAATGCACTTCCGAACGATGAACATGGAAGCCGCGCACATAGATGCGGTCGAGGCGGAAAAGCGGTAGGCCGGCAGGGAAACTGCGCACCGGGCGTCCGCCGAGCCCGGCGATGCCGGAGAACACCTCGGTCATGCCTAGGCGCTGCGCCAGCAGGTCGGCAGCGCGATTGCGCCAGTCGTTGAAGTCGCCGGCAATAATTAGCGGCGCATCGGGCTCAATGATGTCCTCCAGGTAAGTGGCCAGTGTTGCCATTTGCCGGCGCCGCGAACGCCCGAACAGAGAGAGGTGTACGCAGACACAGTGGACCGTTTGCGAAGAGCCGGGCACTTCGACGGCGCAGTGCAGCAGTCCGCGCCGTTCGAAGTGCAGATGGGTGACATCCTGATTGTGTACGTGCGTGATCGGGAAACGCGACAGGATGGCGTTGCCGTGGTGGCCCTGTTCGTAGACAACGTTACGGCCGTAGGCGGTGGACTGCCAGACGTCTTCGGCGAGGAACTCGTACTGTGCTTCGACCGGCCAGTTCTCCAGATGCTCGGCATGGCCGAGGTGCAGCCCCTGCACTTCCTGCAGGAAAACGATGTCCGGCCCGAGGACACGCAGATGTTCACGCAACTCATGCACCATCATGTGCCGGTTAAATTGCGAGAAGCCCTTGTGGATGTTGTAGGTGGCAATGTGCAAATGTGCATTCATCGCTTGCTGGTTCTTTGTTTTAGCATTATCTATTATCACCTAGCTACTCATCTAGCTACACATACTGCCACCATGGAGCCGATGTGCGTATGGCTCGTGGAATGAGGAGTTCATTTCAAACGCCGTGGCGCGGACAAGTGCCAGATTCCACAGTACTCAGAACACGCAGTCTGTCAGAAATAGTTAATCCTGACGAGTTGAATCACATCATGGACGCTTCATCGGTGGGAGCGTGCCTTTGATGCTCGGACCCATCCTCAATTCCTGCAAAGTTACATCCATGTAGCATATTTGGCGCTACTCCACTATACTGAAACTGTCACGTTCGGTGCCGGCAACTGCCTGAGCCACCGGACCTGATAGACTGCGCAGCAGCGCTTCTTCGAAGGAAACCGCCCGACTTCTTCGGTCCCGGCCCCTTCCAGGAACACTCAATCCCCTTTTTTTCCGTTTTCGAGTCCGCCACGACCCGGCGGTGCGCTGCTGCGCGCTTTTCTTGCATCATCTTTCTCAAGGAGCGCCCCATGGCTACCACCCCTTCGTCAACTTCCCCCGCCGCCCAGGGTTTCAAACCGGCCTTCAAGCGGGTCCAGCAGACCCCCGGCTGCGGCTGCGACAGTGCCTTGGCTTGTATCGCGATGATCGCCGGCAAGACCCTCGACGAGGTACGACAGATCGCGATCGACCAGTTCAAGCACCCGCGCAACGGCCCTTTCTGGATCACCGAGGACCTGATCTACAAGCTCCTCCTGCATTTTGGCTGGGTCGCCACGGTGTACAAGGAAAGCACGGGGATCACCTCGTTGCCGGACCTGGCCATCGGCATGGTCGAGTACAACACGGAGACCGAGCTGGGGCGCCACGTCCTCTTTCACCGGATGGCGCCGGCCGGCTCGCCCAAGCAGACCACGGAATACATCATCGACCCGGCCTATTGGATTCCCCCGAGCCATCATGTTCGCACCGAGATCAAGGGCTTCCCGATCGCCTGGTACATCGGGGTGCATCCGGTGAACAAACCGCCCGTCAAGGCCAGTCAGTGAGTTCCGCGAACGGAAGCGTCCTTACCCCCTTGTTGAACCGAATGGCCCGCCTCGTCCTGGGATGGCGCGGGCCATTTGTTTTTGGGAGTCGATCATGAGCAAAACCCAACGGCCACCGGGGTCGCCGGTTCCCTCGGCCCTGCCGACCCGGACGTCGCCACTCACCCGATGCCTGCAACGCGATAATCGCGGGTGCGTGCTGGCCTGTATCGCCATCCTGGCCGGCCGGCGTTACGACGAAATCGCCGCGCTGGCCGAGACACAGGGATGGCTCGACGAAATCCGTCGGCGCGGCACCCATCGCGACAAACGGCAGGCCCTGCTTGCCCTGGTCCGCGTCAGGACGGGGCACGGAGTCTGTTGCGGTCAGTGGACACAGGTACGGCAACTGGCCCTGGTCACCCTGCGCTATCCCGACTGTGGCACCCAGCACAGCGTCGTTTATGACCCCGTCGCCGGTGGCGTCCTCGATCCGAATCCGGCGATCCGCGAGGACGTGCGGCGCGACTTCAGCAATATGCCGATCATTCGCTACCTGCCGATTCTGCGGCTGCCTTCAGCCAGGGAGCGCGCTCGCCGCTCCCATGAAGCAGCCGGCTACGGCGTTGTTCTGGGCATCGCCGCCACATCGGTATCGGCCAAGCCCCGGAGCGCGCCAGAAACGCGCAGACAACGGCTTGGGGTGCCGGACTGACGTGTCGCCGAGTGTGATTTGGCGCCGCTGTCGTAGTTGAACGGCGAGCTCTGTGCGACGAAGGACGCCGCATCGGATAGGGCGTCGCGTGTTCGGACGCCAGCGGTCGAAACAGACCCTGGTCAGTCCGCCGGATCTTGGCGCGTCACCAGAGCACTCATTTCCACGCCCAGTGCGACGGCGATCCGTTCGATGTTGCAGATCGAGATGTTGCGCTCGCCCCGCTCGACGGAGCTGATGTAGTTGGGGTGAAGCTCAGCCGCTTCCGCCACCTTCTCCTGAGTCAGCTGCTTCTCCAGTCGAATACGCCGCAGGTTGGTCGCGAAAAGCTGCTGCGCTCCACACTTTGGGATGGGTTTGCGCATGCCGGCAGTCTTTCCGACCCGCCGGGACAAAACCACACACTTTGCGTTTGGTCTGCGGTAAAGTCGGCCGATTGACCAAACGCATAGTGTGTCTTACCAACGAATTCATTCTCAACCGAAGGAAGAATCATGAATCAGCCGTCACCGCTCCCGCGCCGCGCAACGCTCGCCGAAGGGGCTACATTCCAAGTCGTTCTCAATGGGGTCCGTGCCGACGTTCCTCTGGCGGAAGCCAAGGCCAAGCTCGCGGCGCTGTTCAAAGCGACGGCGGGACAGATCGACAATCTCCTGGCCAATCCCGGCCATCTGGTGAAAAAGAACTGCCCAGCAGAGGTGGCGGCCAAGTACAAGGTCGCCATTGAGCGGGCCGGCGGTGATTGCCAGCTCATTGCCGAGGAAGACGCGCTCACGCCCCTCGACGTCGATCTGCCGGAGGACCGGCCGGCCGTGGTCGCTGAAGTAAGAATGCAGAACACTGCGCGTCCTTCGCCGACGAGACCGGCCGCTGCGAATTCGGTCGAACCGGCGACGACCCGAAAGGCAACGCCCGCCGTCTTTTGTGCAAAGTGTGGGGCGGAAATGACGGCGAACGCGGCCTTTTGCGGCACCTGTGGCGCCGGGATTACCGCCGCCGCCACTCCTTCTCCCGATGCAATGGCCTCGGCCCCGCCCCCTGTGCTGCAACCCGTGTCGGCGGCGTGGCAGCGGAAATTTGCCTTGCTGGAAAAAGCGGGCGGGCCAAAGCAGCCGAGGATTCGCGAGCTAGCCTTCAGCGACCGGATAAAAGCCACTTTCAACGCTTGGGGCTTCCTCTTTGGGCCGCTCTATTACTTGACCAAGGGCATGTGGCGAAAGGCAATCGTGCTGACCGCGCTGTGCGCAGTGGCGGTCGGCGTCTTGATGCTGGTGCTCGGCGCGCTGGGGCTGTCCGCCAACGTCACCAATTTCATCGGCCCGGCGATTTTTGGGGCACGCGCCAACATCGACTTCTACAAGAAAGTCGTGCTTGGCGATAACGGCTGGTGGTGATCCGCCTCCTGGGTGGCGCGAGCCGCTCGACAAGTTTTCCGTTGCACTTTGTTTCTCTGTCTATTTTTACCAGAAAGGAATCGTTTCATGAACTCCCCTTTGTCTTGTGCCGGCCGCGTTCTCCTCTTTGCCTGTGCGGCCGCGTTGGCGGGTTGCAACACCGCGCCGGGCGAGAGCGATATTTCCCCGTTCGTCAAGGACGTGTTTGCCTGCAACCAGATGACCGTCGACCAGGTCAAGAAAACTGATGGCATACCGGGCAAGGACGGGCACTACGGTATCGAGTACAGCTTTCACGTGAGTTTCAAAGGCGGCGCGGAAGGCACGCAGAAACTCATGGAGGAGTTTGCCAGTACCTTCAAGAGTCGGAACGTCAAGAACGACCCCTTCGAGGGCTGCAATTTCGCGGTGCTCAAGGACTGGTACGACTACACGGATGTGAAGCGGCTGTCGGACCCGCAATACCCGGCCCCGATCGGCGTTAACGTGGTGGGCACCGCACAGATGCTCAAATCCGAAGGAGGCTGGCGCCTCCTCGGTGATCTGAATATCCAGAACGCCGAATTCGTCGAGGCGCCGGACTCGGCGCGCGCTTACGTGGTTGTCCCGAAACCGGTCGTTGCGCCCGACATGCCCCCCGCCAACGCGGTGATGCCGCCGCCCAGCGGGCTGGCTTCTCCGGCGGCTACGCCGGACGATCATTAGGCGTCCTCGCCAGAGCCAAGTCACCCCGCGTCGATTGTCCGACGGCAGTGACGCAGGGGAAAAGGCTCGCTGCACTGATCCGAAACTTGCGGGCTTGATGCCGCGATGGTTGAGTCCCGCAAGACTGTGTTTGCCACTACGCAAGACGATGGGGCCTGAAGCAGTCGGCGGATTGGTGGTGCGCTCTGCACGTCGCCTGCCAATCTGCGGAATCCATTGCTACGGCCTACCAGAGCCACCTGGAGCGGTAGGTTCTGGAACGTTCGCGTCACCGGCCAAGTTAACATTTTTTTACAAACAACTTGACCGTGGCATGCGCATGGTTTTTAATGGCGCACCCCAATTGGATATGCAACCGACGTATCCAATAATAAAATCAAAGAATCAAAAAACAAGAAGAAGCGGTTCAAGGGAAGTACATGGGAGTTGGCACGCGATTCGGTCGGCAGAACCGGACGTGTTTATTGCAGGGATGTCTGAGCGTCGACCGGTATCGCCTGGAAAGCGCCGGCGTGGGTTTCTTGCACCCAGCGCATCGGCACCGTCGCTCGCCGCGCTCACCGGGTAAGGTCCGCTGATGCCGCGCCGGATGCTGAAACTCGTCGCGGGTCGCCTGTCGCGCCCGGCGCCGGCGACGACGCCCGCCTACATGTTCTCGACCGAGGATCTGGTCTGGGTCATGGGCAGCTTCTGCGCCCTGAACCGCAAGCCCTTCGACCCGGAACTCCTGGTTCGCCAGTTTCCGCCGCCCTATAGCGCCGACTCGCTCGTCCATGCCGCCCGCGCCCTCGGGTTTCGCATCAAGCGCCAGGAGTGCGCGGCCGATGCGGTCGCCACCCTGAATCTACCTTGTCTCGTCGTCCTGCACGAGGAAGCCGTGGCCGCTCCCACGGACGCCGCCGAAACCCCCGACGCCGTCCCGTCGCCCTTGCCGCGCCGCAGCCGACCAGCGATCGTGGTGCAGGCCGAGGCGGACAAGGTCGTCCTCTTCCTCGCCGGCACCAACGCCCCGAAGACGCTCTCCTGCGCCGAATTCGCAGCCTGCTACACTGGTACGGCCTTCCAACTGGCCCTCGCGCAGAGCGAGCTGACCGACCCGGACAGCGTCGCGTCCGGCCAGCAGAGCTTCGGCTTCGGCTGGTTCATCCCCGAGCTCCTGAAGCACCGGCACGTCTGGCGCGACGTGTTGATCGCCTCCTTGATCATCCAGCTGTTGGCGCTCGGCACGCCGCTGTTCACTCAGGTGATTATCGACAAGGTGGTGGTGCACCGCACCGAGAGCACGCTGATCGTCATCGGCATTGGGCTGGCCGTCTTCATGGTCTTCTCGGCGCTCCTCAGTTGGGTGCGCCAGTACCTCGTCCTGCACACCGGCAACCGGGTCGATGCCGTGCTCGGCGCGGCCGTCTTCGCGCATCTCTTCAAGCTGCCGCCGCGCTACTTCGAACACCGTCCGACCGGCGTCATCGCCGCCCGCCTGCACGGCGTCGAGATGATCCGTGAGTTCGTCGCCAGTGCCGCCGTCACGCTGATGCTCGATCTGCCCTTCCTGTTCATCTTCGTCGGCATCATGTTCTACTACAGCGTCGGCCTGACGGTGATGGCGCTCGCCTTGATCGGCAGCATCGTCATCTTGAGTCTGATCGTCGCGCCGCTCTTCCGCACGCGCCTGAACGAGCAGTTCCTGCTCGGCGCCCGCAACCAGGCCTTCGTCACCGAATACGTCGCCGGGCTGGAGACGGTGAAAAGCTTGCAGATGGAACCGCAGCTCAACGCCCGCTACAGCGATTACCTGGCCGACTACCTGCGCTCGGGCTTTCGCATGAAGCAGATCGCCAACACCTACAACGTGGTGGCCAACGGCATCGAGCAGTTGATGACCATGCTCATCCTGGTCGTCGGCGCCTATACCGTAATGAGCGGCACCGACTTCTCCATCGGCATGCTGGTCGCCTTCCAGATGTTCGCCAGCCGCGTCTCGCAGCCGATGTTGCGTCTGGTTGGCCTGTGGCAGCAGTTCCAGCAGGCCAACCTCTCGGTGCAGCGCCTCGGGGACATCATGAACGCCCCGCCGGAGCCGTATTCGGTGCTGCCCAGCCGCGTGCGCGAAGGCAAAGGCCGGATCGAGATCGACGACCTTGCTTTCCGCTACGCCGAGAACCTGCCCTTCCTCTACCAGGGCTTTCGGCTGACCGTGCAACCGGGGCAGGTGGTCGCCATCATGGGACCGTCCGGTTCCGGCAAGAGCACCCTGGCCAAGCTTCTACTCGGTTTCTACGTGCCGACCGGCGGCACCATCAAGCTCGACGGCAACGACATCCGCTATCTCTCGGCCAACGAGCTGCGCCACGCCTTCGGCGTCGTGCCGCAGGAGACGACGCTGTTCTCCGGCACGCTCTACGACAACCTGTTGATGGCCAATCCGCATGCGAGCTTCGAGCAGATCGTGCACGCCTGTCGTATGGCGGAGATTCACGAAACCATTGATCAGCTACCGCAGGGCTACCAGACTGAGATCGGCGAACGCGGCGTGGGCCTTTCCGGCGGGCAGAAGCAGCGGCTGGCGATTGCGCGGGCGCTGCTCAAGCAGCCGAAGGTCCTGATCTTCGATGAGGCGACGAGCAGTCTGGATGCGGCCACTGCCGAACATTTCGCGGCAACGATCAATCAGCTGAAGGGCAAGGTGACCATGCTGTTTATTACGCATGCGTTGCCGAAGGAGTTGCTAGTCGATGCGGTTGTGCGCATCGGCCAAGACCGGTTGGCCGTGGTACCGGGCGACCGGGCCGGGAAGGCTGACCCCTCCAACCAACGGAACGACGAATCATGAAGATCCGCTTTGCCAAGATGGAAGACGTACCGGCCCTGGTCGAACTGGGCCGGGCCATTCACGCCGTTACCCGTTTCAAGCAGTTCGAGTTCAAGCCGGAACGGGTGGTCGGAAACCTGACGGCGGTCATCCAGGATAAGCGCGGTATCTACTGTTTTCTGGTGGCCGAAGATGCGTCGGGCAAGGCGGTCGGGGGGCTGGTCGGCTGCCTGGAACGGCACGTCTTCTCGGACCAGATGGTCGCGACGTTGGTGCACTACGACGTGCTGCCGGAAAAACGGATGGGCGGCGCGGGACTGCGACTGCTGACGGCCTTCCGGCGCTGGGCCGAGAATCGCGGGGCGTTCGAATTGAGTGCGGGAATCAGTAGCGGGACCGATCTGAACAAGATGGATCGGTTCATGCGCCGGCTGGGGTTCGAGCTGACTGGCGGGAATTATTCCTTGATGCTGGAAGCGCCGAAGCAACAGAACTTGCCCGTTCAACCGAGTGCAAGCGCCAGTGCATAACTAGTTCGTGGCCAGAGAATATTTCACATTAGCTTCAACTGACGGGAAGAACATGAAGAAGCAAAGCGTGCCGGAAAATTCGAGGGTATCCAACTTGATCAAGTTTTTTGCAGCAGTCCGCCAATGGAAACAGATGCGGTCGCCAATTGTTCTTCTGGCGGCGTTGCTGTTTTCTCCCTTGAGCCATGCCGACACCATCGACTTGAGCAAGCCGATCGCGCTGAGTCCGGAGCGCGGAGCTGCTCTTTTCTCCTTCACCTTGAGCAGCCAACTTCAGGGCGGCACCACCCTTTCATGGCGTGCAATTCGCAAGGCCGGTGAAGCGCCGGAGAGCGGTGATGTCACGCTGCATACCACCGGGTGGATTAAAAACGAGGAACTGGCAAAAACCCCGCATCACAAGCAAGGCGCACTCTTTGGTCTTGATCTGCCGCCGGGTACCTACGAGTTCTACCAGTTTCGCAGCGCTGGCGGGCGCAACTGGGTATCGGCCAAGGAGGATTTCTCCCGCAAGTTTGTCGTCGAGGCCGGAAAAGTCAGCTATGTCGGCAATTTTGATCTCCTGACTGGCGAAGGCGATTTCGGTGGCGGCCGCTTGCTTGTGGCGTTTCTTGTCGGCGTTTTCACCAATGCCTTTGACACCTATCCGACCTTGATCGACCGCGCCGACATCGATTTGCCACTCTTCGTCGCCAAGGGCAACGGACTGACGGCTGATACCATCGCCAACAAGGTCATTGTCGACGCTGCCGATCGCGCCATGCTAGCCAAGGCCGATGAATTGCGGGCGCGTGCCGACGGAGGCGACGTAGTCGCTGCTTCCACCATGATGGTCGGCCTCGCCCGGAGTTGGGCCGTTCTACCTGACCAGAGCCGAATCAAGTTCTTCAACGGCCGCGAAGGGTGGAGAGCCTACGCTGGCGGTCTTGCCGATCAAGGCGTTCCCGGCGCCGCCACCTACCTCGGCTTGAGCGACGACGCCCTTGTCGGCAAGGTACCGATGCCGGCAATGATCTACCATCAGGATGATTCGGCTAGCGCGCTGAAATACTACCTGATGGACGCCGATCTCTATCAAGCCAATGCGCTCACCGGCGCCAAGCGCCTCCTTGAGAAGGGCGTCGGCAACGGCACCGATCGGGAAATCCAGATCGCTCGACTAGAAAGTCGCCTCAAGGGCTTGCAAGTTCTCACGCCAGAATCCCTGCCGTACGGTGATGGCGCGACGCGTTTGGCATTGCAGCAATATCTCGAATTGCCTTCTCCCAAATATTTTTCGCTGTCGGCGAGTGGCGCCCACGGCATGAGCAGCGGCGACAAGCCATCCATGAAGGCCGCGCTGGACGTTTGCAATGCCACCAACCGGGATCCGGCGGCGCCTTGCCTGCCTTACGCCAATTATTCGCACCGGGTGTGGAACGCCTGCACGCCGGAAATGTATTCGCCCAAGCTTATGGGCGCGCCACCGGCTACCGGACTGGGCGATGCGGCCGACTTGGGCAAACTGCCACCCCAACTTTCCGACGCTGGCCGTCTAGCCTATGCGGACTTTGTCAAATTGGCGTATCCACGTGCGTTTGCCGTCAGTGAACAAGGCGCCTATGGACTAGCGGCTGGTGATTGCCAGGCAGCGTATCGCGCACTACTCGCCTGCGAACACGCCGGCAAAGGCAATTGTCGCCTCTGGGCAATCGACGAACAGATAGTTCGGGGCGCAGCGGATGCCGGACTGATCGCTGGTGAAGGGCGTTTACTCGAAGTGGTTGGGAAGGATTTGGGGCAACCGGCAACGGTCTTGACGAAGGAGGATGTTCGGTGAGTATCTCCGTCCTACCAAGGCAAGAGGTAACGATCTGCCTACTACGGAGATTCAACCCCCAGGTGCCCCATGGCCAGGCGTGCGGCGCAATTCGCGGCGACGCGGGCGGCTGACATGGGAGCGCCTGGGCGTAACTGTTCTGATCATCGGGTCGCAGAATTTTGGATTCTGAGGAGGTGGCGCAATGAAGAAAATGACATCAGGGAAAATAAAATGACCCCGATGGCTGAAATGAGTCTGACTGATTTTGGCATCGGCATAGCGCTATACGTTAATGGCATACTTAGGTGCTCTAGGAGATATTTCGTACCGTTGATGGTGGTTATTCTGTCGTTTAACTCTGGAGCGCAGGCACGGGAGCGCCTCGATTTGCCTTCATTCGACCGTACCAAAGCACAGGCACTTACTCCAGAAAAACACGCCGAATATGAGCGCCTGTTGTTCAACGAAATAAGCTACTGGAATGCCGGTTCGCCGCGCCATGATCTTTGGAGTCGGCAGCGGGAATGGCTCCAGATGGCCAATGATGGCTACGAACTGGCCTACATCGCCTTGCAGGTCGTCAGCCCTACGCAGGGCACATTTGCCGTCGATAAGCCGCTTCGACGGTTGAGTGAATTGGCCGAAAGAGGTGATGCCGGAGCCATGTGTCTGGCCTATTACCTGGTCGTCTTCAGTTCTGGCGAAAAAAATGGCGGAGATAAGAAAGACCTGCTCCAGCACTACATGATTCGCGGCGCCGAAAAACACCACCCGGCATGTTTGGCCTTGGTTGGCGCGCGAACGCTAGAAGGCCTCCCCGGATTTGTCCAGGATAAGCCCAAAGGTTTTCGCATGCTCGTTGAAACCGAACGCCAGAAATATGACGGTGGGGCGTTGGAACTATGGGGTTATTTCCGGGACAAGGGCCTCGGCAACGCGGCGTTTGTTACCCGACAATACTGCTGGGGCTTGGCATCGGCTGCCTATTCGATCTATGCGAAGCCCGCGTACCTACTGGAGGAACTAGCCGCGTATGCGAAAGAAAAGCGACGCCCAGACTTACTCGAACTGTCAGAACGCCTCGGAAAAACCACCTACACCGTTGAAGATTGCGTCAATCTTGGATTGGGAGAATAAACATGGCAGGCACCCTTACGCTACAACAGCTGTGGCAAGTGCAGGCGAACGGTCTTCGGACGAAAATCTACACGCTTGACTCTGTGGTGCAGCAACAGTTGCGGGCACAACGAAACGGTACTGCCACGGTAGCCGACGTCGAGCAAGCCCAGCTTGCCCAACTCAATGCCGTGACAGCCTTCAACAATTTTTTGTTTCAACAAAAAAACGCCGATACGACTGCCGACCTGATTCAACTCCGGCTCGACAACGACCCAAGCATTCAAGGATGGAACCGCTACCAATTAGGCGTCATGCGTGATGGTTTGCGCGATCAGGCGAATCAGTTCCAACAGTTTGTCGTGGATGCCAAGCTTGCCCCTCTTTTTACGCCGCCCGTTACCGTTAATGGGCAAACTCACTTCTGGGATGGCAGCGTTGCGTGGGACAGTAGCTTGGCAGGCAGAGTTGGCGCTGCCTTCGAGACCGCGAAAAATCTATTTTCCACTGTGGTGGATTCGCTTCCGCTGGCGAAGTCAGATAGCATTTTGGATTGTACTGCTGCAATCAACGGTTGGTTAAGCATCGGCTTCGGACAGCTTGGGTTCTTGTCCAGTCCAATCAGTTCGACAGGCAATGCTGCGGGTGATTTCCTTCTCAGTCAAACCTGGAGTAAAGCTCGGGGCGAAACAACAAAACCAGACGCCAAAAGTTTATGCCAGTGGCTTTATCGCAAGGAAGATGTACCTGCGGAACTTAAGGCGCTTGGGCTGTCGCTCAACGACACAAATGTGCCAGAGGGAGTCACTATCCCGGCGGGCGAAGTGCCGAGCGATTTTGTCCTTGTGCAGATTTCCGCTGCGTCGCTTGCGGCGGGGCTGTCCAGTGCCCAGGTTCGCGACGCTGTGGCTAAGGGCGAACTTACCCTCGACGCCGGAAACGCGTTGTTGCAAGGGTTGCAAGCAGCGTTAAATAATGAGTTGAGTGGGCTTCCGCCTGAGCAAGCTAATGTCCAGGAAATTCCTGCCACATTCGCTACCATGTTGAGCATACCTCCTTTGGCGGAGCCGCCTGGAGATAACCTGCTTACTCAAGAAAAGCTCATTGCTGGGCGGATCGTTGTTCTCGAACTGGACCCAAATAGTTTTGCACCCATCGGTGTTCTCAGCGTAGACGGCGAGATACCGAGCGATACTCAGGCTGCTCCGCTGCTCGACGGCTTAAAAAAATCGCAGTCCCTGGCCAGCGAGCTCTACAGCCAGTCAGCCACGGACACCAGCGTGGCGCAGAAGCTTGCCAATCTTGCCGAACCTTTGCCGCAATCGGCCGAAGCAGGTGGCGGCTATACCGATGCCGAACTCGCCATCATCGTCCGCAATCAGGCCCTAAAAAATGCTTGGACGGACGCCTTGGCTGCTGGCGACGACACGATTTCAGATATCGTCAAGGTCGGCGATACCGTCGAATTGGTCAGCGCGAGCGGTACCCACTATCGAATAACCCAAGGCGGTTTCAACAGCAACCCTAGCTGGGAGAAGGTGAGCGCCATCGACTCCAGCCAAGCCGAGGTGGTTAAATCGGACGGTAGCCGTATCGTCATAACTGGCACCGATGCCGGCGCCCTTGCCGCCGCTGGTGCCAGTACCGAAGCCCTTGTCACCCCACGCGGTGCGGGAGATACCGTAAATTGGTACGCCAGTGGCACCGCTCAGCCCGTATCTACCTTGACTACCTCGCTCAGCTCTGACAACCGCCTCGTCACTACCGTCACCACGACCCAAAACGGCCGCACCCTCCAGGTGCAGTATGTTGAGAACACCGACGGACAACTCGTTGCAAACAAAGTGCTGTCCATCGACGGCCAACCTCCGGTCGACGACCGTGCCTACATCGCGGCCTTGAACCAGCAAGGCATCACGCCCGAGAACCTTGCCGAAAACGTTCCCGGCGCCAATGCCTTTGTTGTCGTCGGAACCGACAACCAACCGGTGCTCGATGCCACTGGCAATCCGGTCTTCGTAACGCCCGCGGATACTTTGAACGCGACGGATCCTAACCGCTCCGATGCTAGCCAAACCCTCGTTCAAGCGCTAACTACCGTCGGTGCCGCTCTTACCCTAATCAAGGCCATCCAGACCGGCAATCCGCTGCCCATCGCTGTGTCGGGTCTACGTCTGGCGAGCACCATCGATTCAGGTAACACCACCCTGTCCGAAGGGGCCAATATTGGCGCTGGCATCCTAAGCCTGGTCAGCCTAGAAAACGCGCTCAAGCGCGGCGACACCATGGCGGCCGTGACGGCTGGTGCCCAAGCGGTGAATTTTGGTGCGCAGGCCTACACCCAAATGTTATCGGCACAGTACGGTGGTGATGCTATCGCCGCCATTGATGCCGGGAACGGCGCCGCCTACCAATTTGCCTCCGATCTTGGCGAAGCACTTCCCTACCTAAGCCTCATCAACGACATTGCGCATGGCAATGCGGTCTATGCTGCCCTCGACGTCGTGGCGATTGCCTTCCCGCCGGCGGCCCCGTTCATCTTCGTGGCTGAACTTGTCTTCGGCCTCTTCGGCGACGACAGCCCAAGCATTCCCGATCCATGGGGCTCCGGGCGTTACGTCTGGAACGGCACCGGCATTGCCGTCTCGGCTGTCGGCGAAACCGGCGGCGACCAAGCCGTTTCCGGCTTCATGAACAACGTCCTGGCGAGCATGAATACGCTGATCGCACGCGAGCAGCAGCAGAACCCCGGCAGTGCACTGGGCATCATTCCGAATCGCATGCCCGAGCTCGGCTATGGCATGGACGGTTTTCACTTCACCGACATCGACCCGCTGACCGGCGTCCAGAAGAATCCCGCGCTTCGCTACGGCACCAATGGCAATCCCTACAACGCCACGCCCGGCAGCACCGAATCGTTCGAATCGCTCGGCCAGGCGTTCCTCCTGTCGGCCCTCGCACGCGGGGCGATCGCCCCGGAATGGGAAGTGCAGACCGCCGCCTTGCAAACGCAAATGGGTGACCCGCAGGCCGGCTTGACCGAAGAAGAACGTGCCGGACGCGCTGGCGACCTGGCACCACCCGAAAGCGGTGCTACCCAGACCTGGCGTCCCGTCGTGCTCGATCTGAACGGCGCCGGCATCCAGACGGTGAGTGAAACCCAATCCGGCGTCGCCTTCGACGTGGATGACTCCGGCTACCTCAAAAATACCGCCTGGATCGGCGACAACGACGCTTTCCTCACGCTCGACCGCAACTACAACGGCCAGGTCGATTCCTCCCGTGAACTCTTTTCGAACGGAGCGATTGGGCTCGATCGCCGCGGTCTTGCCGGACTGGCCTGGGTCGACGCCAATCACGACGGCGTCCTTGATGCGTCCGACCCCGTCTTCAACGAGTTGCGCCTGTGGCAAGACAAGAACGGCGACGGCGCGGTCGAAGCCGGCGAACAGACGACACTCGCTCAGAACGGCATCAGCAGCCTCAACTACACCATGGGCACCTTTGTCGAAAACGGCGTGACGCGACAGATGGCCGCGCCCGACCTGACGGCCGATACCCTTGGCGAAAAGGTCAACGTCGTGCCGGAAGGCATCCTGGTGCAGAGCAGCGCGGGTGAGACCTCCCTGCTCGTCACGCGCGTCGACGACCTGACCCAGGTGCAGGCCAACGAGGACCATGTGACCGGTATCGAGAATGTCGAACTCATCGTCGGTGCGCCGGATTTGCTGGCGAACGACACCTTCGGTGGCGTTGCCGGCCGGGATCTGACGGTGACCGGCGTGCAGAACGTCCAGCACGGCACGGCCTACGTTGATGCCAACCAGTTTGTCCATTTCCAGCCGGAGGCCAACTACTCTGGCGACGGTGCGAGTTTCGACTACGCCGAGCAGGGACCGAACGGGCAGAGCGGCACGGCGACGGTCCTGGTGTCGCTGGAGCACGTCAACCAGGCGCCGACCGCTTCTGACGCGCGGACCTATCGGCAGATCTACGGGTATATGCCGGTAGCGATGAGCTATGACGAAAACGGAAATATCATTAGCACTGGCGGCGATCCGATCTACGAGCCGTTCGTCGAATCGAACGGTAATTTGTTTGGATCACAGACGGTGGTCATGATGAGTGAGGTCAATCAGAATCCGGGAGCCTTCCCCACCACTGATTACGACTACCATACGACGCCCGTCGCCCAGGAAGACACGAGTGGCGGCAAGGTGGTCGGCAGCGACGTGGATGATCCGGCCAGTTCGCTGACCTACCAGTTGGTTGGCAATCCGCAATATGGTGCGGTGACGATGGATGCCCAGGGGGACTACCAATACACTCCCTGGACAGCTCCCAATGGACAACAAATCGACGTCTTCCAGGCTCTTCAGTACCAAGACTACGAGATCAATCCGGGCGCCGACGCCTTTCAGGTCAAGGTTTCCGATCCGCACGGCGCCAGTACACTGCTGACCGTTACCGTACCCCATCCTGGTGGCTATTATCAGCCGCCGCCCCCCACCGGCGGTGGCGGTAAGAAACCGATCGCTATCGACCTGGACCAGCAGGGATTCAGTTTCACCAACGTCAGCGACTCGAACGTCTTCTTTGACGTCAACGGGGACGGATGGAAGCACCGCATCTCCTGGGTCACCCCTGGCGAAGGTTTGCTGGCCTACGACCCGAACGGCAAAGGCGCGGTCACTGACGTCTCCCAGATTGCCCTGGCCGCATATCTCCCTGGTGCGCAAACCGACTTGCAGGGCTTGGCCGCCTTCGATACAAACCACGACGGTGTGTTCGACAAGAACGATGCCGACTGGGGTAAATTCGGCATCTGGCGCGATAGCAACCAGAACGGCATTTCCGATGCCGGCGAATTCAAGACGCTGGGCGACATGGGCGTCGCGTCGATCAGCCTCACGAGCGACAACCAGTTCTCGGTGGTCAATGGCGACACGATCCACGGCGTCGCCAAGGTCACCATGGTTGACGGCACCACGCGCAACGCGGCGGACGTCACCCTGGCGTATTCCAAGGACGTGCAGGTGCACAACGCCGATGGCAGCACGTCGGTGGTCACCCCGACCTCGTTCTCGCCCTCGGGCCAGGAGATCGACGGCACGGACGGCAACGACCTGCTACTCGGCAAGACGGGCAATGTCATCATCAAGACGGGCGAAGGCAACGACGTGGTCTTCTCGGGCGACGGCAACGACGTCATCCAGGCCGGCAACGGCAACGACGTGATCTACGCCGGCAACGGTTCGGACGTCATCACCGCCGGCAATGGCAACGACGTCATCTACACGGGCACGGCGACCGACGTGGTCATTGCTGGCAACGGCAACAATGCCATTTTCGCCCAAGGCGGTAACGACGTCATCATGGTGGGCGACGGCAACAACCTGATCTCGGGCGGCGCTGGCAACGACGTCATTCGGGCTGGTAGGGGCGACAACACCATCTACGCCGGCAACGGCAACACGGCGGTGTTCGTCGGCGATGGCGACAATACCCTGATTGGTGGCGCCGGCACCAACCGCTTCCAGGTCGGCGCCGGCACCAATACCCTGATCGCGGGCAGCGGCCCGGCGACGATGATCGGCGGCACGGGCAACAATACCTTCGTCATCAACAGCCTCGTCGACGACGTTCAGGCTCAGGCGGGCGGCGTCAATACGGTTGAATCGTCGATCACCTATGTCTTGCCCGACAACGTCCAGAATCTCACCCTCAGCGGGACGGACAACCTCAACGGCACGGGCAACGAACTCGACAATGTTCTCATCGGCAACGCCGGCAACAACGTCTTGATCGGCGCCGCCGGTAACGATGTGCTGGACGGTGGCGCCAGCGCGGACACGCTGATGGGTGGGGTGGGCGACGACACCTATATCGTCGATAGCACGGGTGACGTCGTGATCGAGAACCTCGGCGAGGGCATCGACACCGTCAAGGCCTCGATCTCCTACGCGCTGACCGACAACGTCGAGAACCTGACGCTAACCGGTACGGACGATCTCAACGCCACGGGCAATACCCTCGACAACGTGCTCGCCGGCAATGCCGGCGACAATGTGCTCGATGGCGGCCTGGGGGCCGACACCCTGATCGGCGGGGCCGGCAACGACACCTACGTGGTCGATAACACGGGCGACGTGGTCGTCGAGAATCCTGGCGCGGGCATCGACACCGTCGACGCATCGATCAGCTACACGCTGACGGACAACGTCGAGCAGCTCGTGCTGACCGGTACGACGGACCTGTCCGGCACGGGTAACACGCTTGACAACCTGCTCATCGGCAACAGCGGCAACAACGTGCTCGACGGCGGAGCCGGAGCCGACACGCTGCTCGGCGGCGCCGGGAACGACACCTATATTGTCGACAACGTCGGCGACGTGGTGATCGAGAAGACTGGTGAAGGCATCGATACGATGCTGGCTTCGGTCAGCTACGCCTTGTCGGACAACGTCGAGAACCTGACCCTGACGGGTACGGCCGACCTCAACGCCACCGGTAATACCCTCGACAACGTACTGACCGGCAATGCCGGTAACAATGTGCTCGATGGTGGAGTCGGCGCCGACACCGTGATTGGCGGTGCTGGCAACGACACCTATATCGTCGACAATGCTGGCGATCTGGTCATCGAGCAGGCCGGTGAAGGCACGGATAGCGTGCTGGCCTCGGTCAGCTATGCCCTGTCGGATAACGTCGAGAACCTGACGCTCACGGGCACGGCCGATCTCAATGCGACCGGTAATACCCTCGACAACGTACTGACCGGCAATGCCGGCAACAACGTGCTCGATGGCGGTCTGGGTGCTGATACCCTGATTGGCGGAGCCGGCAACGACACCTATATCGTCGACAATGCTGGCGATCTGGTCATCGAGCAGGCCGGTGAAGGCACGGATAGCGTGCTGGCTTCGGTCAGCTATGCCCTGTCGGATAACGTCGAGAACCTGACGCTCACGGGCACGGCCGATCTCAATGCGACCGGCAACGCGCTGAACAATATCCTCGTCGGCAATGCGGGCCGTAACGTGCTCGATGGCGGCGCCGGCGCGGATACGATGATCGGCGGCGCGGGTAACGACATCTACGTGGTGGACAACATCGGGGATACGGTGGTCGAACAGGCGAACGAGGGCACCGACACCGTGTTGTCCTCGGTGAGCTATGTGCTGACGGACAACGTCGAGAACCTCATTCTCGCCGGAACGGCCAACCTCAATGGCACCGGCAATGCGCTGAACAATGTCCTGACGGGCAATGCCGGCGACAACGTGCTTGATGGCGGTACCGGCGCAGATACGATGATCGGCGGGGCCGGCAATGACACCTATGTCGTCGACAATGTCGGCGATGTGGTCGTCGAGAATGCCAACGAAGGCACCGATACCATCCTGACTTCGGTGAGCTATGCCCTGTCGGACAATGTCGAGAACCTGACGTTGACCGGCACGGCCGATCTCCATGCCACCGGCAACGCCTTGAACAACATCCTTATCGGCAACGGGGGTGCCAACGTGCTCGATGGCGGCGCCGGCGCGGATACGATGATCGGCGGCGCTGGTAGCGATGTCTATGTTGTCGACAATGTGGGCGATGTGATCGTCGAGCGTGCGAACGAAGGTCTGGACAGCGTTCTGGCCTCCGTGAGTTATACCTTGTCCGCCAACGTCGAGAATCTCACCCTGACCGGCTTCGCTAATATCGACGGTACCGGCAACGCGCTGAACAATATCCTGGTCGGCAATGCCGGCAACAACATACTCGACGGCGGCGCCGGTGCGGATACGATGATCGGCGGTGCGGGCAATGACACCTATGTCGTCGACAATGTCGGCGACGTGGTCGTGGAGAATGCCAACGAAGGCACGGATATCGTCCTGTCCTCGATCAACTATGCCCTGACCAACAACGTCGAGAACCTGACTTTGACGGGCAGCGCCGACCTAAACGGCACGGGCAACGCGTTGAACAACGTGCTGACCGGCAACCGCGGCAACAACGTGCTCGACGGTGGGGCCGGCACAGATACGATGATCGGTGGTGCCGGCAACGATACCTATATTGTCGACAGCGTCGCCGACGTAGTCGTCGAGAATGCCAACGAAGGCATCGACACGATCTACGCCTCCGTCAGCTACGTGACGCCGGCCAACGTCGAGAACCTGGCGCTCACCGGCAGCGGCAACATCAATGCCACGGGCAACGCGCTCAACAACACCCTGATCGGCAATAGCGGCAATAACATTCTCGACGGTGGGACCGGCGCGGACACGATGATCGGTGGGGCCGGCAACGACAGCTATGTCGTCGACAACGCGGGCGATCTGGTAATCGAGAATGCGGGCGAAGGCACAGACACGATCTACGCGTCCGTCAGCTATGTGGCCCCGGCCAATATTGAGAACCTGGTCCTTACCGGCAGCAACGACATCAATGCCACCGGCAATGCCTTGAACAATGTGCTGATCGGTAACGCGGGCAACAACCGTCTGGATGGCGGGGTCGGTGCTGACAGCATGAGCGGCGGCGCCGGCAACGATACCTATGTGGTCGACAATGTCGGTGATCTGGTCACCGAGAATGCCGGCGAAGGCACGGACACCGTCCTGTCGTCGATCAACTACGCGCTGACGGCCAACCTAGAGAATCTCGTCCTCACCGGGACGGCCAACCTGAACGGCACCGGCAACGCGCTGAACAATGTTCTGACGGGCAATGCCGGCAACAACACGCTGGACGGCGGCGTCGGTGCGGACACGATGATCGGCGGCGCCGGCAACGATACCTATATCGTCGACAATGTCGGCGACGTGGTTGTCGAGAATTCGGGCGAAGGGGTCGATACCGTCTATGCCAGCGTGTCCTACGCCCTGTCCGCCAACGTCGAGAACCTGATCATGACGGGAACGGGCGACAGCAGCGCGGCAGGCAACGGCCTCAACAACACCTTGACCGGCAATTGCGGCAACAACCTACTCGATGGCGGCCTGGGCGCCGACACGATGATCGGCGGTGCCGGCAACGATACCTATATCGTCGACAACGTCGGCGACGTGGTTGTCGAGAACGCTAACGAGGGGATTGATACGGTACTTTCCAGCGTCTCCTACACCCTGGCGGCTAATGTCGAGAATCTGACTCTGACGGGCACCGCCAGCATCAACGCCACTGGCAACAGCCTCGACAACGTGCTCATCGGCAACAGCGGCAACAACGTCCTTGACGGCGGCGCCGGCAACGATATCTTGATCGGCAGCATTGGCAACGACACGCTGAAGGGTGGCGCGGGCAATGACACGCTCACCGGCGGTGCGGGCAACGATGTCCTCGACGGGGGGAGTGGCAACGACACCTACGTCTACGGCCAGGGTGATGGCTTGGATACACTGATAGACGCCAGCGGCAACGACACGGTGGCTTTTGGTGCCGGCCTGTCGGTAAACAATCTGGCTATCCGAATCACCGGCGGTTGCGACGGCTACACGGCCCACCTGCGGGTGCTCGATGCCAATGGTTGCGAACAACCGGACCAGGGCATCGACTTCCAGGTGTCGGTCGACTGGTGCGGCGGCGTCACGTCGCCGATCGAGTCCTTCCGTTTCGCGGACGGCAGCGTCAAGACCTTCAACGATCTGCTGATCAAGGACCAGACGACGTTGGCAACTTGCGCTACCGGCGCCGTCGTCACCGGCCGCAACGACGATACGATCTTTGCCGGAACCAGCAACACCGGGATCTGGGCCGGTACCGGCAACGACATCGTCTACGCTAGCTACAAGGGCAGCAAAATCTACGGCGAAGGCGGCGACGATTATTTGCAGGGGGCGCAGGGCAACGACACGCTGGACGGTGGCTGGGGCGTCGATGTGCTGAGCGGTTCCTACGGCAACGACGTGCTGAGCGACCCAGGCGGCAACAGCGCCTTGCTCGGCGGATCGGGCAATGACCAGATCAGCGCGGGCGTCGGCAGTGACTTCATCGCCGGCGGCCAGGGGACCGACACGATTTTCACCGGAGCTGGCAACAACGTCGTGGCCCTTGACGGCTGGGACGGTTGGGACACGATCCTGGCCGGTAGTGGCGGCAACAATACGCTCTCCCTAGGTGGCACGCTGAGCTACAGCGACCTTAAATTCCGCAAGAGCGGCAACGATCTGCTGCTCGACGCAGGCGGTGGCGATGGCGTGACCCTTCAGGGTTGGTATGCCGCCCCGGCCAATCGCAACTTCGTCACCCTGCAGGTCATCGAGGGTTCGAGCTGGGACTACAATCCGTGGTCGTCCAACACGCTCTACAACAAGAAGGTCGAGACCTTCGACTTCGGCAAGCTCGTCGCCCAGTTCGACCAGGCCCGTGCGGCCAATCCGTCCCTGACCAGTTGGAACGTGATGAACGGGCTGCTAAGCGCGCACCTGAGCGGGAGTGACACGGCGGCCTTGGGCGGGGATCTGGCCTATCAGTATGGGATGAACGGGGATCTTTCGGGGATGGGCGTGGCTGCTGCGCAGAATACGCTCAAGGGCACCAACTTCGGTGCGCAAGCCCAGACGCTGAACCAGAATACCTTCCCCGCCTGCGGCGACGTGCGGATTGCCGCCTGACGCGAGACTTGAACCACCACCGCGCCAGGCGCGGTGGTCTTGACCCTTTTATTGGAGATAGTTTTGCAAAACGATCACTCGAAAGATGATGCTACGCCGCACGGCACGGTCAATCTTGCCGCCGACGCGGTGGAGATGGCCAAGCTCGGGCTGGAGCAGGCGCGCGACGCCCTGTCGAAGCTGCCGATCCTTGGCCCGGCGCTGTGGCTCTATGCTCGCGATCCGAACCGGAAGTTTACCTTCCTCGCCGATATGGACTGGCTGGTGCTGCCGCCGGTGATTCTCGACCAGTGCCGGCTATACACCAAGAACGGCATTCCCTTTGCCTTCTTCACCTGGGCGCACGTGAGCGATGCGGTCGACGAGCGTCTGCGTTCGGGCATTGGCAAGATCGCGCCGCACGAATGGAAGGCCGGCACCCACGCCTGGTTGATCGATCTGGTCGCGCCCTTCGGCCCGATGGACGAGATGTTGAGCGAACTGCGCAGCACCTTGCTGGCCGGCCAAGTCGTTCGCGCGCTGCTGCCCGACCCGCAGCAAGGTGGCAAGCTGGTCGTGCGCGAGTGGCCGGCGGTGGCACCCGCCGACGCCGTAAAGCACTGACGCGCCCCTTCGCTCGCCCGCCGACCACGCTCCGTGACCGATAAACCTTCCGTCCTCTCCCCCGAGGCGCTCGACTTCGCGCCGAGTTTGCTCGCCATCCAGGAAAGCCCGCCGGCGCGCCTGCCGCGGGTCGTCATGTACGCGGTTGGGGTGCTCTTCGTCATCCTGCTGCTCTGGGCGACCTTCGGCAAACTCGACATCATCGCCAGCGCCGAGGGGCGACTCGTGCCGCAGACCTACGTCAAGATCGTCCAGCCGGCCGACGCCGGCATCGTCCAGGAAATCCTCGTCAAGGAAGGGCAGACGGTGCAGGCCGGGCAGGTGCTGATCCGCATGGATACCCAGGTCGCGCACGCCGACCAGAAAAGCATCGACACCGACCTCGCCCTGCACGCCCTGCAACTGCGCCGCATCGACGCCGAGCTGAGCGGCCGACCGCTGCTGCGCCAAGCGAGCGACGCGGACGATCTCTTCCTCCCTGTCGAAGCGCAGTACCGCGACCGCCGCCTGTCCTATCAGGATGCCCTCGGCCAGGCCCAGGAAGGGCTCAAGAAGAGCCAGCGCGACTACGATTCTGGCAAGGAGGTCCTGGCCAAGCTGCGCGAGGTCACCCCCATCCTCAAAGCCCAGGCCGATTCCTTCACCGACATGGGCAAGGACGGCTACGCCCCGCAGGTCACCGTGCGCGACAAGCAGCGCGAGTACCTGGAGAAGGCGCGCGACCTGCGCGCCCAGGAAGAAACCGTCGCCAGTCTCGCGGCGGCCGTGGCCCAGGCCGGCAAACAGTTGAGCCAGATCACCTCCAAGTACCACAGCGAACTGCAGAACGAACGCGTCGAGGCCGAAGGCCAGTCGCACAAGTTGCAGCAGGAGCAGCTCAAACAGGAACACAAGACCGGACTCCTGGAATTGAAGGCCTCGCAGGCCGGTATCGTCAAGGATTTGGCCACCCACACCATCGGCACCGTCGTCTCGCCCGGCACCGTCGTCCTCTCGCTCGTTCCCGAGAACGAACCGCTGGTCGCCGAGGTGATGGTCAAGAACGACGATGTCGGCTTCGTCTATCCCCAGCAGCAGGTCAAGGTGAAGATCGCCGCCTATCCCTTCGAGAAGTACGGCATGCTCGAGGGCGAAGTCATCCATGTCGGCCCGGACGCCAGCGAAGGCGACAGCCAGGCGGCGAAGGATCCGGCCAAGGACAAGCCGGCCCCGCCGCAGCTTACCTACAAGGCGCTGATCGCTCTCAAGTCCCAAAGCCTCGACGCGCAGGGCAAGACCTTCAAGCTGGTGCCCGGCATGCAGGCCGTCGCCGAGATCAAACAGGGCCGGCGCACGGTCATGGAATACCTCCTCTCGCCGGTCCAGAAAACCCTGCACGACAGCGGACGCGAACGGTGAGGCGGCCAGCACCGGCAGGACCCGGCCGACCCCGGCATTGGCCGATCGGCCCCGGTCTGGCGTTGGCGCTGCTGGCAGTGAGCGGCCTGCGCCTGGCCGGCGCCGCCGACCTGCTCGACGTCTATCGCCTGGCGCAAGCCAACGATCCGACCTACGAGTCCGCGCGCTACACGCTCGAAGCGCTGCAGCAGAAACTGCCGCAGGCCCGTGCCGGTCTCCTGCCGGTGCTGGCCGCCAACGGCAACGACGGCCGCACCCGGGCCGACACCACCTTCAGCAATACGCCGATCCTCGGGCGCGACGTGCGCACCTGGAACTGGACGCTGCAGCTCACCCAGCCACTCCTCCGCGTGCAGAACGTCTTCGCCTATGGTGAGGCGCAATCGCTGGTCGAGCAGGCGACGGCGCAGTTCGCACAGGCCGAACAGGACCTCGTCCTGCGCGTCGGGCAGGCCTATTTCGACGTGGTCGTGGCCGAAGACGGCATTGCCGTCGCCGATGCGCAAGTGCGGGCGATGGGCGAACAGCTGGCGATCGCCAAGCGCGGCTTCGAGACCGGGACGACGAGCATCACCGACGTGCACGAGGCCAAGTCGCGCGTCGATCTGGCCCGCTCGCAGCGGGTGACTGCCCTGAACGAACTGGAGGTCAAGCGTTCGGAACTGGAGAAGGTGGTTGGCCTACTGCCGGAGCGACTCTCGGTGTTGCGCCCGTCGGTGGTCGCCCCAAAACCCGAACCGGACGACCCGCAGGCCTGGATCGCGCAGGCGAAGGAGAACAACCCGGCGGTGCGCGCGCAACGGGCGGCCTTGGCGGCGGCCGAGTCCACAGTCAACAAGAACCGGGCGGAACATCTGCCGACCGTCGATTTTACGGCATCCTACGGTGGCAACTATGCGTCGGGCAGTCTCAGTACGCCGCTCGACTACACGACGCAGGCCAAGTCGAAGGCGGTGGGCATCCAACTGAACGTGCCGATCTTCTCCGGCGGGGCGACCAACGCCAAGGTTGCCGAGGCGATCGCCACGCGCTACAAGACGCAGGCCGACCTCGAAGTGGCGCGGCGCCAGGCGGGCAGCGACGCCCGGCAGGCTTTTGCGGGCATCGCCAACGGTCTCGCGCAGATCGAGGCGCTCGATTCGGCGGTGGTCTCGGGGCAGAGCGCGGTCAAGGGCAACCAGGTCGGATACCAGCTCGGCATCCGCATCAACATCGACGTGCTGAACGCGGAGCAGCAGCTCTATACCTCGCAGCGCGATCTGACCAAGGCGCGTTACGACACGCTGTTCCAGGGGCTGAAGCTGAAGGCCGCCGCCGGGGTGTTGAGCGAGGCGGATCTGGTGGCGATCAATGGGTTGTTGGGGGCGCGGCCGCTTGAAGCGAAAGCGGGAAAATAGGCGAACCAGAACAGATGGCTGGCCGGTGCCGCAGGGCTGAGCTGGCCTCTGTCCAACAGCCTTGATGACACCGATCTGGAGAAGCGGCTCGACCGGCAAGTCACTGCCCGTGCGCAAACGGAAATCCATCCCGCCAATCGGAACCCGACTAAACATCAGATTCGCACAAAGTTAAAGAGACAAAACTTCCCTTAAATATCCATGTATCATATCGTTATGGCGCACTGTGCGCCATGCCGCACCGCCGAAAAGCGCCGGCGATCCGCTGCTTCCCCGAACCAAGCCAAGGCCTCCCGCCTTGGCTTTTTGCATTTCTGGAACACGATTCGTCGGTTTGGTGCGGCTCCTCTTTTTAGGAGCGATTGCCATGCGTACCCCAATACCCCCCGATGCCTCAGATACCCCCGAAAGCGCCCGTCCCGTGCCGCAACGTCCACTCTTTCCGCTCGGCCAGATCGTCGCCACGCCGGGCGTCCTCGACCACTTCGACCGGCACGCGATCAACGCGCAGGACTACCTTGTACGGCACCAGGGCGGCGACTGGGGTTGCGTCGGCCCCGACGATGCGCAGGAAAACTTCCTCTCCGTCCAGAATGGCTTTCGGGTCCTCTCGGCCTACGACATCGCCGGCGAGCGCGTCTGGATCATCACCGAAGCCGACCGCTCCTCGACCTGCCTCTTGTTCCCGAGCGAGTACTGAACATGACTGGCCGACCGATTGACGCGGCCCGCACCGAGGGAGAAGCCGACCGTCCGTTGCGTGACCTGTTGCTCTTGATGCCCCATCTGCCCCTTGGGCCGGATTTCAATATCGACTACGCCGGCGCCGAGCCGGCCTTGTTGTCCCAGATCGGTGCCCATGCCGACCTCACGATGCGAACCCTCCATCGCGGGACCGCCGCGATCGGGCAACTGCTGGTCTACGTTTCCCCGGAAATCGGTACCGGCGAGTTCTCCGCCGACGCGATGGAGGGGCTCGGCTGGCTGCTCGCCGAGATGGGCGACCTGGCCGCGACGGCCCACCTGATCGCCGCATCCTGCCAGCGCTTCACGGCCGACTATTCCCCGCGCACGCCAAAACGCATCCCCTGCGCGCGACCGTAGGCCGTCCGGCCGGTCCTCGCCAGCGGCCTTTCGCCGCTTTTTTCAAAGTTGCTGAGCTTCGAAAAACTGCACTTTTCGTGTGTCAGTTTCGCGTCGCCGCGCGCCATTTTTACGGAAGAAGAACCTCATGTCTGAACAGGAACCGGGCGATGAAAACCGGGAACGGTCGACGCTGACCGAAGCCGACTACCTCGCCGCCGCCAAGGCGGCATCAACCCGCGCCGAGTACGCCAAGGATTTGAAGTACTACCGCAACACCGGCGGCAGCCTGCCGGCCACGGTCGACCAGGTGGTGACCTACATCACCCGCATGGCGGTCTCGCTCGCCGTCGCCACCATCGAAAAACGCCTGGTCAGCCTGCACGTCGCCCACCTGGAGCAAGGCTGGCCGTCGCCGGTGCACGATCCTCGGATCAAACAGCTCATGCAGGGCGTGCGGCGCAGCCTGGGGGTCGGCCAGCGGCAAGTCGCGGCCATCGAGAAGAACACCTTGATCGATATGTGGTCGGCGGCCAGCAAAGGGCGGCCGGTGCAGGCGGCGCGCACGATGGCGCTCCTGGCGATTGGCTGGGCCGGCGCGTTCCGGCGCAGCGAGCTGGTCGCGCTGACCTGGGAGTCCGTGACTTGGCTGGATAACGGGATCGAGATCACCCTGCACGCTTCGAAGGTCGATCAAGTCGGCGCCGGGTTCGTCAAATACATCCCGCAAGCCTACGGCGACCGCTGCCCGGTGCAGGCCTTGAAGGACTGGCAGGCAGTCTCCGGTCACCTCACCGGGTTCATCTTCCGCCCGGTCAATCGTCACGACCAGATCGCCGATCGCCCGCTGACCCCGCACGCCGTCGCACAGATCGTCAAACGCATCATCGCGCAGACCGGGCGCGATCCCGCCCTGTATGCGGGGCATAGCCTGCGCGCCGGCTTTGCCACGGCGGGCACGCTGGCCGGCATTCCCAGCTATCAATTGATGCAGGTGACCGGCCATCGGTCGGAGGCGACTTTGCAAAAATATGTGCGGATCGGCCAGCGGCGGCGGATTCCGTCTTTGCTGTGAGGGGCCGGCGATGAACGATACCTCACCCCATTATCCGGTCGTGCAGAGCATCGCCCTGGATCGGTCGCGACGCATTTGCCTGCCCAGACGCTTGCCTATCGAACTTCCTTACTATTTGGTCGAAGTCGTGTTTCCGTCTGGTCAGGCCGATCAATGGCTGGGTATCTGTGCTGCCGAGGCGTTACCGGAGCGTAGCGCGGCCGGCGGGCATCCGCTGCGCGTCCTGTCCGAGCACCATACCTATCGGCCAAAGATTCCGCTCACCACCTGTGTGAAGTTCGGGCTGATTCCGGGGGAGCGACTCTGGTTGGTCCATACCCAAGACTGGATCGGGCTCTGGTCCGATGCGGCCTGGAGTGAGCAGCTGAGCACGCTTGATTCGTCCGCCATCGTTTGGCCTCTGCCCGAATGAGCGTCCCGGCCAACGATCCTCTGCCGGTGATGGCGCAGACCCGGACGGGAAAAGGGCCGTCCGCTGATAGGACTGACGTCCGGTCGTCGTGGCCGACGTAGCGGCCTTCTTCTCACCCATTCGGGAACCGCCTTTTGTCCCGGTGCCGCCGCAGGGGGATGGCAATTTGGCATGACTGGCCGACATCCGGCCAGCCATTTATCCTTTCCAGGAGCCATCCCCATGAAATCTTTACGATCCTTTGAACAGATACTTCGCGAAGACCAGCCGCAGGCGCTTTACGCCGTCGCCCCCTGTCCGACTTGGGAACACTACAACGCCGATTCTTGCCCGACGCCCATCGTCGAATGGATCGCCCGGCACTACCCCGATGTGGTCATCGAACGCATCGGCGGGTTCGAGCGGCGATTTGCCTATAGCCTCGATGCCGATGAACCGGAAGAGGGTCTGTATTACGCCAGCCAACTGCCCACGCCAATCTTCCGGATCGGCTTCGCGCCGGATCAGGCCGAACACTTTGATCGGGCGTGGAATAGCCCACCCCTGAAGAATCCGCCGGGTGCCGCAGAGACGTTCTACTTCATCGACTGCTATCCGCTCGGAAAGCCCCCGCAATCAGCGGTCGCCGTCGGCGAATGCGCGTCCGCATCGGCGCCGCCCGAGTATTCTGCCGGAGCTGTCCACCCCTAACGCTCACCGAGCGGCCATCGGGAACACAGCCAATTCGCGTGTCATGCGCGGCAGATTTCGGGTGTCTGGATTTCGGGTATCTGAAATCTTGGGTTGATTTCTTGTTGTGCACCGCAGTATTGTGACGACCTTGAACTACCGCTGGCGTCAGCTGTCTGAGGTGGGCGGGATTGCTGTTGGCGACACTATGAAACGGGCAGTACGGGGAAATTGCGAGGCTGGCCTTCTCGCGCCACGCAGGTTCAGGACGATAGCAATGAGAAGAAATGCTGCGCTCCCGCCCCCACAATTGCGGCAAGACGCCGAAGCGGCACTTGCTCGTCGGTCACCGAATCAAGCTCTGCCCCAACACGCTGACGCGTCGTTGCACGAACTGCAGGTGCACCAAATCGAACTGGAAATGCAGAATGAGACCCTGCGCTTGGCCCAGCTTGCGTTGGAGGACTCGCGCCAACGCTATTTCGACCTCTACGAATTCGCGCCGGTTGCCTGCCTCACGCTGACCGACAAGGGGCTGATCAAGGAACTCAATCTCTCTAGCGCGACGCTACTCGGAGGCGAGCGCGGGGCGCTACTCCACGGCACTTTCGCCGACTTCGTCGTCGCCGCTGACCGTGACCGATGGCGGCAGTTCTTTCTGAGCGCGCTGCACCAGCATGATCGATGGAGTTGCGAGCTGACTATGCTACGCGGGGATGGCAGCCGCTTTGAAGTCAGGCTGGACTGCAAGCAGTGGATCGTCGAGAGTGAGGCGCCACGTCTGCGCGTCGCGCTGACCGATATTACAGAAAATCGAAAGCTGGTCGAGGAGTGCGCCCGACAGGCAGCACGTCGCGTCGAAATCTCTCGTCATCTCGCTATCGTGCAGGAGGAAGAGCGTCGCCGTCTGGCGCTGGAGGTGCACGATGTCGTCAGTCCGAATCTTGCCGTGGTGGAAATCAGTCTTGGATTGATTCAAACCGACCTGCCCCAAGCGATAAGCGAACATCTCCAGCCGCGTCTGAACGACCTCCATGAATTGATTCGCTCAACGAACCTTAGCCTGCGAGCCATCAGTGCCAATCTGCGGCCAACCGCGCTTGATTACGCCGGCTTGTATGCCTGCGTGGAGGATTACGCTCAGCAGTTTTCTGAGCGAACGGGCATCAACGTCAGGGTAACAGGTGGTGAGGCTGATGGACGACTGCCCGGCAACGTGGAAACGTTGCTCTTTCGCATCGTTCAGGAAGCGCTGACCAATTGCGCCAAGCATGCGCAGGCGACCCGCATCACTATCGAACTGGGCCACGATTGCGAGCACGCCTGTCTCGAAATTGCCGACGACGGCATCGGCTTTGACCCGGAGACACTCATCATGGCCGGCCATCGGCAGAGCTTGGGTCTGCTGACCATGGGCGAGCGGGCCGAACTCGCCGGGGGTCAATTACGGTTAGTGTCCCACGCCGGACAAGGCACGCGCATCACGGTCGAAATTTGACTTAGGAGGACGCGAACTCCAATGCCGGCGAAATCGGTCCTATGGCGCGAGGAAGCTCTTTGGCAGCTTGGGATCGAACAGAGCTGCCGACCGGTTATTGTGTGAGCCGGGAGCGGGAATCGGTTTGCTGCAAAGCCGCAGGCAAGTTAGCCATCAACCGCAGATGACGGATACCCTGGATTTCTACCTAACGCGTCTGATTTAAAAGGGTAAAATTCCGGGCATGACACGCTCTGACCTGATTGCCGCCATCGCTTTCCGCTTCCCCTCGCTGGTGGCGAAGGACGTCGAAATCTCGGTGAAAGAGATACTGGAGGCGATCGGGCAGTGTCTGGCACGCGGGGAGCGCGCGGAAATCCGGGGATTCGGGAGTTTTAGCCTGAACCATCGTCCGGCACGCACCGGGCGCAATCCGAAGACCGGGAAGACAGTGCTGGTTCCTGCCAAATACGTTCCACACTTCAAGGCCGGCAAGGAAATGCGGGACCGCATCGAAGCGGCGGGGTCGGGCACGGATGCGCCGGTGCGACGCGCTGCCTGACATTCTCTTGGCACTGCCCGTATAGCCTTAACGTAGGACGCTATGATGGCAAACTATATGAGCTAGAGTCGCCTCCCCCAGCGGCTTGGTGCTTATAGGCCAAGGAATGCCTAAAAGCTGTCTATGAAATCCTGTGGCGACTCACCATATCGCATACGGGAGGATCGGAGCGTCAGACTAGACCGATGACATCGGAAGTTTCAGGTTTTTGCTCCCCCGCTTCAAGATCAAGCTTCTGCTGGCGCTCGTCGGGATCAAGTTCCAGTTCATAACTCCTAATGACTTTGATGCCGGCTTGACTACCGTAGTTAAAAATATCGGAGTCATCGGAATAGATTGTGTCAGCGCCGGCCACCTGGGCAATTGCAACGATTTGGCGGTCAAACTTAATCTTTGCCCGTGGGTTGGTCTGCCCCTTGCCCTTGATGCCGTACTTTCGAACGGCGTGGGCACATTCAATCGCGGCACGGGTGTCAAAGGAAGCGACGCTGAAAGGCGTCTGCTGCAACTTTGCCACGTAGTCATTGACCGCCGTCCCCGCATGAACCAGAAGTTCGGATAGGGCGGGGGAGGGAATAACAACCTTGGATTTTGCTTTGCTCAATTTCCGAATCAGGTAATCGACACGCTGCTTCGCGTGCTCCAAGGGCTGTTTTGTGTCGGGGTCGGTTGACGGTCTTGCGTCGGGGTGAATCGCCAAAAGCAGAACACTAGTGTCAAAGACAACGGCCGCCATCAGTTAATTTCTCCGCAGGTCTTGCCAGACAGCAAGGGGGTCGGGAAGTTTTTTCCAGTCGTCGCCTTCAATGTCGCGCAAAGCGGCAACGGCTTCAATCAGACTTTGATCTTCCAAAGGCTCGCAGCTTTGGGCAATAAAATTGTCTAGCTCCCACTTGCCGTCCTCACCGCGATACCACGTCCCCATGCCGGTAACCCGGACAGGACAAAACAGGTTGTTGCCAAGTTGCTTTGCCAGATCAACGCTTCGGGTCGTCAGCTTGCACTCTTCGCCATCGTGACCGACGAGTCGAATGTGCTTGGTGCTGTCCTTGCCGCCGACCGAGATGACCATCCCTTCCAGTTGCCCCGCTTCCTTGACCGGCCCGATCCGTTGCATCACAGGCGCATCGCATCCAGGAAATTTTATGATCTGTGCCGTGCCAAGCTTCAAAGTGGCTCGAGCATTGTCTGCCCTTAACAAACCATTAATGGCATCAAAAGGACGAACGATGTCGGCGGGAGCGTCACTGAGATTGATCTTGGCGAGCCTTTCACCTACTTTGGGGACGTCCTCATACTCAACTCTGGCGCAAAGAACAGTACTGCCCTTCTTCAGTCCTTTGAAGTGAACGTGCATCTCACTCCCCATCAGGGAAGCAAATTGCAGCATATATTCTGCCAGACGGTTCATCGGAATCGTCTCTGGCGTGTATGCCGTAATGCGCAGCTTGAAGAGGTTTTCGTCCATACGATGCATTATATATGTGTCCGTTGCCGCAGTCTTGATCCGGGCTAAGTGTAGGCAAGGAGTGTTGAAGCCTACGGCAAAATACCTCATCCCAGGCCAGTGCCGTTGCCCGCCTAATTGCCACCACCGCGTCGATTCCATCCATTTAATCCGAACCAAAAAAAAGAGCTTGGCACCAGGGCTTGCTGCCTTGAGGAGCGAGTTTGGTAGCTATCGACTTCGATGGGGCAGATGTACCTGATGGTGGCGAAATCGATTAGTGCGGGCTTGTATCGCCTACGAGCGAAGTTAGTCACCTGAGATGCGATTTTCATGGGCCCGCTTTCACTGCTTTTTGATCGCATTAGGTCTCCAACAGACAATTCATCTGCGGCATTGGAGTAATGACACTCGACTTAACCTCATTGGTGCCGCTCGCCGTTACGTTGTTCTGAGTTCGGTCAGTATCGAAATGCTGGATTGTTTTCCAGGCGGTAACATGCCATGCGAAACGGTGCCCATGGACAAAAACTCAGGGGGCATGGTTTTTCAAGCGGTATCATGTCCATACGAAGGGACTTCTATGGACAAAAAAACTCAGGGTGCATGGTTGTTGCACCACAGCCGCAAACTACAGGTCACGACCAACCAAGATTTTGATGCAATTGCGTTTGCAGGCAAGACCGGAACATTGCTGTCAGCCATCTCGGCCGAGAAGCAAGGGGTTGTCTCTCAAAAGCGGCTGGAGGCGCTTGCCCGAGCCAACCACATTAGCCCCAAAACGGAGATGCCCGCCATTATTGCCGAGCTTGCGCATCAGCGTCTGGTGATGCCAGGCAATGGTGGTGTGGACGTGCTCGGCCTAACCGGTCACAGCGTGCTCGAACATACTGCCCGCATCTTCGACGAGAGCTCGCACCAGCCTTATGAAGATGCGGTGATCCTCGTTTCCGAAATCGCCTCGGAAAATCCGACTACCGATAAGGCTGCAACTGAGCTTCTCTCGGATCAGTTCAAGCTTTCAGAGCAAGAGGTCAAGGCCACGCTGAATCTGGCAGGCATCATTGGTTTCTTCGATTCCGAACCGATCTCAGGAAACGAGAAGCTGCTCTTTAACGGCAATCTTTTTCGTCGGGATGACGCGCGCAAGATCAATGGGGTTTTGTCATCCATGAAACTGGGTGAAGCTAACCTGCTCCGCGAGGTAAACTCCAAACTACAGGAAACAGGCTGCTTACCGCTTGAAGCTGTGTCAAAGATACTCGGCCAAGACCTCTTTGCCCGATTGCATTCCATCGGTCTATTCGACGTGAGTGTAGTGGGCAACGATCAGGGCAAGAGCCACTTCGTGACTCGACCTGCTGCATTCTCTAAATTCACTGATTCGATCGCGGACGATGCCCTCGATTTAGCCAAAGCCCTGGTCGCATCGCTAACGTACGGCATGACCGTCAGCAGTTACTATCGCGGGCGGATCCAGATGATTTCCAAACTGATGAACAAGCTAATCAACGGCTACAGTGTCGGTCCCGCGACGGCCATTGGAAACGACTACCAGGCCCTTGAATTGAAAGGTGTGGTGGCGGTTTCGCCTGCCGAGGGAGGAATGTTCTGGGTGTAGGTCTACAACTGACAATAAAACCAATAGGTTACAGAGGTAGCCCAGCATCTGGAGACGAATTTAGTACGCTAAGGGTGGAGGTGGGCCGATCTTT
>Ga0209125_1000353_pt1 | contig 63380 bp, 51 predicted proteins | sample BarGraIncub1131A_FD_184503 | JGI IMG/M metagenome (GOLD analysis project Ga0209125, IMG submission 184503) | Arctic peat soil microbial communities from Barrow, Alaska - Barrow Graham LP Incubations 11-31A (SPAdes) (version 2) | ecosystem: Environmental > Terrestrial > Soil > Wetlands > Peat... | reverse complement strand
GTATCCGGTTGCGTAACCATCCGTCCAGTTCGTTGAGCTTATTGTATATGCTCGCGAATTTGAAATAGTTGATCCAACCCCGGTGTACTTCTTTTAGCTTTTGCATGCGTTGGTCAAAACTCATGGGCTTTGTTTTGCGGGTTATTTCCTTTAACTTGGTTTTAAACGTTTTCCAACGTTTCTCTTCAACGACCAGTTGGTATTTGCCCTTTTCTCCTTTTCGATACGTAGATACGAAACCGTAGCCCAATATTCAGTCCTTCACTGTCTTGTGAGACCTCCGCTTCATTCATCGGCTAGTTACTAACAACTACTATGACCTCTGCTGACTCCTTGACTTAATCAAACCCGTGATTGTCAAGGTATCCCCTGGTAATAGCTTTCCCCTTCTGTCTATTCCTGTCGCATCTACATACTTGCCCTTTTTGTGTTCTTGGGGCTTCACAAAGATGTGCTTGCTCACCCGAACAAATATGCCTCATATGCGCCGCACTGGCTGTACTTTACAGTGACCGCCAGTCCTACCTGTTCGTCAGTACAGACTTTTGCCGTTTGGCTTCCTTCAGTGCATTCCTCACGGAAAACCACCTTGCCACTTGCTAATACTTCGGACACGACTCCGCGTATAAGGGATTTTCACCCTCTGGGAAAATGCACACTTGCTGTTTTGTTCCTTTGAAAGTTTATTTGTATTTTTCAACTTTTTCAAGAGCTTACAACAAGTGTGCGCGCTGCTCATGCAGGGCGCACACATCAGCTACCCGGCAAGTGCGGCAGCGGTGGTTTTCGGTGTGTATCTTTCCACTCGGGCAGTTTACCGGTTTGACAGGAAATCGCCCGCAATCCCGCCCTGCGTGTATTTGCGAGACGTTAGCGGTCATGCTATGGCGACACAGACACATTGAAAGTTTTAAAAATTTAAACACGTTATTAATGATGAAAAGAATTGTTTTTATTTTGGGATTAGTTGCCTGTATGAATGTCTTTGGACAAGAAACAGAGAATAATCTGCAAAAAACATTTAGAATTAATATGATAAATCCTGGAGTTGAGTACGAATTACCAATTTCAAAGAAATCAACCATAGCGGTTAATCCTGGGATTGGAATTCACGGCAGTTATTTAAACCTAGACTATACAAATTCGGGAATTACTTATTACATTTCTCCATTTATGGACTTATCGTATAAATACATTTATAATCAGGAGAAAAGAGAATCTAAAGGAAAAAATATCAGCTATAATTCTGGAAATTACTGGGGATTAAGATTGTTGACAAATTTTAAAGAATTCGAATCAAAGAATATATTACGTAAGGATGATATAAGTTTTGAATTTGGTCCGACTTGGGGTATTCAAAGAGCTTATGGAAAGATGCATCTTCTTTTTGATGTTGGTTCTGTATACTATTTTGACACAAAAGGGAATAATGGATTTTTTCCTATTATGTTGCAATTGAATTTGGGATTCAATGTAAAAAACTGGAGTCGATAATGTATTACAAAAATTAATGACAATAAAAACACTACACACAACTTCAGCTACCCGTCAAGTGCGGCAGCGGTGGTTTTCGGTGTGTATCTTTCCGCCCAGGCTGCTTTTCGGCTTGACAGGAAATCGCCCGCAGTCCGCCCCTGCGTGTAGCTTCCTACGTTGCCAGCAAGTATTGAAAACAGAGGTTTATAATTTTTGCTAACATTTCTCAATTACATTTACAATAAAATCATCTTATAAAGTTTTTCAGAGAATGGAATTTTACAAAGAAAATATTGAGACAGTTGAAAAAGAATTCAATAGTAACAGTAAAGATGGTCTTGATGAACGCAAAATTAAATTGGCAAGGCAAAAGTATGGCAGCAATGTGCTGAAAGCAACCAATACAATTGGAGTTTTTAAAATTATTTTCCGTCAATTCATTAGCCCGCTTGTTTTCATTTTGATTGCTGCATCTGCAGTGTCGTTTTATTTGGCTCAGTTTCGCGACGGCTTTATCCTTATAGCTATTGTTATCCTGAATGCAATCATTGGCTTCTACGAGGAATGGAAATCAGAAAACATTCTTGCTTCGCTTAAAAGTTTGGTTGTTGATAAATGCAATGTAATAAGGAACGGAAAGATAATTGAAATACTTACCGACGACCTTGTACCAGGCGATATTGTCAAAATATCTGAAGGTGATGGCATTCCGGCCGACATTCGCCTGATTGAATCGAATGAATTTTCAGCAAATGAATTTATACTCACAGGCGAATCGCTACCTGCCAATAAAGACCCTCTTTTTACTACCGATAAAACCCTTCCATTTAATGAAATAAAAAATTGCGTTTACATGGGAACTACGGTTGCCCGGGGCGATGCAACCGGAATTGTTTATGCAACCGGAATACAAACGGAGATTGGTAAAATCAGCACAACATCTCAAAAAATTAAAACCACCCATGCACCGGTTCAAATTGAAATTGCGGATGTAGCTAAAAAGTTGACCTATATTACCTTAATTATTGCCGCTGTTCTTTTTGCATCACGTATGCTTATGAACGATTCAATTGCCGTAGCGCTTGTTTTTTCTGTAAGCATTGCTGCTGCTATGGTACCCGAAGGCTTGCCTGCGCAGATTTCGATGGCACTTGCCCTTGCCGTGGGACGATTGGCTAAACGAAAGGCCATTGTAAAGAAAATTGCCTCTGCTCAAACATTAGGTTCGGCTACTGTCATTGCTTCTGACAAAACAGGAACCATCACAAAAAACGAAATGACCATTACCGGTTGTTATTTCAACGGGAAAACCTATTCTGTTTCCGGATTGGGTTACGAACCTGTCGGCGATATAACAGATGAACAAGCTAAAGTTTTGAAAAAAAATACGTTGGGTGATTTGAAAATATTTTTTCTTTCCGGATTTCTTTCATCCAAAGGAAAAGTTAGTCCTCCCGATAAAAATCATCATTCCTGGTATTCAATTGGCGACCCAACCGAAACTTCTTTCTCAACACTGGCAATGAAAGCAGGATTTAAGTTGGAAGAAATTGAAAAGGATTATCCTTTGGTAAAAGCATTTGCCTTTGATTCTTTTCGTAAAAGGGCGACAATCATCCGAAAACATAAGCATAACGTTATTTCTTTTGTGAAGGGATCAATAGAGTCGATTCTGGAAGTTTCAACAAAAACTATTTCCAATGGTAAAGTAAGTGAACTGACAAAGGCACAAAAAAAGGAAATCCAGTCGATGTCGGCAACATTTTCCGAACAGGCGTTGCGTGTTATTGCGATTGCCTACAAAGACCTCGAAACTAAAAAAGATTATTCGGTTGACGATGCTGAAAAGGGTTTAACCTTTGCCGGATTTGTTACCATGCTTGACCCACCACACAAGGAGGTGAAAGCTGCTATTGCCTCTGTTTTCGAGGCACACCTGAAAGTGTTTATGATAACAGGCGACAATGAAGTAACGGCAAAAGCAATCTCAAAAAATATTGGATTGATGAACGAGGGCGATGAATATCCGGTTGTGATCAAAGGCGCTGATTTGCCAAAGATGACCGACAAACAACTAAAAGATGTTTTTCAAAACAGGGCAATCATATTTTCAAGGGTATCGCCCGATGATAAATTCCGCATTGTGGATTTACTGATGAAACAAGGGGAAATTGTTGCAGTAACCGGCGATGGCGTAAATGATACATTGAGTTTGAAGAGGGCAGATATTGGAATTGCCATGGGGAAAAATGGTTCGAAGGTGGCGCAGGAAGCCGCCAATATGATTTTATTGAATGATAATTTTTCGACCATTGTTGTAGCTGTAAAAGAAGGAAGGACGATATTCAGAAACCTTGAAAAGACCATCAAAACAAATCTTACTTCCAATGTGGCAGAGCTTACTTGTGTGTTGATCGGGTTTGTCAGCGCTTTTATAGGGATAGCAACTCCAATATTGGCGGTGCAGATTTTATTAATCGATATTGTAGGCGAAATGTTTCCGATTACTATGCTAACCTATGATCCACCTGAAAAAAGTATCATGGAAAATCCTCCCCGGAATCCAAAAGATAAAATACTAACTAAAGGGGCTATGTTGGGAATTGCTTTTACAGGTATCATCATGGGGCTTGTTGCTTATAGTGCCTTTCTCTTTTCATTTTTCATTCGTCCCGATGCCGCTAACAATTATGAAAAAGCCATCACAATTACATTTATTTCAATAATCTTCGGGCAATTTGCCAATTTGCTTTCCCGACGAACGGAAGGAAATGTTTTGGGCAAATATTTATTTTCAAACAGAAATCTTCTTCTGGCATTTGCATTCTCTATTTCCTGTATATTACTGATTGTGTATGTACCTGTTTTAAATTTTTATTTTCATACCGCTCCCCTTCATGTTGTTGACTGGATTTTACCGATAGCTGCCGGAGCGATTTGTCTTTCAATCTATGAATTCAGAAAAAAAATACTCAAACGCATAAACCGACACGGACAGTCGGAAAAGGAGCTCGTCAATGAAAAGGAACCTCAATAATGACAATGGATTACATAGACTAATAAATGAAGAATACAGATTTAGAAAAAAACATTAAACATATCATAAGTGAATTATCTGACGAAAAAGGTTATATCTGCTCAATTGACGTATTGTTGGGTTTAAATTATTTAGCCAAGACTGACTATGAAAAGTGGAGAAACGGACAAGTAGAATATTTGGAGAAAATCTGCCAGACAAATCTAGGCAAACTGACAACGATCAATAAAATCATTAGACAAGTTGCCACCAAAATGAATTTAGAACCTTCATTGACAGTTTATAACAAATACGGGAAAGGCCCAAAACAAAAATTGCGTTTCAGTAAATCGGGGGACTATAATATTGAGAAAGCATATTCGACTCATTTTCTCAACAAATATCAAATTGAGAAATTAAAGGAAAACAAAAAGATTCTGGACGACAATCACGATTAACAACTTTTGGAAACAGTAACTAATGAAACTTGACTGCAAAGAGATATCAATTAACGACGGAGAATTAGGTTGCGAAGTAACTTTCTCCGAAAACGAGGAGGTTTGATAATCAATGAGTAATGAACACCTGTTCGTAACAGAAAGCTACCCGGCCGGGTTTTCCTCCTTGGCAGACAGGTGGCGCTTCGTTGAAAGTATTTTAGCCCCGAACCCGGGATTCATAGGTTAACTCCCGCCCTTTGTGTATCCTTTTACGTTGTGGGTAATGCCAGGAGCACTTATCATCCGTGTGAAATTTGCATAGAGAGAATTGGGTAACGGGAAAAGTTATCTTTGTATAAACGACAACTTATTATGGAATTTAAAATATTGACTTCACAGCTTCTTGACGACTTCATTCAGAAAGTGGATGAATCTCCTTTAGATAAATTAGATAGGGTTGAGAAAGTTGAGATGTCAGTTGACTATTTTCAATTTTATAAATCTGTTTCGTCTGTTTATTCTTCCAAAATTGAGGGAGAAGATATTGACTTTGACAGTTATTTCAAGCATAAATTTCTAAACGTCAAATTTAGATCCGACTATACCAGAAAAGCTGACGACTTGTATGCTGCATACGATTTTATCGACAACCATGAATTAAATCTTAAAAACGTTCAAAAAGCTCATTCAATCTTAAGTTCAAAACTTCTTCCCAAAAGCCAGCAAGGATTCATCAGGACAAATCCAATGTTTGTAATAAATAGCGACGATCAGATTGAATATGTTGCTGCGGGACCTGAAATTGTAAAAAAAGAAATGGACAAATTATTCGATGATATTGGGCTACTGATTCATGCTGATTTAAACCCTTATGAAGTTTTTTACTACGCTGCACTCATTCATTTAGTATTTGTTAAAATACATCCATTCCAGGACGGAAACAGTAGAACCGCCCGATTAATGGAGAAATGGTTTTTAATTGAAAAAATTGGACAAATAGCAACTTCCGTTCAATTGGAAAAGAATTACTTCAATAAGATCAAAAGTTACTATTCAAACATAAAAAAGTTAGGGCTGGAATACGAGGATTTAGATTACAGTAGGAGCCTTGATTTTTTATTGATGACAGTGAATGGCATCGGTGATAAAAAATAGAAGATGCTAATCCATAACAGCAAACCACCCGGCCTCGGTGGCGCTTCGTTGACAGTAAATTAGTTTCCGAATAGCCATCAAATCCATGGCTGATAAGTATAATGGCTCGAAAATTTCATGGATCGTTTCACTGAATTTAGTTTCAGAATAGAAATTTAATACCGATTGGACTATTACATTTCTCCAATCGGTATAAGTGGTGAAAATGGACACAAAAAAAGCTCCCCGTTACCGAGAAGCTTTTATGCTTTTTACCAAAGGGCAATTTTCTTATTTCTTCTTCTTTTTCATGAAATAGAAGGCCGCGCCGCCAACAACGACAATACCTCCAATAAAGGCATACATCACGGTGTTCGATGTTTCTTTGGCGGCTGGTTCTTCGTAATAAACCGGATCCTGGCTGTCGATTGAAATGGTATCTTTTGGTTCTTCAGTAGTGACATCAGTTGAATCTTCACCCTGTGCATAAACTACAGCCGGACCTCCAATAAACAATATGCCTAATAAGGCAAACATGATAAATTTTTTCATTTTTTCAATTTTAAACGTTATTTTAAAGTATTAATTATCCTATCATATTTTTTGGCCACATCGGGTGCCGATTTCCGATAGCTATCAGCCAAAGCCTGAAGAGCTGGTTTGTAGCGCGAATTAATCTTCAGGCAGTCTTTCAGCACTCTGCGCGACCTATCAACGTTGGTCCCGGCATATATTTCGGCCAGCTGAATGTATGCATCAAAATATTTTCGGTTTGCCACAATTACCTTTCTGAAATAAGCGGCAGCCTTTTCGGTATCATTGTTTATCAAAGCCTGATTTCCCAACATGATCAAGGCAGGCTCAAATTCAGGATTAATCTCCACAGATTTTTCGATCATTTGTATCGCTAATACATTCTGGTTCTGACCTGCCAACGATTCTGCAAATTTATAACAGATCCATTCATTTTGTGGGTCAACATCGATTGCTTTTTGTAATAGAAGCGCAGATTTAATGTTGTCGCCTTTATCTTTTTCACGTAAACCTTCCAAGTCGTCTTTTGTAACCCGTTCAATCACTGCACATATCGGAACTCCGTCGGCATAAATAGTATGAATTGTATTTTGTGGCGGCCAGTTTTTATTTTTCATTTGCGAAGGCGGAATATAGCTGTTGGCAACGATGGCATAATCCCAGTCGTACTGGCTGCGGGTCTGGTAAGGAATATACACAAATTTAACGGCCTTGTCATTCCTGAAATACCATTGAATGGGGAAATTGCCACCTACAATTACTTCACCTTTAGAAGGCTTGTTTTTCAGATATTCCTGAAGCCATTCGGCCCCTTTACGCATGGAATGGTAATAATAGTCTGTTTCATAATTTCCGTAGGCACCTTTTAATCCGCCAACAAACTGGTTGTAATACAGGTAATAATACGGATGGTTGGCAGCCATAAATCTCGCCGGATGAAAAGACAAAACCAGTAGCAACCCAATTGCCGCGATTCGAACAATCTGATGCTTAAACCTAACAAAAAAAGCATGAAAGCCAAGTGCTGCGATCAATACAATTCCGGGGTAAACAAACAGGAAATGCCGCCATGAGCCATACAGGTTCGATCCTTTCAGGACGACAAACGCAAGTGGGAACAAAACTGTAAAAGCCAACAGCAACAACTGAATTTTCTGATTGCCGGAAAAATTCTTTTTGGTGTTCAAAAAGAAAATGGCAATTCCTGAAAACACAATGGCCGGAATTGTAATCGCCATATATTTAGGTAGATAATACCACGGATGGAAATCGGACCAATCCATCCGGCCCTCGAAAATCTGGCGGACAGTCGTTGGGAAATTGGTCATCACCTGATATGATTTCAATGGATTAATCAATGGGTTTTGCAGCGCAAAAGGCCAGAAAATCAATCCCAATAAATAGCCTGAAACAGAGATAATACCAAATAGAAGTAGAAATTTTTTCAGGAGTATTAAATCAAGTTTCTTTTGGGCAACAAAGCCTGAAACAACTTTCAGGAACATGAAAAGGCCGAGATAAAAAACCACCAGAATTCCACCAATCCGGATTCCGATGGCAAAAGCGATGCTTAAAATCAGCAGAATAATCGTTTGCCTGGATGGTTTTCCTTCAAAATAAACAAGTTTAAGCGAATAGTAAATGCCTGAAATGTATGCCAATGCAAAAGGAATGTCTTTCAGGTTATTTTGTGTGTGGCCCAGAAATGTTGGTGAAACAGCAAACAGCAGCAAAACAAAAATTGCGGCTCCGTAGCCCGAAATCCAGGCGGCAAACAAAGCTGTTACCACAATGGTCAGCCAACCTGCAAAGCTGCACATCAGGTGCCTGAAACCGTAAATATCTTCTATTCCAAACCAGTGGATCAGAATAGTGACGAGGTTATCGAACGACTGTCCGTAGTATTGAAGGTGGGTTTCGGGAGTATTGAGCGACGATTGATTCTTTCCAAGGCTACTGAAGTAGTTGTAAACCATTTCGGAATGTTTGTAGTGCACTTCTTCATCTCCCGAAATGCCGGCATCGCGGCTGATCAGCAAAAGGGCAACCAGCATTACCAGTGTCAGAGACCAGAATATTATCTTCAGTTTTTTTTCTCCCATTATTCAGCTTCGGCATCGTAAAACTTCTTCACCAGATAAATTGGGCGGTTCTGCGATTCTTTGTAGATGCGGTAAACATATTCGCCCACCACTCCCAGAAAAATCAGTTGAATGGAACCAAGAAAGTAAATGCTCAAAACGGTGGAGGACCAGCCGATAATGGCGAAACCAAATATTTTGTCGATCAAAGCATAAATTCCGGCGCAGAAAAACACGATAGTTCCAATGGTTCCAAGGTAAAGGCAAACTTTGATCGGGAATTTTGAAAACGAAAAAATGGCATCGGCTCCTAATAAAATGAGTTTTCCGAGGGTCATTTTGGGCGTTCCTTCCTGTCGGTCCTGTCGGACATATTCCACATATCCCTGTTTGAATCCTATAAACAGGCGCAAGCCCGGCAGGTACCGGATGGTTTCTTTCATTTGCAGCATGGCATTGACCGCTGCCCGGTTCATCATCGAAAAATTGCCAGTATTTTCCATGCCATCCATTCCGGCCACTTTTTTAAAGAAGGCATGAAAAAGATTGGTCGTTAACTTAAACCGCCCACCTTTTCGGCCTTTTCGTTTGCCGCTGACTATGTCAAATCCTTCGTCTTTGATTTTATGGTACATTTCGACCAATAACTCAGGTGGGTCCTGAAGGTCGCCATCCATCATGGCAACGTAATTACCAAGCGCCATTTCAAGTCCGGCAGTATAAGCGGCTTGGTGACCAAAATTTCGTGACAAATCAACAATCTTAATCCTTGTGAATTGCTTGCGGATTTCAATCAGTTTTTTGAGTGTTGAATCTGTGCTTCCGTCGTTTATAAACAAAATCTCATAGTTGGTTGTGAACGATTCGACTGACTTTACCGAGCGTGCAGCCAGTTCTTCGATCAGACCTTCTTCGTTATAAACAGGAATTATCAGTGAAAACATAGTATTGTTTTTAGCCGGTACTCTTAAAATTCCAATGATGAACCCGTCTTTCTCTGATAGATTTCAGGGTTAAACGAGGGTTAAAGATACAGATTTTCAGTTTGTAAACCTCCATATTGCAGAGGCTCGAAAATTCGTTTTTCAAAAAGACTGCCGGTCGGATGAAATATCTTTCACCTTTCCGGCAGCTTTGGTTGGTTTAGGAAAAATTTCCGATATACGGAATGAAAAGCTATAATAAAAAACTTAGGTTCAATTGTTTAAATCGCTGGAATTTTCCAGGGCGCGCGGAAATTCCTCATCAGCATTTTGCTTGCTTCAGCATTGTTGATGATTTGTTCCTTTGCCGGGTCCCATTGAATTTTCTGTTTGGTGGTCATGGCAATTTCGCCAAGCAAACCAACAGAAATGGAACGGTGTGCAATATCAACAGGTGCAATGGTTTCTTTATGGGTACGGATACATTCGAGGAAATTGCCCCAGTGATCGTTGCTTTGATAAAGTGCCTTCTTGTTAGAGCCAAGTTCTTCAGTAATCAGCTCAGGTTTCGAAGCTGTTATTACATCGCCACGGTCAACGTGAATCCAACCGTTTTCGCCATACCACACAACTCCCATTCCCTGAGGTAATCTTGCCGCATTGGCAACGCGAATTTCAACACCGGATTTGTATTTGCAGTTGAAATCATATTCCATCGGAACATTGTACAATTCGCCTGACCCCGGATAAACGCCTTCACCCGAAACTTCGATCGGTCCGGTGCGGTCGAGACCCAAGCCCCAATGAGCAATATCAATATGATGTCCGGCCCAGTCGGTCAACTGACCTCCGGAATAATCGAGTATCCAACGCCAGTTCCAGTGACAAATGCCACGGTACGGAACTTTTGGTGCCGATCCCAGCCAGAATTCCCAGTCGAGTTCAGCAGGAACCTCTTTAATCGCAGGCATTCCAATCAATTTTGTTGCATTTGGCAATCCTACTTCCACACGGGTTACTTTACCAAGTCGTCCGTTGAAAACCAGTTCTGCTCCTTTGTGAAAGTTGGCGACCGACCTTTGCCAACTTCCGGTTTGCCAAATAATATTATTTTTCTGAACAGCCTTTACAATTTGCTGCCCTTCACCGATGGTTCTTGCCAATGGTTTTTCGCCGTAAATGTTGATTTTTTTGTTGGCAGCTGTCACATAAGCTATACTGTGCCAATGATCAGGAACAGAAATACAAACAGCATCGAGTTTTTCTTTTTCAAGAAATTCGCGGTAGTCTTTGTGTGTCCGGCAGTCGGTGTTTTTGTAGAACTGATTTACTATTCCTGAAGCTTTTTCGAGGTGGCTGGTGTCAAGGTCGCATATAGCAACATACTGAACTTCCTTGTACTTAAGAAAGTTCTTCATGTTGCTGGTTCCCTGTGAACCAACACCAATGGAGCCCATAACAATCCGGTCGCTTGGCGGAACAACCCCATTCATTCCCATTGCTGATGAGGGAATAATGTGAGGCAGAACAATTGTTCCAGCTACTATCGAAAGCGAGTTTCTCAAGAAATTTCTGCGTGAGCTTTTGTTGTCCATTTTTTTAGTATTAGCCCCCTAATCCCCCACAGAGGGACTTTGAGGATCGGTTAATATTTTCTATTCACTACTATCAGCGCGTTTTTACGCCCCTCCTTCGGAGGGGTTGGAGAGGCCTCTATCCTTTATGCGCTGTTCCAGGAATTGGCACTTCAAATTGCATGTCAACCGGACCGAATTCAATTTTCTGAGGTCCGATATCCATATCCGATTTGTAAATTTCATCCCAGGTTATTTTTTTACCGGTGTATGCTGCTGTACGTGCCATGATTGCTGTGAGGGTTGACAAAGCTGTTTCTTCAGCCTGATTCACAGTTTCTCCGGTACGGATGGCATATACAAGGTGCATGTGTTCCTGCACATACGCCGGAATTTTTATATGATTGGTTTCGTTGCCATTTTCATCTTTTTCGTATTCGAACTTCCATTTTACCGAACCGTCCAGATTCCAGATGGTATTGGCACAGTTGGTATAGCCTTCGGTTCCCATGATGAATTCGCCGGTGCCGTTGGCACAATTGTCGATCTGGCGGCACATACTGTGAGAAAAAACGCCTCCACCATAATCAAAGTCGATGCTGAAAAAATCATACTGATCGCCGGTTAAACGACGTTCACGACCTCCATATCCAATGGCACTTTCAGGCTGACGGCCTAAAAACCAGTTGATCACATCGATGTTGTGAACGTGTGTATCCAAAATATGATCGCCACACAACCAGCAGAAGTTGTTCCAGTTCCGGATCATGTAGGTCATATCGTCCCAGCCTTCTTCGCGGGTACGGAACCACACATGATTTTGGTTCCAGAATGCCCTTGCAGCCAATGGTTTGCCGATGGCGCCATTTGCAACCTGTTGGTAAGTTTCAATGTAATCCTGCTGATGACGACGCTGAGTGCCGGTAACAACATTCAGTCCAACAGCCTGTGCTTTTTTTGCACTTGCAATTACCGACCTGATACCCACCGGATCAACTGCTACCGGTTTTTCCATGAAAACGTGTTTGTTCTGTAAAACAGCTTCCTTGAAATGTTCGGGCCTGAATTGTGGTGGAGTTGCCAGAATAACGACATCCACATCGGCCAAAGCCATTAGTTTTTTGTACCCGTCAAATCCTGAAAAACAGTTCTCTGCCGGGATTTCCATTTTCAGTTTCGAGAACCGTTCACGACCTGCGTCAATCTTATCTTGAAAAACATCGGCCAGAGCTACAATGTGCAAATCTGGTCCGCTGCTTATAAAGTTCAGGGCAGCACCTGTTCCCCGGTTTCCAACGCCTACTAATCCGGCCCGTAATCTCTTTCCCTTCGGTGCTGCCTTCAAAATGGGTGGTAGGCCAAGTGCTTTGGCATCCCTTTCTCTTTTACAACCTGATATCATTGCATTTGCACCCAACAATCCTATTCCAGCTAAAGCTGTTGATTCCAGAAATCTCCTTCTGTTAAAACCTTTATTGTTATTTTCCATAGTGATCGGTTTTCTATTTGATATTCTCATCAACTTCACAAACGACCCTGAATCCAATGTCGATGCAATCAGAATACCACCAAACGCTCTTTGGCATTTGCGGATCGGTGACAAGCCATGCTTTGGTTTTGGTAAAATCGCGTGCTGCACTGCGTACATCTTTGGCATCGCTTTTAAACGAACCTCCTCTGATTACATGTTCCTGACCTTTCTTTGGTCCTTTTGGGTTTACAGCTCCCTTTTTGTAAGCTGAATATGCTGTAGGTGAATAATAATCGGAACAGAATTCATATACATTTCCCAGCATGTTTTTCAGCCCAAATGGGTTTCCTTTTACTGAAGCTGGTTCCTGTGTTTGTGATGCACTGTTTTCTTTGTAAACCACATAAGACTGGATAGTTGTTGTATCCCTTCCAAAAATCTTCCTGAAAAGTCCTTCGGATGTGAACTTTTTCGGACTTCCTTCAAAAAAGTAAGGAGTTTGTTTGCCTCCTCGTGAAGCATATTCCCATTCAGCTTCAGTTGGAAGACGGTATTTTTTGCCGGTCATTTTCGAGAGCCATTGGCAATATACATTGGCTGCTTTCCATGTCATTGTGATGGCCGGTCGAGAGCCTTTTCCCCAGCCCTGATCGGGTGCACCCCAAGGTGGTGTTGGACCCGAAATGGCATCTACATTTTCGTTCTCTTCGGCTTCTTTGCGCCCCTGCGACGAAGTAGCCTTAAAGAATTCAAGGTATTCGTCCCAGCTAACCTCCACTTTTGCCATAAAGAACCGCGACAATTTTACCTGATGAGCAGGACCTTCATCAGGTTTTCTCAACGGCTCACTTTTCGGACTTCCCATTATAAATTTCCCGCCCGGAATTGCAACCATCTCGAATGAAAGGCTTGTTCCGGGAATTTTTTCGGTAAAGTTGGCAAAGCTGATAACAGGAGTAGGTTCGGTATAAACCTGCGTATTTTGAGTAACAGTAACACCAAAATTGGTGTTGTGCTCGTGTTTATTGTTCGGATCAAAATGACCAACATCCAGATGACAATTCAAACAGCTCACTTCAGTTTTGCAGGTTATATAATTCAAGTGTGCATTTTCGCCCTCAACGGTGAGGGTTTTTGGAAACAGATTTTGGTGGCATCTGACACACGACTCGGCATAAGTGAATTTCTTTGCCATGTCGAGTTTGCGTTTTGCTGCCCAGTTAAAATCAGCCGAATCCTTGAACAGTTTACCATAGACATCTTTGGCTCCGTGTTTTACCTTAGCGAGTAGTATTCCATGTCCTTCGGGTGGAAGGTGGCACTCAACGCAATGAACAATGACACCAGGTTTGTTATCGTGATGGGTCGAAAGTTTCCAGCTTTGTTCGGCTAAGGGATGAACATGGCACGACATGCAGTATTCATCTGTTGAAGTATAAGTAACAACCTTGCTACCGGCGAAGATTAAAGCAAATCCAAGGACCAAGCCAAGACCAATCACCCAGAGGAAAGCTTTTTTCCCGGTAAACAGAGAGCGAACAGAATCCCAAATCTTCATAATCAACCTCAAATATTCGTTTAAGCTGAATCTGCAATTCCCGACAATATCAATCCAGGAATAAAAATCTTTAACCAAAGCTAATATAGGGCAATTAGCGGGGTTTTAGTTGAAGTTTACAGGCGGGTTAAGTTGAGGTTAATTCTGGGTTAATTTTACCAACAAATTGATTTTTATAGATTGAATAAGTGGATGATATTTAGATGATTATTGAATAAAAAATAAAAATTAACCCTGTTTAAGAACATGTTTTTTAATCAGACAATCAGTTCATCGAATTTACCTGAAAATTTCTCTCCATACATCTCTTCATAGAGGACACAAAATCGATCGAATGTAAACCGGGCAAGGTTGTAATTGTTTTGTTTCACCAGAACCTTCAATTTTGAAGACAGTGCCTGATCGTTAACCGGGTCAGTTATCAGAACGCGATCCGTTAACTTCAATATCAGCTCATTGTCATTTTCGATGGTTAGTTCATTGATAAATTTCAGGAGAATATCAACAATATTATTCCCGACGAAACCTTTGAAATCGTCGAGCCAATCGTAGGATTCGCCTTTGAAAAGTTCACCTTCCTGAATGATATGATAGAAATTCAGGTTAAAATCGGTGTCATGAATTTTTTCTCTTTTCAGGAGTTTTAAGCATTCTACATAGTCGCAATAAACGGAGCCTCCAAATGCCATTGACCATCGGTCGATGTGGAAATGAATATGAACTGAATCGAGCGATTCGAGAATGAGTCGCAGCTTGCGAATGGTAACGCCTCTGCTGTTTTTGGCACTTTGCGACGAATGCCCGAGCCAAAGTATATCAGTCAATTCCTTGGTAGAAATACCGTTTTTATTGCGCTGAGAATACAAAAGAATGATGAGGAATAGTTGTTTTAGCTTGGGTGTAAATTGGCTGCTTATGTCGTTGCCATCTTTGTCGAGTACTTTGAAATCACCAAAAAGTTGGATGTAATTTGCTTCAGGTTTGTGGATAATGGCGCTTTCGATACTCCTGATTTTATCAGCAGTAGAGGTTTGCTTTTTAAATTTCTGAAATGGAATTTTAAAATAAGCCAGCACCAACAACGACAATGCAAGAATGGCCAGCAAGCTTCGTGATAAGATAGGATAAAGGATAAAGACATTTTTTATGGGTACAATTTCGATCACTTCTTTGCTCATGCCCCAGATTTCTTCTTCGCCCAGAGCTCTCGACCAAATGCTTAAGTTATCAATAGCGCCGTACATATACGAAGACCAGTTAAACCCGGCAACTCCGATATACAGATTGTCCCGTCCTTTGTATGCCGGATGTCCTAAAGACCGGCTGTCAAGTTTGCCATTCACGAAAATGGCCTGTTCACCACTCAACTTGTTGTATCTCCATACCAAATGATACCATTTTCCGGCTTCGAGAACCGTTTTACCCCGAAGATCATTGTTATAAAACCCGAAATAGGGTTTTCTATCTCTAACCAGCAGGTGTATTCCTTGCTGATAGGTATTGTTTTTAGTCCCGATAATGCAGTAATCGCCTTTATTGGGAAGATATTCTTTGATCTTTACCCACGATGCCACGGAAAAGTCGTGGTCACGCATTTTAAAAGCTTCGGCACCTGGCAGAATAATGTAACTGTTTTTGTCAAACAATGCTACTGACGATCGGGTTGAATCGTTTGCAAACTTAACGTTTAAAGGATTTCCGTTAAACCCATTAATACTGAAGTCGTGGCATTCTTTGGAGAAGGTATAATGACCTTCAAGATTATCTGTAATTTCATGCGATGTGGCTACAAAATGCTGGATGATACTCTCTTTGGGTTCAATAAATGTTGCAGTTTCGGGAGTAAAACGGAACCCAGGACTTTTAGGAGTTAAAACCAGATTATCTCCCGGACCAACCGGGAAACAATACTTTCCACTTGTAAGACTTCCGGTTTTTTCCCAGTTAACGTAGTCGAGTATTTGTGCATTGTAAGTAACAGTTCCCTTAACTATTTTAAAACCACGTAAATACGACACAATACCAACGATCCAATCCTCGTAACGGTCGAGCATGATAAAATTGGGCGTTTTACCGGTATTGGTCCAGGTATTTTTTATATGCTCAATCAAATAAGGATTTTGGTTGCTCTCGTATTTGAGATTATTAGCGCTATCGCTTTTCTTCGGAAAATTATAGTCGTTGTAAATCAGAAGACTGTTTTTTGGATCGCCTTTCAGAAATTCACCCTTAAAAACAGGAGCTTCCCATATCGAAAAATACGGTTCTACGGCGTGATTCCATACATAATGAAGCCAATCGGGACTATTGCGGTGCTCCTGCATCGAAAAAACGACCAGCCTTTTGTTTTCTTCTACCATGGTTTTTATTGGCGGCCAACCTTCTTTTGCATCGTAAGCATAAAGGTATTGGTTGATCCCCAGTTCCTGAAAAATATCGCTGAGTTCGTTTAAATTCGTGCTGAAATCGAGAAAAAGTGTCAGAATTTTGTCAGGATTGTTATCCATGAAGCTTTTGATTTCTTCCATGCTTTTTCTGAAGGGAATGGAAGATCCATCGGATTTTTTAATCATGAGCTGGTTTGGCTGTTTTTCCCATTCGAGATAAAACCTGAACCCACCAATGTTTTGATCGAGAAGTTCTTTAATGGTGCGGGTTTCGTTGAGGTTGGCATCGACACCTGAAAAATTGGAAATCACAAAAATCGTTTCATCGTAAAGTTTACTGGATGTGTCGTCGCTGGCTTTGGCACTAATTACCAAAACTGAACATAGCCAGTATAACAGTATAGCAATGCAACGAATTCCTGTCCTCATCTGAAACATGTTAATTACCTGAGCCCAATCGTTAAAAGAAAAGCGAAACCCAATCAAATTCCTTTATGAATGGCATCCAAAAATAGGTTTCTGATTCTGAAGTTTCAAATTTATACGATTTATTCACCAATTAAGAAAGAAAGCAAAAAATTTATATTTTTGTGGCTCGAAAAGAAGGGCTGTTAGCTCAGTTGGTTTAGAGCATTACCTTGACAGGGTAGGGGTCACTGGTTCGAATCCAGTACAGCCCACAAACTAAAAAAGCAGAAATGAAAATTTCTGCTTTTTTAGTTTGTGCTTCTTCGAGTTACGGCCGCTTGTTTAATTGGCTCTCGATTGATTGGTCGATTATAACCTTGTTCGAAATCGATACATCTCTTGCTATAAACAAACCAAGTACCGGCTTGCCATCGTTTGAAGTGATATTACTCTTAATATTTGCCGATGGAACACTGAACAACGATCCGGTGCCACTTTGATTGATCATCTGGAAATAAAATTTATAGTCAAATTCCGAGATGGAAGTTTGTTTCACGTAAATGGTATCATTGAGTTTCAGCTTCCGATCGGTAGCTTCTTTGCTGTACTCATAAAAATCAGTAAAAATTTCAAGCTTGGTGATGTAATTCCCATCAACAAACTCATCGCTGGCAATTGCTATTTGGTCGGCTTTATGTAGCAATGTGTCGTTTACATAGATATCCCATTTATAGTAATTGCCAATGCCTTTGGGCTCTTTTCCGTAGGTAAATACTCCGAGAAAACGCTTGTCTCCCCGCGCTGAAGGGCTCACCTGGATGGAGTCAATGGGTTCAACTGCATTCAGAATGTCTTTGCCAATAAGGGTTTTACCTTCTGATTGTATGGTTAAAGTATATTCCTTTCCGGCAATTCCCCGATAATGTACATTTTGAGGAACATGGTAAAAACCTTTCTGTTGGGCATCTTCAACCAGATTTATTGTATTGGCCGGACTCGAATTGTCTGAAATAACTACTGTTGCTCCGCTAATTCCCGGATAAGCCATATCTTGACTGACATTCAGCGTTTTATACAGGAAAACCGTAGGATCATCCAACGTAGTGATACTGGCTTCCACTCCAAACAAGTCCAGGTTTTCTTCATTAAGTTTAACGTCGATTACATCTTCGCAAGAGGTGAAAAGGACTGATGAAATAAGAAATGCGATTAAGAAGATGAGACCGGAGACGGAAGTCCGAAATCGGAAGTCCGAAGCTTTTTTGCCAGAAGCCAGGAGCCATTTATCAGTCCCTTTTCCTAATTCACTTGAACCTATTCTTGGGTTGTTATCTATATAGTTTTTCATGACTGGGGAAAATTAAAAATTGAAATTGTAGGTAATCGAAGGAATCAAGCTCCCGATAATTGATAAACGGGTTGCTTCTGAAACAGTTGGGTTGTCAGCATTTTGGCGGAAAGTTACAGAATAGGAATTCCGACGGGCATAAACGTTGTAGATTGCGAAGTTCACCGATTGTTTAAATTTCTTCCGATCGTTTTTCTTAAAGTCGTAAGTCATCGAAATGTCGAGGCGGTGATAGTCAGGAATCCGGTTACTGTTGCGCGATGAATAGTAATAAATCGTATTTCCCTGAATATCGTATTTCGCTACCGGGTACGAAGTCGGATTTCCGGTGGAGAAAACCCAGGTTGATGAAAAATTCCACCTTTTGGTCAGTTCGTAATTTACAACCACTGAAGCAACGTGGGTTCTGTCGTAGCTTGACGGATAGGCTTTCCCCTCATTAATCCCGGGAACTTTGCGCATCGACTTTGCCAAGGTATAACTTAACCATCCTGTTAACCGGCCTTCCTGTTTTTTTGCATACAGTTCAAGTCCATACGCATAACCGCTTCCATGGAGCAATTCCGTTTCAAGATTTTCCTTCAGGAACAACTCTGCTCCGTCTTTATAATCAAGCACATTGCTCATCTTTTTGTAGTAAACTTCGGCTGAAGTTTCGAACATGTTATTCTTAAAATTCCTGAAATAACCAAGTCCAACTTGATTGGCAATCAGTGGTTTTATGTACGTATTACTTGGCAGCCAAATGTCGAGCGGCGTAGGAGAGTTGGTGTTCGAAATAAGGTGCAGGTTTTGTGCCATGCGGTTGTACGATGCTTTGATCGAACTCTCCGGATTGATCAGGTATTTCAATGCAAAGCGTGGTTCGATATTGTGGTATGGAGGAGGTATCAGTTTGCCTGATCCATAATCTTTTACACCGGTAACTTCTCCGGAATTGGGTTGATCTGGATTTTGGTATTCGCTTACTTTTCCTTTCCCAATTTGCTGAAAATAGGAGTAGCGCAAACCGTATCTCAGTGTGAGCCGTGGACCCACTGTTTGTTCGTTCGAAATATAAAAAGAGTTATCCAATGCATTGTAGTTGGTCAGTTTTATATCGCTGAAATATGATTTTTCCCCCGCTTTAACCTGACCTGGCTCAAAATGATGATAAATCAGATTAAACCCAAGCGTGAGTTTGTTTTTCGGACTCAGGTACCACGAAAAATCTTCCTTGAAGTTGTAATCAGAAATTTGAGAAGTCCAGTCGAACTGGTCGGCTGAGTTTCCCGGAACGCCCAGGTTGTAGTTATACCGCGAAAAAATGATCGAAGTGTTTGAAAAGAGTTTATTTGTGAAAAGATGGTTCCATCGCGCCGTGGAGGTTAAATTTCCCCATCGCATGTAAATGGATTCGCCAGCTTTAAAATAATCGTCGCCTGTGTAAGCCGAGAAATAAAGCCGGTTTTTATCATTGATCTCAATATTGGTTTTCAGGTTCAGATCATAGAAATAAAGCTTATTATTTTTCAATGCTTCGAGACCCATCAATCTTCCGAGGTAATCGGCATAGGTTCGTCGGCCCGAAACGATAAAACTCCATTTGTCTTTAATGATAGGACCTTCAACAGTCAGCCGGCTCGAAATATTGCCGATTCCACCGCTCACCCCCAATTGCTGCGAGTTTCCGTCTTTCATCCTGATATCGATTACCGATGAAGCCTTTCCTCCATATTCAGCAGGTATTCCACCTTTGAAAACCTCAACATCTTTGATGGCATCGGAGTTAAAAACGGAAAAGAAACCAAGCAAGTGCGAGGCATTGTAAACCGGAGCTTCATCCAGGATCATCAGGTTTTCATCGGGGCCACCACCTCTGACATACAAACCAGAACTGCCTTCACCTCCGTTCTGAATGCCTGGTAACAGCGTGATGCTCTTAATGATATCAACTTCGCCCATAAACGACGGCAACTTTTTAATCATTTTCACCTGAAGTTTCTCCATGCTCATTTGAAGATTCTCCACATTGCTATTTTTCTTTTCACCTTTAATTACCACTTCATCAATCTGTTTTGTGTCTTCTTCCAGCATCACATTTAATTGTTTGCTTTCATTCAGGTTAATCGACGGCGACTGCGACTGATAACCCATAAATGAGAAATTGATTGAATAGGTACCCTGTGGTACTGAAATGGAGTAGAATCCGTAAGGGTTGGTAATTACGCCGGTTTTTATCTTCGGAATGTAAATTGTTGCCCCGATCAGGGCTTCCCCGTTGGCTTTGTCTTTAAGATAGCCGCTCAAAGTCACAATTCCGGCAACCCCGGGAAGCGACAAGATTAAAAGCAGCATAATAATACTGAACTGTTTCATTGGTTTTCTGTTTTCTGATTTCTGAACATTGTAATAAAGTAACTTCAACGATAGATTGGTATTTTTTGAATAGGTTGCATTGTACAGTCAAAAAATTACGATCGCCGATGGTTTTATACCATAAAAGCATTTGGATTAATCTATAATTCACTTTGGTTTTAATTGTTTTTTAATGGCGCGACAAAGGAAGCCACTTTATTTAGATAAGTAACAATGAAATCTGTGAATGACCAAAATGAATCGGTGAATGATGATGATACCCAATATCGTTGCTAAGGATAACTCAGATTAGATATCTTTTTGCTTCATCTTTTTCTAAAATCTTTATTCCTATTTTGGTCCTTAGTCTTAAAACCATTTTTTTCGCTTGAAATAAATAGTCAACGACAGGGTAATTGTTGCCAGAAGTATCCAGAAATAAAGATACCCGTATTTTAAATGTATTTCAGGAAGATATTCGAAGTTGGTTCCGTAAACGCCCGCAACAAAAGTAAGTGGGATGAAAAAAGCCGAGAAAACGGTTAGCACTTTCATGATTTCGTTGGCTCGCAAATCGAGACTGGCATGGTAAATATTCATCTGGTCGTTCAGCATCAACTGGTAAATTTCGATGGTTTCCGAAGCCTGTACCACCAAATCGTTCAAGTCTTTAAAGTATTTCAGGTTGTCATCTGTAACAAAACCCGATTCATTTTCAATCAGGTGATGAACAATTTCTTTGACCGGCCGGATGTTTTTCCGCAGAAAATTAATCTCTGTCTTGTGCTTGTATATTTCCTGCATCAAACCTTTTTGGCCTGGGGTGAAAATCCTTGATTCGGTTTTCTCAATGATATTTCCAAGTATTTCGATGTTAATCAGGTAATTATCAACAATTGTATCAAGCAAAACGTACGTCAGGTAATCAGCTCCTTTTCTTCTGACACGCCCGGTTCCTTTGCGGATGCGTTCGCGGATGACATCAAAATAATGTCCTTCCCGTTCCTGAAGGGTGATGAGGAAGGAATCGTCAAGTATCAGCGTCATTTGTTCCGAACGCAGCTCGTTTGTTTTGTCGTTGTAATCAAGCATTTTCAGGATGATCACCAGCAGTTTGTCATTCTCTGTGATTTTTGGACGCTGGTCGGTATTGAGCATATCTTCAAGCAAAAGACCGTGAATTTCAAACAATTCACCCAGTTTTTGAATCATTTCAGCATCATGTAACCCGTAGAGACTAATCCAACTTACCGTATCTACTGAAATGTAAGGCATGCAATCGTCCAGCCTTTCAGGCTCATTTTCAATCAGTTTGTCGTTTGTGAAATTGATAAGATGAATCAAATTCTTTTCAATTTTCTGGGTACCCAGGTGAATAAGCGAACCTGGTATTTTGCCCGAAGCTTTTTTTCGGTCGTGAAGAAATCGTGCCATTGAGATATTTACTATTTTACAATTTACAATTTACTATTCAATGTCGTTTAGTTAAGAAAATATCGTAGTTAAAATCGTCATTGCGAGGAACGAAGCAATCTATAAATCAACAGATTGCTTCACTTCGTTCGCAATGACGGCGTTAACTAAACGACATTGATTTACAATTTACAATTTTATTCCGAATCATTTTCGGTCGTTCCTCTTTTTTGGCTATACCGATCAGGAACAAAAGTCTGATCAGAGATTGGTGGTCTGACGTAGGTTGGATGTTCTTTTCTTGGAAGCAAAATGATCGGTTCTGAAGGAACTTCTTCGTAAGGAATCAGGCTCAGCAAATGACTGATGCAATTGAGCCTGGCCAGTTTTTGATTGTCGGCAGGCACCACAAACCATGGCGATTGTGGAAGATCGGTTTGTTTGAACATTTCGTCTTTGGCTTTGGAGTATTCAACCCATTTCTCGCGCGACACCACATCCATTGGGCTCAGTTTCCACATTTTGGTAGGGTCGTTAAGTCTTTCCTGAAAACGGTTTTCCTGTTCTTCGTCAGAAACCGAGAACCAATATTTGATCAAAATAATTCCTGAACGCATGAGCATCTGCTCAAATTCAGGGCAACTCCTGAAAAACTCCTGATACTGTTCGTCAGTGCAGAAACCCATCACATGCTCCACTCCGGCTCGGTTATACCAGCTTCGATCGAATAAAACGATCTCGCCACCAGCAGGCAAGTGCTTTGTATATCGCTGAAAATACCATTCAGATTTCTCTTTTTCGGTGGGAGTGCCCAGCGCAGCAATCCGGCAAATGCGGGGATTGAGCGGCTCGGTGATCCGTTTGATTACTCCACCTTTCCCGGCAGCATCGCGACCTTCAAACAAAACTACTACCTTTAATTGTTTGTATTTCACCCATTTCTGAAGTTTAATCAACTCAATTTCCAGTTTCAGGAGTTCCTTTTCATACCTTTTATCTTTGATCAGTTTATGATCTTTCTTCTCAGGTTCAACATGTTTCAGGTGTTTCCCTTCATGTTTCGAAGGATGTTTTTCTGAATCTTTACTCATGGCGACAGTGTTTTAAAATCGGTAATAAAAGATTTTGAAAAATACGAAATGTCAGGCAGTAAATCAAGTTTGGTTTGTAATGCTTACATTTGCCGACTAATTATTTTTTGATTTTGGAGCGGAAGGATTTTAGGAATCTGTTCAGGAAGCACGATTTGCTCAGTGAGTTGTGCGTATTATTGAATACCCCGGGTGAAAAGGTTCACCTGCAGGGACTTGTTGGCTCATCGCGAAGCATTCTCGCTTGTTTAATTTCCGAAGAAATACCGAAAACTTTTGTTATTTGCCTGAACGACAAGGACGAAGCCGCCTATTTTTACGACGATCTGAATACGCTGGCCTCCGAAGTTCCGGTTTTGTTTTTCCCTTCGTCGTACAAACGATCGGTGCATTACGAAACCATCGAACAGGAAAATATCATTTTACGAACCGAAGTTCTGAATAAGTTAAAAGACGGGAAACAATTGCTCGTGGTGACTTATCCTGAAGCTTTGGTCGAGAAAGTGATTTCGGGCGCAGGATTGGCCGCGAATACGTTTCAGGTGTCGAAAGGCGATAAATTGTCGCTCGAATTTGTGGCCGAAGTGCTTTTTGAGTATGGCTTCGAGCGGGTTGACTTCGTTTATGAACCCGGCCAATATTCTATTCGCGGTGGAATTGTCGATATTTATTCGTTCTCGAATGAAGATCCTTATCGCCTCGACTTTTTTGGCGACGAAGTGGATTCGATCCGAAGTTTCAACATCGACGACCAGATTTCGAAAGAAGCGCTGACCAAAATCAGCATCATTCCCAACATTCATCAGGAATTGCAAGACGAGGAACGCATCAGTTTCCTTGATTTTGTTTCTGAAAATACCATTTTCCTGCTGAATGATATTCAACTGATTACCGATCAGATGGAATACAATTTCAGCCAGACCATCGAAAAGGCCGAAACGGAAGAAGAACGGAAGAAATGGTTTGCCAGACTGCTTTCAGGAAAAGCTTTTGCCAAAGAAATTAAGCATTTTACCTGCGCCGAGTTTGGTCAGAAACATTTTTTCAGTCACTCGAAAGTGGTGACTTTCCAAACCACTCATCAGCCTGTTTTTCACAAAAACTTTGACATGCTTGCTGAAAACCTGATTGATTATCAGGAGTTCGGCTTCACCAATTATATTCTTTCGGGCAACGTATCGCAAACCGACCGATTGCAGGCCATTTTCGACGACAAAGGTTTGGATGTCAAATTCCGGCCTGTCAATTTTACTTTGCATGAAGGGTTTATCGATCGTGACCTGAAAATTTGCTGTTATACCGATCACCAGATATTTGAACGCTACCACCGTTACGAGATCAAATCGCGCAAAGCTGAACGCGACAGCATTTCGTTCAAAGAGCTGAACAAGCTGCATCAGGGCGATTACGTGGTTCACATTGATCATGGAATCGGAAAATTTATGGGCCTGGTAAAAACCGAGGTGGACGGCAAACTTCAGGAGGCCATCAGGTTGTCTTACCGCGACAACGATGTGCTGCTGGTGAGTATCCAAAACCTGCACCGCATTTCGAAATACAAGGGCAAAGACGGCACCGAACCAAATATCAGCAAATTGGGAAGCGGCGCCTGGCAAAAGTTGAAAGACCGCACCAAGCTGAAGGTGAAAGACATTGCCAAAGAATTAATCGAGCTATACGCTGCCCGCCGCCAGGAACGTGGCTTTGCATTTTCGCCCGATTCGTACCTTCAAACTGAATTGGAAGCTTCGTTTATTTATGAAGATACGCCCGACCAGGTGAAATCGACCATAGCTGTGAAGGAAGACATGGAAAAGGATATTCCGATGGACCGGCTGGTTTGTGGCGATGTGGGTTTCGGAAAAACCGAAATCGCTATCCGCGCGGCATTTAAAGCCGTGGCCGACAGCAAACAGGTAGCAGTATTGGTTCCCACAACCCTTCTGGCACTTCAGCATCACAAAACTTTTGCCGACCGCTTGAAGGACTTTCCGGCCAGGGTTGAGTACATCAGTCGTTTACGAAAACCTGCTGATGTGAAACAGGTGTTGGCCGATACCAAAGCCGGAAAAGTGGATATCCTGATCGGAACACACAAGCTCGTTGGCAAAGAGGTTGTTTTTAAAGATTTGGGCCTACTGATTGTTGATGAAGAACAGAAATTCGGCGTTTCGGTGAAGGAAAAGCTGAAACAGATCAAGCTAAACGTTGATACGCTTACGCTAACCGCCACGCCCATTCCGCGAACATTGCAATTTTCGATGATGGGTGCCCGCGATTTGTCGATTATACAAACTCCGCCACCCAACCGATACCCGATTTCAACCGAACTGCACGGTTTCAGTGAGGAAATTATCCGCGATGCAATTCAATATGAAATGGCGCGCGAAGGTCAGGTATTTTTTATCCACAACCGGGTGGCAAATATTTACGAGGTGGAAACCGTGATACGGAAGCTGGTTCCGGGAGTTCGCACGGTGGTTGGTCACGGGCAGCTGGACGGCGAAAAGCTCGAAAAGCTGATGATGGATTTTATCAACGGCGAATTCGATGTGCTGATTGCCACTACCATTATCGAGTCTGGGCTCGACATTCCGAATGCCAATACTATTATCATCAATCATGCTGAAAACTTCGGACTAAGCGATTTGCACCAACTGCGCGGAAGGGTTGGCCGCTCGAACAAAAAAGCATTCTGTTATTTACTGGCACCACCGCTCTCAACCCTCACAACCGAAGCAAGCCGCCGTTTGCGGGCCATCGAAGAGTTTTCGGAGCTGGGAAGCGGGTTCAACATTGCTATGCAGGATTTGGACATTCGCGGTGCCGGGAACTTGCTGGGCGCTGAGCAAAGCGGTTTTATTGCCGACATCGGGTTCGAAACGTATCACCGAATCCTGAACGAGGCCATTCTGGAGCTGAAACAAACCGATTTTAAAGAGCTTTTCAAAGACGAAAAAGAAGATACGTCGAGGGCTTTCCTGAACTTGAAATTTGGGAGCGACTGCCAGATTGATACCGATATGCAATTGTTGTTTCCTGATAAATACATCCAGAGCACATCGGAGCGCATGTTGCTTTACCGCGAACTCGACAACATTGAAACCGAAGAAGCATTGGTGCTATTCGAAGCTGGACTTCTTGACCGTTTTGGCAAATTACCTCCTGAAAGCATTGAATTAATTGAAGTTGTGCGCCTTCGCCGGGTAGCTGTTGAACTCGGAATGGAGAAAATTATCCTGAAACACCACAAAATGGTTTGCCAGTTTATTGCCGATCCTCAATCGGTTTATTACCAATCGCCGGTATTTAGCAAAGTGCTGCAATACGTGCAAACCCATCAGCAAATCTGCCGAATGAAAGAAGGCAACAACAAACTCTCACTCACCTTCGAGAAGGTAAAAAGTATAAAAAAGGCGAAAGAAATTTTGGAGGGAGTTGGGGAATAGTTAAAATTTGAATCTGTCGTACTAAATGAGCAACAGAGTGAAATTCTTATTTCTGAACCAAGTTATTTACTTTTTCGACCAATTTTATAACCAATTTGTGGTCGCTTTTTAGCAGTTGTTTTCTGTTGCATCAATTCCCTAATGGCTTGAAATACCATTGAAAATTGCTTGTCGTATCTGGATTCAAGATCAAATAACTTTCTTTCCAATTCTTTATTTGCGGATAAAATCTCCCTCAACTTTACAAATGCTCTTACAATTAATACGCTGGTTTGAATTGCGATTGGTGTGTTCAATACACTGGCAAGCATAATTGTTCCATGTTCAGAAAATGCATAAGGATTCGTTCTGGAAAATTTGAGTTTTTCAAGGTGGTCGCAATTTGCGATAACCTCTGCTTTTTCATCGTCGGATAGTCACATAACCTTCCTTTTTGCTTTTTTCAAAAGGACTAAATTCCAATATAGTAAGTTCGGAGTTTAACCATTTTTTCAATGATTGGATTCAATGATTCTATTCATCCCCTCTAAATCTGGCTTGCCTTACTTCCTCAACTTCAGCAGTAATTTCCTCAATAGAAGGTACATATTCAGCATTTCGACGAGTCTTTTCAAGAACTTCTTTAAGCGATGATTTTGGTTGAATTTTAATCAGGTTCAAATCTGCCAAATCCTTTATAAGTTGATTGGCTTTTGGATTCAATATTTCTATTCTAATTGTTTCCATAACATTTCGTTCATTCGGTTATAAATCTTTGCTTATTGTTATTCCACCAATTCTTGTTTACTTCTTTCGCTAATGTGTCAATATCAGATTGTTTTGCCTGGCTAGTTGAGGTAAGCTCTTGGTATCTAAGATAATCAACAAGCCGTTGTAATCCATAAGTGTTTATGTTAGAAGACACTCTGATTACTATTTCCGAATTAGTCCTTTCAATAATCATGACAGTAAGTTTATTTAAATCCAAAGGTAAAATAAATCTAAAGGCAATCTCCTCGTATTTGCGAATTTAGCAAGTTTGAGATAATAGGAAATCAAATTTGCCGCATGAAAGAAGGCGACAACAAACTTTCACTTACCTTCGAGAAGGTAAAAAGTGTGAAAAAGGTGAAAGAGATTTTTACTTCCATATTTAATGATCTAAAAAAATTACTGGAAGTAATCCCAAACTATCCGGCGAGTGCAACCAACAAAAAACCTTGATAAATATATAGAATAAGGAAGGCGCTGCGCGGGGATTACGCGTAATCGAGACTTCATGATGAGTCGTGCCGACCACATGAAGTCCTATTTATTAGCGGCTGTGTTTTACTTTTTCTTCCAACTTCTTACGATATTTACAATGTCCATAACATAATCTTCATCTGTAAATCTTGCTCCTCGAACTGCTGGGTGCCAAGTATGAATATACAATTTATCGACTGTATCGTAAAAAGCATTTCCGTATTCCGTATTTTGCTTTTCTGCTGTTTCCAATCCGTCAAAATCTGATTTATAAAAATACTGCAATGTATTTCCAAATATTACAACATTTGGATTATATGTTTCAATTTGTCGTTTTAGCAATTCTTGATTATCGTAATAGGTCTGTTGTATTTCATCGCCTTCAGAAATGCTACCTCCAGGGATTTTTTTAATGTTGATTATTGCAATTTCTTGTAATGGTTCAAAAGATTTTTCGTTGCTTGCATCTGGAATTTCGCTCCATTTACAATCTCTCAAAATGCCATAAGTTGTATAAATCATTCTTTTCAATGTAGGAACACTTTTTCCACACCGATATAGCCATTCTTTATCTTTGAATTTTTCGAGGTAACTCCAAGTATCTGTTTCTGAATTTGCTTCTTTCAATACCCATAAAATGCGATATTTTGCATTAAGATATTTTTCAGGTTCAATTATGCCGTCAATAACAAAATGACTATCGTTATCTAATCCGATTTGCTCAATTTGTTCAGAAATTGTATTGCATTTATTTTTGAATGTCTCTAATGTTTTCATTTATTTGATTTGTTGTTTTTCAGAACGAATGGGCAGAAGAATATTCCCCTGCCCAAATCAACACTAAAGTTTTGTAACTTCTAAATAATTATTTGAAATATGAACGTTTTCTATAGTTACTCCATATTTCCGCTGAAATGCATCAGCAATCTCTTGTTTTCCTGCACTCAATAAGTTTGGCGCACTTGTTTGTTTAGACAAAAGTTCTACTTCCATTCCTTTTTCAAAACGAGTTCCTTTATGATTGAAACTGTTTTTGAGTTTTACACTAAATTGTGCCATAATAGTTATTTTTAAAATTTATGCCTACTATTATCGGGTTGTCAGCTTCTCCCGTGGCGTGCAAAATTAACACACTATTACGACAATTCGCGTCGTGATACGCCAACATTGCCGCTAACGGCTATGGGCTATGGGCATTGGCGGTTTGCGGGAACATTCGCTGTCGTGGAACGACAAAGTGAATGCGGGAGCAAAACCTCCAAATTGCACGTCAGCCAGCCTGTGCCCATAGGCGTGTGTTATGTGCTAGCAGCTTGGTTGTGTATCGTTTGTCTTTTTCGTCCGTTACTAAACGTTGAATTTTGGTCGTTTACGCATAAGCTTCCGTTTCTTCCCTGTCAAGTTTTGCCTTCATATCATTTTTGTCCGGGTTTACTTTGCTGACTCTGTACTTCTACTATCGTTGAATAACCAGTTTTTTTGTTACCATTGTGTTCTTCGATTTAATACTAACCAAATAAATTCCATTAGGCAAAGTGCTTACTGGAACCGTTTCATTAGCTCTTACATCTTTCGAAAGCAATAGCTTGCCGTTTATATCCGACAAGCTAAGGGTTGCAATACCTTCCATTTCTGTTACCTGGAAAGCATTCGTGGCTGGGTTGGGCGAGAGTGTTACTCCTTTTACCGTATTGGTAGTAGTATTAATTCCGCTAGCAAAGCCATCAAAGGTGAGTTTATCGACATAAAGTTCAGAATTACTGCCAAGCGGAGAAAGCATAGCCATTGTCGTAAAATTAATTTGTTTGTATGCACTTATTGAAATATTGGCGCTATCAGGTATTGTAGAAGCATCGAAATAATTTACTGTTACCGAAAAGGAATTGTATGAAGAACTTGTGCTTTTACATATTGAACCATAGCCAACCATATTGCCGTAAGCTGAATTTATAGGATTTACATATCCATGTTTATACATTGCAATTATAAATTGACAGGAATCGCCATTCTCAGATGTGAATTTATAATATCCATTTAGAGTAGTGTGTCTTGCTGATATGGGAAAGAATGAATATATCTTTCCAAGAAGTGAAAGTGTTTCATTTGTATAGTTAACAGTAAATGATGGCTTGCTGTAAAGTTTTAGAGCATAATTTCCAGTGTAACTATCATTGGCTTGAGAGGTAGAAGAAACAACGCCAAGAACATTTATAGTACCGTATGAGTCCGTTTCACTTGTTGTTATTTTTTCAACAGTCCAATTATCGGGTTCTAACATACCATTAATCTCACTCCAGTTTTCAAAACCGAAGTTAGGAACAACATCCGTTTGTGCCACAACATGAAGTATTATTACCGCAAACAATCCTGTAAGTAAAAGTTTTTTTTTCATTTTATTTTTGTCAGTGATTACCGTGCTGACTCCGCACTTTTGATATTGTTTGAAAAATAAAATTGAATTGTAATTCTTTCTGATTAAATCATTTTCTTACTTTTCAGAGATTTACAGTCAACTGTAAAATTCCAAAGTCGCATTTTTCATTTTTTGCTGTTGCACATAACGTTGGAAGCTAAACGCAGAGGCGGATTGCGGGAGATTTCCTGTCAAGCCGGTAAGCTGCCTGAGCGGAAAGATACACACCGAAAACCACTGCCGCCGAATTTGCGGTTAGCTTGGTGTTGTGGCCCGTAATTTGTTTTTTCTTTTATTATTTCAAAATTACAGGAGTCCGTCACTACATTACCAGAGGTTGTTTCAACTTTACCAGAGTCTATTTCAACATTACTGGAGTCTATACACTTCAAGCCAGCCTAAAACTCAATCCACGACCAATATACAGTCACATTTACATCTATTGGATAAGCACCTTCACCTTGTGGCCCTGTGTCTCGCGTACGACTTCTATTTTCATAATATTCAAGGAAAAATTGCATAGAGTTTCCTGCAGTGGAATTAGGAATTATAGCGTTCATAGGAAGGGTTACATTAGCATGATTAGCCTTTAATTGAACTCCTGTAAAAGCAATTGGCATAATAACTTGATCGTTATATTTCAAAAACATCATAATCGACGCCTCTCCGTCTCCGCTAAAATCATTATTATTAATAGCTGCTTCCGGAAAATTAAATTCAAGAAAAACGTAGCCATTCATCATTATTTTCCGGTTCCCTTTCCAGTTTTCGTTTGTCTGACAAAAGATTGGAATAGGGTGAGTTTCATCAAAAACGCCTGGCCAGAGGTATGTGAACGAACTAGAACCCATATTCGATTCGGCTTTTTGTGCATATAAGGCGTAGGGAACGCTCAGTAACTGGCTTACTCCGCTAATGGTATAATTTGTTCCACCATCGGGGTCGGTTTCGGTTTTAATAAAATGGGGGCCATTTGCCCAGTCAATGGCATCAAGACCGGGCTTCCCTCCAAATTCTATACTGATCAATCCGTTCGCATCAGTACTTGGAGTTTGAGTTTCCCAATAAACTATTGTGCCGCTGGCGGAACCTTGCAGAATACTAATCTTCATTCCGACGATTTTGTTGGTAACCAATTTGTTGGTGTTGTCGCGGATTATAGCCTGATAGCTCATTTTTTGTGGTGACTGAGCACTTGTCTGTTGTGGCAGGAATACACTTACTGTAAACAACACGGCTGCCAAAATTGTAAGTATTCGTTTCATTTTTACTTAGTTTTTATGATTTTAAATGTTTTTACTTCAATGTTGTTATTGGTTATTTTTACAAAATAGGTTGACGAAATAAAGTAGCTCATGTCAATTTTTGTTTGGGTGCTCACAATTTTTTCATTTTGCAAAAGTCTTCCATTAATGTCATAAAGTTGAAAGTTCAAAGTTGAAAGTTCAAAGTTCTCAACAGTAAGGGTTAAGTTGTCGATTACAGGATTGGGATAGGCCGAAAGATTTAAATTAAATCCTTTAGCTACTTCAATCATTGTTACTACCGAAATTTCGTAGGGTTGCTGTACTCCCTGTGTTACCGAGCCATTTGTGCCTACTTGGCTTCTGTACACTACCTGACCAACGGAATAACTCGCCGAGCCTCCGCTGCCCGAAGCATTACCACCTGAAGCATCGATAGTTATTTGTGCCTTAAGTCCTGATAGTCCAATTCCAAATAAAAGTATTACACTTAGTAATAATTGTTTGTGTCGCATTTTTGAACTCCTTTCTTAATTTACCGTTTAAATTTCACTTATTTATTACTTGACTTTAACTTACCCGGGATCGCTTATGAGTTGATACGCCCCATTATGGCTCACAACGTAGGAAGCTACACGCAGGTGCGGATTGCGGGCGATTTCCTGTCAAGCCGAAAGACGGCACGAGCGGAAAGATACACACCGAAAACCGCTGCTGCCGCACTTGACGGGTAGCTGATGTTATGGGCTGGTTTTCATTCATTTAATATCTTTACGAAATTGATTCCAGTAATCATTCCCTTTAATTTGGTCAATGCGCTTCTCAAAGTATTTGTTATTCTTTTCCTGTTGTTCTTTTGATAAATCTTCAAAATTTTTAGTGTTTTCTGCCCTACTAAATATGAATCCTACTAAAGCAGAGTCATTTAATCTCTGAATGTTTGTATTCATTGATTGAGATATTGCAGTTTCTACAAAACTTGATTTTTCAAATCCCTCAATTACTCCGATAACAATGAATCGAGCAAACTTTGCATAGATAAAGCATTTTCCATCACCTTCTCCAATTTCAATATCAGCATCCCGAAGTAGGTAAGAATAAATGTTTTTGGGCGATTCGGGGATTTCAATATCATCTGGATTGCACATTAAGTGGATTGAGTCATATTTTTTCAAATCTTCATTCTCATAAAGGTATTTTCTCCACTCTATCTCAGCTTCATCTAATTTGTCTTTAAATTTATATTTATTCCCGTCGTCTTTGAAGTATATAAGCACTCTCCAAAGTATTGAGACTGCAAAATATTTCAGATTGTCTGATGGGTAAAATGTTGTCTTGCTCTTATTAATAAAACTATCGAATACATTTTTTTTAAACCAATCTTCTCTTTTACTAAATTTTTGTTCACAATCTCTACATAAAAGAAACTCTTTGATTCCATCTTGAAGAGGTTTATTTATATTCAAACCTTGTCTAAATCTTCCAGTTCCAGTCTGTTTCATCCACTTATAAACGAACTTTGGAATAACGTGACTTTCCTGTAGTTCTTTTTCTTTATGACAAAGGTTGCATCTTTTCATTTCTTTTTCTATCAATATTGTCAAGTATAATTCTTTCAATTTTATGTGGTTCATCACATTGTCCCTCACTAGATTGAAATTCACATCTTGGGCAATCAAAGCTTAATCCATACATTATGCTAGAACGTTCAATCATTGGAGTGTCACAGTTTGGACAATGAGCTTCCAAATTAGAGATAACCCAGACATTGTCTGAGCTACGAATCTTCCAAGTCCAAGTCCATTTCCATCGTTTGAATGTTCCTTCTCGGTAACTGTAAAAGTCTGGTTTGAATGTTTCTTCTTTTGTAAATTTGTCTATAATAGCAATTACTAAAATAAATAAAGCCACAGCTATAATTATCCACCATACTTTTAAGTCAAAGTTTATTATTGTCCATAATAAATTCCCAATCCATTTAATAATAGACCAAACAGTAGTAAGAATAGGTTTTTCTTTGGAATAGTCGTAACCCATAGTCAACAGCAAACTGAATAGCGCTGAGCCAATACTTATTGTCCAAGGTGATTTTGTCCACTTTTCTTTATTCATTGATAATAATGTTCGTCAATTGTCTAGCTCTTAAACTTGCCCATAACACCTGTATATCCCCAAACTTGTGGATATATCGGCATTAGTTTGAATTGGTTGAATTTGTAATAATGCTGATTTTGTGTGGTATATGTAAATTGTATTTCATTTTCAGTTAAAATTTAGGTTTAGAAAAAACTGACATTGTTTGATTGAATAAAACATAACCTTAATACCACACAAACTTAGGATAATAGATTTAAAAATCCAATTTATCCTATGGGTTTTAGCTCTTAACGATCACAGTAATGTATCGACATTAAAAATAAGAAATATCAGCAATCGGGAAAGATTGATAAATCCTAAAATCCCGTCATTGCCTGTCCTCTTGCCTGTCCTCATAGGATGACTTGAAGTCATCCTATGAGTCAGATGATACTCCCAGATTTCCCTTCCGGACTGAGTGATTTTGCAATCTGACTGAGGGATTTCCCTTCCGGGCTGAGTGATTTTGCTTCCGGACTGAGAAATTTCCCTTCCCGTCTGAGTGATTTTGCTTCGGGACTGAGTGATTTTGCAATCCAACTGAGTGATTTCGCAATCTGGCTGAGTGATTTTGCTTCCGGGCTGAGTGATTTCCGGTAATTTTCTTGTGTGCATCCGGCAAATAGATATTTTTGCGTCTGATTAATAATAAACCACCATTTTAAACCATAACAATGAAAAAATTAGTGATCCTTTTGATGGTTTTGTCGGCGCTTTACACCAGTGCGCAACAGGCAATGACCAATGTTCCGGGGCGAAATACCTTTTCGCTCAATGGCAAATGGAATTATATCATCGATCCGTATGAAACCGGTTATTACGATTACCGTTACCAGCCGCTCGATGCCAACCCAAATCCACAGTCAGGTTTCTTTCTCGACCAACACCAAACCGATAAATCGCAATTGCTCGAATACGATTTCGACAAATGCCCGACGTTAATGGTTCCCGGCGACTGGAATTCTCAGGACGATAAATTGCTTTATTATGAAGGAACGATTTGGTACCGAAAGCTTTTCGGTTACAAGAAATCGGCTCCTGACAACCGGGTATTTATTCATTTTGGCGCAGCCAATTACGAAACAGATGTGTATCTGAATGGCAAAAAACTCGGCAAACACATTGGCGGTTTTACTCCGTTCGACTACGAAATTACGTCGTTCCTGAAAGACGAAAAGAACTCGATTGTAGTGAAAGTTGACAACAAACGCAAGCGCGAAGCCGTGCCAACGCTCAATACCGACTGGTGGAATTATGGCGGCATCACCCGCGATGTGGAGGTGGTTGAAGTTCCTTCCACTTTTATCGCTGATTATAAAATTCAACTCAAAAAAGGTTCTTCTTCCGAAATTTCAGGAATGGTAAAAGTGGATGGCGCACAGAAAAGCCAATCAATAAAAATTGAGATTCCAGAGATTAAACAATCGACGACGATTACTACCGATGAAAACGGCGTGGCCAACTTTTCGTTTGCAGTTAAAAATCTAAGTTTATGGTCGCCCGAAAGCCCGAAACTGTATGATGTTACCGTGGCTTCGGCTACCGATAAAGTGACGGAGCGGATTGGCTTCCGCACTATTGAGACACGCGGTACAGATATTTTACTCAACGGGAAATCCGTATTCCTGCGCGGAATTTGCATCCACGAAGAAAATGCGATGCGTGGCGGACGTGCTTATTCAAGAGAAGATGCACAAATGTTACTGGGTTGGGCCAAGGAATTGAATTGTAACTATGTGCGGCTGGCCCATTATCCGCACAGCGAAAACATGTCGCGCGTGGCCGACGAATTAGGGATTCTGGTTTGGGAAGAAAATCCGGTTTATTGGACCATTTTATGGGACAACCCAGCTACTTTCGAAAACGCCAGACAACAATTAACCGACTTGATCACTCGCGATAAGAACCGGGCCAGCGTGATTTTTTGGTCGATGGCCAACGAAACACCGGTGAGCGAAGCGCGCACCAACTTCCTGCGCAAACTGGCCGAACATGCCCGTGAATTAGACGATACCCGCCTGATTTCAGCCGCTTTGGAAGTACATGGCAACAGCAACCCGAACGATAAGATTGTTGAAGACCCTTTTGCCGAGTATGTTGACATTGTTAATTTCAACGAATATGTGGGTTGGTACGACGGGTTGCCCGAAAAATGTGACCGCATCAATTGGATCATCAAATACAATAAACCGGTAATGATCAGCGAATTTGGAGCAAGCGCACTTCAGGGACTTCACGGCGACACCTTGACCCGTTTCACCGAAGAATACCAGGAAGACATGTTTAAACGAACGCTGAAAATGCTTTCAAAAATCCCGCAATTCCGTGGCGTAACACCATGGATTCTATGCGACTTCCGCTCTCCCAAACGCATGTTGACAAATATTCAGGATGGATGGAACCGCAAGGGTTTGATTGGTCAAAACGGCACGAAAAAGAAAGCATTCTTCGTGCTTCAGAACTTCTACAAACAAAAGGAACTGGAGTACAAGCAAGTGATTAAAAAATAGGGAGCTTATTGTGGATACTGATCGGATGAACCCAAGTCATCCGATCAGATTAGGGTTAACGGTTACCTTTTCTCATTCCATTCGTCTTTCAGAATGGCATAAACCAGATCATCCTGCCATTCACCGTTCATGAAATAGCTTTCCCTGAAATGAGCTTCTTTCCTGAATCCCAATCGTTCAAACAGGCTGACTGATGGCAAGTTTCGTGGATCAATGGAAGCAATGATGCGGTGTTTATTCCATTCATCGATAAGGTAATTGATTATTTCTTTTAAGGCTTCAGTCGCATAGCCTTTGCCATGATGATCCTTGTTTAGCGTGCATCCAAGTTCAACCTGAAACGCATCTGAATCAAGGAAATGAATCCCGATATCGCCAATCAGTTGGTTATTGTCTTTTATAATGATCACGAACTGAACCCAGGTTCCGGGCAGGTTTATTTCAGGAGAAACTTTGTTGGTGATAAAGTCGCGAACGTCGTTAATGGTGGTTGGAATCCAGCCCTGGTATTGATTGACGACAGCATTTGAACGGTATGCGAAGACTGAATCTGCGTCCTCTATTCGTAACTGCCGCATCATCAACCGGTCTGATTTGATCTGAATGTTATTTCCCATGCAAATGTGTTTGTGTAAAAACAGCCTGACTATCGGTATTCTATCTTTCTTTTGGCTTCCAGTCGTTTTTTCTTCTCAGATATTCCATAATACCTTTTTGTCCAATTGCCCTGCCGGTCGTATTTATAAAAGATATCTTGCTTTTGACTGTTCTGGTTTTGGCGCAAACCCACCAGATAGTCGATCGAAAAACGGGTGACAAACCCTCTGTTGTTGTAATAATAATATAAAATGGTCTTTAAATTTGTTGACAGGTCAGTCCGCTCAATTCTGATCAACCGTCCTGAAGAATCATAGAATAGGTTAATTCTTTCTCCATCATCGGCGGCTTTGTCTTCTTTTATATTATACCGGATAAATTTAATCAGTTTATCCTTGTCATATTCAATACCCTTCTCAATCAGAAATAATTCCCTGGTCTTTTCCCTTGCATTGTACGACCAAAAATTCACGTTTTCGACATTCCCATCGGGATTGATAAAGTTTTCATATTCAATATAGTCACCCGTTTTTCCTTTCGAATTATTCTGAACAATTTCATGTTCAATTTTTCTGTTCCCGATTTGTTCGCTTTGGTATAAATAGTCGGTATCGTCTTCTCCGTTTTTATTATTTGTTCGTTTTATCAGTTTGGAGTCGGTGTCAAACAGGTAAATATATTTCCATCCTGAAAAAGCGTTCGGTCTGAAAAATCCGGAATCCCGTTTAGAAGAATTAAATTCCTTTCCGTATCTTTTTTCAGTTATTTTCTCAATATTTCCTTTAAAATCAGGAACTTTCGGGAACAACTGACCGAAAGAAATGCAAGGTAACAGAATCAGGATATATGTAACGAATTTCCTCATTGAATGATGACAGACGGTTTAACGCGAACCCAAAGATAAGATTTTGCCCGGATTTTGGATGGTGATTTATATTGTACCAATAATAAAACGAAGAAAGATGTAAACTGACATATATCACTGAAAACCCAACATATATCAAATCTCATTTGTAAATTATTCATTTTTACAGTTCTATCTTTAGGCACATTTTTTTATAAAATCTTAAATATGCCTCCACAGTTAAAAACACTTATCCCGCTTTTTGTAGCTTTCATCATTCTCTTTCTTGTTGCCCGGTATTTTCTGGTTCCCGTGTCGTTTGGTGAACTAGGCCATTATCGGTTCAATTCGATAGCGGATAACAAAGAAAGGGTGATGCATTATGCCGGGAAGGAAGCTTGTGCCGATTGTCACGACGACAAGGCTCAAGAAATAAAATCGGATTGTCATGCCGGTCTATCATGTGAAACATGTCATGGACCAGGACTGGCTCATATTAATAACCCGGATTCCGTCAAGCTGGTTAAACCTGCTCAAAGATCCTTTTGTGGAACTTGCCACTCCTACAATCCATCGAGGAGTAAGGTTATTCAGCAAATTGATTTAAAAGAACACAATGTAGATAAAAATTGTATTGAATGTCATAATCCACATAAACCATGTCAAATAAAGGAATAGAGGAATCCAGACGGAATTTTATAAGAAAGGCAGCAGTGGCAGGAGGAGTTTTGGCCGTCGGGATGTTAAACCCTTTTAATGCAGTGATTTTTGCCACTGAGAAACCTAAAGATCCAACAAAGCCATGGTGGGGCTATGGCATCGACATCGAAAAATGCATTGGCTGCGGACGGTGTGCAAACGCCTGTAAATTAGAAAACAATGTACCGAAAGAGCCCTTCTATTTTCGTACCTGGGTTGAGCAATATACCATAAAAAACGATGGAACTGTCAAAGTTGAATCACCCAATGGCGGCATTGATGGTTTTACACAAACAGTGCCCGAAGACGAAATCTTCAAGTCGTTTTTCGTACCAAAGATGTGTAACCATTGTTATAAATCACCCTGTGTTCAGGCTTGTCCGGTTGGAGCGACCTACGAAACTCCCGACGGTGTGGTTTTGGTTGATGAGACATACTGTATTGGATGCCGGTATTGTGTTCAAGCCTGTCCTTATGGTTGCCGTTATATTCTGCCTGAAAAAAATGTGGTCGATAAATGCACTTTGTGTTATCACCGTATTTCAAAAGGACAAACTACTGCATGTGTCGAAGTTTGTCCAACCCAGGCTAGAATATTGGGTAATCTGAACGATAAAAACGGGCCACTGGTCAAATTTCTGAAAGAACACAATTGCCTGGTATTAAAACCAAATCTCAATACCGGAAGCAAATTATATTACAATGCACTAAACGGGGAGGTAAGATAATATGGAACAGCAATTTCAACACCTTTATGAAATGTTATCCCAGGTACGCGGATACATTTATCCGAATGAAATTGATCTTCAGTGGGGCTTGCTCATCGTTTTATATCCTTACATCACCGGGTTGGTTGCCGGGGCATTTATTCTGGCATCGCTCGAAAGGGTTTTCAATGTTAAGGTTCTAAAACCAACCTATCATCTGGCTCTATTAACAGCGTTGTCATTTCTTCTGGTAGCTACAATGCCTTTGATAAGTCATTTGGGACATCCATTCAGAGCTTACGAGATATTGATGACACCGCATTCAACTTCAGCAATGGCCATATTCGGGTTTGTTTACCTTTGGTATTTAACGGTGGTTCTGTTACTCGAAATCTGGCTCGATTATCGCCGTGATATTGTTTTGTGGTCGCAACAAACCAAAGGATTTAAAGGTCGCATCTACAAAATCCTGACACTTGGGGTAACCGATCTTAGTCCCAGAACTGTAAAGTGGGACGATAAAATTGGTTATTTTATAACAATTGTTGGTATTCCATCGGCTTTCCTGCTTCACGGTTATGTGGGCTTTATTTTTGGCTCAATCAAAGCTAATCCATGGTGGTCAACTGTTTTGATGCCGGTAATCTTTCTGTTTTCAGCAATGGTTTCAGGAATTGCACTGGTGTTGTTCATTTACATGGTGGTTTCATTCTTCCGGAAGCAAAAAATAGACATGGCCGCACTCGATTCTATCGCAAAATTCCTGTTTTACATCCTGATTCTCGATTTTACGCTGGAAGGATTGGACCAGATCCATCGCATTTACGAAGCAGAAGAATCGTTCGAGATACTTTCGTTACTGGTTCATGGACCATTGTTCCTTACCCTTTTTATTTTCCAGATATTTTTAGGGACAATCGTTCCATTGGTCTCGCTGGGCACTTTACAACTTTATAAACCGAAGGAAATTACCAGGCGAATCATCTATTTCAGCTGCAGCGTATTGGTGCTTTTTGGAATATTTTTTATGCGTTGGAACGTGGTAATCGGAGGTCAGTTATTTTCAAAAAGCTTCTATGGTTTTACCGATTATAAGCTACGACTTTTAGGCTCTGAAGGTCTGTTGTGGTCACTACTTTGGGTGATCTTGCCTTTTTTAATCCTTACGTTTCTGTTGTGGCTTTTACCACCCTGGAAAAAATTTGAAGAAAAATCAAATTAGGATTGTTTCCTTCAATTCTATGACGGATACTATGGGTAAAATAGGAATAAGAGAAATACTCTAAACTCACCCCGAAGTCCGCAGGCGGCCTTTCCCCCTCTCTACGTGTAGAGAGGGGAAAGCCGATCGGAACGATTGGCTGGGGTGAGTAAATAAAAAAAATTAGATTGTTTTTTAACACCCATACTAAACGTTATAGAGCCTGTTTTTCATCATTAAATGGTTCGCATTTTTTGGTATTAAATCTAAAAATAAGCACGATGGATTCAGATTCTGATCAAACAAAACATGCAAATTATCAGGCACTAGCTGAAAAAATTGCTGCTCTGGAACAACGGGTGGCGCAGCTTGAATCTGCTAAAAAATATAATTATGAGCTTTCAGAAGAAGATGAAAATGAAGACATAAGCTTCAATTTTAATAAATCAGGAGATACGCATTATGAATCAAATTTTGGAGAATATGGCCTGGCATGGCTCGGAAATGTCGTGCTTTTCTTTGGAATAATATTTTTAGCTGAATATTTGCGAATTTCAGGATTTAAGGTGCTTTCACCCGTCTTTGGCTTTGCGTCTGTGGCTGGCATATTTGGACTTGCCTGGTATCTTCGGGATTCGAACTCGTATATGGCCCGAATTTTTAATCTGAATGGCTATTTGCTCGTTTTCTACGTCACTTTAAAATTGCACTTCTTCAATGACAATCCAATTCTCGCCAGCAAGGCCTTGGGATTGATACTGTTATTGACCGGGACCGGCATCCTGATGTTTTTATCCATACGCAAGAAATACACCATCCTGACAGGATTATCCTTCATTCTTTTGGCAATAACTGCTGTGGTGAGCGATTCAACCCATTTGATGCTTCCTCTGGCAACGCTGCTGGCGATAATTAGTATTGTCTTTTTATATCAGTTTGGCTGGCTCCGTCTTATTTTCCTTTCAATCTTCCTGGTTTATTTTATCCATCTGATCTGGATATTTGGAAACCCTTTCATGGGTCATCAATTGCAGATCATTTCAATCCATCAATCCGGTTATGTTTACCTCTTTCTGGTCGCTGCAATTTTTTCATTGATAGCGCTTCTTCCTCCAAATGAAAGCTCCTATAGTTCAGCGGGAATAGTTGGAGCCATTGTTTTTAATGGAATCGGTTTTGTATTTCTGATGGGTCTGTTTATTTTATCTTTCTTTTCAAGCAATTATATCCTTCCGACAGGCATCATCGCACTGTATTGCCTTGCATATTCGATTATTCTGAAAGTACGATCCAGTTGGAGAATCACAGCATCATTGTATGCTATCTTCGGATTTGCAGCTTTAACCGTAACCATTTATGGAATTTACCATTTTCCGCAAGCCTACTTTTTTCTGGCCATTCAAAGTTTATTGGTTGTATCAATGGCAATTTGGTTTCGCAGCAAGTTTATTGTGGTTATGAATAGCCTCATGTACATCACATTGCTGATTATTTACCTGTCAACCTCAGTCCCGGGTGATGCAATGAATATCTCATTTTCATTGGTTGCCCTGGCTACTGCCCGAATATTAAACTGGAAAAAAGAACGGTTGACCATCAGGACTGAATTAATCAGGAATTTCTATTTGATTACAGCTTTCCCAATGGTATTATACACACTCTACAACCTTGTACCAAAGCAATTTATTACACTTTCATGGGTGATGGCAGCAGTTTCATATTTCTTGTTAAGCCTGATCCTGAAAAACGTAAAATACCGTTACATGGCATTGGGAACGATGATCGCAGCTTCAATTTTCCTATTTCTGGTTGATCTTGCCCGGATAGAGCTGGCTTACCGTGTAATTGCACTGCTATCCCTTGCAATCATCTCGCTTGGGCTTTCATTCTATTACACAAAAAAGCTAAAGAAGAAAGTTGAAGAATAATATGAATATCTCTGAACCCATTCAATTACAGGTAAAATCGCCACAATTTATTCTTCCAGTCATCACCCGAATATTCGATCCCGATGCGTTTGGATGTTCTGATTTCTGAAACAGGTTCACCATCTTCAATCCAGATTCTTTGCGATTTGATCAGGCTTTCGCCATAAAATGACCCATTGAGCTGAAGTTCACGCCCAACCCTGCCCGGACCGCTGAATCTTTCAATTCCCCGAATCAATACAGCTGACGGATCATTTTCTGTACCGGCAACAAAATTCAGCATCCAATATTGGCCATAAATAAGGTAAACGTACACCGTTCCACCTTCCTGAAACATTACTTCAGTTCGGGGAGTTCTTCCTTTAGCAGCATGGCAAGCCAAATCCTCCATGCCTCGATAGGCTTCAACTTCTGTAATTCGGTATCGTTCAATCTTACCGTCATCAAAACAGCGTACCAGAATTTTCCCAACCAGGTCAGGTGCAACTTCCAATACATCACGGAGGAAGAATTTATATGAAAGGCGATCAGTCATCGCGTAAAGTTTAAAAATCTTTGTATTAAATTTCAATATCCTTCAAATATATTCTTGGAAATTAAAAAAAAGAAAATACTTTTGCAGTCCGATTATTGTCCTTACTTGCAGTTCTTGTAAATAACTGAAAATGTTGAGTGTGCAAATCTTATCAACAATTCCGGGTTGATAAAAATTGTTGCGCTAACCGATTGAAATTTAATTTATTGTGAGTTAGTATTTAATTTATTAAAAATAAGCAAGTGGATACACTAAGTTACAAAACCGTATCAGCCAACAGAGCAACGGTAACAAAAGAGTGGGTTCTTGTTGATGCCACTGATGTGGTTCTTGGGCGTTTGGCCAGTAAAGTTGCCAAAATTCTGAGAGGGAAAAACAAACCGAGCTTCACTCCTCATGTTGATTGTGGTGATAACGTGGTTATCATCAATGCAGAAAAAGTACGTTTGACAGGAAATAAACTGAATGACAAAATTTATTTGAGCTATTCAGGCTATCCAGGCGGACAAAGAGTACAGACACCAGCAGAATTGTTGGCCAAATACCCGGAAAGACTGATTGAAAAAGCAGTTAAAGGTATGTTGCCTAAAAACCGTCTGGGAAGTAAAATCTATGGAAACCTTAAAGTGTATGTTGGATCAGAACACAAACAGGTAGCCCAAGACCCAAAATTAATTGATTTAAATACAATTAAATAGTAACTAATGGAAGTAGTAAACGCGTTAGGTCGTAGGAAATCTGCGGTTGCCAGAGTTTATGTAAGCGATGGCAATGGAAAAATCACTATCAATAAAAGAGAATTGAATGACTATTTTCCAACTGGAATCCTACAGTATGTTGTTTTGCAACCGTTGAATCTATTAGGTGTTGCTGGCCAGTATGACATTAATGTTAACCTCGATGGTGGTGGTATCACCGGACAGGCAGAAGCTTTACGTCTGGGAATTACACGTGCATTGATGGAAATCAATCCTGAATCAAGAGGAGCATTAAAAGCTGCCGGATTCGTGACCAGAGACCCACGTGAAGTTGAACGTAAAAAGCCAGGTCAACCAAAAGCACGCAAAAGATTCCAGTTCTCAAAACGTTAATATTTTTATTCCAAAAATATTCTGCTTTGGATCTAAACTGCCCAGACTTCCCCTTATGGAGGAACTACTCAGCAGTTGCTTTTCAAACGATTATTTTTAAAAAAAAGTAAAAAGATGCCAAGAACAAATTTTCAAGACTTATTGGATGCAGGTGTTCACTTCGGACACTTGAGAAGAAAGTGGAACCCAAACATGGCTCCGTACATTTTCATGGAGAAAAACGGAATCCACATTATTGATCTTCAAAAAACAATCGTCAAAGTTGACGAAGCCGCTGATGCAATTAAACAAATTGCAAAATCAGGACGCAAAATTTTATTCGTTGCCACAAAAAAACAAGCCAAAGACATTGTCGCTGAATTGGTTGGTGGCGTAAACATGCCTTACGTTACTGAGCGTTGGCCCGGCGGTATGCTGACCAACTTCCCTACGATCCGGAAGGCAGTTAAGAAAATGATCTCCATCGACAAGATGTCGAAAGACAACAGTTGGGATGTACTTTCAAAGCGTGAAAAACTTCAGATTAGCCGTCAACGTGCTAAACTCGAAAAAATGCTTGGAAGTATTTCTGATCTGACCCGTCTTCCTGCAGCTCTTTTCATCGTTGATGTATTGAAAGAGAAAATCGCAGTTCGCGAAGCAAAACGATTGGGAATTCCTGTTTTTGCAATGGTTGACACCAACTCAGAACCAGAAGGAATCGATTTCGTTATCCCTTCAAACGACGATGCTTCTCAGTCAATCAGTTTGGTAGTTGGTATTATGACCGAAGCCATTCGCGAAGGACTTTCGGAACGCAAAGTTGAACGCGATACTGAAGGTGAAGGTGAAGATCAAGAACCAAAATTAAAAAGAAAAAAACCAAGAGTTGCTGACGAGGTTGATTCACCTGCTATCGAAGAAGAAGAAATTAACGAAGAGGATGAAGAAATTAACGAAGAGGATGAAGAAATTCTTGAGTAATCGTTACAACACATTAAATAGAAAATCTTATGGAAATTAGTGCAGCAGATGTAATGAAGTTACGTAAAGTAACCGGAGCTGGCATGATGGATTGCAAAACAGCTCTGGCTGATGCAGAGGGCGATTTTAACCGTGCCATCGACATCATCCGCGAGAAAGGTAAACTGGTTGCCAGCAAAAGAGCTGACAGAGCAGCTACCGAAGGAGTAGTTCTTGCAAAAGTAAATGCATCAGGAAAAACCGGTGCAATGATTGTTTTAAATTGCGAAACCGACTTTGTTGCTAAAAATGAAGCATTTGTTGCTTTTGCCGGAAAAATTCTGGATGCTGCTATTGCCAGCAATGCAGCCAATTTGGATGCCGTAAAAGCAATTGTTATTGATGGCCGTACAGTTGAAAACCTTGTTATTGAGCAAACTGGTGTAATTGGCGAAAAACTTGATTTGCCTTATTACATCAAACTTGACGCAGAAACAGTGGTAGCATATATTCACCCGGGAAATAAATTATCGACTGTGGTTGGTTTTAACAAAGCCGGTGTTGACACTCAGGTAGCAAAAGACATTGCAATGCAAGTTGCTGCAATGAACCCGGTTGCAGTTGACAAAGATTTTGTTCCAGCTGAAGTTATTGAAAAAGAGCTTGAAATTGCCAAAGAAAAATTCCGTCAGGAAGGCAAACCAGAAGCTATGCTCGATAAAATTTCGCAGGGCGCATTGGTGAAATTCTTCAAAGAAAGCACATTGTTAAATCAGGCTTTCATCAAAGAAAACAAACAAACCGTTCAGGAATTTTTGAAAAGCGTTGATAAAGATTTGACAGTAACGGCTTTCAGTCGCTACAATCTTACTGATTAGTTAATTATTGCACGAATAAAATACAAAAGCCTTCCGTTTTTCGGTGGGCTTTTTTTATTTCATTTATTTATCAGATATGTATTCGGAATCTTGATGTATTATACTGTTCTCCAAAGGTTAATATAATTCTGAAAACATTGGTAAATCACGTAAAATTAAGCAAGTCATTAATCCTGATTTGAAAGAATGTACTATCTTCGCAAGCGTTAAAATGGCATAAAATGAAAAACTTTAAACAACTGAACAATATTGTTGGCTGGGTCATTTTTTTAATCGCGGCCACAACGTATCTGTTAACAATTGAACCAACTGCCAGTTTCTGGGATTGTGGTGAGTTTATAACGACGGCCTATCGATTAGAAGTGGGACATCCACCTGGCGCACCGTTCTTTATGATCTTCGGGCGGTTTTTCACCTTGTTTGGGGGTAGTCCTTCAAATGCTTCAGTGATGATTAATTCCATGTCGGCACTGGCCAGTGCATTTACTATTTTGTTCCTGTTTTGGACCATCACACATCTGGCAAAGAAATTAATGAAAACCGAAGGCGAGTTTTCAATGGGACAGACCATTGCAATTCTTGGTGCGGGTGCTGTTGGAGCTTTAGCCTATACCTTTTCCGATACATTTTGGTTTTCGGCAGTCGAAGGAGAAGTGTATGCTTCATCGTCTCTATTCACTGCATTGGTGTTCTGGGCCATATTGAAATGGGAAGATTCAGCTGATGAACCTTATGCAAACCGATGGATTATCCTGATTGCCTATATGATGGGTCTTTCAATCGGAGTTCACCTTCTTAACCTTTTAGCCATTCCGGCCCTGGTCTATGTTTATTATTATAAAAAACATAAAGTTACTACCAAAGGACTGCTGATCAGTGGTGTTGTGTCGTTTGTGATTTTGGGCGTAATTATGTATGGCATCATTCCAGGCGTTATAACAATTGCCACCTGGTTCGAATTGCTTTTTACAAACGGGATAGGACTTCCCTTCAATACCGGGGTAATTATCTACGCGATTTTGCTTGTTGGTGGTCTCGTATATGGAATCCTTTATACACTACGAAAGAAACTAATTCTTTGGAATACTGTCATCATTGGTGTTACTGTAATTCTAATAGGCTATTCATCGTTTGCGATGATAGTTATTCGCGCAGCTGCCAATACACCAATGGATCAGAATGACCCAGACACTGTTTTTTCTTTGCTCGGATACCTAAACCGCGAACAATATGGTGACCGTCCGCTCATCTATGGCAGATATTACGATACACCTCTGGATGAAAAAACACCGTACGTCAAAGACAAACCTTATTACATTCAGAAAAACGGGAAATACGTCGTTGCCGAGATACGCCAGAGCCCGGTTTATGATTCCAAGCTGTGTACCCTTTTCCCACGCATGTACAGCAGTGAAGAAGGTCATGTTGAAGCATATAAACAATGGGCTGGAATTAAAGGCCGAAAAGTTCAGATTACCGACGAAGATGGTACAACCAAAACAATAGTTATACCTACATTTTTTGAAAACCTGAAATTCTTTTTCAGTTTTCAGGTAAATCAAATGTATTTCAGATATTTCATGTGGAATTTCTCTGGTCGCCAAAATGACCTTCAGAGTCAAGGAGAACTCATGAACGGGAACTGGATTACCGGAATTAACTTCATTGATTCGATTCGTTTGGGAGACCAGAGCACTGTGCCACAGGAATATAAAAATAATAAGGCCCGAAATGCCTATTACATGTTACCGTTTATCCTTGGTATAATAGGTATCGTATTCATGTACAACCGTGGCGCTGAAGGCCGGAAAGATTTGTTTGTAGTATTCTTGCTGTTCTTCATGACTGGTTTGGCCATTGTACTTTATCTGAACCAAACTCCGCTTCAGCCACGCGAACGCGATTATGCTTATGCTGGTTCATTTTATGCATTTACCATCTGGATTGGAATTGGCGTTCTTGCTTTGTATGAAGGACTGAAAAGGTTTTTGCCTGACACAGCAAGTGCAGGAATTGCGGGCGTTCTATCACTTTTACTGGTTCCTACAATTATGGCAGCAGAAAACTGGGACGATCATGACCGTTCGAATCGATATACATGCCGCGACTTTGGGGCAAATTACTTGAATTCGTGCGCTCCAAATGCCATCATATTTACCAACGGAGACAACGATACTTTCCCGCTATGGTACAATCAGGAAGTGGAAGGGGTCAGGACCGACATGCGTGTTTGTAACCTGAGTTATTTTCAAACCGACTGGTACATTACACAAATGAAGGCCAAGGCATATAATTCTGAACCTCTGCCGATTAGTTTCAAACCCGATCAGTATGTGCAAGGCACACGCGATGTGGTTTACCTTATGGAAGACTCTCGCCTTAAAGGTTCTGTAGAACTTAAAAAAGCCCTTGAATTTGTAAAGGATGATAATCCACTTACCAAACTCGAACAGGCTGACAATGCCTCCTACATTCCTTCCAAAAAATTGTTTTTGGTAGTTGATAAAGCTGCCGTTATCAGAAATAAGGTAGTTGATCCAGCAGATTACGACAAGATAGTTGATACCTTGAAAATTGACCTTAGCAGCAAACATTACATTACCAAAGACGAATTGATGGTTCTTGATATGATTGCCAACAACAACTGGGTTCGTCCAATCTATTTCGCCATTACCATTGGTCGCGATAAATACATGAATCTTCAGGATTATTTCCAGCTTGAAGGTTTGGCATACAGACTTGTACCTATAAAAACACCTGCGGAAGGGATTTCATTCGGGAAAGTGAATTCGAAATTGATGTATAAAAACATAATGGAAACCTTTAAGTGGGGGAACATGAACAATCCGAAAGTTTACATCGACGAGAACAATGCCAGAATGATGATAAACATTCGAAATACATTTGATAGACTTGCAGAAACACTTGTTGCTGAAGGAGATAACAGCAGGGCTGCCAAAGTTCTTGATCGTTGTGTTGAACTGGTTCCCCACAAAGTGGTGGCTTATAATTATTTCTCAATGATGATGGCTGAGACCTATTTTAAAGCCAATCAACCAGCAAAAGGGAAAGAAATTATAAATACCATCATGACAGATTATAAGGAACAGTTGGATTACTTCCTTAAACTTAAAGCACCTTTGAGGAGTTCGGTTGACGAAGATATTCAGCGACTTTTGTATCTCATGAGGGAAATGGGCACGATTTGTTCAAGAAGCAATCAGCCTGAATTGGTGAAGGAGATTACTACTTCATTCAACAGTTACATAGAGAGATACAGTTCATTGAAATAATGAAATGTTTTGATCCAAGAATCCGTTTGCCCGGATTCTTCACAGCTCTGTTTAAAGATGCAGTGTGGAAATTTGACGAATCTGGTCAGGTTGTTTACCTGACCTTCGACGACGGGCCAATTCCGGGAATAACTCCCTGGTTACTTGAACTCTTAGAAAAAGAAGATGTCAAAGCTACTTTTTTTTGTGTCGGAGAAAATGTGATGAGATATCCTGAAATCTATCAACAAATTCTTGATGGTGGTCATTCGGTCGGAAATCACACCTTCAACCATTGGCAGGGATTCAAAAATGACGATCAGGATTTTTTCGAAAACATTGAAAAGGCCGGATTATATATCGATTCAGATCTTTTCAGACCGCCTCATGGATGGATGAAAACCTCTCAATACAATTACCTGAAGAAAAAATTCAGGATTATTATGTGGGATTTGATTTCGTGCGATTACGACCATCGGATAAACCATGAAAAGGTTCTCCAAAATGTGGTTGATTTTGTTAGGCCCGGTTCAATATTAACATTTCATGATTCGAAAAAGGCAAAAAAAAATCTGATGAATGCACTGCCTCTTTCCATAAAATGGATGAAAGAGCAAGGCTATAGTTTCGAAGCAATTCCGTATAACCAGAAAATATAAAAAGCAGGCAGTAAGGTAATTACTGCCTGTAAAATTTCACAGCAAATGATAAATATTCTAATAGTCGGTTCAGGAGGCAGAGAACATGCAATGGCATGGAAGATCAAACAATCGCCAAAACTGAAGCAATTATTTATTGCCCCTGGCAATGCCGGAACTGCCCTTTTGGGTACCAACATTCCAGTTGGAGTTTCTGATTTTGAAGGATTGAAAAGAGCTGCGCTCGACCATCAGATCGATCTGGTATTGGTTGGTCCGGAAGTACCTTTATGTGAAGGATTGCACGATTATTTCAATGCTGATGCCAGCCTTAAACACATCAAAGTTGTTGGCCCGCAAAAGTATGGTGCCCAACTCGAAGGAAGCAAGGACTTCGCCAAAGAGTTTATGATGCGCCATCATATTCCAACTGCCAAATATTTATCAGTTACCAAAGATTCACTTTCAGAAGGTTTGGCTTTTCTGAAGACCATGAAAGCCCCTTTCGTGTTGAAAGCCGATGGATTGGCTGCCGGAAAAGGAGTTCTCATAATCGACGAACTTACTGAAGCCGAAAAATCGCTGAAAGAAATGCTTGACGGCCAGTTTGGAGAAGCAAGCAGTAAGGTGGTTGTTGAGGAATTTCTAAGCGGAATCGAATGTTCAGTTTTCGCTATTACTGATGGAAAAGATTATAAAATTCTACCGGTTGCGAAAGACTATAAACGCATTGGCGAAGGTGATACCGGATTAAACACGGGCGGCATGGGAGCTATTTCCCCTGTTCCTTTTGCCGATGAAACATTCATGGAAAAGGTTGAAGAACGTATTATCCGACCTACCGTTCAGGGATTGCAGAATGACCAGATACAATACAACGGTTTCATCTTTTTTGGCCTGATCAACTGCGGCGGCGAACCAATGGTGATTGAATACAATGTCAGAATGGGTGATCCGGAAACGGAAGCCGTTATGTTACGCATAAAATCTGATTTCGTTGAACTGCTAATTGGTGCAGCCGACGGTACTCTTGCTGAAAAAACCATCGAAATTGATGATCGGACTGCTGTTGCCGTAATGCTTGTATCAGGCGGTTATCCGGGGCCATACACCAAGGGCAAATCCATCAGTGGATTGGATAAGGTAGAATCAAGTTATGCATTTCATGCCGGAACCAACTTCAAAAATGGTGAAGTTATTACTGACGGCGGACGGGTTATTGCCATCAGTTCGTATGGTAAAACAATGGACGAGGCGCTCTCGTGTTCATATAAAAACGCACAGTTAATAGAATTCGAGGGCAAGTATTACCGGAAAGATTTGGGTTTTGATTTACTGAAATAAATAAAAATCATTACAAAAGCACCGAGCAGACCGGAGCAGAAGTATGAAAGACAAAAAGCATGTTACTTAAATCATTAAAATCGAATCAGGCTTATCTGTTTTTATTAGTTCCATTGATTGCAGTGGCATTGTGGATTAGATCATTTGTCCATACCGAAGCATATACTTTTTATCCCGGCGAAGACATGATGATATTATATAAACCGATAAGTTATATCCTGGGTGAAAATCTGTTGTTGAATAACATTGTCGCTTTGATATTTACCATCTTGTTATCGTTCCTGATTTTAAAACTGAACGTTCAATATGCTTTCATAAAGGTTAGAACTTTCCTTCCACCAAGTTTATTCGTTTTGATTACCAGCGGAATATCAGACCTTCATGCAATGCATCCTGTTTATCCGGCGGCGCTTTTTCTGGTGCTGACCATCGACCGGATTTTCAATTCATACGATAAAGAAATCATACATTCCAATGCATTTGATGCCGGAATCTTTCTATCCATCGGTTCATTGTTTTATCTGAATCTGGTGTTCTTTTTCCCTCTTCTTTGGTTTGGTTTTATCATTTTAAAACCCAAGGTGAACTGGCGCGAATTTGTATTGACAACCATTGGCTTTGCCTTACCATGGCTCATAGCCTTATCATTTTATATGGCTACCGGCAAACAGGATGAATTGTGGGAAACTTTGCAAATGAATTTCACCTCGCACAATTCATTTCTGAAAAACAATCTTCCCCTTCAGATTTATATGGGCTATTTGGTTTTGCTAACCATATTAGGTAGCATTTTTTTATTGTCCCAATATGCTGACAAAAGAATCAGCTCACGAAAATTCTTTAAGGTATTCTTTTGGATTTTCCTGATATCGGTTATTATGATTGCCGCCAATCCTTCCGTATCCCAGGAAATCATGATTATACTTACCCTGCCGTTAACTTACCTGATTTCTAATTACTTTATTTTCATGAAGCGCCAATTTTGGGGAGAAGTATTTATGTATATATTGGCTGCTGTCGTTATTTACCTTCAGTTTGTATAGTTCTAAACAAGAAGCAATTAGTTAGATTTCCACATGAACACGGATGCCAAACGCATTTACCGGACCTCTATCTTTATTGTAAGCCGGGTTGAGAACAAGTTACCCCTCCGAATTCTCATAAGCGAAAATAACAAAGAGGCTAAGAAATAAATTCTTAACCTCCCTTAAAGTTTATGAAACATCTTTGTAATGGCCTCCCTTGATGGGATCTTCCTAACTGAACAATGGCAATAACATCAACCCTGCTGACAGTGCAATCAGGATAGCTGCAGCCGCCCAGCCAATGATGTTGTTAATTGGCTTATTCACATATTCCCCCATGATCTTTTTGTTGTTTACCAGCAAGATCATACAAACCAGAACAACAGGAAGAAGCATCCCATTAATTACCTGTGACCACAAGGAAATTAAGATAAGCGGAGCATTCGGGAGCAAAATAATTGCCGCCCCAAGAATAATGATGCCGGTATAAAGGAAATAAAACTCTTTGGCTTCGTTCCATTTTTTATCAATGCCAGCCTCGAACCCAAATGCTTCACAAACATAAAAGGCGGTTGCCAGCGGCAAAATAGTGGCTGAAAAAATGGATGCTATAAAAAGTCCAAAAGCAAATACCTGCGATGCAAGCGCTCCGGCGAGTGGCTTTAATGCAAGTGCAGCGTCTTTTGCTTCCTCAATCACAACCCCATTTTCATGCAAAGTTGAAGCACACGCTACAATAATAAAGAAAGCAACCACAACAGTAGCGAGGCAGCCAATAATAATATCAATCAGCAGGTACTTGTAATGCTTCATTTTCAAGCCCTTTTCAATGACTGACGATTGCATGTAGAATTGCATCCAGGGGGCAATTGTCGTTCCTATGATCCCAATGACTATGGTTAAACCCTGGGTATCCATTGTCATTTTGGGATGGGCAATCGAACTGCCAATTTCCGACCAATGCGGCTTTCCCATAATGGCTGAAACGACATACATCAGCAATGAAACACTGAATATCAGGAAAATACGCTCGGCTATTTTGTAGTTTCCCTTCACGACCAGAAACCAAACCATAAACGCGACTATCGGGACGGAAATATATTTACTCATCCCAAAAACTTCCATACTACCTGCCACTCCTGCAAATTCGGTAGTCGTATTTCCAATGTCGGCGATCAATAAACCGATAAATATAAAGAAGGTGATCTTTACCCCGGCATTTTCACGGATAAGGTCGGCAAGACCTTTACCGGTAACAATTCCCATACGGGCATTCATTTCCTGAATGACAACAAGTACAATAAAAGAAGGGATAAGTGTCCAAATAAGGCTATAGCCATAAACTGCTCCTGCTACTGAATAGGTGGTAATTCCTCCGGCATCATTATCAACACTTCCGGTAATGATTCCCGGACCCAAAATAGCGAAGAACAAGGCTAGCTGAGTAAAAAAAGTCTTTTTATTTTTAAACATCTACCCGCCCTCCTATTTATTTGTTCTACGTTTCCGGATCAAATCTTCGATCACATCATCAATGACAACCATACCTTTCAAAACATTCTTTTTATCGACAACAGGTATTGCCAACAGATTATATTTCGAAACAATTTCGGCCACCTCATTTATCTTCTGATAGTCGAGCAGATGAACTGGTGAAGGTTTCATAATTTGATAAATCTGTGCATCGGGCGGAGAGATTACTACGTCCCGAATCGAAAATGTGGCCAATAATATTTCATTTTCATCGGTTACAAAGAGGTTGTATAAGGTTTCGAATTCAGGCTTTGTATTCCTCAATTCAGCCAGGACTTCTTCAATAGTCGAATTTTTATTGAATGACATGTACTCAGACGACATGATACTACCGACTGTGTGATCGGGGTAAACGCGCAGCTCTCTTACCTCCTGCGAGGTTTCTTTCTCCATTTCGTTCAGAAGCAGTTCAGCTTTTTCGTCTTCCAAAGAATCCAGTATATCAGCCACCTCGTCGGCAGGCATCAGATCCAGAACATCGGCTGCTTTTTCAATCGAGAGGCTTTCAATAATATGAACCTGGGTCTCCACTTCAAGTTCTTCGAGTACATCGGCTGCTTTTTCTTCGTCGAGTGCCGAAAATACCTCAGCGCTTGCTTTTCGGCCTAAATCTTCAATAATGTCAGCTAAATCAGAGGGATGCAGGGTTTGAAGTTTTGTATAACTCTTGGAGAGTTTTATATTCAGGTTTGAATAATCAATGGCTTCAACGTCTTCCCAGAGAATAAATTTGGACGGGATGGCTGCACCGAAGATTGAAAATGCCAGTTTCATAGGCTTTACGATACCTATTCGACGTAGCAATCCTTCAATTCCAATATCTACGGCTACTGCGAAGGTGTCTTTTGAAATGGTAACCAGCCTGACATCATTAACCCGCACCAATTTTCGGCCATTCAGATCGACAATTTGATTGTCAAGAACCGCTTCGACTAAATACATGCTACTACTAATCAATTCCGGGGATAATTCGGTCAATTGGTCACAGATGACTTTTATTTTCCCATTCATCTTTTCGATATGAAAATTCCGGAAAGAATAGAAAGCGGTCAGCCGATCATGCTTGATCTTGATGCCGTTAACCACCGGATGACCTGAAGTGTTGGTCTGAGAATCGGGGTCAACTAACAAATCCTTGACTTTGCCAATGCATTTGTTACTTTGGTCATAAGCCTTCTGGCCAATGACGCGACTTAAAAAAAATGTGGTGATAGTGTTCATATCCACCTCCTTGTTTTGAGACACAACAGGAGGAGCGCAAACAAAGGAATGGCTTCCCTGCTATATCAGGTTAATAATAAATATATCCGCAGGCCCTTCGTCCATTTTACAATTAATATTGGTTTGTTCGGCAAAAGTAGTTTTTTTGTTTTAAGAAAAAAACAATCCATAATTTTTTATTGGAGATAAATCAGAAAGGAAACACTTGACAGGGGAAAATGATAAAATGATTTCAGGTTAGATGTAAGACAGATCAAATCAACCAAATAGAAAATCATAAAAAAACCCACCGATTTGCACCGATGGGTAAAACTAATATTGTTCGCGTTTTGAGTTGCAGCAGTTCTAAGTATTACAACTCAATGGGTTGCCCATTGTAAAAGTCAAGAATTTTAGTCCTGAAAATATACTCATATTTGGCCTGAAGCAAATCACTCTGAGCCTTGGTAAGGTTGTTTTTGGTCTGGTTGTATTCAACTGAATTAATCATACCTACATTGAACTTTTCTTCGGTATAACGAAATGCTTCTTTTGATGAAACAACTGCTTTTTGATTGGCCAGGTATCTTTTGAATGCTGCCAGCGCATTGGTATAAGCTTGTTCTATGTCTTTCCTGAGAAGGTTTTTGGCACTCTGTAATTGCAGTTCAAAGTTTTCAACTTGTATCAGCGAATTCTTCACTTGTGTTTGTGCCTGATAACGATTAAAAATTGGAATATTCAATGTGAATCCAAATCCATATCTTTGGTTACTTTTGAGCTGATCTTTAAATGCCATTATTTCTTTTGACGGGTATGAATAAGTGTATTTGTTATTATACAGGTTATTGTAGTTACCTCCAAAAGAAAGGGTAGGCATTAAATTTCCTTTTGCAACTAATAATTGATTGCGTGCACTTTCAAGTTTAAATGCGGCACTTTTCACTGCAGGCCTGATTTCAACTGCCTTTTTAAAAACGTCCATGGAATTTATCATAGTCGAATTAGCCCCAATTTCAGGAAGTACCGGTTTTTCAATCTTGAAGCTCTCTGTCGATGGTAATTCAAGGAATTGATATAAATTCAGATATGCAAGTTGTAACCTATTTTGAGCATTTACAACATCCAATTCTTCCCTGGCATATTGTGCTTCTATTTCAAGTAAACTTCCTTTTGCGAGACTTCCTGCGTCAACCAATTTGCCAGTGCGGTCAATCTGAAGCTGAGTTATTTTTAACACATCTTCAGATACAGTAACCAATTCATCGGCAAAAAGTATTTCGAGATAAGCTGCTGCAATATTCAGCATGATATCATCTTTCGCTTTTTGCATGTCTTCCAAACTGGCACGTAAATCCATGTCAGCTTGCTTAATTGAGTTTGTGAGCGTAAAACCATTCCAAATAGTAACATTTGTGCTAAGATAACCCGAGGTAGAGTTTGAATTTATATCCACATAAGTATTGTCTGATCCAACTGATCTACCAAAACTCATGTTGTTCTGGACCGAGGCGTTTAGGTTAGGTAAGCGGTTAAACTTTGCTTGATTGAGCTGATTGTTGTAATAATCAGAATTCAGTGACCCTTGCTTGATCTGGATATTGTTTTGAAGCGCATAATCTATACATTTCTGCAACGACCATTTTTCCTGCGCCCGCGCACTCGTGAAAACAACAAGTATCAACGCTGCGGCAATAAGGCTGTACATTCGTTTCATTCGTATATTTTTAAAATTTATTTTTACTGAAATAGTATTAAGTATCAAAACTTGAAAATACCTATTCATTCAAGATTCAAGACTCTAAATTATAGATTTTTTAAGCTTTCTTCTTTTCTTCTTCTTTTGCTTTATTCGGATCAACCTTTGCGCCTTTCACTTTATCAGTTTTGGCCAAACCTTTGGTCACCTCAATGTTGATTCCATCAGAAATTCCGGTTTTCACCATTCGTTTCTCGAATACCTGTGGCGTTGCGGTTTCTATTTCAACATACGATGAGTCCTTTTCAAATTTGAGCAGACCTTCAGGAATAACAAGAACGCTGTCTTTCTTTTCAAGAACGATATTTGCATTGGCGCTGTAACCTGCCCTGATGAACTGATTTTCCTTCAGTACCACATTGGCTTTGATCTCAAACTGAATTGCTCCATTCTCTTCTTTCCCTTTCGGGGCAATGTATTCAAGAATAGCACCAAATTTATCTTTTTCGATAGCGCCTATTTCAAGTTCAATGTTCATACCTTCCTTGATCTTGCCAACTTCGGTTTCGTCCACTTTCCCTTTGAAAATCATATCCTGCATGTCGGCAACGGTACAAATGGCAGTCCCGTTGTTAAAAGTGTTCGATTGTATTACCGAGTTCCCTTCTTTAATCGGTACATCGAGCACCATTCCGTTTACAGTCGAACGAACCAGCGTATTAGTAGCAGTACTGGCCTTTTTTGTTACACCGTTTTTAATTAAATCCAGATTATTTTCGGCAGCCGATAATTCTTCTTTGCCTGAATCGTAGCCAACCTTTGCCTTTTTGTATTCTTCGTATGAAATAACCTTCTGATCATATAGTTTTTGCTGACGATCGAAATCTATTTTGGCATCATCAAAATTCAATTTCGCACGGTTCAGTCGATTCTCGGCATTGTTAAGGTTCACCATATCAGGTATGATCTTGATTTTTGCAATTACCTGATCTTTCTTCACAAAGTCACCGGCAACAATGTACAATTCGTCAATAATTCCTGAAACCTGTGGTACAATCTCGATTTCTCTGCGAGGTACAACCGAACCTGTAGCAACAGTTTTGCGAATCACATTGGAAACAAATGGATTTTTTGTTTCGTAAACTTCAGGTGCTTTTTTCGATTTGGTGTAGAGAAAGTATATGGTTCCCCCAAAAATCCCTACAAGGATAACAATTCCTAAAATTCTAAAAAATTTTTTCATGATTGGTTCTTTTATATGTTTCTGTTTTCTTAAGTCTTCTGTCTTAAATCTAATATCTGCAATCTATTTTTCTATCCTTCGTCTCTGATAGCATCAATTGGCTTAATGCTCACTGCGCGTTTGGCAGGTATCAAGCCAGCAATTATTCCGGCCACCACCAATACCGCCAAGGCTGAAAGTGCCATGGTCAGATTTACCTGAGGATTACGGAAGAACATTTTATCGCCTGCGGCCAGTAAAATGCGGTTAAGAATTTCAAGTACACCCACGCCCAGTGATAAACCGATGTAACCAGCCATAACTGTCAGGAATACACTTTCTGCAACAATGTGTTTGATTATAGCAGCCGGAGTGGCACCAATTGCACGCTGGATACCAATTTCCTGTGTGCGTTCCTTGATAATCACTAGCATGATGTTGCTCACACCAATAACTCCGGCTAATAAGGTTCCGATTCCTACGATCCATGTTAATACCTGAATACCAAGAAAAAGGGCGCTGAACTTGACAAATTCTTTTTCGATGTTGAACGATCCGATTGCCTGAAGATCATCGGGAGCAATTTTATGACGATCCTTGAGAATTTTTTTCAGGTTTTCTTCCAGATCACTAACTTTGGTGCCAGGCTTTGATGTAACCGAGAAAAAATAAACCCTGTTGCCGTAGTTATATGCTTTTCGCATGGTACTAAATGGAATAATAATGGTTTCTTCTTTTTTGCCCCCACCAATATTAATCCGGGTTTCAGCATGGATAACTCCCACAACCTGAAAATAAACACCACTAACTTTTATGTATTGGCCTATCGGATTTTCATCTTTTCCAAACATCACTTCAACAACTCGTTCGCCAATGTTGCAAACTTTTCGCTCCTGAAGCATGTCTATATCATTGATTAAACGACCCTTAACTGGAGTCCAGCGATCGATCTTAAAGTAATCAGGATAATCGCCATAAACGCTGAAAGCTCCGGCACGTTCGCCACGGATGGTATTATTGCCTGCTTGCTCGTTGCCAAACAATCGTGGCGACAGATACTCAACCTCTTTCACATTGTCGCGGATATAATCAATATCGCTTGTTTCATAATTCCAGCGACGCCCGCGCTGAAATCCTTCGTAAGGAATGCTTGTTCTTTCTGTCCAGAAGAATGCAGAGTTGGTTGCAAAAGCCCTGACACCGTCGAGTACTCCGTTTTCAAGAGCCTTCCCAGCTCCCGACATGATAATCAACATGAAGATTCCCCAGAATACCCCAAAAGCAGTCATGAAGCTCCTCATCCGGTTTTTCTTCAGGGCACTGATAATTTCGCTCCAAAGGTCCATATCAAACATGGCTGCACCCTCCTTTATTCTCTCCTGATAGTGAGATTTTAGTCGTATTAGTTTTTATGTGGTATATATATTCCATGGAAGTGATAGTTCTAATTGTAAGATGTTAAACTGTTCTGTTAACTTAGTTTAAGTACAGCAACTATTCGTCTCGTAATGCAACAATAGGTCTGATACTGGCAGCGCGTTTGGCCGGAATATAGCCTGCTATGGCACCGGCAACAATAAGCAGCACGGTTGAATAGATTGCTATGTTAATATCAACCGTCGGGTTCATGAACATTGTCCCTCCCTGGTCTTCTGAGGCTGGCCCTGTAGATTGCATCATCATACCATAATTGATCAGTTCCATCAAGCCTGTTCCTAAAACCAGTCCGATGTATCCTGCAATGGTGGTAATCATGATTGATTCAAGCATAATTAACCCGATTACAGATGAAGGACTTGCTCCAATCGCTTTACGAATACCAATTTCCTTGGTGCGTTCTTTCACAACGATAAGCATGATGTTACTTACTCCAACGATTCCGGCAATTAAAGTTCCTATCCCAATAATCCAGATAAAGATTTTAATAGCCTGAAATATTTTCATCGTCTGGATATAGTTCTCCAGCTTGTTGTATAAACCTATAGCGCCTTCATCTTTGGGATCAAATTTATGTTGCCTGCCAAGTACGTTTCTGATCTGTTCTTCAATAGCCTGACTTTCTTCAAGGGTTGAGGCGTTGATCGTGAGTGCCAGATTGTGTAATCGGTTCGAGCCACTAAAAATCATCTGTGCTGTTGACAAAGGCATGTAAGCATTGCGGTTCCTGGTCGATCCGGGTTCGGAACAAATACCAACGATTTTAAAAGGTACTTTATTAATATTTACATACTCGCCAATTGCTGTTGAATCTTTGAAAAGAGCTGTTTTAATATCAGTACCTATAACAACTACCTTCCTGTTCTGGATCAGATCAATCTGGTTGATAAACCGTCCTTCGTTTAGAATCAGATTTTCAACCTCCTTCAGTTCCGGCTGACATGTTATGGTGGTATATTCGCCTGATTCCTTCTTGTATGAATATCGGGTATTTCCCATAAAAAATCGACCTGATGAAATACCTACACCTGCGACTTTCTTTACAATATCCTGATCTTCATTGTGAAACTGAATGGGTCTTCCTGATTTCATTCCCTGATATGGAATGGTTGTTTCGCCTTGCCATATCCACATGGCATTGACGGCATCGTTCATAAAATTGTTTGCCACTCCGTTGCTGAGACCATTTCCGGAGCCAAGAAGAATCATCAGCATGAAAATTCCCCAGGCTACAGAGAACCCGGTGAGGAATGTCCGCATTTTATTCTTTTTGATGGTGGCAAGGATTTCCTGCCATTTGTCTATATCAAACATAGCTTGGAATTTGAGCGGCTTCTAGCCCATGGATGTATTCTTTCTTGAACTGTTTCAGTTCGCCGTTACGTATAATTTCATGAATCAGTCCATCCTTGAGTCGGATAATCTGGTTGGTCATTGCAGCAATGTCGTGTTCGTGGGTGACAATAATGACGGTAATTCCAGAATCATTGACATCTTTCAATATTTCCATCACTTCATAAGAAGTTGCCGAATCCAATGCCCCGGTAGGTTCGTCAGCCAATATGATCTTGGGCTGTGAAATCAATGCCCGTGCAATTGCCACACGTTGTTTCTGTCCTCCCGACATCTCGTTTGGCATGTGTTCGGCCCAATCTTTCAATCCCATTTTTTCGAGGTATTCCATGGCGATCAGGTTCCGCTTTTTTCGGGGAACTCCCTTGTAATAGAGCGGTAGCGCCACATTTTCCATCGCATTTTTGAATGAGATCAGGTTAAACGACTGAAATATAAAACCTACCATATCGTTGCGTAATTGGGCGGCTTTTTTCTCACTCATATTCGAAATCAGATTGCCTGACAAATGGTAAGTTCCTTTGTCATAATTGTCGAGCATCCCCAAAATGTTCAGGAGTGTTGACTTCCCGGAACCCGAGGAACCCATGATAGAAACAAAGTCTCCCTGTTCAATATGAAGGTCGATGCCTTTCAGAACATGGAGACTGTTGCTTCCCATTTCATAGGATTTGTGAATGTTGTTTAATCTAATCATGGCTTTGTTTTCTGCTAGTTTTCGAATCAAAATTCGCTATTAATACCCTTTGTGACTTATTTTTTTCGATGAATGGCTGATTTTATCCTGCAAAAGGATTAAAATGTCAGTTTTATTCATTTCCGACCGATACTTTCAGCCGGTAAATTGTTATAAGTACCAATTCATTTTCTGTTTTCGAACAATTGTTTCACCCGGATAAGACGGACAGTTGGCGGAATCGTTACAGTTGTTAACATTTTTTTTAAAATCGAAGTTATCCAAGAAAAAAGGGACAGTACAATTAAATGTCTATCCCTTTAGGTATTTAAAACAATCAGGTTTTATTCCTTAAAACTTCAGATTTATTCCGGCAAAAACGGTAGTTCCAGGCATTGGGTAATATCTGTTTTGCTCGTATTTCTGATTCAGAAGATTTTCAGCGCTGACAAATAATTCGGCATATCGGCAAATATTCCTGCTGACTTTTGCATTCACAAGAGTGTAATCTTCCTGAGACACAATCGTTGAAGGATTAGTATTCAGATTCACAATCTGCTGTAAACTAAGAATGAATAAGTTTTTTTCGATGCGGTAACGGACACTCACAAACAATTGATGTTCGGGAGTCGCATAAACTGGTTTCTTCATGTTGATATAGCTGTAAGCCGCATGAATATTGAAGTTTGCTGAAGGGTTGGCATCAGCCGAAAACTCAATTCCTTTGTTAGAAACCTGCCCGGCATTCTGCAATCCTTTCATCGGAACCGTAATTATTAAATTGTCGCCTTTCACCCAAAAACCAGTTAATTCCAGATTTAGCTTCCGTTCAAAGAAAGACTTCAAAATACCTGTTTCGTAATTCATAATCGTTTCAGGCTGAAGTTTTGGATTTGGTCCCCACAAAAACAGTTCACGAATAGTCGGACTTCTGAATCCTTTTGAAAGAGAAGCTTTCCACGTTGTCTTTTCGTTCAGGTTCCAGGCCAGACCAGCCGATGGAACCCATTCATTTCCATAAACCTGATTTTTTTGAAGGCGCAAACCGGCATTTAGGGTCAATTTTTTGGCGATCATTTGCTGTATAAAACCATAAGTTCCGAGTTCATAAACAGCAGTGTCGGCAAATACGATTCCTTTGCCAGCCAGGGCTTTCAGGTTCTCAGCCAAACCACCGTACTGAATATAGTCGAGACCAAAAGTGATTGTATTTCCTTTGAAAAGTTTCAGCGATTCAAAGAAGTTAAGTCCATAATTGTGATCGGTAGAATGAAACCCATCGGTAATATTGTGTTCACCGAAATTGTAGAAAAGTTTGGCCGATCCTGAAACCTTATCAAACTCATTATCAATACTAAATGCTCCATATCCTCGGGTAATATCAATGGTTTCTCCCTTTATGGCAGCAATGGCATCAGGCCCTGGATCGGCCGATTTAAAAGCTGCCAGACTGAAGTCTCCACTCATCTTCAGATGTTGGTTCAGTTCATAACCCAATTTAATGTATCCGTTGGTGATTTTGAATTCGGAATTTGCGCGGTGACCATCCGTTTTATCATGGTTTCCGGAAACAAAAATGCTCAGTTTGTCCTTCTTGAAACCTCCTGAAGCCATGTATTTTTGAGTGTTATACGAACCGATCATCAATCGTGCATTTCCAAGAAAACCTTCCTGATCTTGCTTCCTGGTAATCAGGTTAATTACTCCGCCCATTGCATTTGAGCCATACAAAACCGATCCGGGACCACGTATTACTTCAACTCTTTCCACATCGGAAGCCACGTACGAATCGGGTAAAGGATGACCCATGATTCCCATAAATTGTGGATGCCCGTCAATCAATATCAGAACGCCGGTGGTGGGATTTCCGCCGATACCCCGAATGGTGATTTGCCCGGCTGATCCGGCAGACACGCCAAAACCGGTAACTCCGCGCTCTGTAACGAACAATCCTGGAACCCTTCCACTCAAAGCCGGCAGCAAAGCCGACTCGTTGTTCTCATTGATTTGCGCGTTGGTTACCACCGAAACCGACATGGGCACATTGTCGCGGTTGATTTTAACCGGAGTTCCGGTTACCACCACTTCGTCAATCTTCAAAGTGTCTTTGGTCAGTTTCTGCGCAGTAAGATTTGCAGCAAATATCATAACAACAAAAGACAAAAGGCCAAATTTTAAAAAGGTATTCTTCATCTGAATTTATAGGTTCTTTTTAGTCGTGTTATCTTTTATATTTATCGTGTTACTAATTGAGCAAAAAAATTATTGAATTAGGCATTTAAGCAATAATTTGTTTGTATGAAAAAGGCAGATTCGTTACCATTCGTTTCATGAGATTTTCGAAAATTCCTTCCTTCATATTGCTGCGATTAAACCTATAGCAATACTCATC